>WNFI01198035.1_pt1 | contig 10086 bp, 8 predicted proteins | sample 5400471 | NCBI WGS metagenome assembly WNFI01 (sample SAMN13153348, study PRJNA577476) | soil metagenome | isolation source: 100 cm saprolite on Douglas fir-dominated hillslope | place: USA:California | collected 2013-09-17
GCTCGCTCCTTCCGTGATCTCGTCCCGGTCGTTCAGGAGCACGGGCTCCTCCGCGCCCCGGGCCTGGGCCTCGCGCATGGCCAGAATGTTGTTCAGGAGATTGCCGGACTTGATGGCGGGATCGAGGGCCTGCGGGTGGTTGCGACGGATGGAGACCACCGCCACCGAAATGCCCTCCCGGTACTGCCCCTCGGGGTAGGGATCGTAGGGCTTTACCGCCATCACCACCGTGGGCCCCTTCACCCGCTCGAAGCGGTAGGAGATGTCGCCCACCCCCCGGGTCACGATCAGCCGGATGTAGGATTCCGGGTTCTCGGCCCGGGACAGGACCGCGTCGAGACGGGCCGCCAAGACCGCGTCCGTGAAGGGGATGTCGAAACCCAGGCGGTCGGCGGAAGCGCGCAGGCGGGTCAGGTGCCGGCCGAGCGCGAAGGGCCGCCCGCGGTAGGTGCGGAGCGTCTCGTAGACACTGTCCCCGAACGTGAACCCGTTGTCGAGGATGGAGACCCGGGCCTCCTCGATCGGCACCACGTTCCCGTTCACGGAGGCGAAGAAACCCATGCCTGACACCTGGAATCGCGCGGAACGCGCTCGGAATCGCAGGCTAGCAGACGCCGCGCGGAAGTGTCAACGCGCCCCGGTCGCGCGATGACGTATCTTCAAGCCCTGGTCCTCGGCCTCGTGCAAGGGCTGGGCGAGTTCCTGCCCATCAGCAGCTCGGGCCACCTCATCCTGGTCCCCTGGATCCTCGGTTGGGAGGAGCATGGCCTGGCCATCGACGTGGCCCTCCATCTGGGCACCCTGGGGGCGGTGGTATCTGCTTTTGCCGGAGACTGGTGGCGGCTGATCACGGCCGGGCTGCGCGGGCTCGTCCGGGGCCAGCCCTTCGCGGAGGCGGAGAGCCGTCTGCTCTGGCTGCTGGCCGCCGCCTCCGTGCCGGGCGCGGTGGCGGGGGTCCTCCTCGACAAGTGGGCAGAGAGCGTCTTCCGCGCCCCCGGCCTCGTGGCCCTGAGCCTGGCCGCGATGGGCGCGGTGCTGCTGGCGGCGGACCGACGGTCCACCGGCCAGGGCGAGGCCCTGGGCGTGACCACCCGCGACGCCCTCCTCGTCGGCCTCGCCCAAGCCCTGGCCATCGTCCCCGGCGTGTCGCGATCCGGGGCCACCATCAGCATGGGGCTCTTCCTCGGCTACCGCCGCGAGGAGGCGGCCCGCTTCAGCTTCCTCCTCGCCACCCCCATCACCTTCGGAGCGGCCGTCCTGAAGGTGCCGCACCTCATCCGCGAGGGGGGAGGGCACGGACCCCTCCTCCTCGGAATGGTCGCCGCCGCCCTCTCCGGCTTCCTCGCCATCCGCGTTCTCCTCGCTTACGTGCGTCGGCACGACTACCGGCCCTTTGTGTACTACCGCTTCGCCCTCGCCGCCCTCGTGGGAGTGCTGCTTTTGGTGCGGGGAGGGCACCTGCTGTAGAGTCGAGGGGTGCTGCCCGTCCTCACCGCCGCGGAGATGCGGCAGGCCGACCGCCGAACCATCGAGGAGATCGGCCTGCCCGGCGCCGTCCTCATGGAGAACGCGGGGGCGGCGGTGGCCCGCCTGATCCTCGAGCGCTACCCCGGGGCCCGCCACCCGGCCGTGCTCTGTGGCCGAGGGAACAACGGGGGGGACGGCTTCGCCGCCGCGCGGCGCCTTCTGGGTCTAAGCCCCCAAGTCCTCCTCCTGGGCGCCCGCGCCGATGTGGCCGGGGATGCGCGCTTGCACATGGGCGCCTACGAGCGCTCGGGGGGCGCGCTCACGGAGGTGCCGGACGAGGCCGCTTGGCCGGGCGCGCGCGAGCGCCTGCGGGAGGCGGATCTCCTCGTGGACGCACTCCTCGGTACCGGCTTGCGCAAGGAGCCCGGGGGAGTGGTGGGGCAGGCGGTGGCGGAGATCGCACGCCGGGGGCAGGCGGGCACGCCGGTGGTGGCGGTGGACATCCCCTCGGGGATCTCCTCCGACGAGGGCGAGGTTCCGGGAACGGTGGTCACCGCCTGGGTGACGGTGACGTTCGGCGCGCCCAAGTACGGCCATGTGCTCCCTCCCGCCTGCGACCACATCGGCGAGCTGGTGGTGGCCGACATCGGCATTACGCGGGAAGTCGTGGCCCAGACCGGGCCCCGGCTGTTCCTCCTGGAGGCCACGGACGCGGCCCGGGCTTTCCCGGCCCGTGCCCCCGGCTCCCACAAAGGCACCTACGGACATGTGCTGGTGGTGGCGGGGTCCCTGGGCAAGACGGGGGCGGCCGTGCTCGCCGCGAGCGGGGCCCTCCTCAGCGGGGCCGGCCTGGTGACGGTCGCCACCGCCGCCCCCGCCCTCCCCATGGTGGCGGGAGCCCGGCCCGAGATCATGACCGAGCCCCTGGCCGCGACCGGGTCCGGCGGCATCTCCCGCGAGGCGGTGGAGCGGGCAGTGGCGCTGGCCAAGAAGCGGGACGCGGTCGTGCTCGGGCCGGGCCTGGGCCAGGACCCGGGGACCCGCGACTTCGTCCGGGAGTTCGTTCGCCGCTGCCCGGTCCCGCTCCTGGTGGACGCGGACGGCCTCAACGCCCTTGCCCCCTCCGCCTCCTCGCGGGTGGCGGGCGCCCTGGAGGCCCTCCGCCGCGGGAGCCCCACGGTGGTGACGCCTCATCCGGGCGAGATGGCGCGGCTGACCGGCCTCGAGAGCGACGAGGTCCAAAAGCGTCGCCTGGAGACGGCCCGGGCCTTGGCCCAGGAGACGGGGGCCCTCGTGGTTCTCAAGGGCCACCGGACGCTCGTGGTGGAGGCCGATGGCCGCGCCGCGGTGAACCCGACCGGGAACCCCGGCCTGGCCAGCGGGGGAACCGGAGACGTCCTGGCCGGGATGATCGGAGCCCTCCTGGCCCGCCATCCGGCGCGGGTGGCGGCGGCGGCCGGCGTCTACCTGCACGGGCTCGCCGGGGACCGGGCGGCCGCCCGGCGGGGCCGGGAATCGCTCCTCGCCGGCGACGTCCTTGACGGCATCCCCGAAGCCCTGCGGTCCCTGCCGGCTCCGGGTCCCGGAGACCCCTCATCCGCGAGCACCTGAGCCACGCCGAGTCGGAGACCGGCGACCTGGCCGCCGCCCTGGCGGCACGATTCCGCGGGGGCGAGGTGGTGCTTCTCAGCGGGGAGCTGGGGACGGGAAAGACGGCTTTCGTGAGGGGCCTGGCCCGGGGCTTGGGGGCGGACCCGGAGGAAGTGGCGAGCCCCACCTTCGTCCTCCTCACCTCCTACCCGGGCCGGCTGACCCTTCACCATGCCGACCTCTACCGGCTGCGCGGGGACGGGGACGAGCGGGAGCTGGGGCTGGAGGAGCTGCCCGGTCCGCGCGGCATCCTGGCCGTGGAGTGGGCGGAGCGCCTCTCGCGCGTGCCCTGGTCGCATCCGGTCCGGGTCACCCTCGAGCACGCGGGCGACGATCGCCGGCGCGTGCGCATCGAGGAGGACGCCGCGTGAGGCGTGTTCCCGCCCTGCTGGCCCTGGCCCTCATCGCCTGCCCGGGCCCCCGGAAGGAGGCCCCGACGAAGCCCTCCCCGGGGGGCACCCGCCTGAACGTGCTCCTGCTGACGATCGACACCCTCCGGGCCGACCACTTGGGGACCTACGGCTACCCCCGGAAAACCAGCCCCCGCCTCGACGCCCTGGGGCGGGAAGGGACGGTGTTCGAGCAGGCCTATACGTATTGGCCGAAGACGCGGGGAAGCTTCGTGGCCCTCCTGACCGGCCGGCGGGCCTCCCAGACCGGCTACAGCAAGAGCCACCCCTTCCTCTTGGAGATGAACCCCACCCTGGCCAGCGTGCTCAAGGCCGCGGGCTACGCCACCGCCGCCGTCGTGGACAACCCGAACCTCGCCGCCTCGCTCGGCTACGGCAAGGGCTTCGATGCCTACCGGGAGACCTGGGAGGAGGCGACCCTGCCTTCGGAGATGGACCGCACGCGGGCCATCACGGAGGCCGGGATCAAGTTTCTGGGGGAGGCGCGCCCCGATCGGCCCTTCCTGCTCTGGCTCCACTACGTGAACCCCCACGCCCCCTACACCCCGCCCCCGCCCTTTGACACCGCCTTCCTGGACCCCGCCGCCGCCGCGGGCCCCCACCTCAAGGTGGTGAAGGACTACCACGGGGGGATTCCCCACCTGTGGGCGGTGGCGGGCCAGGACCGCCTGGGCTACTACGTCGCCCAGTACGACGGCGAGATCGCGACCGTGGACCAGGAGGTGGGGAAGGTCGTGGATGCGCTCAAGGCCTCCGCCGTCCGCGACCAAACCCTTTTCGTGCTGACTTCCGACCACGGGGAGAGCCTGGGCGAACACGACTACTTCTTCGATCACGGCGAGGACCTCTTCGACCCCTCCCTGCGCATCCCCCTTCTCATGATCCTCCCCGCCGCCCCCCGCGGGCAGCGCAGCGACGCGCTGGCCTCGGCCCTGGACATCGTCCCCACCATTCTCGATGCGGTTAAGGTCTCCTACCCGCCCGACCTGGCGGGGGAGAGCCTCCTGCCCGCGGTCCTCCGAGGGATCCCCCCCGCCCGGGCGCGCCTCTTCGCCCAGAACGACCGGAACCTGAGCGGAACCTGGGATCGGCGGTTCAAGGTCGTGGCCACCCCGGTGGGCGACGGCAACCGCTACGCGCTCTTCGACCGCCGGGCCGATCCGGGCGAGACCCACGACCTCGCGGGCTCTCGGCCCGACGAGCTCAGGGTGCAGCGGCGCGAGTTGGAGCTGCTGCAGGAGCGCTCGGACCGGGAATGGGCGCGGACGCGGGGGCTCCTGGAGGGGAAGGGGGTGGCCCTGGTCACCCCTTTCACAAAAGACGGGAGCCTGGACGAGGGCGCGCTGCGCCGGCTGGTGCGCCGCCAGGTCGAAGGAGGGATCGACGTCCTGGTGCCTTGTGGCACGACCGGGGAGAGCGCGACCTTGACCGCGGAGGAGCAGCGGCGGGTCATCGAGATCACGCTCGCGGAAGCGGGGAGAACGCCGGTCCTGGCCGGGGCGGGCAGCAACGACACCCGGGCCGCCGTCGAGAAAGCGCGGGCCGCAGCCGCCCAAGGCGCGCACGGCGTGCTCTCCGTGGGTCCCTACTACAACAAGCCCACCTCCGAGGGCTTCTACCGCCACTTCGCGGCCATCGCCGACGCCAGCCCGGTGCCGGTGGTGGTCTACAACGTTCCCGGCCGGACGGGAAGCAACATCGACGCCAAGGCCCTCCTGCGCCTGGCCCGGCACGGGAACGTGGGCGCGGTGAAAGAGGCCTCCGGCAACCTGGGCCAGATCATGGACATCCTCCGCGACCGGCCCCCAGGCTTCGAGGTGCTCTCCGGAGACGACGCGTTCACCTTGGCCCTAATGGCGCTGGGGGCGGAAGGGGTCATCTCCGTGGCGGCCAACCAGGTTCCCCGCCCCATGCACGACCTGGTGGCAGCCTGCGCGCGGGGGGACTTCGCGGAGGCCCGGCGGCTCCACAACCGGCTCCTGCGCCTCATGAACCTGAATTTCCTCGAATCCAACCCCATCCCCGTGAAGGCCTCGCTCGCCCTCCTGGGCCTCTGCGAGGAGAACTTCCGGTTGCCGCTCTGCCCGCCTGCCGATTCCACCCGGGAGGCCCTCCGCTCCGCCCTCGAGGAACTGGAGCTTCTCTGAGCGTGCCGAAGGCGCTTCCCGAGCAGATCGAGGCCTACTACTCCCTGCCCGCGGAGGCCCTGGGCGACGAGGCCCGCGCCGTCTTCGACGCCTTCCGGGAGGGTCTCGAAGAAGGCCTTGTCCGCGCCGCCGAGCCGGGCGGTGACGGCTGGCGGGTGAACGCGTGGGTGAAGAAGGGCATCCTGCTCGGCTTCCGGCTCGGCCGCCTCATCGAGTTCCCGCCCGCCGGGCCGCTCCACTTCGTGGACAAAGACACCCTCCCGCCCCGGCGGCTGGGCCCGAAGGACGGTGTCCGGATCGTGCCCGGAGGCTCCGCCGTGCGGTCCGGCGCCCATCTCGGGCCGGGTGTCGTGATCATGCCCCCCGCCTACGTGAACGTGGGAGCCTACGTGGGGGAGGGTACGATGATCGACTCCCACGCGCTCGTGGGCTCCTGCGCCCAGGTGGGGCGGCGCGTCCATCTCTCGGCGGGGGCCATGCTGGGGGGCGTTCTGGAGCCGGTGGGGGCGCTGCCCGTGATCGTGGAGGACGAGGTCCTGGTGGGGGGCAATTGCGGCGTCTACGAGGGGGCGATCGTGGGCCGGAGGGCCGTGCTGGGCTCGGGGGTGGTGCTGACCGGCTCCGTGACCGTCTACGACATCCCCCGCAAGACGACGTATCGGAGGACCGCGGACGCGCCCCTCCGCATTCCCGAGGGAGCGGTGGTGGTGCCGGGCTCCCGCCGGCTGGCGGAGCCGTTCGCGGAGCGCCACGGCCTCGCCCTCGCCACCCCCGTGATCGTCAAGTACCGCGACGAGAAGACGGAGGCGGCCGCCGCCCTCGAAGAGGCGCTGCGCTGAGGCGCCCCATGCTCACGGCCCCGGAGCTGATCGCCCGGCTTCGCCTCGCCCCCCTGCCGGTGGAGGGGGGTCATTTCCGCCAGACCTACGTGTCGGAGGAGATCCTCGCCGCGGCCGCGCTGCCCGCCCGCTACGGGCGTGCCAAGCCCCTGTCCACCGCCATCTACTACCTTCTGACCGACGAGGCCGATTCCTTCTCCGCCCTCCACCGCCTGCCCACGGAGGAGGTCTACCACTTCTATCTGGGTGACCCGGTGGAGCTGCTCCTGCTCCACGCCGACGGGAGGAGCGAGGTCGCGGTCGTGGGCCCCGACCTGGAGGAGGCACAGAGCGTGCAGCTGGTGGTGCCCCGCGGCGTGTGGCAGGGCTCCCGGCTCCGGGCCGGAGGACGCCTTGCCCTTTTGGGCGCGACCATGGCCCCCGGCTGGGATATCCTGGACTACGAAGGCGGCGAGCGGGAGGCGCTGACCCGCCGCTACCCGGGGGAGGCCGAGCGCATCCGGGCCCTCACCCGCACCCACCCGGCCTGACGGCGCCCCGGGACGGGCGCTCTGCCTACTTGACCCCCTGGCACTTCGCGCACACGTCCAAGAGACGCCCCGCGAGCATGTCCTTCTTGCGCTGCTTGAGACGGTCGCCCTTCCAGATGGCCTCGATGGATGTCGCGAAGACGTTGGCGGTCTTGGTACGGCCCTCGTAGTCCGTGCAGCAGGTGGTGACGTCGCCGTTCCACTGGACCACGAACTGGTCGTAGGGGGCGGGGCAGTAGGTATCGGGGACGAGCGCGCTCGTGTGGCCCCCGATTACGTTGCCCCAGGTGTGGTAGCGCTTCCAGATCAGGTGGACGCCGTCCAAGAGGGTGTAGCGGCTCCCGTTCTCGTCCTGATCGAGGAAGCGGCGGGAGCGGATCTCCTGCTCGTCGTGCTCTCGGGGGGGAAGGCCGTATCTCTTCTCGAGGGACCGGGCGAAGGCGATCCAGGTTCATGATGTCGATCTCGATGTTGGTGCGGGCCCGCAGGGCCACCTTGCGCTCCACGGCCAAGCGCACCTTGTCCCGGTACTCGTCGAAGACCAGGCGCGGGGCCTTCCGGGTCTTGAAGGAGTCGGGGTCCGGGGTCTGGTAGGAGAGGATGAGGTTGGTGAGCCCGGCCCGATAGAGGCCGTCCACCCTCTCCTCCGTGATCAGGCCGCAGTTGGTGTTGAGCTCGATGCCCACCCCCTGGCGCTCCGCCCGGTCCACGATCTCGACCAGGTCCGGGTGCAGCATGGGCTCGCCCATCTGGTGGAGCTTCACCGGGTAGAGGGGGCCCAGCCAGGACCTCTTCTCCGCAATCTGGTCCAGGAGGCGGAAAACCTTGTCTTTCTTCATGAAGCCGCGGCGGCGGTTCATGATCTCGTCGGGGCACCAGGTGCACTTGAAGTTGCAGGCGTTGGTGATCTCGATGAACAGGTAGTTGATGGGGTAGAACCGCCCCGGCATCTTCCGGAGCTCGGGGAGGGGGGCCAGGGCGGGGAAAGCGGCCAGATCGGGGGGCTCCTCGAAGGACGCGCGGAGCCGGGAGATCAAGAGCTCGCGGCGAAACTCCAGACGGAGCGAGGCGCCCTGATTCTGGGTCCGGCCAGGGTCGAAGTCCGGGAGGAAGAAGAGGGCCCGGCGGAAGCGGCGGAGGCCGGCGGTGTCGCCGGTCCAGCGCTGCTCGGCGGGTTTGTAGAGCCCATCTTGGGGCGCGGACCGGTCCCGGGAGGCGTATTGGACCCGGAACTCACCGTAGCGCTCGCCGAAGTACTCGACGTCGAGCCAGATAGCTCCCGGGGCGCGGGCGATGACGGGCGGGGGCAGGGTGACGTAAAGGTAGTAGGAGGTCTCGTTCGGGGTCAGGCACGGCCGCCCCTGGACGGTCACCACCTCCCAGACGCCGTCCTCCACGGAGGGAACGCCCAGCTCGCCCACGGGCCCCGCAGGGCCCACCTCCGTCTCCAGGCGGTCGGGTCCCCGCCACATCCGTCCCAGGGCGCCGCCCCAGCGGCCGAGCGCGGTCGTCGTCACGGGCTCTGCATTTCTGCCCCGATCTTCAGGCCGGAGGCAATGATATCGTACCAGCGCGAGACACGGGAGTAGACGTCGTCGCGGGCCTCGAAGGTGAGCGAGTAACCGCGCCCCTCCTGGGCACGGTAGAAACGCTTGACCCGGGAGACGGCCATCGGCGTCTCCGTACGCATCACGTCCGCGTAGCCTCCGCGCCAGACCTCGTGGCTCACGACCTGGAAGTTGGAGCCCAGCTTCCGCCGCGTCCCCTCGTAGAAGGCGTCCAGGGTCCCCGCCCCCGGTATGGGTTCCACGGTCAGGGTGAGGGAGGCGTGGACGGTCTGGCTGTCCTTGTCCACGGCCAGGGCGGGGCTCGTGTACTGCAGGAGCAGCGTGCCCGCGCCCCCGAAGTGGCGGCTCTCGCGCCAAGAGGGAGGCAGCCGCACCGAGAAGGAAAAGTCCGGGTTGCGCTGCTCGGGGTAGGCACTGAGCCGCTCCAGGCTCAGGCTTCTCGCCATCTCCTCGAGGATGGGGTAGTGGCGCTCGAAGAGGGGGGCTTCGGCTTGGGAGTAGAGGCCGTAGACCCGGCCCTGGTCCTCGAGGAGCAGGAGGGAGTGGCGGGTGGAGCGGTCCGGGGAAGCGAAGAGGTAGGACCGGCCCTTGGCCTCGCCGCGCAGCTCATCCCGGGACGAGGCCAGGGTGTTGCCGGCCAGATAGGTCTGGGCATAGTCGTCCAGGGTGGAGCCCAGGCGCCCCACAAGGAGGGTGACAGAAACGGCCGGCTTCTTTCCGGGGCCGGCGGGGGGCCCCAGGAAGTACCGGTACCAGACCCCGTCCTGCTCCGTCTGGTCGGTTTTCCAGCCGGCGGGATAGCGCAGGGAGAGCCCGTATTCGCCATTGAAGTACGTGAGGAGCGGCTCCCGGGGCCCCCCCCCGCAGGAGGCCGAAGCCAGGACGGCCGCGAGCAGGACGCGCCGCCCGGCCCCCCTACTCGAGGCGGTAATTGGGGGCTTCTTTCGTGATGATGACGTCGTGGACGTGGCTCTCTTTGAGGCCCGCGGGCGAGATGCGCACAAACCGCGAGCGCGTCTGGAGGTCCCGAATCGAAGCCGCCCCGCAATAGCCCATGCCCGCCCGCAGGCCGCCCACCAGCTGCTGGATAATGGCCGAGAGCGGGCCCTTGTAGGGGACCATGCCTTCGATACCCTCCGGCACCAGCTTGTCCCCGGAGCCCTCGAACTCCTGGAAGTAACGGTCCCGGGAGCCCTCCTTCATGGCTCCGATCGAACCCATGCCCCGATAGCTCTTGAAGGACCGGCCCTGGCGGAGAATCAGCTCCCCCGGGCTCTCGTCGGTCCCCGCGAAGAGCGATCCGATCATCACCGAGGAGGCCCCGGCGGCGATGGCCTTCACCACGTCCCCCGAGAACTTGACCCCCCCGTCGGCGATGATCGGCACCCCGGCCTTGGCGGTGGCCCGGGCGGCCTCGGCGATGGCGGTTATCTGGGGCATGCCCGCCCCCGAGACCACCCGCGTGGTGCAAATCG
>WNFI01011873.1_pt1 | contig 10085 bp, 12 predicted proteins | sample 5400471 | NCBI WGS metagenome assembly WNFI01 (sample SAMN13153348, study PRJNA577476) | soil metagenome | isolation source: 100 cm saprolite on Douglas fir-dominated hillslope | place: USA:California | collected 2013-09-17
CGCGCCTTTGGCGAGCAGCGCACCCGCCATGCGCACGGGATTTTTGCGAATCTCTTCGGTCACGTAGCTCTTCAGCATTTTGTAGAGCGACTCACACGACTTGAGCATGATGTTGCCTACAAAACCGTCACATACGACGACATCGACGTGACCGGGGTCGCCTTGAAAATTGAAAAGTTGGAATCCTTCGATGAGTCCGGCGTAATTGATGATAGAGCCAAGACGTTTGAGATGCTCGTGTGTTTCGGCAATCAGCGTGTTCCCTTTGCCTTCCTCTGTCCCGATCGTTAATAATCCGACGCGGGGATTTTCAACGCCGAAAACGACGCGAGCGTAATTGCTGCCCAGGATAGCATTGTGCATCATGTGGTCCGCACGTGCTTCCGGATTTGCGCCTGCGTCGATCAAAATAAAATGCCCCTCGCGATGGGGCATGACGGCAGCGAGTGCGGGACGCTCGATGCCGTCCATCGTTCGAAGACGGAGCGTGCCGCCAGCCATCAAAGCACCGGTGTTGCCACAGCTAACGACGCCTTTGGCTTCACCGGTTTTCACCAGTTCGATGGCGCGGACCATCGATGAGTCCTTCTTTTTCTTTAAAGCCATCAAAGGCTTATCCTGCATCGTGATCACTTCGGGTGCATGAAGGATCTGCAGGTCGGCTTGATTGCTCAATCCAGCCGAAACCAGCAAAGGACGGAGGACGGCTTCATCGCCGACAAGCGTGACCGGCTCAAGAGTGGCTTGAGAACGAAGCGCGAGTTTAACCGCTTCGACGACTTCGGACGGACCCAAATCGCCACCCATAGCATCGACGGCGATCCGGCCGTGTGCCGTAGAAGTTGTAGCCATCGCAGACGATAGGGCGACGGAAACGAGCCTTAGACCTCGACGTTGAGGACTTGACGACCGCGATAGGTACCCGTCTTCGGGTTCACGCGGTGCGGACGGGACAAGCCGCCGTCGGCATCCTTGGCGAATTCAGGAGCCTTGAAGGCGTTGGCTGCGCGGCGGTTAGCACTGCGGCGCTTGGATTGCTTGCGTTTCGGGTTAGCCATGGTGGTGCGAAGTTTAAGTGTATGTGAGCAAACGCCGTAGAGACGTCTGCGAGTAAATTAAAGGTGACGGAGTTAAGGCTGCGAAATGGACGCGTCAACAGTAATAGTAGCCGCGCCTGTCCACCAACCTTATAAAAAGTACACAACCGTCAAAAACGCGGCAAACACAAGTCGCCACCATCCAAACAAGGCAAGTCCATGTTTCGAAAGATAACCGACAAAAAACTTCACGGCGATCGCAGCGGAAACCGCAGCCACTAAGCAGCCCAGCAAAATATTAGACCAGCCGAACACGCGTATCATAGCTGCGCCGCCCGAGTAGCTCTTATACGCGGTTGCGGCGGTTAAAGTCACCAGGCCCAAAACGAAGCTGAACTCCGCGGCACGCTTGGGGTTTAGGCCATTAAAGTAACCACCAACAATGGTAGTCATGGAACGGCTGGTACCCGGCCAAAGCGCAAGGCATTGAAGAAAGCCGATGCCCAGTGCGCCTTTCGGTGACATATCAGCCGGTGCGAGATCGAATTTCCTCGTCTGCTTCCGTCTCCAAGCTTCCGCCCAAAACATAAACAACGCTCCTGCCACCTGCGCGAAAATGACCGCCGGCACGGAAAAGAGGTGTTTATCGATCCACTTGCTCAGGAGCAGGCCGATGACCGCAGCCGGTAAAAAAGCGACCATGACGTTGATGACAAGGCGCAGTCCCGCTGGATCTTTTCCAAATATACCACGCACCATGGCCAGGAGATCGCGCCAAAACAAAAGAGCGACGGCAGCGATGGCGCCGAATTGAATAATTACAGTGTAGGTATCGGCAGCAATTTTCTCCGTGAGAATCTCGCCATCGGGATGCTTCGCAGACGGCGGTTTAAACCAGATCGGCCTGCCCGCGGCATCGAGCAGCGGCGCTTCCGAATCGAGTTTTAGGAGATGGTTGGCGACAACCAAGTGTCCTGTCGATGACACGGGAAGAAATTCTGTTACTCCCTCAACTACACCGAGAATAATCGCATCGCCGGTACTCAGCTCTGCGATAGGCTTGTCTTCAGCGGCGTGAACCGCGCCTGCGACGAGGCACAGGAGGAAGGCGAGAATTTTGCGCATACGTTGTGTAGCTCACAGAATGCCTGAAGGCTGTCGAGAGTTTGTGCTTTCTCGTCCGGCGAATTTGTAACATTTTGGCCCTTCATGACCGATCTCCGTTTGCTTACCACTTCACTAACAGCAGGACGCTCCATGCGTTCCAGCGAAGCGGCAGAAGCAGTGCGAATTTTAACAATGCCCGAGGTCGCCGAAGGGGAAAAGGCGGCTTTTCTGACCGCCTTGGCCCATAAGGGTGAAACAGCCGAAGAGCTGGCCGCTTTTGCGCTGGAGTTGCGCAAACTCGCCCGCGACCCGGGGATGAGTGAGTGGTCGCCGCGCGCAATCGATATAGTCGGAACCGGTGGAGATCACGCAGGGGGCTTTAATGTGTCCACCGTGGTGGTCCTTACCCTGGCATCAGCGGGCGTGCCGGTGATGAAACATGGCAACCGCGGAATCACCTCGAAGTGTGGAAGTGCGGACTTGCTGTCGGGGCTAGGCTATCAAATCGAGGCGACACCTGAAAAGCTTCGCGAGGGAATCAAGGAGCTGGGTTATGTGTTCTTCTTCGCGCCTGTCTATCATCCTGCATTCAAGGAGATCGGACCGGTCCGTCGCACGCTGGCGGCTCAGGGCCAGCGCACGATTTTCAATCTGCTCGGTCCGCTGATTAATCCCGGTCGTCCGGCTCGTTCGATTATCGGCGTCTTCGCCGAGGCCTGGGTGCCTCGTCTGGCGGCTGCTGCTGATCAACTGGGTCTTGAAGCGGGACTCGCGGTGCACGGAACGCTCGGCGACGGTCGGGGAATCGATGAATTGACCACTGCAACGCCCAATCGCGTAACCTGGGACTGGCAACTGCGCCGTTCGACGATATCAAGGGCGGAGACGTGACGACGAATCTTCGGATGATTGAAGATATTTTGGCAGGACGCGGCCCGCGCGGCCTAGTCGACACCATCGTTCTCAACACCGCGGTAGCACTCTGGGTGTGTGGACAAACAACCTCTCCTGGCGAAGGTATCGCTCGGGCGCGCGATCTCTTGTTGGGAGGCGCGGTGCGGGCTAAGATCGCGGCGACGGCCGATTTCTTTCGATCATGAAGCGCGTATATTTCGGAACCGACGGGGTGCGTGGAATCTACGGTGGGCCCGTAATGAACGAGGTTTTTGCGACGCGTCTCGGCATTGCAGCCGCTCGGTGGCTGCGGTCCACGGGCGAGGCGGGGGCCTGCAAAGTTTTTATTGGACGCGATAGCCGCCAGTCAGGACGCGCTCTTGAAATAGCGCTCGCAACTGGGCTTATCCAGGAAGGCTGCGTTCCCGTCTCCCTCGATGTTGTGCCTACGCCAGCAGTTTCTCTTGCCGTCCGCTCGACAGATGCAGTGCTGGGTGTGGTGATCACGGCGTCACACAATCCTGCGGAGGACAACGGCATCAAATTTTTTGGGCAACATGGCATCAAGCTTACCGATGCGGAGGAGTTTACCATCGAACAACTTTTGCCGGTCGAAGCGCCTGAGGCGAGCGAGCCAGCGAAGCTCGATGAGTTCGACGCGCAAACCCACTATATTGAGGCAGCGCGCCAAATTTTGCCTGCCTGTTCGTTGAAGGGTTGGCGCATTGCGGTGGATGCGGCTAACGGTGCGTCCGTGGGTACCACCCGGTCCGTATTGGAAGAACTCGGAGCGAATCTCATTCTTCTCGGACATGAGCCGAATGGCCGTAACATCAACCTCGGAGTAGGCAGCCAGCATCCGGAGAAACTGTGCGAAGCGGTGCGGAAGAGTGGGGCGCGTCTCGGTGTAGCGCATGATGGCGATGCGGACCGCTGTATACTTTGCGATGAACATGCCGTCGTTTTAGACGGCGATGAAATCCTCACTATTCTCGCGCTCGATGGAATCGCGCGTAAATCGCTCTCGGGCGGTATCTTGGTTGTCACGCAGCAAAGCAACCTCGGCGTAGACGCGGCGATCCGCGCCGCTGGCGGCCGAGTGGAGAGAACTGATGTTGGCGACCGTTATGTGATCGAACGCATGCTCGCCGTGGGCGCTTCTCTCGGAGGCGAATCATCGGGTCATGTGATCAGTGCAGATGTGGCGCCTACCGGCGATGGTCTCGTCGCCGCGCTAAAAGTGATCGGTGTCATGTTGCGCACAGGACTTCCACTTTCGACGCTGCGCAAGGGACTAAAAAAATATCCACAGGCGACTGGTGATTTGATGGTAAACGAAAAACGCGATCTGAAAACCATGCCGCACTACCAGGCTGCATTGGCTGCGCTTAACGCTGAACTCGGTACTCACGGACGCGTGATGGTGAGATATTCGGGGACGGAGCCGAAATTGCGGTTTCTTGTGGAAGGTCCGGATGGCGGCCAAGTGAATCGAGGAATCGCCCTATTGCGGGCGGCCGCTTGCCTGGATTTGGATCTGAAGGGTTGAAGGCGGGCGATTCGAACTACAAAGCGGTCGATATCTATTTCCGTCACTGCTGTTTAAATCAGGACAGGAATTCTGAAAAACTTGCGCCTTGCTCGGCATCTTTGCGCGACTTCTTTCTGTCAGTTATGAGCGTGCTTTTACTACCGGGAATTTTCCGGGCCGGGAATCCCACCCTTGGCCCGATGGTGATGCCGATCATGAGAGGATAAACTAGCCTGATGAAACCCCCTATTTCATCCAAGGTCGGTGCTGAACCAAAACCCCTTAGCACCGATATTCAGTTGAGATTGTCTGAACTTATCGACGAATGCCGGAAGGACGTCAGCGAGGTGGCGGAACCGAAGTTTCAAGCCCTGCTCGAAACGGCAGCAGAGGTTCTAGGAAGTCTAAAGACTGCTTTTGCGGACTACGACCAAGGTCGGGAGCCGGCTTGGCGTCGGTAAGCGGTTTTTCGGTGTCAATTTCCGCTTATGTCGACCGGCAATAACTCCGCCTCGGATCGGCGCGAATTCCTGAAAAACGTTTTTGCTACCGGAGCTGTCACCGTTGGCATTTCGCTTCTGGGAACCGCAGCGTGCACTGGAGGCAACGCAATGGAAGATCTTCCGCCGACGGAAGACTTGATGCGAGAACATGGTGTGCTGAAACGCGTCCTGTTGATCTACCGTGAATCGCTGCGGAGACTACATCACAAAGAAGATCTGCCCCCGGATGCCCTTGCTGGCTCGGCGGCGGTCATTCGATCCTTCATCGAGGACTATCATGAAAAAATGGAAGAAGAGTTTCTCTTTCCGCGATTTGAATCGGCGCAGGTGTTAGTCGATCTCGTCAAAGAGTTGCGCGTGCAGCACGATCGCGGGCGCGCCTTGACGGATGTTACTCGCCAGCTTAGCACCCAATCTGCGATTAGGAATGACGCGGATCGCCGGCGGTTAGAACAATCGCTTTCGCTTTTTATCCGAATGTACGAACCGCATGAAGCGCGTGAAGATACGGTGCTGTTTCCAGCGTTGCGGAAAATGGTTTCGAAACATGAACTCGGCTCGCTCGGCGACGACTTCGAGAAGCGAGAACGTCAGATGTTTGGGCAGGATGGATTTGAAAAAATGGTCGATACGGTGGGACGTATTGAGCAAGAGCTAGGGATCTACGAATTGTCCAAATTTACTCCGCCGGAAAAGATATAAACTCACACTTCCGTCCGAGGTAAAATGAATAGGGGAGAAAACTTGCGCGAAGACGCGAGGCCTTCAATGAGGCCGCATTGGATTAGAGATTTTCGGCGTCGTAGTAGCTGTACTCCAAAGTGTGGTGGCGCGTGCGGTTTGGTTTCAGCCCGCCGCAGATTTAACTAGAGTGCAGATATGAATCCCGCGCTGCAGGCTGTGCTTGAAGAGCTGGAACGCTTCGGAATCGAAAATGACCGGGTTAAAACCGAGCAAAGCGAGCGCATGCTCAACATTACGCGGGACACGGGTGAATTTCTCCGTGTGCTGATTCGCGCATCACATGCAAAAAGCACATTGGAGATAGGGACTTCGAACGGCTATTCCACGCTGTGGTTGGCGGAAGCGACGGCTCCATTCAGCGGCGTGGTCGACACGGTAGAAAAATCCTCGCACAAGTTCGAACTAGCCCGAAGCAATTTTGATCGGTCCGGGCTGGCTCAACACATTCGTCCGCACCTGGGCGATGCGGGAACTTTTCTGAAAGCACAGAAGAGCGGATCGTTCGAATTCATCTTTCTTGATTCAAAACGAGACGAGTATCTCGCGTGGTGGTCCGATATCCGGCGAGTGCTGGCGAAGGGAGGCGTTTTGGCGGTGGACAACGCAATCTCGCATCCGCACGAGATGGCGGACTTCGTCGCCGCAGTGAAAGCCACGCCCGGATTTATCACGGCCTTGGTGCCGGTGGGGAAGGGCGAATTCCTGGTCCAGAAGGATTAGGAGCTGTTTGGGAAATAGCGGGTGTCGCTGAAGGGATAAGGTGGGCCGGCGCGTCCCTGCGCCGGCAATGACAAGCAGAGTAAGCGTCTCAATCGCGAAATGCCGTCGCAGGGACGCGCCGGCCCACCTTCAGATCATTTCTCCGCTTTGCGTCTTGGTGCTTTTGCGCGAGTTTTTCAGAATCTTCATCCTGCTTTGGACAGCATCGGTAGACGTATTTATTTCAAAACATACCCTAATTAGATCGTGAGTAAATCAGGACCGGGAAAATTAGGGTTTGCGCTAAGGTGCTTGGGTTCGCTTTGGTAGTCCCTTACACACCTCATTTATTGACATGAAGCGCACGCACCATTGTGCCCAACTCACCAAGTCCGATCTCAATGCCGCCGTTTCAGTGGTCGGCTGGGTGGACTCACTCCGCGATCACGGCGGGATTCTGTTTATCGATTTGCGCGATCGCAAAGGCATCACGCAGGTAAAGTTTGATCCGCAAACAAATCCTGAGTTGGCGAAGCAAGCATCGCATCTCAAACCGGAGTCGGTCATCGGCGTTTCTGGCAAGGTCGTGGCCCGTCCTGAGGGCACGGTGAATGCCTCAATCCCAACGGGTGAAATCGAAATCGATTCCACGGAGCTGGTGATTCACAACATTTCCGATACACCGCCGTTCCCTTTGGACGATATCGGTGGTGATAAGGTGAACGAAGACCTGAGGCTTACTTATCGTTACCTGGACCTCCGCCGTCCAAAGATGCGGAAGAATCTGCAGGTACGGCATAGGGCGACGAAGGCGATCCGCGACTATTTCGATTCGCAAGAGTTCATCGAGGTCGAGACACCGGCCCTCTTCAAGAGCACGCCGGAAGGCGCGAGAGAATACCTCGTTCCATCGCGTATTCACCCGGGGCAATTCTATGCGCTCTCGCAGTCACCCCAGCAGTTTAAGCAAATCCTGATGGTTGCCGGCGTAGAACGCTATTTCCAGATCGCACGCTGCTTCCGCGATGAAGACTTGCGCGCCGATCGCCAGATGGAGTTCACCCAGGTGGACGTCGAGGCGTCGTTCGTCGACCGCGAAGCAATCTACGCGTTGTTCGAAGGCATGTTGAAGAAGGTTTGGAAAGACGTCCTCGGTATCGACGTCCCAACTCCATTTCCGCGCATGCTGTTCGTTGACGCGATGAATCGCTATGGTGTGGACAAGCCCGACATGCGTTTTGGGTTCGAACTCGTCGACTTCACAGAGACTTTTAGAACGTCTGCGTTCAAAGTGTTTCAGGCGACGGTTGCAGGTGGCGGGGTCATCAAGGCGCTCAACGCCAAGGGCCTGGCCGATCTCACGCAGGGTGAGTTGAAGAACCTCGAGGATGTCGCGAAGTCGCTCGGTGCGAAAGGCCTCGCGTTTATCAAAGTCGAGGGAGGCGAATGGAAGTCGCCGATCGTGAAGTTTTTCTCCGATGCTGAGAAGGCAGCGTTGACCGAAAAGCTCGGTATCGCCGACGGAGACATGATTTTCTTTGCTGCTGCGCCTTGGGAAAAGGCCTGCGCTATTTTGGGCCGCATTCGCTTGGAGGCCTCTGCGCTGCTGCAAAAACGCGGCAAGCTGTCGGTGCGTGCCGACGATTGGCAGTTTCTCTGGGTGATCGAATTTCCCTTGATGAGCTACGACGAGCAGGAAAACCGCTACGTCGCCACACACCATCCGTTCACTGCGCCGGTTCCGGAGGATGCGGGTCTGTTGGATTCCAATCCCAAAGCGGTCCGCGGTCAGCATTACGATCTGGTGTTGAACGGTATGGAACTGGGCGGTGGCTCGATTCGTATTCATCAGCCGGCGCTCCAGAAAAAAATATTCGAAGATGTGCTGAAGATTCCGTCAGACGTCGTGGAAAGCCGTTTCGGCTACATGCTCAAAGCGTTTACGTACGGTGCGCCTCCGCACGGCGGCATTGCGTTCGGCTTGGACCGCATGGTTGCGTTGCTGTGCGGCACCACGAGCATCCGAGATGTAATCGCTTTTCCAAAGACGCAAAAAGGACAGGATCTCATGGCGCAAAGCCCGACTCCGGTCACCGCGCGTCAGCTCAAAGAACTGCACATCGCCACGGTTGATCCGGCGATGTAATTTTGAGCGAGGGCGTGTTTTCGAAATAACTCGCGCAAAGGCGCCAAACCGCAAAGCCAGGAAATGATCTGAAGGTGGGCCGTCGCGTCCCTGCGATGGCATGGCAAGCAGCACGAGTGTCTCAATCGCGAAATGCCGTCATAGGGACGCGATGGCCCACCACCGCACGCTATCCCTTCAATTGGCTCCGGCATCTATTTCGACGACCCGCCTTTTCAAGTCAGCACAGCTTGTGTTCTCTTTTGGCTCAAACATGAGCCGTATTTCGAAAACAAGCCTTGGCGAGTTAAGGCTTTTTAAGCTCTTCCTGGAGCGCGGCTTTTACGCGCTCGTACTCGGCTTTGAGTTCTTCAAGCGCGGGCGGAATTGAGGCGAAGTCGCCTTGTTTTCCCATGCCTTCAATTTTCTCTGCGAGCAAACGGAATGCCTCGGCGCCAAAATTACTCGAACTTCCTTTCAAGCTGTGTGCGGCCCGAGTGAGGGTAGGACCATCGCCTTTGGCTAGACAGTCTGAGATTTCAGCGATGCGAGCAGGAGTATCTTCGAGAAAAAGAGTGATGATCTCGTTTAAGAAGCCCGGATCGCCGGGTGTAATGTCGCGGAGGGATTGCAACGACTCCGGATCGACCGGGGATGAGTTTGAGAAGGGCATGTCTTCTGCAAGCTTTCGGGTTTTTGGATCTAAGAACGAGGGATTAAGAGATACTAAACGGCGTAAAGCTCATTAACGGCACAGAGCTCTTTTGTCTTAAGTTTATAGATGATCATGGCGGTGAGGAAGATGGCGACAGCGACGGGACGTCAAAGTTCAGTCTACGTCGCCCATTCAAACGAAGTGTTGGCTTCGATCTCTTCAATGGTGGTGAGTCCGAGCAGCACTTTTTTAAGTCCATCGTAGCGCAGCGGACGGAAACCCACTTTTTTGGCCGCGGCAGTAATTTCTTGAACGCTCGCATTTCGACTGATGAGGCTTCGAATCTCTTCGGTGATGAGCACCAATTCGTGAAATGCGACGCGGCCTTTGTAACCCGTACCACGGCAGTTGCTGCAGCCCTTGCCGCGATAAAAAGGCACATCGGTAAGGCCTTCTTCCACGAAATATTTGCTGAGAACATCGCGCGAAGGGTAGTACGCCTCTTTACAGCTTTCGCAGATGCGCGCAGCGAGGCGTTGAGCGAGCACTCCGATGATCGACGGGGCAACCATGTACGGTTCCACGCCGATCTCAATTAATCGCACGATGGCCTGGGGCGCGCTATTCGTATGGAGCGTGGCAAAAACGATGTGACCCGTGAGTGCAGCTTCGCTTGCGATCTTGGCCGTTTCCAGGTCACGGATTTCACCTACGAGAATCGCGTCCGGGTCCTGCCGCAGGAGGGAACGTAGGATGGTCGAGAACTTAAGGTCGATGTGGTTGTTGACCT
>WNFI01338514.1_pt1 | contig 10085 bp, 8 predicted proteins | sample 5400471 | NCBI WGS metagenome assembly WNFI01 (sample SAMN13153348, study PRJNA577476) | soil metagenome | isolation source: 100 cm saprolite on Douglas fir-dominated hillslope | place: USA:California | collected 2013-09-17
GCGTCGTCCCACGGCTGAAGAGGAGCGCGATCTGCTGTTCGCCTGGCGCGCTGTGGCGAGCGTGAAGTCCAACGCCATCGTCCTCGCACGAGATGGTGCGACGATCGGCATTGGCGCGGGACAGATGTCACGCGTGGACGCCGCATTTCTTGCCGTGCACAAGGCCACCGCCGCGGGACTCGAGACCAAGGGCGCGGCGCTCGGCTCTGACGCATTTTTCCCCTTCCGGGACGGCGTGGATCAGGCGGCTGAGGCGGGTGTTCGGGCCATCATTCAGCCTGGAGGCTCCGTGCGCGATGCCGAGGTGATTGCCGCGGCGGACGAGCACGACATTGCCATGGTGTTCACCGGGGTCAGGCTCTTCCGGCATTGATGCCGCGGATGTGCACTTTTTGCGGCGTGGCGCTGTCCAAGGGACGTTGCGGCCACTGTTCCAAAGTCCGGCCAGAGGCCATCTTTGGGAGTTGATTCACCGCCCCGCCTTCGCGGGGCGTCTGCTATTCACCCCTGTATCCAACATGGCGACGTCGTCTCCGCCGTCTGATCTCGATTATCGCCCGTCCTATCTTGCCGCGGCCGTCGTTTCCGTGGTGATACTGGCGCTGTATGTCGTCACGCTCGCGCCGTCCACGGCCATGTGGGACACGAGCGAGTACATCACCGCCGCGTACACGCTCGGCCTCCCGCATCCACCGGGGAATCCGCTGTTCGTGCTCATCGGGCGCGTCTTTGCCATCCTGCCCATCGCGAAATCGGTGGCCATGCGCATCAACGTGCTGGCGGCGGTCTGCAGCGCGGTGTCGGCGGGAATGTGGTTTCTCATCACGGAGCGCGTGCTCGTCAGTTGGTTCTCGCAGCGCTGGCAGCGCATTCTGGGCGGCTCGCTCGCGGCGCTCATCGGCGCGACGTCGTTCACCGTGTGGAATCAGAGTGTGGTGAACGAGAAGGTCTATACCGTCTCGCTCATGGGCATCGCGATCATCTCGTGGCTGATGATCCGCTGGTGCGACGAGCCCGATGGCCGCAAGGCCGATCGCATTCTCGTGCTCGTCGCCTACCTCTGCGGCCTCGGCTACGCGAACCACATGGCTGGCATGCTCGCGGCGCCCGCCGTCGGACTCGCGGTGCTCATCGTGAAGTATCGCACCCTGCTCCGCTGGCGTCTGTTGCTCGCCTGCTTCGGCGCGCTGCTTCTCGGCATCACGCCGTTTGCCATGCAGCCCATTCGCGCGGCGCACTTCCCCGCGCTGAACGAGGGTGAGCCGACTGCGTGCCGAGAGGGGCTCAAGGTGAGCTGTACGCTGAGTGCGGGCACGTACGACGCCTTCATGTACAACTTCAACCGCGGCCAGTACGGCAAGCCCGAGCTCACGGAGCGCCAGGCGCCGTTCACCGCGCAGCTCGGGATGTGGTGGCTGTACTTCCGGTGGCAATGGCTTCGCGACGCGCACTACGATCACCCGTTCGCGCAGAGCGGCCTCGCGGCCCTGTTCCTCGTGCTCGGGCTGCTCGGCGGTTACGTGCATTATCAACTACTTCTATCTCTGGAGCTTCTCCGCCTGGGGCGTGTGGGCTGCGCTCGGCCTCGTGGCCGTGTGGGATTCAGTCGCCGCGCTCATCGCACGAGAGACGGTAACCGAGGGTCGCGAGACGTACGAGCGCCCGACCAGCTCCGCACTACGTGTGGCGTCGCCCATCCTGGCACTCGCCCTCATTCCGCTCTTTACCAACTGGACCACGGCGTCGCGCGCCGGACAGACCGACACCGTGGACTTCGCGCGCGATCTGCTCAATTCCGTCGAGCCCTACGGCGTCCTCGTCACCGTGGGCGACAATGACACCTTCCCGCTCTGGTATGCGCAGGAAGTGGAGGGCATTCGCAAGGATGTCGTCGTCGCCAATACGTCGCTGCTCAACACCGATTGGTACACGCGGCAGTTGATCCGGCGTCCCGTTTTCGAGTATGACAAGGCAGCCGGCCCATCGGTGTATCGGAACGCCGAGTGGAAGAAGCCTTCGGGCTCGCCGCTGCACATGAGCATCGCGCAGGCCGACTCCGTGCCCGCGTACATCCAGCTCGATCGGCCGATGGTGTTTCAGGGCGGGCCAGTCAGGGCCACCATCGATCCGCAGCGGCTCTCCATTCAAGGTGTGCTCCAGCGCGCCGATATCTTCGTGCTTCGCATGATCGCCGACTCGTATGGCGACCGCCCCATCTACCTGAGCCGCACGTCCGCCGGTTATGGCAACGAGCTCGGCATCGGCAACTACCTGCTGACGCAGGGGCTCGCGAGCAAGGTCTTCGTTCCGCCCACGGGACCGGGAAAAGACACTCTCATGGTGCCCGGTGCGGGCTGGGTGGACGTCAAGCGATCGCTGACGCTGTGGGACAGTGTCTTCGTCGCGCCGAAGTCCCTCGCCGCACGGCATGACTGGGTGGATCGCCCCTCCGTCGGCATCCCATACCTGTACGTCGCCACGGGCGTCCTGCTGTCCGAGGTATTGCAGTCCGAGGGCGACACCGCCGGCGCGCAGCGCGTGATGGCGCAGGCGCGGCGGGTCGCAGTCGGCGTGAAGCTCAACGATCTCCTCTCGCAGATGGAGGTTGCGACGCCGGCTCCGCGAGCGCCGTCGCAGAGCCCGCTGCTGGTTCCATCGGCGGGCGACACGGCCCGGTCGCGATCGCTTCCGTCCAAACGCAGGTAGGAAAATGCAAGCTGACGCCGCCCCGATCGCTCTCGACGCGAAGACCATCCTGCTCGCCGCGCTGGCGATCGTGTCGGTGCTGTATCTCGTCGTGCTCGTTCGCGGTCTGCGGCGTCACCATGCCGAAACCGGTGAAACGAACAAGCCCACGCCCGGCGGCATCGTGGCGGGGTTCGTCACCAATTTCTTCGACACGCTCGGCATCGGCTCGTTCGCGACGAGTACCGCCATCTTCCGCCAATGGAAGATGGTGCGCGACGAACGAATTCCCGGCACGCTGAACATCGGCCATACACTGCCGACCGTGGCGCAGGCCTACATCTTCACGCGGCTCGTGCCGGTCGAATCGACCACGCTCATCCTGATGATCGCCGCCGCGGTGCTCGGCTCCTGGCTTGGTGCGGGCGTCGTGGCACGATGGCAGCGTTCGCGCGTGCAGGCCGGCATGGGCATCGCGCTGCTGGTCGCTGCTATGCTCATGGTTGCCGCGCAACTGAGCCTGATGCCCGGAGGCGGCACGGAGCTGCGGCTTACCGGAGTTTCCCTGGCCATCGGCGTGATCGGCAACTTCGCGCTCGGCGCGCTTGCGCGGTTCATCCGCGAGCGTGCGTACGATGCGCGGACTGTCATTGGGCTCGCCATCGGGGGCATTCCCGCCGTGCTCATCGCGGCGTTTCTGGTGAAGAGCCTCCCGCTCATGGTGCTCCGGTGGCTCGTCGTCGTCGTCGTGCTGTACACGGCCGTCACGCTGCTTCGGTCAGCAATGAGAGAGCGGCGCGGGTCCGAGGTTCCTGACGTGAAGCCGACGGTCTAGCGTCGTGACGTGGGTCACACGCCACTCCACCGTCACTTCAGCAATTCGGCTCTCCCGCTCGATCCATCCGTGCGGCGGAGATTGCTAGAGCGAGGACCTGCCGCAACCGCCTGACATCCTTTATACAGGGGACTCGACTGCTCGTAGAGGGGACTCGAGTGCTCCGTAACGCGAGTGAGCTAAGGCGGCCGACTCCGACACGGCGGATCGCGTTATGCTACATCACCTAACAGGCTTCACATTAGCACACTCTTCTGCCTGTGAGGTGCCCATCATGTCGACGTCCCCGATCTACTCAACCGCGAGTCTTAGACATTTCGTTGCCCAATTCGTCGCGTGCACGTTCGTCGCGTCCGCCGTGGTGCTCGGAGGTTGCGCGGTCGACAGCACTGCGCCGCGGAGCGCAATCACCGCCCCCAACGCCGCGGTGCAAGCCGATATCCAGGCCGACGCAGGTGACGGCTCCGGGCAGCGCTTTCTCATCGCTGATCAATTCAACAATCGGGTGATCGAGGTCGATCGCACCGGCAACATTCTCTGGAGCGACAATCGCGTGCTCCTCGTCGACCCCTCTGGCACGATCGTCTGGCAGTACGGCCAGTTCGGCGTCACTGGCGCCGGTCGCAACGAGCTCAACGCGCCGGTCCAGAATACGTATCTCCCCAACGGTCATGTGTTGATTACCGATCAAGGAAATGAGCGAGTCATCGAGGTTGATCGACGCAGCAAGGCGATCGTCTGGCAGTACGGCACCACCGGCGTGATCGGGAGCGGCTTCAACCAGCTCAACAATCCGAACAGCGCGGAATTGCTCGACAACGGCCACGTGCTGATCTCCGACGAGAACAACAACCGAGCGATCGAGGTGAATCGCGCTCACCAGGTCCTGGCGACGTACACGGCGCGCGGCACGGTCAGCGGCGTCGCATTCGCCAGCCGATTGCCGAATGGACACACGCTGATCACTGACTCGAACAACAACCGGATCGTCGAGGTTGATGCGACAGATCGCATCGTGTGGGAGTATGCGACGAACACCGCCCCGAAGAGCAATCCGAATCCGCTTCCGACGCGCGCGGTGCGGCTCGCTGACGGGGGAACGTTGATCAGCGACCAGTTCAATCACCGGGTGATCGTCGTCGACAGCGCCAAGAAGATCGTACGGACCTTTGGCAACCTGAACGTCGCGGGCTACGGCACTCGCAACACGAGTCAGGGTCTCAACGGCCCGTATGACGCGAAGGTGATCGGGGATTTCACTGGTCTGACGAGTCCGTTCAACCAGGGTGGCAACGAGTGACGCGGCGTCGGCTCGGCCTATCGAGCCGATGAATACTCGAGGCCATCTCTTGAGGACAAAGCCCCGCAATCACCCTTGGTGACTGTGGGGCTGGTCATTTGGGCACCATTGCGCGCCTAGGACTTTCCTCGAATCACAGTGGCGCGCGGGCGGATCACGTGCGATTTTTGGCGGAAGGACATCACTTGGGCAGGTGGCTGAGCGGTTGAAAGCACCGGTCTTGAAAACCGGCGGACCCGCAAGGGTCTCGTGGGTTCGAATCCCACCCTGCCCGCTTCGTTATTGCGCCGCCGGCGGCGCTCTCTTCCTCGACTTCTGCGCCTCCTGAAGCGCGGCGATCCACGCATCCAGCAATTGCGGTCGCACGTCGTTCGCATCACGTGTGCGCTGTGCTGCCAGATCGTCCATCACGCGCTTCGCACCTTTCGCGTCGCCGAGCATGATCCGCGCGACCGCGGTGCCCTCGCGCAGCAGATCCGCTGGCAACCACAGATCCCCGTGCCGTGCCGCTGGAATCAGGATGTCGGCCGCCTGCGACGTTTCCGCGAAGTTCCAAGCCGCGAGCCCGTGGATGAACGCCACCACCGCGCGCGCCTCGTCGGGCGCGTGCTGCGCATCCGTGTAGCGATTCACCGCTTTGAAAAACGCGCTGTCGGCAACACCCGCGGTTCCACCACTGCGCGTCTCCTCCGACTCGCGAACGGCCGCGGCCCACACGTGCCAATCGATGGGCGCCACGTTCGCCGACATGAGGCGATCGATCGTCACCGCACGCTCGGCCGACGCGAGCATCTGCGGCTGGGCGCCGGTCCAATAGCCATCCCGCCACCGGGCCGCGAGCTCCATCGCCTCAAGCTTGGGCACAAAGGCGACCGGCGTATAGACCTCACCAGTCACGCCGCTGCGCCGCCGCTCGAGAATGGGTGCGATGCCGAAGCGGTCGCTCACGAGTCCGATGAAGCCATTCGCCGCCTCGTTCGTGTAGCGCGCCTTCTCCGCGCCGAGGTCGAGCGTCGGGTAGAAATCGGAGTTCGCGGCGCCCGATCCGAGCAGCGGCGCGAGCGTTCTTCCGTCCGCCATGTGAAGCGCGTCGAGAATCGAGGGCGGCAGGGGATACACACGCCGGAGCGCATCGGCGATGCGCGGCCGCTCGAACACACTCCAGTCAGGCCTGGCCAGCTGCGGCGCCGGACTCGCCACGACGAGAATGTCGCGGTTGCCGACAGCGTAGATGGTGTACGATGGAAATTGCTCGGAGACCGCGCGGATCACGCTGAGCACGAGACCGTCATTGATCTCCGTCAGGTGCAGCCACTGCCCGAAGACACCGTTCGGCGTGAGATAGCGCCGCACATGCGCGTAGAATTCGGCGGTGAACAGTCCCGACACGCCGGCGACCCACGGCGTGGATGGCTCCGACAGAATCAGGTCGAAGCGCCTGCGCTGAGACGCGAAGTAGGAGCGCGCGCCATCCTTGCCTGAGGCGCATGCGCTAACAGGATGAGCGGGAGCAGCGTCTGGGTGGACGCGTCGTGCGTAAACGGGCCGCGAACGGCCGGCGGATGAAACCACTCGGGGCCGAGCGAGGCGTCGGGCTTTCCATTCGTCGCGAGGGAGAGTCCCTTGCTCAGCACGATGCGACGCACGCTGACGGTCGCGGTGCGGCCGTCGGTGTAAAACAGCACGTCCGGCACTCTTGGCGCCTTCGCCGATCCGTATCGATACACGCCGCTGGTGAGCACGCTCTGATTGAAGTCGGCGCTCGCGCCGAGGATGAATAGGGCCGACACGCCGATGGCGGCGGGCACCCAATCGCGCCGCCGCAATCGATGTTCACCCCGTTTCCATACCCGAGCGAGCACGGCGACGCCAAGCACCACGTCGATGAGCGCGCCGGCCACGAGCATCCACTTGAGGCCGAGCCACGGAAGCAGGAGAAGTCCGGAGAGCGCCACGCCCACGATGGAGCCGAGCGTATTGACGCCGTACACCAGGCCGATGGCGCGCTCGCCGTGGTCGCCACGCATCAGGAGTCGCGTGATCAATGGCAGCGTCATGCCGGCGCAGAACGTGGCGGGAAGCATGACGGCGAGACAGATCGCGTACCTGGAGAGGCTGAATGCCCGATATCCTGCCGGCGAGCGCGAAAAGGCCGCCATGAAATCGGCCATCCAGTTGAACGACTCCATGTAGATGGGCAGCGTCGCTACGGCGAGCGCTCCCATCGCGAGCTGCACATATCCGAGCGTGCGGAGGGACCCAATCGACTCCGTACGCGTTCTGATCGTGAACGCGCCGAGTGCGAGACCGAGAATGAATGCCGAGAGCATCAGCTCGAACGAATGCGTCGCCGATCCCAACACGAGCGACAGCATTCGAATCCATCCGATCTCGTACACGAACGAGGAGACAGCCGTGCCGAAAGCCACGAGCACGAGCAACGTCCGGGCGTTTTCGATGATCTCGTCGTTCGCGGTGAGGACCGGCGCAGGTGACGGAGGTGGCGGCGCGATGCCAGATTCACGACCGAGCGCGGCACGAAGAAGCGCGGCGTTCGCCCGCAGCTCCGCGATCATCGCGGCGCCGGCCACCACCAGATTGATCATCGCCGCGGCGATCAGCGTTCCTGGCAGCCCGCTGATGTCGATGAGCACGAATCCGGCGAGCAGCACGCCGACGGCGGCCCCGATGCTGTTTGCAAAGTACAGGAGCGCGATGGTGCGCCCCGAGGATCCCGTGCGCCAACGAATGACGCCGGCCGTCATCAGTGGGAACGTGGCCCCGAGCAGCACCGACTGCGGCACGATCAGCAAGGCAGCGATGACCCACTTCGCCACCGAGTGCGCCGTGCCGGGGCCGATGGCCGGAAAGATCGAATCGTAGGCAAACCGTGTGGTCGCCACGAACACGTCGTGGAAAACGATGCCCAGCAGCCCGATGATCAGCTCGACGACCGCATACCACAGCAGCGGACGTCGGATGCGCTCGGTCCGCCCGCTGATGGCGAACGCACCAACCGACATTCCGCCGAGGAAGATGACGAGGACGAGCACCTGCGCGTACGCGCTGTGGCCAACGAACAGCCCGAGGTAGCGGGTCCAGATGGACTCGTACATCAGTCCGGCCGCACCCGAGAGCACGAAAACGACGCAGAGGAAGATGAGCATGCAGCGAATGTCACGCCTGACACGTGAGGGCGACAGGACCGCCGTCACACGCCTGTGTCATTGTCCGACCCAATCGTCCTGTCGTTCCGTTCGGTCTCCCCTTACATTTCATTCGGCGCAGGTACGTAACGCCGCCAGGAGAGATGGCCGAGAGCCGGAACCTCCGCGATGGTGCGCTTGCACCGATAGTCTGCACGGTGTGCGTGTGCCGCCAGTCATGGAGGGCGTGCTGGCCGAACTCACCTTCACCCACCGCCACGACCTTGAGCGTCGCCGCCGTCCGTTGCTGATGATGGATCAGCGCGGACTTGGTGAGGCCAGCGAAGACACGCGCATTCGGTGACTTCTCGGCAAGCGCCTTCCGGAGATACGGGAGCACCTAGCGATTCTCCTCGACCAAGCGTAGGCGATTCTTGCTCTTTGTGCCGCGGAGGTATGCCCGCTCGGTGGCGGCAGCCAGCAAGAGCGGCAGCGTGCCATCCAGCGACGCTTCCCACGCCGCGCGCAGTCCGATGCGTCCGTCGACGAGCGCCGTCAGCCGCTCGGGTTTGGCGAACCGCTCGCCGCGCTCGCCGCGCCACGTCTTGTATGCCGCTTCGATTTGCTCGGCGGCGTCGCGCACACACGCAGGGCGCTCTGGCTTGTCACGGCAAGCGGCTCATCACACCGCCTGCGGCAAGGCATTGCCGCAGATTGAGATATGCCTCTACCATATCGCTGAGGTAGTTTGCCGCCTCTTGCTCGAGCGCCATGATGTACGCGTCGCCGGAATACTGATCTAGCGCGGTAGCGAGGTCAGTCTGTGACACGCCCGTGTCGGGAAGTCCCATGTAGGCGGCTGCCTCTTGACCTATGACGGCGATGGCCTCCATGTCGAACAGCATGTCGTACGCATAGCCCGTGCAATCAAGAACGCTGTCTGCGGCGGTCTCTGGCGAAAGAACGCCGGTCAGCCCTCGAGACTGAGACGGCGCCTCGATGGAGTTGTGTGTGGCCCGCGACGAGGCAGTAAAGACAGCGATCCCTGTCAGAAATGCGTCCTTTCGTTTTTGCGACGTGAAAGCGAAACGCACTCCGCCGACCGATGCACCGGAGTCGTCGATGTCGATCGCGAGATGTCGTCCGCGGACCGTGAGTTCGATGTGCTGCTTGGCCCCGTTTCCGCTCTTCGTCAGAACTGGCCCCGAGACGGCAATCCGTGCCGGCGCCGGTGCCATTCCCGCGTCACTGCATCCGCACATCAGCAGCACTAGGGTCTGAAGAGCGACGGCGAACCCAAACCTGTGTCGTAGCATGCTAGAGCCTCGGCATTAGGTTGATTAGGGACCTCTTGGCAACGCGAGCCTTAAGATTCTTTAAGCGCCCTGCGTCGCCCACACCGTGGAGTCTTTGGTCATGCTGACACCTACAGTGCGTCGTCTTGCTGCCGTGGCCACTCTGCTCGGCTTGTCCAGCAGCGGATGTCGACACCGGTATCCTCAGAGCATGGGGTCATCCACAGAGGAGTATGCTGGCCTTTATAACTATGATTTCGAGGTGAGCCGCTTCGAGCCGTGCGCTCGCCCTGCAGGTGACTCCCCCTGGTGGATCGTGCTGTCTGACCGCGCAGTCTCCACGCGTGACAGCCTTGCTCGCGCTGGCGCCGCGTCGCCGGGAAGGGATTTCTTTGTGCGTTGGAGAGGCTGGCTCAGTGACACAGGCACAGTCGGACACCTAGGCAAGAGCAGACGCTATTTGACTGTTGACTCGATTCTGGAGTGGCGTCCTCTTAGAGCCTCGGACTGCCGGCAGCCATTTCCGCTGTCGTCGGTGACAGGCCGATCAACGCCTTAGCGCGCCTGGTGTGTTCGTGGAGATCGCGGACATCGTGGCGGGCGGCTAACGTTCCTCATATTTTGCCGGGGCTGCGGGCTCGAGTCCCGTCCCTACTATTGCCGATGCGGTTAACCCACAACGGGTTAGCGGCTTTGCGTTTCCGGCCATAGCGTTCCCGGCACCACCGGGGGCGGGCGGGGGCCGGAAGGCCCCCGGATTCCGGCTCGGGAAACAGTACGGAAACCGCGCAACCGCAGTCCGCTATCTCGAGCGAGAATCCGGG
>WNFI01423087.1_pt1 | contig 10085 bp, 12 predicted proteins | sample 5400471 | NCBI WGS metagenome assembly WNFI01 (sample SAMN13153348, study PRJNA577476) | soil metagenome | isolation source: 100 cm saprolite on Douglas fir-dominated hillslope | place: USA:California | collected 2013-09-17
AGGTGGGTCAGGTGGGGGAAAGAACAAGGACCAAGCGTGGGGTCCCCACATCGGCATTGAAGAGGCTCTGGAACTGACTGACCGAGTGGAGGTCCGTCAAATGCACGCCCGGCGGCGCGCTAGGATGGAAGAGGGGTGATTCGACGATCAGCCAGGCAGCCAGCAGGATGATTGCGAGCGCGAGCAGGCTTCGGACCTTTACACCGCCTGGAAGACGGGACAAGAGGCGAGTATCTGTGTTCATCACCGATTCCTTCTGCCTGTGCTGGCTACTTGGGACATCTGTTCAGAAAATGGGTCATTTGAGATCATCCTAGCCCCCTTGTAAGAGCAAATTACCATAGCTAGCAGAAATAAACATGGTTCAGGGAACAACTTAAATTTACATTAATCTCATGTATTCGAGCGTGAAAGATGTCCATTTTGGGAACGACTTTATTTTGCTTCTACAGTTGTAGAATTTGAATAAATGCGTTCCCGTGTGAATAAAACCGTTCCCATTTCGGCTGAAAGGGGAGACATATGCACGTGTGCACGTCCTCAAATTGTATCCTCGTTGCACATCCATCTGCAACCAGTGAAGGAACTCTCTATCGTGCTTACAGCAGCTTTTCCCGAACGGATGTCCTATGTAGCCAGTACAGGACCCTCGGCGTCGTCCACTTGAGCACCTGTTTGAAAAAGCGATACATGTGTTCAATTGCGAAACGAGCAATAGAGATCTGCCAGATCTCTTCCAATTTTGGTGGTTCTGTTCCCCACCACCAGAGCCAGAGTGGTTCTGGGCGCTTGGTGGGTTTGGGCAATCGCTCCACCTCGACACGGATCAGGGTCCCACGCACGATGGGACGAGCCTGGCGCGTTCCTCGCTTTTCGTGGTTTTGTGGAACTGCGTGCAATCCGCTCCAGGCTTGAACGCGCACGCTTCCATACCGTGCATCAATGGTCGTCCATTGGTCAGTCGGCACTGGCCAGGTGGTTGGATCGTCGCAAACGAACTTGGCCCCGTGCCGGCGTGGTCGCCCTGTCGCCGGTTGCTCGGCAGGATCAGCGTAAAAACACCGTCCAGAGCGCAGGCGCACCAGGAGGCTGACGTCTTCCCCCTCCAAAGCCACACCGAGTTGCACTGGATCGTATCCAGAATCGAAGGTGATAATGGGAGATGTGTCACAGTGCCCGCGTTGGCGAAGAAAAGAACGTATCTGCTCTGCCGCAACCTGATTGGCGTTCTCGCCAGGCTTCATTCGGCGAACCCGGAGAGGGGCAGTCCAACTGGAACAGCGATGGGGAACCTGTACGAGCCAGGGATAGTTCCATCCCGCAACAATGGGTTGGCCATTGGAATGCCGGGAATGGTGGTGGTAGTAGCCCCGCCAGGACTGGTTTCCGCGTCACAACGCGGCCACACGCTGGCATCGATGGCGTACCAGTCGGTTTCGTTCTCCAGCGGGTAGTCAGCAACCAACTGTTCGAGCTTTGTGAGATCGATGGTTCCTGCATTGAGTGCGTCGTAAACACTCCCCCATTTCCGCTGGAACGAGGACGCCAGACTCAAATGGGCGAGGGATTCAATGACTGGTGCTGTCATCACCGCGTCAATGATCTCGAATAAAGCATCCGCCCGCAGTCCAAACGTCGTATACACCTTCTGTCGGAATGCTTGTAGAACTTCATGCTTGAAGCTATCCATGACATGCGTTGGCGCGATGCGCGCCTTCCCTTTCTTTACTCCATCTCCTGCTGGATCACCTCAATGGCATGGGAGGAGAGCGAGTAGCGAGTCACCGCTCTCCTTGCAGTCGCCAGCCCTCGTGCCGGATTGATCAGGAGTTGAGTCGTCAGCATGAAAACGGGTAGGAGGCTGAGAAGATCCATGCGAAAAGGAGTAAGCTCCTCACGACTTTCTTGATACATTCCACGCCGCAAACCTGCTTGCCAGATTTCACGGAGCAGCGCCTTGCGCGTTCCTCCGCGTTCCGCTAGGCCAAGCAGTGCCATCATGAGCATATGGCTGCGCACATCAGAACGATAGGAGAGCGTTTCGGGAAGCCGCTCCCCTAAAGAGAGCCGGACCAGTACTTCTGCCAGATTGAGTCCGCTCAACGTTGCATTCATACATTCTACCAGTCGAGGATTCGCATCGATGTAGAGCGGTGTCGCCCGTTCTGGATCGAGCAGGTAATCGATGGCCAAGCATCCATGCCAGCCCAGATACTCGCCCAATTGCTGCAGATGTCGCTCGACGAGCGGCTGCTGGATACTCATTTTGGCAGACGAACTTCCACGAGCCCCTTCTCTGAGTCGCTGCCAGCAATGAAAAGCGATCAGACGTCCGTGATCAAAAATGGCCTGGACCATGCAGAACGGACCCGATACCACCTCCTGGATCAGCAGATGGTGTTCGCCGTCCAACTGCCCCATGGCTTGCAGGTGCGCGACCAGTTGTGCTTGTTCACCGCTCGTTTGCACTTTCCACACACCGCTACTGGCCGTCCCATATTCTGCTTTGACGTAATAGGGAAATGACGTATAAGCCTCAAGCTCCTCGCTCGTTCGCACGTGTGTCGTGCGTGGATGAGGGAGGCTGAGGGTATCCAGAACCTCTAAAAAGCCAACTTTGCTCTGCAAACGAGCAAAGACCGGAAAATCAGCAATGGCCAGGCCAACCAGCAGTTGCAATTGCTTTTGCACACGAGAAAAGAGAAATGCCTGCTCCTGAACGGGCAGTAGGACATCATAGGGAACGCGCTTCAAATGATTGAGCAAGAAGCGGAGATATCCCTGAGGATCAGTTCCGACAGCAGGAGAGCGGTACACGTTCCTCACAAAACGGGAAAACCGTCCCAGGCAGAAGGGATCAGGATCACACACGTCGATCACGTACCCGCGAGAACCAAGCGCGGACAGCGCTTCTCTCGCCGACAAACTTGACCCTTCGCACAGGAGAATACGAATCGAACTCGGTGGACGAGGAGCATTACTCATTAAAGGGATTCCTTTCATACGCTATCGCAATTGAATGCATATAACGGGCACTTAGATCTCTTCTGCTGGCGTTTGTGCCACATGAGGTAGCGCAGCTTGCTCATCAGGGGAAGATTGAACCAGGAAGAGTTCCAGCGCTGAGAGTGCCTGACCAATTCGCCCCTCTGGCACGCCGAGTGCTCGGAGGTTCCATTGAACGAGAAACCTGGCGATGGTATGCTCGTCTTCCTCCAGTGTTCCCAGGATCGCGCTTTCAAGGATCTGGAAGGTGGTTCCCTGCCATGCCAGTGTTGCCAATGTTACTGAGATTCCATCAGCAACATTTCCGGTTTCCAACACATGAGAGAGGCGAGAAATAAAATAGTCGAGGACCATTTCCCGTAGCTCGGGAATATGTGTCTCGACAAGTAAAACACGTGCGATCTCGGCCTGTGTGAGCGTCGTTCGCACTGCCTGAGCCAGTGCGATGGCGAGTTGTTCAGGTCCAGCAGGAAGTGGAGCAATGGCTGCATCAATGGACTGTCCAATATGCTGCGCGAAATCTTCCACAATCGCACGCAACAGCGCTTCTTTCGTTGAGAAATAAAAGTAACAGTTCCCGATAGAGGTCTCAGCTTCCCGCACAATGTGTTGCATCGTCGTAGCTTCATAACCCTGACGAACAAAGAGTCGGCGGGCCGCAGCAATCAACGATTGTCGCATGTGCTGACGCTTCTGCTCAGCACGTTCGGTGATACGGTAAGGCATGTTTCTCTCCTTTAACCATAGAATGATATTCTATACTTCACAGATGAAGTATAGAATATCATTCTATGGTTGTCAAGAGCATGGAGGTCCCAGTACAGGGCAATCGCATCTAAAAGTTAAGCGGCGAGGACTTGGCGAAGATAGTCTTCACTCCACCCGGCTTTGAGTCGCCGGGCTTTGATGCCACACTTGGCCGTGGGTTCCTGTTTGAGCAGATTGAGCGCCATGTGCCGCACCACGACGAAATGCTGCTGGCTGTGATCCTTGCGCATACGACTGGCATCCTCCTGAAAGGCCATGTCGAGCACCCAGTGGAGGCCATTTTCGACGCTCCAGTGGCTGCGCACGGCTGCGCCAAAGGCTTGTGCATCCCCCGCCAGACTCATGATGGAGTAGCGCCGTTCGGTGGACACCTGCTCACCGATGCGCCGTTGCGCTTCGACCATGCCGATACTGCGCAGTCCCATCCAGGTCTGCTTGGCATTGAGATAGGCGATGCAGGTCGGGTCGGCAATGGTCCAATACTGGCGGCGTTCCAGCCGTCCGTGTCCTTTGTCCACGCTCTGGTGCGTGTCCTGCACCCACTCCGCAAAGCCGGTCGCCTCGGCATCGGTAAACAGATCCACCACGTCCTGATACAGTGTGCCCTGATTGTCTTTGAGCGCCAGGACATACTCGCCGTCCTGCTCTTTGATCTGCTTAGCGATCTTGGGCAGGCAGCCCATCGCATCAATGCTCACGATGCAGCCCGCCAGGTCCAATTGCTTCAGCAGAAAAGGGAGCGCCGTCTGCTCATTGGAATGCTCCTTGACATGCCGCTGAGCCAGCACCAGGTGCGTCTCCGAGGCCCACGCGCTTACCATCTGGATGGCTGCTTTGCCCGTCGCACGATCACGGGAACGGCGGGCGGTCTTCCCATCGATGGCGATAGGCTTCGCCGGCAAGACCGTGTTGATGGCTTGCACCCACGAGAGAAAACACGCTTGAAACTGTTCTGGGTCCAGACGCGCGAAGACGCGCCCAAAGGTATCGTGCGAGGGAATGCCGTTGGGCAACTCCAGAAATGTCTCCAACCACGCTCGTTTCGCGTGTCCGAACTCCTCGATATCCACCCAGGTGTCCGCTCCACACATGACAGCGCATAACGCGATGGTGATGATCGGAAGTCGATGATGGTGTTTCGTCCGTTCCACGCGCGGATCTTGTAGGGTCGCAAAATGCTTGTGTAGGGTCATCCCTTCCATCTTCTTCCTTCCTCCTCATTGCATCGATGAACTTCTCTCTAGTCTATCACTTTTTAGATGCGATTGCCCTGGGTCCCAGTATTATGGAGGTATGCTACCTTCTTCATTGTCTGGGGTTAAAACGCAAGCTGAGTAGCCAGCACAGCGCTACAACAACTCCTGTATTCGAACCAATCAGCGCAGGTCATGAACATGTAAAGCTGGACATCCTGCTCGATCCAGCCACGCAGCAGACCATGGACGCCAGTTTTGTCGCCATTGGACCTCATGGGCAGAACCTGCTGGCGCAAACTGTAGAAGCAGTCAACGTCGGGCTGATGTAAAGCAGAGCATTCAAGCTGGTAGCCTATAGCCTTGTCCTGCTCGGTCTGCTTGTCATCGCCTTCTCCCACAAATTGAGCTAAGTTCCCATGAAGAATTGCCGACCAACACTGATCCTGCTGACCGTCCAGAAACAGGCGCAAAGCAGTATTTTCGCCTGTTTTTCCACAAAGTGCGAAGTATTTACGCTCAACCGCCACTAAAAGCTATGCTGCTAAGGTCACAAAAAACAGGAGGAGCATTGATTCCACTTTCGACTTTCATCTGCACTGGTATCGATCTGTCGAAGACAGACGTGTAGATTGTACTTAAGTCTGGCTCTCCGGCGCATTTGGTGCAGGATGAGCTTTGCGCGTCGCAGTCCTCTTCTGTTCATGCCAGGGGCCATCCCGAAGACGCTCTCACTGATGAGCTGAGGACCAAAATCGATGGAGAGCCTGAGCAGAGCACCGCTTCGGGCCTGGTTCTGCTGTCCTTCCACGGCCGGGCCTTGCATCATTTCATCACGATCCCGACCCGGCGGCAGAGAGCGCATCGACCGCCGTTTCCTGACAACGCTTCTTCGGTGAGCATTGCCGCGGATGTACCCTGATCCCGTTTCCAGGAATGGCTCAGCGAGCGCCTTCCTGCCAGAGACCGAGCACGTTACCAGCAGGATCACGGAACGTCGCGACCCACAAGGTTCCTTCGGGATAAGGAGCCTTGACGATCTCACCCCCTTGCGCCTCGACCTGCTCGATGGTGTCGTCGATGCGGTCGACGTAGATGTACGGCAGCAGACCGGGCTCGCGTGAAATCGCTTGATCGGTTACCCACGCGCCGCTGACGTGGCCGGTCCCGTCATCGAAACCAGGATGGTCGGTGTCACGCCCGCATATCTTCCAGCCAAAGACCTGTTCGTAGAAGGCGGCCGACTGATGGACGTCGACTGCGGGTAGGTGCAGGTAGGAGAGGCCCCCATGTCTCGCGAGGCGAGCCTCTACATCTGTCGGGTTGGCCGTCTGTGTCTCCTGGTCGTCGTTGTGGTTCATGGCTGTCTCCTTTCTCATGTTCATCGTCCTTTTGGGATCGTAAGGCTGTCCATGTGAGCCAGAGCAGTCCCGAAAGGTCAATTTCTTCCTGGAGCTGTACTCATCGATAGGGATAGCTGGGAAATCCCCTCTGAATCAGCAAAACCGTGCCGTGCGAGTTGAGGTCACGACATTATTTTTCTCCCTTTTTCCGACTCACGCAACAAGCGCATGAGGTACTTCTCGCTGCCTCTTCAAGGAGAAGCCGCGCCCCCCAGAGCAGCGAATCAGCGAAGCGGCTTCCCAATCTCCCAGTGATGACCAAACGGGTCGGCGACGCGTCCAATCCGCCAACCGTGGCCCTCGGAAACAGCTCCAACTTCCGTTGCTCCTGCGGCAATGGCCTGCTCGAACACCGCGTCCGGGTCGTCTATGGTCAAGATCATCCGGACCGATCGACGGTCCTGGAACTCGGGGCTGGAGTCGACATCCTCCTGAAGCCAGAAGTCCGCTCCTCCGATGGCCAACTGAGCGACGACCACCGATCCCTCGTCATCCTCCAGGCGGTATCGCTCGACCGCGCCGAAGGCGGCCTTGTAATAGTCCACCGCCTCCGTGGCCCAGCTGACCGACAGCCACGGGGCGATGCTGGTCTTGACTGGTTCGGATTTGGGTGTACTGGTGCTCATCATCGTCCTTTCTTTTCCTCCTCATCGGTTGGATGATCACCACTGGTGGTCATCAGGCTCGTATGCTAGCGCAGAGCAGAGCGACCTATCTTGTAACAATGTAGCCTGAGTCAGGGAGGGAAGTGGTATATGGTTGCGGTCCTCACCTCGCTGCGTCAGGTAGGCGGCTTCGAGTCAGGATAGGTATCACATTTCGATCCTCTTTTCTAAAGAGGAACTTCGTCACCGAAAGTGATGGAGTTCCGTTTTCATTCTCGCTCAACATTCGGTCACCCGCCGGGAAGGCAGTGGCATCACATCGGACGACACTCGACAGCAAAGCGGCCAGACGGGAGCCGCCCGGTGGCCTGAACCTTGAGCGAAGCCTCGTTCGCCAGCCCTCGGAACTCCGTGAGCGTTCGGTCCTTGCATCCCAGCAAGACCATCATCAGCAACTGGGGGTCAGCTCTATCCTCTGAGGACACTCCGCCCAGGATCACAATGCGCCCGCTGGGACGTGCTGCCTCGGCACAACGGCTCAAGATCACCTTTGCTTCACGGTCGGGCCAATCGTTGAGAATAGACTTCAGGAGATAGAGATCCCCACCGGATGGGAGCGGGTCGAAGAAGCTCTGCCCGACCGTTCTGACACGGTCACCCACGCCGGCAGCCTGAAAGATCGAGCCTGCGCGGGCCACCGTCCTCGGGAGGTCGACCAGCGTGCCATGGATTTCGGGTCGGGCACGCAGGATCTCCGCCAGCAACGCTCCCGTCCCGCCGCCGACATCAACCACCGTCTTGACCTCCTCCCAGCCTCCTGTGACGAGCACCTCCGGGTCTGGAATGCCGTGACCTGGCGGCCCCATAAGTGCGTCAAAGCTCGCCGCGATGTCCGGATGAGCTTCGAGGTCCTCCCAGAAAGGCAGGCCGAACAGCTCGTGGTAGGCAGGAGCGCCTGTTCGGACGGCGGTAAGGAGGCTGCCCCAGGCAGAGGCCATGCGGCCACCGATGCCATCCAGGTCAAGGCCGAGTTGCCGCGATGGGTCGAGCAACTCCTGGGCCGCCTCATTGAGCGCGAACCGACCGGGCGTCGGCTCCTGAAAGACGCCTTTGCCCGCCAAATGCCTGAGCACCTGCTGTAGTGAGTCGGTATCACACCCTGCTTCCTCGGCAAGCGTTTGAATGTCAGCGGTGCCGGCAGCAATGTGGTCGGCTATCCGTAGGGTTGCCACCACGTGGATGCACCAGGGCGTGCAGAGATCGCTCAGCCCGCTGAGATCGGCGCTGGCGCCTGGTATCTTGTCACGTGTCATCTCTTGTTCCTCCTCATCGGTTTCTTGATGGTTCCCCAACGCGCGATACGACGTGAGCTGGGCCTGTGGGGAGTTCGTCTTGATCTCCACAGCGAAACGGAGCGCGCATCGGGCCAGTGATCTGGCTCATATGCTAGCGCAGGGCAAAGCGATCTGTCTTGTAAAATTTTTCCTCAATCGGGAAGAGGAACATGGTTGTGATGTTCACCCCGTTGTGTCAGGTAGGCGCTTGGAGTCAGTCCAGCAAAAGCCTGAAAGTCGTGGATGAAATGTGACTGGTCGAAATATCCGTAGTCCAGCGCGAGGTCTGCCCACCGGACGGGTTGCCCTCTTTTGATCCGCCGCAGCACCTCCTGAAAGCGAAGCACGCGGCAGAACACTTTCGGCGTGAGTCCGACGGCTTCCTCGAATAGGGAGATGAAGCGCTTCGGACTCAGGCCAAGCTGCGCAGTTACCTCCGAGATGGAGCGCCGCTTGTGTCCGGCCTGGAACGAGGTCAGCGCGAACGTGACAGCAGGATGCGGTGCTTGCTCCCAGGCCAGGCGCGCCAGGAGGAAGCGTTCGAGGATGCGCACCCGGTCGTCGTTTGTCTGGGTCGCTTGCAATTGCTCGCGCAGGTCAAAGGCGGCTGTTCCGAAGACGCGGGAAAGTTCAACGACCTGGTTGGTCAACTCGGTGGCAGGCATCGGCAGAAAAGGGCGCACACCGCCTGGCTTGAAGCAGACGTACATGGTCGTGACCAGGGTGGTCGTATCGAGGACGGAGAACTGGGAATGGGCACCGCTGAGCACGCCACCATGAAAGCTCTGGAACTGATCGGCATACTCTGGGTGAGAGACCCGAAGCATCTCATGTCCCAGATTAATCACCAGGGCCACCCGACCATCCGGAAGGCGGCGCTCTTTCGTCTGGAGCGATGCTTCTCCTTCAGAGAAGCAGAAAGCCTCAACAGAGGCCGAAAGGGGAGGCGAAGGGAGAAAGCGGTAGACCGTGATGAAAGTCAATTAAACAGGCCCATCCCCAAAAGAAGTGAGCCTGCTTGCTGAGACGATTTCGGTTTTGTGATACACTAGCAGAAGTAGTATCTATTCAGGAGTATGCTATCCAATGGAACCCAGAGAGGCAGCACTGCTGTCCTCCATCTTACACCTCCCCGCTGGAATCACGATCACATCCGTTCATCCCAGTGTCACCGAACTCGTCGTTTGTGTAGCGTGTCATGCTCCGAGCATACCGTGTCCAGAGTGCCACCAGCTCTCTGCTCGCGTTCATGGGAGCTATCAACGAACAGTCGCCGATCTGCCCTGTGCGGGTCGTAATGTGCTTCTGATGCTCACGGTGCGCACATTCGTCTGTAGCACCCCGACCTGCTCGCACAAGATTTTTACAGAGCGCCTGCCAGGGCTGGTCGAGTCCTATGGACGCATGACCGGGCGGCTTATCGCACTCCTACAAGCCCTTGGGTTAGGAGCAGGCGGGCAAATGGGCACGCGACAAGCCGACCGATCCGGCATCGCCACCAGCCCGTCAACCTTGTTACGCTATCTGATGCAGTTGCCTGCTCCGCTGGCACGAGCGGTCCGGGTCCTTGGGGTTGATGACTTCGCCTGGAAGAAACGCTTCACCTATGGAACCATTTTGGTCGATCTTGAGCGAAGAAAAATTATTGATGTGCTTGCTGATCGAGAAAGTGCGACCGTCGAAGCCTGGTTACAAGAGCATCCAGAAGTAGAACTCGTGATCAGAGATCGTGGCAAGGATTTTACCAAAGCAGCAACAAGAGGCGCCCCTCAGGCG
>WNFI01554426.1_pt1 | contig 10085 bp, 9 predicted proteins | sample 5400471 | NCBI WGS metagenome assembly WNFI01 (sample SAMN13153348, study PRJNA577476) | soil metagenome | isolation source: 100 cm saprolite on Douglas fir-dominated hillslope | place: USA:California | collected 2013-09-17
GGATTCGGGGGAGCAGCTCATAACCCGAAGGTCGCAGGTTCAAGTCCTGCCCCCGCTACTAACAACGAACCATAGCTCGCAAAGCTATGGTTTTTGCTTAGCCCGAAGCGCTGCGATTGGCAAAAATTCCTTTCCAGTCTTTTCCCCTCATGTTTAGTAGCGGGTCCAATTCCTGTCCCTTTCTCGAAGGGGACATTTTAGCTTTGGTGAAAGGGGACTTTACTCCTTTGGGCTGACACTTTTGAGGTTATAGCTTGACAAATTTGGGAAAATTTGTACAATATGTATGAAGTAAATCTTAAATATTAAGGCGAAAATGCATAATAACTTTTGCTCGTGTCTGGGGCGGAGCTTGTAACACCGCCTCTTCAAGAAAGCAGAACCAACGAACTTGAGGGACGGTGTGCGGCTCCGCATTCAATATTGTCGAATCGGATCATCCTTAGCGCGGCGTCCTTTTTGTTTTCGTTGGTTATTTTTTGGAGATTCATGCCACTGATACAAACCCCCAAACTTCTATCCCAATCCCTGGACGAAAGCGGGATTGGTCCCGTGCAGGCAATACAGCGATGCTTTACCTAAGGAGGATCATATGTACCAATCAAAACGAAGTAGCTCGACGATTGTAATTTCTCTTGCCCTTGTGATTCTGACGGCGTGCGCTCCCGCGGCAACACCCGCACCCACCGCCGCCCCTGCGCAACCACAAGCCACGGCCGCTCCGACTCAAGCTCCTGCAACCGTCGCTGCCCCGGCCAGCGCCGTGAACACGCTGACCTTGGACAGCAACATCGATGACTTGATCACGTTGGACCCAGCCGTGGTATACGAATACAGCGGCATCCTGGTCGTCCACAATGTGTATCAAACCCTGGTGACATTTGTTGGCTCTGATCTGCAAACCATCAAGCCCGGCCTGGCCGATAGCTGGGACACCAAGGACGCCGGAGATCACTGGGAGCTGACCTTCAAACTCCACCCGGGCAACAAGTTCGCCAGCGGCAACCCCATTACCGCAGACGATGTGGTGTACTCATTCAACCGCGTCGTGGCAATCAACGGATCCCCGGCGTTCTTGTTTACCGATGTGGCTGGCCTCAAAGAACAGCCTGGCTGCTCGATCATTCGGCCGGAAGCGGGGCATACGTGGTGGACCACTGGACCAAGGATGTGGAAGTCCTGCTGAAAGCCAACCCAAACTTTGGCGGAACCAAACCAGCCCTTGACTCGATCCTGCTCAGCCATGTGCCCGAATCAGCTAATCAACTCACTGCGCTTCAAAAGGGCGATGCTGATATTGCTTTGAACTTGACCGCCGAACAGTTAGCCACCCTGAGCGGAGCTGCGATGAGCGTCAAAGGCTCCGACCTGCGATTGTTCTATCTGGGGATGAACGTTTCGATGAAACCTCTCGATAAGGTGGAAGTGCGAGAGGCGTTGCGTATGGCTGTTGACTACGATGGTATCGTCAATAATCTGTTATCTGGCAATGCCCAGAAGGTGCAGACCATCATCCCCTCCCCAATGTTTGGCTACAACAGTGACACACCCTTCCAGCAAGATGTCGCCGGCGCTAAGGCTATGCTCCAAAAAGCCGGGGTCGGCGCTGTCAACCTTGAAATGTTGATTCCAGAAGGTGCTGCGCCGGGTGGGGTGCAATGGTCCGACCTGGGCGCCAAGCTCCAGTCAGACTGGGCCAAGATCGGGGTGACAGTCACGATCAAGCAAGAATCCTTTGCTGAACTGCTGACCGCATACCGGGCCCAGAAAGCGGTGTTGGCACTACTCTACTGGGGTCCCGATTTCGCCGACCCTGATACCAATGTGACGCCCTTTACCAGCTACGCTGCACATTCAATTGCTTGGCGTAACTCGTGGAATGATTCCATCGCCACCAAGTCGCATGATGCGGCGCTGATGACGGATCCCACGCAACGCGCGGCCGCATACAAGGATATCACCGAGTACGTTTTACACAACGGCCCCTATGCTGTCCTATACCAGCCAGCAGCGCTTTTTGGCATTCGCTCCAATATTAAGGGCTTCGCTTGGAACCCGATGGGCTTCGCCGACTTCTGGTCCATCAGCAAGTAAGACTAGCCAGCTAACCCACAGCCAGACTAACTCATACGCTGGCCGGCTATTAGCCGGCCAGCGTGCGATCTGGTCGCCCTTTGCCTACCATGCCCCTGCTCTTTTATTTGCTCCGACGTTTAGTAGGCTTTGTGTTTGTGATGATCGGGGTTTCGATCATCACTTTCAGTCTGTCACACCTTGTGCCCGCCGACCCCGCCCAGGTTGCGCTTGGGGACCACGCCACCGATGCACAGATCAATGCCTTCCGCGAGAAATATGGGCTGAACAAGCCCGTACCCGAGCAATATTGGATCTACGTCACCAACCTAACACAAGGCGACCTGGGTATCAGCCTTCGCACTCTGCGGCCGGTGGCCGCCGATCTGCGCGATTTTTTTCCGGCGACATTTGAGCTGTCACTGACCGCATTGATATTTTCCATTCTCATCGGCGTGCCGGCCGGGGTTATATCGGCTACAGCACGAAACCGCCTGCCCGACCATGTTGTCCGCATCGCATCATTGATTGGCGGGTCTATTCCCATTTTCTGGCTAGGCCTGATTCTGATTGGTTTCTTCTATGGCCGCTTGAGCTGGCTGCCAGGAGGTGGCCGGATAGACAAGTTCATCCCAGCTCCGCCGATGGTCACAGGTCTATTTACCGTGGACAGCCTACTGGCGGGCAACCCACAAGCATTTTGGAGCAGCGTCCAGCACTTACTCTTGCCGGCGCTTGCTTTGGGCTATTTCTCTACTGCGATCATCGCTCGCATGATGCGCTCGAGCATGCTTGAGGTGCTCAACCAGCGGTATGTCTTGTCGGCGCGAGCCAGGGGCTTGAGCCAGGGACGTGTCGTATGGCGCCACGCAGTTCGCAACGCGCTTATCCCTACGGTGACGACGATCGGGGTAACCTTTGGGAGCTTGCTCTCGGGTGCCGTGCTGACAGAGACTATTTTTAGCTGGCCGGGTTTGGGCCGGTATGCCACCAACTCGGCGATTAACCTCGACTTCCCCGCAGTGATGGGGGTAGCTTTACTCGCGGCGCTAGTCTATACGTCGGCGAACTTGATCGTGGATGTAGGATATCACTGGCTCGACCCGCGTATCCGCAATGGCTGAGACACCAGCTACGCCCGTCCGGCTCCTCCGCCCAGCCTGGCGGAGGAGCCCATTGACCGCGGCCGGCTTAGCGCTGATTGCCATTTTAACTCTCATAGCGGTGTCCGCTCCACTGATCGCGCCTGCCGATCCCCTCGAGCAGGTCCTTTCCACGCGCCTGAAGCCACCTTCGGAGGCGCACTGGTTAGGCACCGATCAGCTCGGCCGTGATGTACTCAGCCGGTTGATCTATGGCGCGCGCATTTCGCTGCTAATCGGGACAGTGATTGTGGGCTTAGCAGCGAGCAGCGGGACGTTTGTTGGGCTTATCGCCGGCTATACCGGAGGCTGGCTCGATGAGGGCCTCATGCGCCTGACCGATGTCTTCTTCGCTTTCCCCGCGCTCATTTTGGCCATGGCTATCTCGGGAGCGCTGGGTCCCAGCTTGACCAATGCCATGATTGCGATAGCAGTGGTAACCTGGCCTGTTTATGCCCGGCTGGTGCGGGGGCAGGTACTATCACTTCGCGAAACCGAGTATGTTGAGGCGTCGCGCAGCCTTGGCGCATCTGCGGTGCGCATTGTTTGGCAGCATATTCTGCCTAACACCCTGGCACCCCTGTTGGTGCAGGCCAGCTTCGATATGGGCGGCGCAATTCTGTCTGCAGCCGGGTTGAGTTTCATTGGTTTTGGCACTCAGCCCCCAACAGCCGAATGGGGTGTGATGATCAGCGAGGGCCGCAACTACATCGCCACCCAGCCCTGGCTGTCCTTGTTTCCGGGGCTGGCAATCCTGTTCACCGTTGCTGCCTTTAACCTCATTGGGGATGGACTGCGCGATGCACTTGATCCAAGCTTGCATGGCACTGGGTAACTTGCGATTCTCTTAACCCCGTGGTCCGTGCCAATCAAAGTAAACCTCACCAGCTAAACTCGAAGGTCCGATAATATAGATTGGAAGGCAAAAGGTATACATAATATGACCGATGAGCCTCAACGTATCCGGGCCCTGTTCGAATCAGGCTGTGCTGCATGGAACCGCGGCGATATCGATGGCTACCTTGCCGATTATTGGCATTCTGACAAACTGCGTTGGGTTTCTGAAGGCAAGGTGAGCTATGGCATTGACGCGGTAGCCTCGGCGTTCAAGTCTCGTTTCAATACACCAGACAACATGGGCCACTTGGAAGTGGCCAATCTTGAGATTCAGCTTTTTGGAGAAAGTGACTCATTGGTATTCGGCGAATGGACACAGACCGCGCGTACAGCCAGGCGTAACGGCGTATTCACCGTCCACATGAAGAAGATAGATGGTAAGTGGCGCGTGGTCTCCGACCATAGCTCCACTCTGGGCTCCCAGGATTAATCGTGCTAATCCAGGTACATTAGAAGTATCTGTGGTTTCAGGACCCAATCGGGCGTTTGTAAGAGGTACCGGACCGAACCCACCCAATTTCCCCTATAATAAAAACAGGATGAGACCAGATTCTTGGGTCCGGCCGGTGCAACATTCACCATTTCGGCCTTCCGATGGAGAAATCAAAAACCCCGCCGGGAGGCGGGGTTGTCTTTCTCATTACAAAACTACATAGACGGTGTTGATGTTGGAACGCCGAGTTGTCCGAGGATCGCCATCAAACCAGCGCCCTTATTTGGTTCCATGGCCCAGGATACAACCTTTTCAGCCTTGACGGTTACTTTGCCGTGTTCGTTTGCCGCGGCAAAGGACTTGTTCGTGGCGGGGATGACGCCCATGTGCATGCCTGTCAGGTCGAATTCGCCAGTATGTGTTCCCTTGAGTTCTGAAGAGATGTTCGCGACATCACCATTCATGTCTTTCAATTGAAAATGATACTCGAGGTTTGGAAACGCCTTTTTCAGACTCTTGCCCATTCCCAGCCATGCCTCGCTGTTGATGGGTTCAGGCACCGGCCCGCTGAATTGGAAGTCGTCAGAAAGTAGTGACTTGGCCTTCTCGAAATCACCCTTCTGGATGGAATCCATGAGGGCTTGAACAGTTGCTTTCGAATCCATGAGGTTTCTCCTTCATTTCTACAATAGATGGATACCGGTTGCTGGGCAAGGGTTGTAATGGATGCTTCCTATGGAGCATCCTCCGTTTCCCCCAAAAAGTTAAACACTTAATTTATATTGTGCCTGTACTACTGTAACACACTAATGGGTCTAAATACGGGGCACTATTGGTTCGGGCTATCCGCCTTAATGGAGTTTCTATTTGAAACCACTTCTAGCAAATGAGCTCCCTAGTTTGGCCGGTTTTCACGGGCGCAGCCGGATCTATATTCCGAATATTCTGATCTGAAGTCCGAGCAATTCCCGGAGTTGCCTGGTTCCTGATTCTTACAGGTGGCGCCTCTAAGCTTCAGCAGGTCGGTCGCGTGAAAGTGCCCGCCCAGGCCTCTTTGGCGGCTCGTGTCGGGAACCTCCATGTCGAAGCCCACAAAGCGGCTATGGGTTGCGCATGGGTGTCAGATAAATTTTACATTACGGTAGGAAAAGAAGTTGCCAGCTGTACCAACGCGAACGCCAGATCCGCTGACAGGAATTTAAACTGCATCTTTGAGCGCTTTGAGAACTCTCACCTTTATGACCTTGCGCGCGGCTTTTGCCTTATAGGTCATCGGCGCTTTGGTGAATGGGTTGATGCCTTGATGCTGGGGCGTTGCGGGCTTGATTACAACATTAAGTCTCACGAGTCCGGGGATAAGAACCTCACCGGGTCCCTTACTACTGAGTTGCTGGGCAACCATCTCATTCATCGTCTCGAGCGCGGATTCAACTTGCTTTTTGGTGAGGCCGCTTTTCTCGGCCAGGGTTGTCACGAACTGGGACTTGCTCCATCTTTTGTCAGCCACTTCATACCTCCTTGGTTAACTTATGATACGTATGATGGTACGAAACCTTTTTACCTGCCTTTGGTGCACAAAATATCCTCAACTATTTTAACAGTATTATTCCGGATTTACAACCCGATGTTTGGGGGCGCCCTCGAAGATACCACCATCAGATTCACGGCTACTTTACAAGATCCTTCGGGTTCAACGTCATCGCTGGTCCGAAAGTGGCTAGCATCCCCGAGCATTGTTCGCGAGTCAGCGGATTCGGGGGAGTGGCTCATAATCGGACGGTCGCAGGCTCAAGTCCTGCCCGCGCTACTTAGGATGAACCATAGTCGTGCTGGCTATGCAAGATCCTAATCGACCGGTTGTATGTCCTCAATTTTGCCCCAATCAGCCGTCAGTCGGCGAAACGCATTCAATCCTGAAACGGAAGAGACTTGATTAGCCGTGTCTGGAATTTTCTGGGAGGCTGCGCAGGCTCCCTTACGATGGCAACCTAGCCGGCAGTGAGCAAGGCCAGAAAGGTGTCCACGACGGCTGGATCGAAATATTTTCCAGATTGTCCCCTGATGTATTCCAGACTTTTTTCTTTGGTCCAGGCCGGGCGATAGGGGCGGTCACTGGTTACTGCGTCCCATACGTCCGCGACGGCAAAAATGCGTGCGGCAAGCGGAATCTGCTTTCCTTTTAATCCACGTGGATAGCCAGTTCCATCCCATTTTTCGTGATGGTAGTACGGAATATCGAGGGCAGGTTCCAAATAGGCAATCGGGGAGAGCATTTCATATGCCATGACAGGGTGTTTGCGCATGACCACCCATTCGTCCTGCGTCAGGTTCTCACTCTTGAGGAGGATATTGTCTGGGATGCCAAGTTTTCCAATATCATGCAGCAGGGCACCGCGGCGAATCTGGATCAGTTCCTCTTCCTTGAGCCCCATCGATCTGGCCATGTTGAGCGTGAGCTCGGTAACACGCTGTGTATGACCCTCCGTCTCCTTGTCACGCAAGTCCATGGCATGTGACCAGCCCTCAATCGTCGCGTTATAGGCACGCGATAATTCAATATTCGACCGCTGGAGGTCGTTGAACAGCAGCGCGTTCTCGATTGCTTCCGAGACCTGGTTGGCCAATGTCAAGAGCAGCCGCTCCTGTTCCGTATCATAGGCACCAGACGAATAGGACTGGGCGGATATCATCCCCAGAGATTTGCCCTTGGTCCGGATCAGCGGGACAGCCAGCACAGAATGAACCGGGTGCCCCGGATACCCGAACTCGTTGGTGCGGGTCGCCTCGTCATGAGATGCATCCCAGTCGTTGACAAGCATTGTCCTCCCGGAGGAAATGATGAAGTCGGTCAGACCCTGTCCGAGCGGATACTTTCTTCCCGGCCAGCGTCTGTCTCGATCCCAAAGGTAGACATCCTCAATTTCCTGCGCTGATTCATCCAGGAGGGCGATCACTAACACATCGCACGGCATCATTTTTTGAACGGCCAGGCGGATATCCTCGTAGATTTGATCCAGATTGAAACTCGTCAACATCTGTAGGCTGAGCTGATACATGGTGGCATTGTTTTGTGCCTGGCGTGACAATTCCGTCTCGGTACGCTTGAGTTCGGTGATATCGCGGTAGTTGCCCACCAGCGCGCTGATGTTCGGATCTGCAAGCATGTTTCGGATCACGGCATCCGCCCACCTCCATGAACCATTCTTGTGTCGGTGCCGATATTGAACGCTTACCATCTTTTCAGGGTTCTGCAAGAGCTCAGCCAAAGCGCTGAGCAAGCCCTGCTGATCCTCCGGATGGACCAGTTCAATGCCCTGTCTTCCCACTAGTTCTTCCGGGGCATATCCCAGGATTTTGGTAATCGACGGGCTGGCATAAGTAATCAGACCTTCCGCAGAGCCGAGGAAAATCGCATCGGAACTGTTTTCAATCAGCGCCCGGAAGCGCTTCTCACTCAATTTGAGCAGATCCTCGGCCCGCTGCTCTTCGGTCATGTCGCGGGCAATCCCCAACAGACCAACGACCTGGCCGTTCTTCACCTCCGGTGAAACATTCATCTCCACTACTCGTAATTCGCCTGCGTGAGTGTACATGTGCAATCGGAAGGCTCGCAGGGTCTCTCCGAGCCGGATGCGTTCGAATTGATCGCGAATTCGGGCGCGGTCCTGTTCGGCTACCAACTCCTCGTAGGATCGCCCAACCCAACCCGTCCGCGGCCAGCCCATGAATACTTCAAATGACGGGTTGAGCGAGGTGATCAGTCCGTCCACAGAAAGCGTAAAGATGACGTCTCGCGCATTCTCGATCAGATTGCGAGCCCGCTTCTCGGCCAGCTCACGCTCCATTCTTTCCGTCCGCGATCGTCCCAGAGCCTGGTGCATGGTGCCTTCGTAAAGCCAAATCGAGACCGCCATCATCCACCAAAATACCAATACGCTGGGTCGCGGATCCGCACTGGGCGCAAGCAAAAGCCGTGACGCGATCAACAAGATCGAATTTCCTCCGGCGAGTGCCACGGCGGCCCACTTATCCACCAATACTCCCGCAAAAAGGATTGCCAAAGCCATCAGCATCCAGACGGTCGCCTGAGTTTCAAATGCCTGGGATGCACCCAATTCCCTGACCAGCTCCAGGAAAAGACCATAAAATGCAAAATTGACCGAGAGGCTAAAAACCGCTCCAGCGAGCCTGGGCCTCTCGAGCCGGGAACAGATTCGAGTGATCAAGTATGTGGGAAAGATCACCGCGATCACGAAAATAAATTCGCCGCGCTGCCTGGGGTAGAAGGGTAAGGTTGCCAGCGTCACAATCCCGAGCAGCAGCCAGCCGCGGTTTACATAACGCAGGAACACCTTGCGACGTTCCTGATCCGTTGTGATTTCTGGACTTTCCACCGGCAAGGCCGATTTCTCTGGGGATTGCAAGGGCGAAAGGAGTTTCTTCAACGCAAACCCGGATTCCGGTCGACGAAATCCGGCCTAGGGCCACGCGACCCAATAGTCAGAATCCCAAACCTGAAGGAGGTCGTCCCGCACAAAAAATTCGAACTCCGCAATTTCGGCAAAGTCATCGAGAGACCTGCTAGCACCGGAGGCGGAAGCCGGCATTTTGGGATCGGTGTGGATCTGCACCGTTATGATCTGTAGCCTCAAGTCTGGCTGAGATTATAATTCGAATAATCTTTTCCGCGTCAAATTACCAAGGAGAGTCCGGCCTCTCACGCTGGCGGCATAATATTCCTGATGACCTCAGCCTCGAGCATCGCTCTCCTTCTTTCAGCAATCATGCCTTTTATTCTTGGCATGTCGATGATGATCTATTGGCATTCGAGAAACACCTATCGGGCATTTGGCTATTGGGTAATTGCAAATTTCAGTATTGGGTTGGGGTAGGCTCTGCTTCGGTTCAGGGGTCGGATTCCGGTTTTTGTCCCCCTTGTTTTGGGAAATGCCCTCATAGTCTATGGGCTGGTCCTGCTGTATGACGGGATCCAACTCTTCTTCGGTCGGCGCGCGTTTGATAGGTGGAATAACATTCTTGTTGGGGTATATCTCCTTCTTCAACTTTATCTCATCTACATAAAGCCGGATATTAATGAACGCATCCTCCTGGTCTCGACCCTCTCATTCATCCTCGAATTTCGGATTGGCGCGAGCTTGTTTCTCCACGGACCGCCCGAATTGCGGCAAATCTGCAAAACCCTTGCATTGATCTTCCTCTTCTCGGCTCTCATTTCAATGGTGAGCGGGAGTTACGCACTCTTCCAACCGCTGCCGGTTGACATTTATTCCGATCGGACGCTGCTGGCGCTGTCTTTCGCCAATATCTGCTCGATCACAGTCTGGACCTTCTACTGTTTTTTTCTAAATAGCACCCTGACCGAACTCGATCTGCTGACAGTTACGGGGTGGGATCAAAAGCCTGGTAGCGGCAGATTCTCAGTTCCAATCTAACGCTACCAGGCTTTTGACTCGGTGAAAATAGTGGAGCCCGTGGTTACGCATGCTGGCTCCCATGCTTCTGGTATGCCCCGTGGCGGG
>WNFI01657003.1_pt1 | contig 10085 bp, 11 predicted proteins | sample 5400471 | NCBI WGS metagenome assembly WNFI01 (sample SAMN13153348, study PRJNA577476) | soil metagenome | isolation source: 100 cm saprolite on Douglas fir-dominated hillslope | place: USA:California | collected 2013-09-17
TCCCTGGCTGACCCCAATCTCTTTTGCTAATTGATCCGTCGGGAGACGCAATACCTGGCGAGGGTGTGCCAACACATATTCCCCAATCTGCCGTTCAGCAGGGGAGTAGAGCTGGAGATTCTGCCGCAGTTGATGGAGAAGACTGCGAGCCGGATGGCCTGGTTCCTCCTTTTCAAGCAAGACTGCCCTGGCCAGTTCGTTACTGCCAGCGCCTCCCTCGCCATAGCTACTTGTGTCCTTTGTCTCCTCAGCATGCTGCGCATCCATCAGCCTCTTGTCCTCTCCTTCCGTTGTATGTGCATGGTTCGAATGTGCCGTTAGTTCCATTCTACCTAATCCTTTCCGCGATGTCAATGATATTTTGTCAATTTTCCCGTATATTTCTGAATGATATTGATATTTTATTAATCCTGAGGTATAGTAGCAACAACGCATGTGCTTTCGCTGTTGTCATCCGGTTCTCCCTGAAAAGTAATACAAACAGGCTCTGCTTTTTGCTATCGTGAAGAACACAGCACTGCGGAAGAATTGAAAGAGCGACTGAGCCGAAGGGAAAGTAACGAGAGGCGCGAAATATTCGAACTGTGATAGATTTTAAGACAGCTCTTGACCCTACTCATGTAGAGCGCTCGTTTTTCGGAACAGAGATACCTCGTAGTAAAGAAAGCCTCATTAGTATTGAGTAGTCATGCGATGATAGACGGCTAGCCAATTCGTTGCAATCTCTGTTTGCGCTTCTTTCATCGACATTGCTCCAGAACATACTTGATCGTGCAGATAATTTTCGACCCGATCTTTTTCGTGATAGCCTGGCTGTGGATAAGCGGCTTCAGGCCAAAGATTTGCAATGTCATTATTGCCACCTAATTCTAGGGGAACCAGGTGATCGACCTCATACTGCCCGGATGAGTGATGGAATATACCATACTCAGCATAGACTTGATCTTTTTCGCTAAACGGTACGTTGCGTACTGAGCGTGTATATCCGTAGGTGCAAATCTCTTGTTGTGTTGCATTTGTGAATATTGCGCCAGGTGTACAAGCGGAGTCGGGCAGCCCTCCTTGAGCCATACATCCTGATGTCTTGGTTCGTACACCCAATTGTGTCTGCGTAGTTGAGGGAGTACCTATACTTGATGGAGTACCTGATGGGATAATTGGTGAAATTGTTACACTACAGGCATTGAAAGCTAATGATAAGGAGGCAATCAGTACCAAGAAGTAGATGTACTTCTTCATTGCATTTCTCCTCTTATGGTGAAGTTAAACAAAAGATTTAGCACTTCATATACCACAGTTATTTCACGATTGTAACAGCTAATTGGTAACTTCCTTTGTCAGATTATGAATTTCTGCGATGCTCTCATTTCCCTGCTATCGACACAACGGGAGTCAGAAAGTATACTGACGAAAACTCCTGGTTTTTTAACGGAAGGTCCAAGTACCCAGCACAGCCATTCAAACCTACAACATACAGTATATAATGGACATAGACCTATTCACTTGTAAGAGAAAAATGCTTGGCCAGAGAGGTATTTCAAAGAGAAGGGCAAAGCTTCTATGAGCGATTTCCGTCATGATGTGCACTTCGGCGCGAACGTCGATCCAACCGCGAACGACCCGAGCTGGCCATTGCAGTTGAGCCGTGCGATTGAGCGAGCGGGGCTGGAGTTGATTGGCATCCAGGACCATCCCTACAACGCTGGATTTCTGGAGACCTGGACGTTAATCGCCACGTTGCTTCACTTTCGCGAGGGCATCGAGGCCATGGGCGGGCCGGGACGCAGCAGAGGCGAGTCGGTCGAGGCATTGGAAGAGGCGGTGCAGATCATCCATGCGTTCTGGAGCGGCAGCCGTGTCCTACGCTTTGAGGGCAAGCACTATACCGTCAAAGGCGCACACCCTGGCCCACACCCGGCTCACCCAATCGGACTCTGGCTTGGCTCCTATGGTCCTCGTTCGTTGGGGATCACTGGGCGCCTGGCTGATGGCTGGCTTCCCAGCAGCTCGTACGCGCCGCCACAACGCCTGCCAGAGATGCAGCAACGCATCAACGACGCCGCCCTGGCCGCTGGCCGCCAGCCACAAGACATTCGCCGGATCTACAACGTCATGGGACTTATCACCGATGGTCCCGTGCAAAACCTCCTAACAGGTCCTGTGGACTATTGGGTCGACGAACTCACGCGCCTGGCCGTCGAAGTCGGCATGGACACCTTCATCTACTGGCCAGCTGATGACCGCCTGCGTCAGATCGAGCTGTTCGCTGCCGAAGTTGTACCCGCCGTGCAGGAACAGGTCGCCAAGGCATGAAGCATCAGTTTTTGACCTGATTGGTTACTGGCGGCATTTTCGGCCGCTTTTCTCGTCGAGCAATTACCGCTTGTTTGTCCTCGAGCCGCCTCAGGACTGGCTTGCAAGGAGACGGGTGGGCCCACCTGGATTCGAACCAGGGATCAATCAGTTATGAGGAGTTTTCACTGGTTTTCTATATCTTCCGCAGGCCGAATTCGCAATAAATCCTCGACTTCTGACCGTTTGTAAAACACCTCGCGTCCGATCTTACGTCGGTATTTTTTCAAAAGGCCATTCCTCACATAGCGTTCAAGTGTACGAGGAGAAACGTTTAGACGCTTACAAGCCTCCTCGGAAGTCATGAAATCCCCATCGCCTTGTATAGTCACTATTAGCCACCTTAAAAGTGTTAATGATCAAAAATACTATAGAGGTAGTGGCGCTAAATGTCAAGTCTAGATAGCTTAGTGACGTTAAATATCGCATATTGACGTATTTAACAGTACATGTTATGCTATATTTGTCGGTAATTATTACATAATAAACCATCTATGACGTTGAATGTCGCTAACTGCGTTTCGCCTCTAGTTACACGATCACATGTCACATTACAACAAATGACGAGAACATCTGATACAAGGTAGTCAAAAAGGAGAAGCAAATGGGATTGCTCGGCAAAGGCAAGCGCGATACCAATAGCATCGGAGATATTAGTGAGGCTGCCATTATCACCCGATTTCTACAACTTGGTTATGTGGTTCTTACTCCCTACGGCGGGAATCAGCGATATGACCTGGTTATCGAGGATGCGGATGGGCAGTTCTGGCGCGTGCAGTGTAAAACGGCCCGGATACAAGACAATGGAACGGTGGTTGCTTTTGACACGGCGAACCACAATGTCACAGGCAAGAAAAGAGACTGGCTGCACTATCGAGGACAATGCAACTATTTTGCTGTGTATAGCGAGGAACTCAATAAGGTCTATCTCGTTCCAGTGGACCAGGTGGGCGCTACCAGAGCGAATCTTCGGCTAGTGCCTGCAAAGAATAACCAGGAAAAACATGTGCGGTGGGCGCAAGACTATGAATCATAAAAGGGGAACAAATGGGACTTCTTGGAAGAGGCAAGCGCGATACCAATTGGGTCGGAGAGATTAGCGAGGCGGCTATCATTACCCGGTTCTTACAACTTGGCTATGTAGTCCTTACTCCATATGGTGGAAACCAACGCTACGATCTGGTGATCGAGGATGCTGAGGGACAGTTCTGGCGTATACAATGTAAAACTGGCCGAATTGATGAAGACAGTACGGCCATTAGGTTTAACACTGCTATTCGGAATGTCACAGGGAAAAATAGGCAGTCACGGAACTATCGAGGGCAATGTGATTATTTTGCCGTGTACTGTGAAAGACTGCATAAGGTCTATCTTATTCAAGTGGATCAGGTTGGCACTACCTGCGCGGTCCTCCGGCTAACGCCACGGAAGAACAACCAGGACAAATATATACTCTGGGCGAAGGATTACGAATTATAAGTGGGCCCACCTGGGATCGAACCAGGGACCAATCCCTTATGAGGGGACTGCTCTAACCACTGAGCTATGGGCCCTCGCGGAACGTATTGTACCATAGCTATTGCCAGTTGGGAAGAGGGCAAATTCTTATCTTTCATTTTTGTACCTGACCCTTGGTGGCATCTAATCCCCACTAATTGAGGAATTTTCAAAAATTGCCTTAAATTTATGGATTCAACATGCTGTAACCTGAGAAGTATGATATAATAGCAGGTGATATAAATAGGGTTAAGTTCCCCACGTATTCTCGGGGACAGGCCACGAGTTCGGGGAAGCTCAGGTGCAAAACGAAACAACCGATGAAAGACTATCCCGTGGGTGGGCGCGGTAAATCGAGCCCCTATGAAGTTTTACTGCTGTCTGGCAAGGTTGAAGAGCGACAACTCCCGACGTATCTAGCCCGGCTCTACCGGAAAGATACACAGGTGTTTCATATAACACAAACGTCTGCAACCGCAGGGCCGCGTCATATACAGAGAAATGGCGCGGTCGATAATTTTTCTAAGGGAGCATTCAATGCTGAATGAAGTAACGATCCGTATTGGTGGCGAGTCGGGTGAGGGAACCATTTCTGGTGGAGATATTCTCGCCCTGGCTGCCGCACGCTGGGGGTATCATGTCTATACCTTCCGCACCTTCCCCGCCGAAATTCTCGGCGGACCTTGTTTGTTTCAAGTGCGTATAAGTGATCAGCCCGTGAAATCCATGGGGGACTACGCTGATGTACTTATTTGCTTGAATCAAGAGGCCTACGACCGTAACATCAGTGACTTGCGTCATGGCGGCGTTCTGATCTATGATCCTTCCGATTTTACACCTGAAGCCAGCGATCATATCATCTACGCAATCCCATTCAATGAATTAGCCCGCAAGGAAGTGCAATTATACCAGACAAAAAATATGGTCATGCTGGGTGCGATTTCGGGCTTGTTTGGTCCCCCATTGGAGGCGATCACGCAGGTGGTTGAGTCCAAGCTCTCCAGGTCGCGTAAATCTAATCCTATTCTGATGGAAAAGAATATGCTGGCTTTGGAGATTGCGAAAAAATACGTTACTGAGAAATTAAGTAAACGTGATCCTTACCGGTTGGGAACGGTGGAGAAGGCTGACCGCGTTGTCCTCAATGGCAACCAGGCGGTTGTCGCCGGTGCATTGGCTGCGCACTGTGGCTTCTTTTCAGGATACCCGATCACACCGGCAAGCGATATCATGGAGGCGATGGCAAAAGAATTGCCCCAGGTCGGTGGAACCTTCCTGCAAGCAGAAGACGAGATAGCTGCGCTTGCCGCGGTTCTTGGCGCCTCCTTTGGCGGTGTGCGCTCGATGACAGCTACCTCAGGGCCAGGCTTCTCACTGATGACCGAGTTGATCGGCTATGCTTCAATGGCTGAGATACCTGCTGTGATCGTAGATGCGCAGCGCGCCGGTCCTAGCACAGGTATGCCAACTAAGATGGAACAGTCCGACCTGAGTTTCGCCCTCAATGCCGGCCATGGTGATACTCCACGTATGGTTGTAGCGCCAGCCGATGTTGCTGACTGCTACAGACTGATGATCCTGGCTTTCAATATGGCCGAACGCTATCAGATACCAGTTATCTTCCTTAGTGACCAATCCTTAACGGCTCGCGTGGAGAGCGTCGATCGCAACGCTTTCAAACCAATGGAGATCATGGAGCGTATCAAATTCAGCGAAAATGGAGCGAATGGGCATAACGAAGCCGTAGGTGTAGGAGCGGCAGAGCATAGCTACCCACGCTACGCCTATACTGCAAGCGGCATCTCTCCCATTACAGCCCCTGGACCAGGCGCGCTGACCTACGTCGCAACTGGCCTGGAACATGATGAGTATGGTCATCCAAATTACGAACCAGAAGACCATACAGCAATGATGGAGAAGAGGTTCCGCAAGCTGGCTACCGCGGCTGAAGAATTGCCCAAACCTCAACGCTACGGAGACGAGGATGCCACTATCGGTATCATAGGTTGGGGTTCGACTGAGGGTACCATTCAAGAGGCCGTTGATCGTGCACGGGCCAAGGGATATAAAGTTGCAGCGCTGCATCCAAAGATACTCTCTCCATTACCTGACCGTGCTATTCGAGATTTCATTCGCTCAGTCAAGACGGTAATCGTACCGGAGTGTAATTACTCCGGTCAGTTAGCTAATCTGCTGGGTGCTAAATATGGCTTACAGGCTATTCGTGTAAACAAATTCGGCGGCATCCCGTTCACCGCTGGCGAAATTTTGCGGGCAATTGAGGAGGTTAGCTAATCGTGACTCAAACAACTGTTACTCTCACACCAAAAGACTATAAAAGCGAGGTAAAACCGACCTGGTGTCCTGGTTGTGGGGACTTTGGTGTACTAAATGCCATCTATAATAGCATGGCCAACCTCAAACTTGCACCAGACCAAACGGTAGTTGTATCAGGCATTGGCTGCTCGAGCCGCCTTCCACATTTTGTGGAAACGTTTGGTTTTCATAGCCTTCATGGACGCGCATTACCCGTAGCTCAGGGTATGAAGATGGCTCGCCCTGATCTGACCGTTATAGCGGTTGGTGGTGATGGTGACTTTTTCAGTATTGGTGCAGGACATCTTATCCATGCTGCCTTACGCAACATCGATATCACAGTAGTGGTTATGGATAATGAGACCTATGGTTTGACGAAAGGCCAGACTTCGCCGACCTCACCGACAGGCCACACCACAAAGTCAACACCGTATGGTCTGCTGGCTTCACAATTCAACCCCATTGCGACTGCACTGAGTCTCAATGTCAGCTTTGTAGCGCGAGGTTTTTCCTCCAAACCAAAAGACCTGGCTGCGTTAATAGAGCAAGGTGTCAATCATCATGGTTTTTCGTTTATCCATGTGTTAAGTCCCTGCCCGACGTTCTACAATACCATGGATGTATGGAAGACTACCGTTACACCCATTCCGGCTGACTACGATACACATAATCGCGCCAAGGCAATTGAACTGGCGATGGAAACGGAGAAACCATATATCGGTCTCTTTTTCCAGGAGGAGCGACCAACAATGGACCAGGCTGCACATCATTTAGTGCAGCAGGCGAAAGAATTCGATATCAACCAGTATATGGCGCGCTACGTTTGATTCATTTCAATCAAGATTGAAATGGGGTAAGCAATAGGAGGCACTTTACCAATGGGGCAAGGTCGAAAACACCTTGCCCCATTATCCATCTCTTATCGAAGTAACTTGTCCTTAAAGCGATTACCTGGTCGCATCGATTGGTGATGTTATACTTGACGCATTGATAACGGCACGAGTAAAATCCTCACCACATGAACGGCAGAATAGCCCACTTTCATTATGTGCAGCGCCACCAATAGCGGTTAACTGCACCTCAGCAGGTTTCCTACACCACTCACAAAGGCTACCACGAGGAGCAGCATCAACAGAGACGGGTCGTCTAAATTCATTATCTGGCATAAGATATCCTCCCGGTTCATGCTGATCAGATAGAACCGAACTACATCCAAACAAACATAAGGGGGAACTCGTATCTAGTGGTCAACAAAAATGGAGGGTCCACGGCGATACGGCACATACGAAAACGCGCATCATCGCCCAGAAGCGGCATCGCTCCAATCGACAAAGCGGAGAACTCATGCATATTGTCGATGCACCTAGAATATAGCACATTTTTGTGAAAAGTGCTAGTCTGAGATTTGCTCTGTAGTAGGCTCTTTTACGGGCGCCTCGTCATCTAAAGCGGGGAAGCGCGAGGAGAGACGATCACCAATAACCCATCCAATAACGCCGAGACCAAGAGTGAGGCCAAGCCAGATGAGCAAATCGGTGTTCAAGGCAACATTCAATGAGGCCAGGATAGCCGCAAGTGCTATGCCCAGGATCAAACCCACCGTTACGCCTATGAGACAACCTGGATGAGCCAGGTTACGTCCCCGCAACTTCTTCATCATAGAATTTTACGGCCTTCAATTACTTTCTAACTCTGGTACTTAGGATGATAGCGCGAGAAGCATAAGGCGTCAAGGTAGTGGGTCCTTCCAAACGTGGCTTGCAAGGATAGGTATTTTAGAATCCTGGACAGCGATCTAAAAAGTGGCTATACTGTAAGATCAGTAGACGCTGAGGCACTAAATATATAACCGATAAGTTGACTAGATCGCACCGGTTTCATGGGTTTTGCTGTTGGGCTACAAGCAATGCATAGCGTGGGTAGCCCTGAGCCTGATGAACCCGAGATACCGATCAAAGGCGTGGAATTTCTCCATCGTTGTGGAAGAGGGATTGCGACTGTGCATACTGGGAGTAGTACGTTCATTGTAATGCGTGGATATCCGGGTACTGGTAAAAGTACCATTGCGCGACTACTCGCAACGGCATTACATGCTCCACTTATCGATAGAGATATCATTCGCCAGATGGCTGTTGATTTATTTGGAGATTTGCCCCAGGTTGGGCAATTTTCTTATGAGCTTATGTTTGCTCTGGCACGCGAGCAACTTCGACTGGGGCTGAGCGTCGTGATTGATACTCCCCTGACCTATCGTACCACCTATGAACAATGCAAAGAAGTGGCGAAAACTTTTCGTGTGCCTATGCTAGTTGTACATTGTCAATGCCCGCCGGAAGTGCAGAAACGCCGCCTGGAGGGCCGCAAAGGGAAAGTCTCCGAGTTCCAAATTACTTCATGGGAGGAATGGGAGCAGTGGAAGCCCCGCTTTGAGGAATTTGAAGATGAAGGATGCATCATCGATACATCCAATCCCATGGATGAATCACTGGCAAAAGTGATGCGCTCGATCCACGAACCAGGTTATCATCACAAAAGCTACACAGAGCAAGAAATTTCAGACCAACCGCGTATATAATTCAGCTTTGATTCAGGAACGCGTTAACTTCTTTTCAGCTCCCCGTACTATAACATATTCAGCATAGCAACTACCCAGAATATGGTAGGGTGTATGAAATAGTTGTAGGCACACGAGCGTAAAGCAGATGTAGGGGCCGGTTTACCGCGCCCAGCGCCGATTTATCGGCCTTTGTTTGCTCGATTGCAACGGCGACACGCGCCGATAAATCGGCGCTGGGCGCGGTAAACCGGCCCCTACGGTTGGTTGCTTGCCAACAAATAATTCATACACCCAATATGGTATGATGAGCGCATGCATACTGCGTGTGCTCATGAGAGCAAAGGAGGCTATACGCCATGCCGAAGAAATCAACTTCTTGGCTCATAGTGATGCTGAGTATGCTACTCCCTCTTGTAGCCGCCTGTGGAACTGGCGCCTCGACAGGTACTTCTCTGTCAGGCATGGTCACGGTTCCTCATGGTGAAAATCTGTACGTTCTTGACGGTTATTCTCCCCTGGGAACTAACAGCAGCGGTCAGCAGATCGTAGCTTTTCACCCTGGCAGCGCCAACCCAGCTGCACTCCTTACACTGCCCGTCGGATTGACTTCGATGGATCATCGAACCCTTTATTTGGCAACATCGAAGGGTGGTCAAACAACGATTTCCGTTATCAACACACAAAGCGGATCATCGATTCGCTCGCTGGTCATTCAAGGAAACTATACGACCGCTGGACAAAGCTTTACCAATGCGGTTCTTTCGTTCAATGGAAAATGGTTGGCACTGCGCGAGTTGGGCCAGGCCGGCAACAAGACGACCATCGCACTCGTTGACACACAGGCTGGAAAGCTGGTCAAGACAATACGTTTGAACGGTAACTTTGATCTCGACGCGGTGAATCCCGATGGCAGCCGCATCTACCTTCTGGAGAGGCTTAACGATGGATCCGGCCACTATTACGTGCGGCTTTACGATGTGACTGAGAACCAGCTTTACCAGTATCCCATCGTTGACAAGACAGAAATCAACGATCCTCGCATGACAGGTACAGCTCTGGCACGACAGATGGCGAGTGATGGCACGATGGTCTATACGCTTTATATCGATACGGCTCGCAATGTAGCCTTCGTGCATATCCTGCCGTTGACTGGCGATTTACTTGGCGCTCGCTGTGTTGTTCTACCTGCAGGGAAATCCGCTGATCTACTCCATTACTATACCCTGATCCTCTCCTCTGATGGCACGACGTTGTATGCTGCTAATGGAGCGTTAGGAGTGGCCAACGCAATTGAATTGAGTGGCAATGACATTTTTGATGATAAGATCGCGGGGACGTCTCGCTTTAATCCTGGCAACATCAA
>WNFI01692810.1_pt1 | contig 10085 bp, 4 predicted proteins | sample 5400471 | NCBI WGS metagenome assembly WNFI01 (sample SAMN13153348, study PRJNA577476) | soil metagenome | isolation source: 100 cm saprolite on Douglas fir-dominated hillslope | place: USA:California | collected 2013-09-17
CGGCATGACCGCCCATCGACCGCTGTCGCGCGTGGTGGTGCTGGGACGCGACGCCGACCTGTGGCTCTGCGTCAACGCCATCAGCCGGGCGCTTGGGTCGGTGGGCGTGCACGTGGTTGCGATCGAGCTCCCGACCCGATTGAAGCCGTCTCATGTCAGCGCAACCCTGCCGCCGCTCGAAGCCTTTCACGCAAAACTCGATATCAAAGAGTCGTCCCTCATTCGCGCCACCGGAGGCAGCTTTTCATTCGGCCAGAATATCGTTGCCGTTTCCGGCGGCCCGGCCCTTGGCCGGACCCCCAACTTCTTTCATGCTTGGGGGGCATATGGGGCACCCATCGAAGGGAGTCCGTTTTTCCCTTGCTGGCTCAAGGCGACGCGTCACGGCTTGAACATCTCCTATCAAGATTTTTGCCTCACAGCCGTGGCGGCGAAAAACGGTCGAATGCTGCTCGCAGACGACGCCACTTTGGCATTTGGCCGAACCGACTATGGCTATCACCTGCAGGCGGTGGCCTATGTCGGCTATCTCAAGTCGCTCGCGGCGAGACTCGGGGTCAAAATATACGAGGCGCAAAAAGGAATCGTCGAGCGCGAGGAAAATGGATCGATCGCGGCGCTGATCATCGACGGGTCGCTGCGGATCGAGGGTCAACTTTTCGTCGACGCAACTGGCGAAGAGGCAATCCTCATCGGCCGATCGCTCGACGTCCCGTGGACATATTGGCGGCAATATTTCAGCGTCGATCGTGTTCTTTCGGCGCGGGCGCCGGCGTTCACGTCGACCCCGCCCTTCGCGGAAATACGAGCTGCACGCGTTGGTTGGACCGCGTTTCATCCCAACCAGGTCGCTACGGGCGTCGTCCACGCCTATTCGAACGGCATCTCGAGCGACGCAGCCGCGCTCGAGTCGGCGACCGCCGCAGCCGGTGTCAAACTCGCTGACGTATCCTTCCATTCAGTGAATCCAGGCGTCCGATCCAGCGTATGGGAAGGCAATTGTGTCGCTGTGGGCGGATCGGCGTGCATCCTCGATCCAATTCACGATGCCGATCTTCATGCCCTGCAACTTGCAGTAGTGCACTTACTGTCCTCGTTTCCGATCACCGAGCAGTTCACGGCTGAGCGAGCGGAGTACAATCGAATCATGCGTTCGTACTACGAACGTATCCGTGATTTCCAGTGCGCATTTTATGCACTTTCGTCCTTCGACGGCGAATTCTGGCAACAGGCTCGTGATAAAGCCGTGCCGCAGCCGCTTGCGCTCAAGATCGCCACGTTTCGCGCGCGCGGGGAGATTGCGCCCATGGAAGACGAGACCTTCTCTTCGGAAAGCTGGCAAGCGATTTTCACCGGCTTCGGCGTACTGCCGGAGACCTGGCCGCCGGCACTCGACCGAATTTCGCCGGACCGTTTCAAACAGGAATTCCGCCGAACCCTCGATTTCATAAAAGGAAAAGTTCTCGAGCAGCCCACGCACGACGGATATCTCGACAGCATACGGCGGGGGCTCGACGGCATGATGACCACGGTTGCGCGTTCTTCCGAAAGGGAGTCCTCGGAACGCTTCATTCCGGAATCCGGGCTGCGCTGAAGCAAAAGCTCAAGGCGTCTTTCTCGAAGTCGCCGTGACTGACCCAAAATTTTTCTTCAACTGACCGCGAAGCGAGCATCCATGCTGAGAAATCTCATTGTCTTCTGTCTTCTGGCTGCGATGAGTGCGCCGGCAGGCGCCGCCGAGGTCATCGTTCGCCGCGACGGCGCGGACATTCACAGTGGTCCCTTGTTCTTGCGCGTGACGGCCTTGGCCGACGACATTCTGCGCGTGCGCGCGGCGGCGGCGGACTTGCCCGAGGACGCTTCCTGGGCCGTGCCGGAGGAAACGCGCAGCCGCTCCGTCCCTGTGAGGGTCAAGCAAAATATCGATGGTGTCGAGTTTCGGACCGCGCGATTGGCGGTGCGGGTCGAACGCTCGCCTCTGCGGCTGGTCGTGTCGGATTTGGCGGGCCACGTGATCTCGGCCGATGCCCCAACCCGCGCGGTCGACGTGGTAGGCAGCGGCTTTACGCTGCGCAAGGTGCTCCCGCAGACGGAGCATTTTTTCGGTTTGGGCGATAAGACAGGTCCGCTCGATCGTCGCGGGCAGGCGTTTACCCTCTGGAACACCGACGCGTATCGCTTTCAGGAATCGACGGATCCCTTGTACAAAAGTATTCCCTTCTTCGTCGCCGCGGGTGGACCGGGCGGCAGTTACGGAATCCTGCTCGATAACACCTGGCGCAGCTGGTTCGACTTCGGCAAGCAGGATCCTCAGACGCTTGCCTTCGGCTCGGCCGCCGGGCCGATCGATTACTACCTGATTTATGGGCCGAGCGTTCATCACGTCGTCGAACGGTACACGGATCTCACCGGAAAGCCGCCCCTCGTGCCGGCATGGGCTCTGGGCTTCCAGCAGTCCCGGTATAGCTATATGTCCGCCGCCGAGGTGCATCGTATCGGCTGACGCGGGAGTTGCGGCAACAAGGATTGCGATTGGTGGTCATTACCGACCTGCATATTGCCGCGGCAGCGGGTCAGGGTTATTCGCCCTACGACACCGGCATCGCCGGCGACCATTTCCTCAAGCGGCCCGATGGCTCGCTCTACGTCGGCCCGGTCTGGCCCGGCCCCTCGGTATTTCCCGATTTCACCCGCCGCGACACGCGTGCTTGGTGGGGGACTCTGTACCGCGATTTCGTGGCAGCAGGCGTCGCCGGTTTCTGGAATGACATGAACGAGCCCGCGGTTTTTGAGACACCGACCAAGACCATGCCGCTCGATACGCAACACCGTATCGCGGAGCCGGGCTTTGCGCCGCGCTCGGCGACCCATTCTGAAATCCACAATGTCTACGGAATGCTGAATTCGCGGGCAACGTTCGAGGGCTTAAAGCAACTGGAACCCGAAGAGCGGCCCTTCGTCATGACGCGCGCGAGTTACGCGGGCGGCCAACGCTACGCTGCCACGTGGACGGGAGATAACAGCTCGACGTGGAACCACCTCAAGCTATCGATTTCAATGCTGCTCAATCTTGGCATGAGCGGTTTTGCCTACAGCGGCGCCGATGTCGGCGGCTTCATCGGCACCCCGAGTCCGGAGCTGATGACGCGATGGATCGAGATCGCCGCCTTTTCGCCGATCTTTCGCGCGCACTCGGAGAAGGGCACTCCGCCGAAGGAGCCATGGGTGCACGGTGCGGAGCACACGCGTATTCGCCGGCAGTTCATCGAGCAGCGTTATCAGCTGATGCCCTATCTGTACGCCCTTGCCGACGAGAACGCGCGAACGGGAGCTCCGCTCATGCGACCGCTGTTTTACGAATTTCCGGATGCCCTCGATGCGCCGTGCGACCAACCGACTGCGTTTCTGCTGGGCGATCGAATGCTTATCGCCCCTCCCCCGGACCTGGACTCACCGCAGGACTACAAGATCTGCCTGCCGGCCGGCCGCTGGTACGACTACTGGACCGGCGCGCCGGTGACTGTGCCGACTTCGGCGAAGTCGGTCTCGGCAACGGTCGGCGCACCGATGCCGCAGATGATCACGGAGACCCCGGCGCTCGATCGCTTGCCGGTATTCGTGCGCGCAGGTGCGATACTGCCAAGTCAGTCTTTGGTACAAAGTACCTCTCAGACGCCCCAAGGACCGTTGTCATTGGACGTCTATCCGGGCGACGACTGCCGCGGCACGATTTACGCCGACGATGGGCACAGCATGGCGTATGCCCAACAGGGCTATCTTCGGCAACGAGTACATTGTGTGGAAACGGCCGCCGGAATAGATCTCGACTTCGATGCGCGCGAGGGTCGATTCCAACCGTGGTGGCGCCAAGTGGAGGTGCGAGTGCATCAATGGAGCGGTGGCGCGCAGGCGTTCCTCGACGGCAAACGCATCGCGAATCCCGTGACGCAGGCAGGAGTATTGAGCGTGACTATCGACGACCCAAGCGGTAAGGCGCGGCTGTCGCTCAAAGCCAGTTCCGCTCGATAGTGAATCGAGCACGGTCTGACCCGAATAGGGCAGAGGGAGGGTGAACAGTCATGCAGCCGGACGTTCAGCATTACATCAATACCGTTTGGCTTCTCGTCGCCATGTACTGGGTCGTGGGGATCGTGCGCGCGAAGCCGACGGTCAAAAGGGAGTCGACTCTTTCCAGCGCGCTGCACGTTGCGATGGGCTGTGCAGCCGTGGCGCTCGTGTGGGACTCTGCGACAGGGATCGGATTTTTGGGCCATCGCCTCACCTCAGCGGCTGCCTGGGTCCAATGGCTGGGATTGGCCGCCACAGTGTGCGGCTGCGGATTCGCCATCTGGGCCAGGGCTTGTCTCGGATCGAACTGGAGCGCCATGGTCACGGTTAAGCAGAATCACGAATTGATTTTGCGCGGGCCGTACAAGTTGGTGCGACATCCGATGTATTCGGGTTTCTTGTTCGCCCTTGCCGGGACCACTATTGCAGTGGGAGAGATCCGCGCATTCATCGGCCTCGGGCTCGCGTTCATTGCCTTCTATCTGAAGTCGGCCGCTGAAGAGAAATTCATGCGCGAGCAGTTTTCGGATGAATATGCACGGTACAGTCAACGGGTCAGGCGCTTGATCCCTTTCATACTTTAGGGGAAGGGTCAAAGCAGGTATTGATCCGCACGTTGTCATTTGGGTCGATCACGGCGGCTCGAGATCTTCGAATCGACTATCGTGACCTCATCGGCCTTGAATCGAAACGATCGCTTGCTGCACCGGGTCGCTGCCTGGACCCTCGTTCATTTGCTCCCGGCTCGGGGACACTGAGACGCCAAAACGGCCGGTTTCCTGATCAAAAGTGACCTCACCCGCGGATCCAGTCCGCGCTGTAACCGCGGGTCGCCGCGTCGCGTAACCAAACAACCACACGGCCTTTTCCTGGGGAGCGAACGTCACGGTGACGGCAAGACGGTCCCTATCCTCGACGATGGACGGAATGCGTTTCCGACCGTCCGGGACGAACTTGCCGTCATCACCGAAAAGCGCCACTCCCGCGCTCGACACCGGAGCTAACACAAAGTAAGCCGTTCCGTTCGGCGCAAGATCGTAGGTGAACGTTTCCGACGCTGCCAATCGTCGCGCCGTGCGGGCTTGTGCGTCATATAGGTAGACGTCATGCGCGATTCCTACTTGCGCCGGCGTAAAGGCCACTTTCGCGTCTTCGGATCCGCGGCTGTAAGCGAAAACATAGGCTGTCCTCCAGGCGCCGTGATCTGTATGGGTCGAAGCAATCATCGGTTGGGGAGAACTCAATCCATCGGCCGCAACCATCGCGGATGCATCCGACGCATACATGGCGTCGATCGGAAGCAGCGGCGCATCCGGCTTGACGATCACGCCGTCCAAGCGCACGGCGCGCAGCAGATTCTCCCTGTTTTCGGCCCCGATCTTGTCACCATTTCCGACCATACCCCCCGATAATGTCGCGATCAGTACATTGTCCATGTCCGTGCTCATGAACACATCGGCCCACGGCCAAATGCCGAGGGCGCTCGCCAAACGCGACGTGTAGAGGAACGCATCCCATTTAGATCGCGTGAACCCGTCGCCGCTGGTACGAATGGTCGTGAGATTGCCGTAACGCGCGCTCTGAAGAAAATGGCGCGGGAGCGCCATGCAGTACTGCAGGGACATTCCCTTCTCCTGCGCCGCGCGCGCCATGCCGTCAGTGAAAGCATCGCCCGCCGTGGGTGTGGTACCGAGTGCAGGCGAGTACTTGTAGATCACATTGAGCCAGTCCTGCTCGTACGTCACCACATTCGCCGAGGAGGTGTAACCCATGATCTCCTGCCAAAACTTCGGGTCGACCGCCGCGATGCCCGAGATAGCATAATTCTCGTGGTAGGGACTTTGGGGATCGATCCAACGATTGTGCGTGATAAGCGGCAGGCCGACTTTCTTCTGAAATGCTGCGAGACCCCCAGGAAAAACGGTCGGGTGAGCCTCGTATTTAAGAAGACCGCCGTATCGATTCCATTCCTCGGCCGGCAGATCGGGATTTCTCGGCTTCAGGGATTCGCCACCCGGACCCGTCAGGGTCTTGGAGTACCACCAGCTATCGAGCTGGAGATAGCGAAGGGGAATACCCTCTTCGCGGTAGCGCTGCACCAGCGTCTCCAGCGTGCCGGCGTAGCCGAGACCTTGCTCGTAGTTGTACCAATACGCGGCGCCGGCGTCGGTCCAGTAGCCCAAGTAGCGCAGCCCGATGTCGGCGTCGTTTGACGGCCGGTGCTTTCCCTGCAGATCGGTCAGGGCAGTGCCCCAGGTGTCCCAAGCAGTATTCACCCCAACGTCAAAGGCCATCACCGTCTGGTGCGTGAAGCCGGCGGGCAGATTGACCACCCCTTCATTGAGGCCGCTGGCGATCTCCGTGATCCCGTCCCCACGCATTCTCGCGATCATGTAGTTCGCCGCGGGCGACAACACGACGGCATGCATCTGATCGTCGAACAGGAGCCACGGCGTTGCAGTTTCCTCGAGCGCGAAACTCCGGGGAGCGAACACATCGTTCTTATAGCTAAAGTGATGCAGATCTTTCGGGAACTCCGTGAAGCGCGGAAAACGGATGGCAGCGGCATCAGAGACCGGTTGTTTCGAGGTGATACCGAAAAGAACGACTGGACGGCTGACGTAGGTGCGGATACTTCCGTTGAGCGGCACCCGCCGGCGCCAACTGAAGCGCAGTTCCCGGTAAGCGCCCAATCGATCCCGCCCATTTTTGATGCTGAGGTTCGAGGCGGAATCGCCCAGTTGGCCGGTGAGTGTCCAATTCAATTCTCGGCTTCGTACCTCATAGCGCCCGGACTTTTGGTCGACTGTCGCCACAATGCCATGCGCGCCTTCGATGACCTGATCTGCGGCATGGCATGGCAGGGCGCCAAGAGTCAACGCAATTAGCAGCAGGGCGAATCGGTGGGCCGACGATGGGGACATAGCGTGTATGACTTCTTGACGGTCCCGCCATCTGTTGTCAAGGTCTGCGTCAAGCGAGCCGCTTTGCGCAGGCGCTCCACCTGTCAAATCAAAATATTTCAGCTTGCAGATGATCGAGCGCTTACGTCGACCGTGCCACAACTTTCTCGAATGATCAGATCCAAGGGCAATACCTCGGAAACGAAATGTTGGTTTCGCCGATCGATCAACTTTGACACGATCAATTGACCACCACGTACGCAATCTTGCGAAATAGTAGTCAGTGAAGGTTGGGTATATTTGCTGAAATCTACATTGTCGTAACCTACTACAGAGACGTCTTCAGGCACGTTGATGCCATGTCGCCGCAATCCCTGGATCGCGCCCAGCGCAACAACGTCATTGACAGCGACGATGCCATCAAAATCTACCCTTTCGCGTACCAGTCGCTCAATCGTGCCAGATGCAAGTCCAATATCGAGGTGCGTTGAAATTAGCCTGGATGCGTCGGTGGGTACCCCTTCTTCTTCATGAGCAAGAACAAACCCGCGATAACGTTCGTGCATCTCAGGCCCGGCTACGTCTCCCAAAAATAATAATTTGCGCCTATTCAACCGAAGCAGGTGGCGTGTGATACGCCTTCCGCCTGAAAGGTTATCGCTGCCGATCGTAACGTATCGTTGACCCGGCATCTGGGCTCCCCACACGACAAAGTCTTGACGCCTATCAGCCAGTCGCTGCAAGCTCTCATGAATAAGCCCTTGTCCGATAAATACCAATCCATCGGCCCGGACAGATCGAATTAGCAGACCGAATTCCTCCTCGCTGGACGGGGCTGAGTAGCTGATCTGCAAACTGCAATTACGCTCGCGAGCGGCCTCACCTATATTGGCTACAAGCGCTTGCATAAAGGGATCGGTCAACATTGCAGCGCGCATCGGCAAGCGCGGGATAATCGCAGCTATTACGCCTTCGCTTTTGGAAGATCGACTGCTCTGATAGCGATAAGTCGGGAAATTGTAATCCCGCGCGGTGGACCATATCCGCAGCTTCGTTTGTTCTCTCACCGACGCATGATCGCTCAGCGCACGAGAAACGGTCGCGAGGGAAAATCCCGTCAATGAGGCTAGTTCTTCCAGTTTTGAGATAGTCCGTTTCGCCATACTTCCCCCGTCCGGGTGAACCGATGGAGCAGATCGCGTCAAAGGCCATAGCACCATGGCTTTCGCAAATTGGTGTTTTTCCTCCTGGAAATGAGGACTCCCCTATTTAGCCTTTAAGTGAAATTAGATCCGCGTTTGGTCGAGCGGCGCGCTCCGAGGGTCATCAGCAAGGATGAAAGGCGAGGGTACACGGCTGTGGCATTCGCACATCGCTCCTCGCTTGATGCCATTGGCACTCCCATCGTCGATCTTGTTCTGGCGTGCAGGAATACACCCACACTAGCAACGTTGTCAAATTAGTGGGATCAAGACGTCTTTTGACCATTAATACGGCTGCAATATCAGGGACACTTTGTGTTTAACGTAGAGACAACGTTAGTATTCGGGTACCAAAATGAAAAAATTTGTGATTGATATCTTAAACCCTATCCGTAACAATTCTCCAACAGAAGCCGCCAGGCCTGCCTAGGCGACCGGAGATTGAGAGGGGACGGCCGCCAAAGCGGTGCTGGCGACGACATGAAACAGTCGCTCATGTGGCGCTCAAAGACTTCCCTGATTCATCTCAAGTCATGGTCCTGACCGTGCTTCGTTTGCGTCGTGCACGTTTCGGTATAATCGCCGCGCCGTCAGGCCCGGCTTGCATAGGGAGATCACAATGACAACAACGAGGGCGGCGATCAGGGCGGCGCTAGGCTATGGTTCGGCTTCCTGTTGGGCCATGATGGCAGCGACCGGGGCGATGGCGCAGAGTAGCGCCGGTCAAACGGCTGCGGCAAACGCTCAACCCTCAGCCGCCGCGGCACAGAATAAGACGCCCACACCGGATGCGCAGAACGGCGAATCACTGGGCGAAATCCTTGTCACCGGCATTCGCGCCAGCATCACCACCGCACGCGCGATCAAGCGTGATTCGCAGGGAATCGTCGATGCCATCGCGCCCGAGGATATCGGCAAGTTGCCGGACACGAACCTGGCGGAGTCGCTCCAGCGCATCACCGGCGTTTCCATCGACCGGTCGGGCGGGGAAGGCGAATTCATCACGGTTCGCGGATTCGGGCCGGAGTTCAACACGGTATTGGTCAATCACCGGCAAATCGCCACTCCCACCGACCCCAGCCAAGCCAGCGGGCGAGCCTTTTCGTTCGACACCCTGGCATCCGAACTGGTTTCCGGAGTAGAGGTTTACAAGTCAGCGACGGCACGCCTGCAGTCCGGGGGGGTCGGCTCGACCGTCAACATCAAGACGGCTCGACCGTTCGATTATTCCGGGTTCAAGTTCTCCGGTTCGGCCGATATGAACCATGACCAAAATTCGGGCAAGTCTGCGCCCGACGCCTCGTTCCTGGTCAGCGACTTGTTCGCCGACGGACAACTCGGCGCGCTGCTTTCGGGCAGCTATCAAAAACGCAAAGACGAGCTCAAGGCGGCGACCACGGATGGCTGGATCGTCAACGGCGGCACTCCGACTTCGCAGATCAACGGTGGCGCCGGGGTGCAAAAAACCGCGAGCAATCCGCAGGGTAATCTGTTCGTTCCTCAAGATTTCGGCAGCCAGGCGCAGTTCGAGACTCGCGAGCGTATTGGCGGTACTGTGGTCCTGCAATACAAGCCCAGCGATACTCTGACGCTGACGTCCGACACGCTGTATTCCAGGTTCACGAACACGACCGACACGCGCTCGTATGGGCACTGGTTTACCGCATCCAATCTGAGCAACGTCGTGACCGACCCCAATGGGACGGTGATCGACATGACGCAGGGGGTCGGCCAGGCGTCCGACTTCCACGACAAGAAATACGACAAGAAGACGGACTTGGTCGCCACCGGTCTCAACGCGGACTGGAACATCTCGGATCGCGTGAACCTGAGTCTTGACGGCAGCTATTCCAGCGCCAACGAAGACCCGAACGGTGGAAAAGAGAGCGAACTCGCCTTGCTCGGCTATACC
>WNFI01698610.1_pt1 | contig 10085 bp, 11 predicted proteins | sample 5400471 | NCBI WGS metagenome assembly WNFI01 (sample SAMN13153348, study PRJNA577476) | soil metagenome | isolation source: 100 cm saprolite on Douglas fir-dominated hillslope | place: USA:California | collected 2013-09-17
CTTAGTAACGGTATATTCAAAGTGCGGGGTGGAGCAGCCCGGTAGCTCGTTGGGCTCATAACCCAAAGGTCGTAGGTTCAAATCCTACCCCCGCAACCAATCAGGTTCCTGTTTTTACAATGACTTCCGAATCCTGAGTTCGGAAGTTTTCTTTTTGGTGAGCAGTTAGGTGACCAGAATCGAAACTGCTCTCGGCTTCTGTGACCGCTTTTGCAAGTTCGTGGCCTAGTCCCTTGGCTGCATCTTCGTTTGCTTTCCAGTCGAGCGTGTGACCGTACACGTCCAGGGTGAAGCTCCCCGTTAGTGCGTGGCCGATGCGTTCTTGGATCGTCTTCAGTGGTACGCGCAACGCATCCATCATCGACACGTTGAAGTGACGGAAGGCGTGATACCCCGCCTTCTCCAGTTTCAACGCTTCGAGAGTGGGCACGAGCCGTCTGCTCCGTTCGACGTTGATGTCGAGCGGGCTGCCGGTGCTCACCGTGAACAGGAAGGAATGCCCTACTAGCTTCTGCCGTCCAATCTGTTGCCAGAGTAGATCGGCGAGTTGCGTAGAGACGGCAATCTTCCTCACGGCGTTCTGAGTCTTAGGGTCCTGCTCTTTGCCACCCCATACAGATTGCGCCACGGTGATGCTGTCGAGCGCCACGTCCTGTATACGTAGTCCCGCAAGCTCACCTGCTCGTATGCCGGTCTCAGACAGAAGCCAGTAAAGGCATCTCTGCTGTCCCTGCACTGAGGCGATAATGCGTGCCACATCCGCGAGCATAAAGAAACGTGGTTTCTTCTTTAGCTTCTTCGGCAGCTTAGGCTTTGGCAGCGTCGAGTCCACGAACTTCTGGGCAAGAGCCGCCTGCCATATCAGGCTGATGGTTCCCCAGACGTTGCGTATCGTTTTCGGCTCTTTGCCTTCGCGGGTCAGTCGAGCGATGAGACGCTGAACATCTCCGGCGTCAATCGCCCGCATATCCTTCGTGCCGAATGCACCCTTCAGGATGCGAAGGTGAGTCCGCACGCTGCTTTGTGTGGATGGCTTCGCGAGAACTAGATAGTCGTTCTCCCAGATCGTTGCAAACCCTTCAAACGTTGCAGTCTTGCGTTCCCGTGCCGGGAAGGTTGATTGTTCGTTTACGCGGTTGAGGTAGGGCTGAAGCAGGTTCTTTGCTTCGCTCTTCCGCACGGGTGTGCCGTCATCCTTGCGTGAAGGTGACAGAACGATGCGGACCCTCTTTCGCCGCTCGACGCCATGAGCGTCAAGCGCATACTCAGAATATGCGCCCAGCCATCGCGTCTTGGTTTTGTTGAGATACACGGTTCCTCTTTGAAATCTCCGACGTGCCACGGTGGTACCGATGCCTTTCCGTGCTGTCGAATCAATCGCTACTGGAGGAAGTGTAGCAACACGCTTGCGCTGTGCAGCCGATTGTTTTGGCTTGGCCTTCGAGAAGAAGTTACGACATGCCTTCGTTGATGCAGAACTGCCCGTCGATGACGACGGTGTTTCAGTTGTTAGGGTGTCCAATCATGGACCTGTTGTGCCTGGGCATTACAGGCTTTCGCGCTCAGTCGCTACCGTGGGCCTGATAGATCGGCAGCACCTCACGGCGTATACAACGGAGGTCGAAAACTGCGGGAGTCAGGTAATGACTTCGCAGATTTGACTATCTGTAAGTTACCACACTTTCAGGCAGCATTCAAGCATAAACGTTATGTATACAGCCACTTACGGACTGCTCCATAACCCGTTTCGATGGGAGGTACTCTTCCGCAACATTGCCCTTCCTATCACTTGTCGAGACTGATATGCGGGTGTTTTGCCGAGAGTCGCACACCTAATCTTTTGCTTATCTCATCGTCCATTTGCTTTTGAACGTCGTGCAACATTTCGTCTGGGATAGACGGCAACTCCTCATATCCAGGCACAATCTCAGAGTGCCACTGCGGGTCATCCATCATCTCGTTCAATATCTCGGTCTTTGATCTTTCGATAACAAGGTGTGCATATCTCCGACTTGTGTAGTCGAATGCGACGTGCAGCAGCACCTTGAGCATGTATTCTGGGCCGCCTGTACAGGGATACTTCGGGTCAACTGCGAGCACTAAACTTCTGACTTGCTTACCGTCACTCTCGTCAAAGGTGGCGTAGGGATTGTGTGCAAAGCGATTTCTTATGACATTCACCAGATCAAAGATTGGACGTGTTTGAAGGCTAAGCACATTCAAAGCAATCAGAAAGTCTACCTTCAGCAAAAAAGCAACTCTGCGAAGTTCAACTCCATCCGCGCGTGGCAATGCGTATGTCAGAGCTTCTTGAATCTGGTTTTCGATTGAGTGATGGCCCTTGATAACTAGCGACAGCGTATTCGTTGCGCCAGCCATCAGTTTTGAAAATTCGCTCGTTGTCTTCGCCGCCGTCATGGGCCAAGCGTACGACAATTATCCAGTTCACACAGAAATCCACTGTGGACTCGGATTCGCCCCAGAGGGCATTCAGCAGCGTCCAGATTGGAGGCTCTGAGTGAGAGAACCTCCAGAAAGTAAACGCTTAGTCAAGGAACGGGTAGAGCTTAGGGAGAATGTCACACCTAACAAACTCCGAAATCTCGTGGAGGATAGGGGCCACAGCGAACAACTCAATGTCCTCAGATTCAGTAGCAAGTTCCTTGAACACTACAAACAAGGGTATCCGTCAGGCAAAACCACATTGCCAGTTACAAATTGCTAGCGGCCCATGCGGTGGGAGTGAGTTCTGGAAGTCGCTGGATGGATGAGTTGGCGAGGAGGTTGTTGCTCAGTTCCAACTCTGGATAGTCGAGGAAGCGCGTGAGTTTGTCCCACAGCCGAAGGGTGTAGGAAGATGCCTTGCCGAGTGGACTCGAAGGGAGTGTCGTTCGGCTGGCCGCCTCGATCTGCGCCTTGAGTTCTGCGAGCACCAGCGGAGCCCGTTCCTTGCGCAGCATATGACGCGCGGTGTGGTCCATGCTCTCGTCACGCGCCTGGGCATCGATGGCAAACAGTTCCGCCACCTGCGCGATGATTCGCGTCGAGGCAACGTCCTGCTGATTGAGCTTGGTCGCCTCCACAAAGCGTCTTCTTGAGTGCGCCCAACAAGCGGCGTGCACCATCTTCGGTCCGCCGACACGGTCGTAAGCCGCATAAGCGTCCGTCTGTAAAATGCCTGCGAAGTTTTCCAGGAAACGCATGGGCCCTTCGCGCCCGCGCCCCATGCGGAACTCGAAGATCGCTGCTCCGCCCGGGGTTCCGTATTGCCACAGATAGCCCGGGTGGTTTCTCGACCGGCCATCGCGCGTCTGCACATCCACCGGCGTCTCATCGGCCTGGATGTAAGTGCCACCGACTAACTGGTTGCCCATGACCGCGACCAGAGGCATCAGTAAATCGCCGACGCGCATCACCCAGCCATCGATGGTTGCGCGGCTGATATCGATGCCTGCGTCGCGCAGCAAGATCACGCTCTGACGATATAGCGGACAGTGATTCGAGTATTTGCTGATGATCGCATCGATGATCACCTGATCGCTGACCAGGCTCTTCTCGATGATCCGAGGCGGCAGCGGTGCGGCCATCACGCCACGTTCTTCGCAGGACTTGCACGCACGCTTCTCGCGCCTGGTAACCAGCACAAAATACTTTATTGGCTCAACATCCAACTGCTCGCTCTCTTCGTAGCCGATCACCGTTGTCGACTGCCCGCAGCCTCCACACACACACTGCTCGGCCGTGCAGACAATCACGCGCTCCACGCGCGGAAGATTCGCAGGCAACGTCTGGCGGCCAGGATGCTTGCGCTTCTTCTTGTCTGGCGTTGACGGCAGCGCCTCCCGCTCACCCTCTGCCGCGACTTCCAGGTTGCTGATGCCGGGCTCCAGGTCCAACAGTTCCAACTGCTGGCTGGTCAGCTTCTCGCTGCCCGGCCCGTACTTCGCGATCCGCTGTAGGCGCAGCTTATCTTCCAGCAACTGGACTCGCAGCTCAGAAAGTTGCAGCCGCTGCGACGTCACATCTAACTGCTGCGTTGTGGCATCCAGCTTCTGCTTCAGCTGTTCGATGATCTCTGCGTCGGAAGGAGCGAGAGAAGTCGTCGGAGTCGACGGCGTCGCAGAATGGAAAGGCGCATTCAATATGTCTATTGATTAACAGACCTGCCTATTGAGTACAAGCATTCTTGTGCAGTATTTATGCGGGAATTTGTGAGCTTCCTGATTCCTCGACGACAGGCTTGCGATACCATCGCCGACGCTGTGTCTGCGCGAGGTCGATTCCACCCAGCAGCATCGCAAACTCCTCGTGACTTAGTACAATTTTGCCTTGCGTGCCGCCCGCCTTCGGCCAGTGAAATCGGCCTTTCTCGAAGGGATCGCACAACAGTTGATCGCGGACCAGACCATACAGGCCATTAAACCCTTTGCGCATATCCGTCGCACCCGGTGCAAGATAAATCCGCGTCGCCGCGCCCAGGCCGAACACCGACTATAGCCTCTCAAGCACAGTCACAAGTTGAGACAGCGTCGCCGCATCGAAGCCGCGACCCACTTCCACTCTGCGACGGTTGGACAATAACACCGTCAACGCGCCGGAGCACTCACCGGCGGAAACCGTAGCTACGGCAGAGGCTAGTTCCACCGCTACCAGACGACTTTGCTCGGCACCATTGCTTCCAGCCTGGCTCTGCCGATTCTGCTTCTTCAGATGGCGATTCAGCGTGCTCAGCCCCATGCCGTGACTTCGGCAGAACTCACTTCGTCCCATCCCGCTCGTCCGATACAAACCTGCCAGCCGCTCTATCTCTACTCGGCCCCGTCGACTAACCACCACTCCAGACTCTCCGCTCATAAACAGAGTTCATCACAAATACTCAGCAGCAAAAAATGTGCGTTCCTCGGACGCGTACCGCGTACAGTCGATGCCCATTGTGAAGGTCGCGCAGAGTGACCTGCTCCGTCTGCGTATGCCATTACCCGAGGAAGATGTTCCCTTCATCGAGATAGGTGGGGAGGTCTCGATCACGCCGCCGGCAACGGGTAAGACCTTTACCGGTAAGATCATTCGCTTCACACGCGAACTCTCGACATCAACCCGGACGATGCTGGTCAAGGTCGATGTTCCCAACCCAGCCCTCTCCCTTAGCGCAGGGATGACGGCGCAAACGACCATCGTCCTGCAGGCAGAAAAGAATGTGTTGACCGTTCCCGCAGGTGCCGTCCTCAAAGAAGACGGACAAGCCGCGGTGCTGATTGTGGATGCAGAGAACGAAGTGCAGAAGGTGCCGGTCACTCTTGGGATTCAGAGCCCGGACCGGATTGAGATCACACAAGGACTCTCAGAGAACCAGTCCGTCATTGTCTCCGGAAAGATGAACTACCAACCAGGCCAAGTCGTCCGCCCACAGCTCAGCACCATTGCTATGGCGAACCGGCAGGGAGATCGCTAATGTCATCCTTCGCAATCAAATATCCCTTCTTCGTCCTGATGATGTGTCTCTTCGTAATGGTCGTTGGAGTCACGACCGTGACGAGGATGCCGATAGACCTCTTTCCGGAGGTCAATGTCCCGGTCGTGGTCGTCGCGACGTTCTATGCCGGTATGCCGCCGCAGCAGATCGAATCAGACATCACGGACAGCTACGAACGGTTCTTCACTCTAGGAAGTGGAATCGATCATATCGAGTCTCGTTCCTTGCCCGGTGTCAGCCTCATCAAGATCTACTTCCAGCCGGGCGCCGACGGAAATGCTGCGGTCAGCAATATCTCGAATCTGGCCATGGCGAACCTTCGCCGTCTTCCCCCTGGAACCCTGCCACCGGTTGTTCTCAAGTTCGACGCCGCCAATCTCCCCGTCTGCCTGATAACCCTGAAAGGTGCGGGACTCAACGAAACGCAGCTCAAGGATCTTGCCCAGTTCGCAGTCCGTAATCAGGTTGCAAATGTACCAGGCGCGTCGGTCCCGCAACCCTATGGCGGTCGTTATCGCCAGATCATGGTGTACGTCGATCCTGTGAAGCTCGAAGCACACCAAATGAGCGTGACAGACGTAGTCGACTCTCTGAACCAGTCCAATTTAATTCTACCTGCAGGCGACGTTCGCATCGGGATGAAGGACTACAACATCTATGCAAACAGCCAAGTCCCTGTCGTGGATCAGATCAATGACCTTCCTCTAAAGACTGTAGGGAACGCCTCAGTCATGGTCGCAGATATTGGTCAGGCAAAGGATGGCGGGCAGCTCCAGACGAACATCGTTCGAGTGGACGGCCAACACTCCGTGTATATACCCGTCCTGAAACAGGGCGGTAATTCAAACACCATCACCATCGTGAATGGCGTCAAGAAAGCAGTCACACACCTGCTGGATATCCCGTCTGTTCTGAAGACGAGCGTCGTCTTCGATCAGTCTGTCTTCGTCAAGATCGCAGTTAAGAACGTCATCAACGAGGGAACGATTGGTCTCTGCCTGACAGCGTTAATGATCCTGCTGTTTCTGGGCAATGTTCGAGCGACGGTTGCGGTCCTCATCTCCATCCCAATCTCGTGCCTGGCGACCTTTCTGGGATTGAATCTCGGAGGCAGCTCGATCAACACCATGGTTCTGGGCGGACTCGCGCTGGCGCTCTCTCGTCTGATCGACAACTCCGTCGTGGTACTTGAAAACATCTTCCGGCACATGGAGATGGGCGAGCCTCCGGAAGAGGCCGCCGTAAAGGGAGGCAAAGAGGTACAGCTCGCTGTTCTGGCAGCCACGTTCAGTACCTGTATCGTCTTCTTTCCTGTCATCCTGCTTGTCGGCGTCAGCACGTATCTCTTCACGGCACTTGACGGCGGTCCAGGCGAACGAAGGAAGCCGCATCTCCAGCGGCTCGCTGACAGCTTCACGGCTTCTTGAGCACGCAGGCATGGGTGTTCAACTCAATCAGCTCATCACTGATTTCGGACGCACCCGGAATCTTGTAGCTTCGGCAAAGCTGCTGGAGAAGGCGAGGTTAGCGGATGCGGAGGCAAGCCGTCAAGATATTGTCCTGGCTACCGATCAGGTCTTCTTCGCAGTCATCGAGGCGCAGGAGGCACTGAGGGTTGCTACCGAGTCCGTCAATGCGAGGCAGACACTCACGGATCGGGTGAGTGCCCTTACAAAAGCAAAGCTGAAGTCAGACCTCGACCAGAGCTTCGCTCAAGTCAATCTCTCCCAGGTAAAACTCCTGCAACTGGACGCACAGAATAGCCTCGATGCCGCGAAGGCTGCCCTCAGTGCTGTCCTCGGCTACGACAAGGAGATGAACTACCAGCTTGTTGACGACTCTGGGCCACCCCCAGCACTCCCGCCAGACTCGAATGCGCTCATTGCTCAGGCTATCCAGAACAGGCCTGATCTTCAGTCCCTGAAGTTCAGCGAACAGGCGGCCCAGAAGTTCAGCAAGGCACAGCACGAGCGATTGCTGCCAACGATTAGTGCTCTCGGAGTGGTTGGCGGTACACCTGTTGGCTCCTCGCAATACTTCACAACGACCTGGTATGGCGCAGTGGGCGGAAACGTAAGCATTCCGATCTTCAACGGATTCCGATTGTCGGCGCAGGCCTCTGAAGCTGCCCTTCAGTCGCAGTCGGCGATAGAGCAGACGCGCGCTCTTCGCAATCAGGTCGTTCGCGATGTTCGCACCGCCTGGCTGAACGCAAGCACGGCCATGCAGCGGGTAGCAGTAACGACAGAATTGCTCAAACAGGCGAACACAGCGCTTGATCTGGCGAAGACGAGGTATGACCTGGGACTCAGCTCCATCGTGGAACTGAGCCAGGCCGAGCTACAGCAGACAGAGGCAGCGACCAGCAACGCCAACGCAAGGTCGCAGTACAACTTCGCAATCTCGACGATCAACTTCCAGACGGGCGTGCAGCCATGATCGAAAACTTCAAATCGCGGCAAAGGAGAACATTACTCAACTCACGTCACATCAACAAGTTGAAAGCTCCGTCATGCGCAATAGCCGGACAGCCGCGACTCATGCACTTGGGTAGTGCGTCATTTTGATGGCCCACTACCCGCACTTGACAGCGATTGTGGTCCGTGCCTAGCATCCCTATTCTGAGGGAGTGTGACTTTCTACTCACGAAGGCTGGCCTCCTGGGCAATCGAAGCAAACGGCTGAGATATCCAGTGATCAATAGGTGAGAAGGGAGTTGACTTGACGTGAACAGCGTACGCCGGGATTTTCTCAAGGTCACGGGGATGCTGGGACTTGGGGCTTTTGTTGCCGCTTGCAAGATGCTTATTTTGTTCGTTGGCACTACGCGGGGGTGCCAACGCATGTCGATCTGCGGACTTTCAGGACACAGGTGATTGGTGCAGTCGATCGACCGCTGCAGCTATCGTTTGACGACTTGCGCACGAAGTTCGAACCGGTGACGTTGACCGCCTTCAGCCAGTGCTCGGGCAACTCGCGCAGCTTCTTCCGTCCGCAAGTACCGGGTGCGCAGTGGACCAATGGCGCGATGGGAAATGCACGCTACGTTGGGGCTCGATTGAAGGATGTGCTCAAGGCCGCGGGCGTCAGGGCGGGAGCTGTGGAAGTGAGCTTTCGCGGCGAGGATATACCTCCCCTGCAGGCATCTCCTCACTTTGAGAAGCCTCTGACCATCGATCACGCGCTGAACGAGGATGTAATCATCGCTTACGAAATGAACGGCGGGCCACTCCCCATGCTGAATGGATTTCCGGTGCGCCTGATTGTGCCTGGCTGGTTCGCCACCTACTGGGTCAAGTGTCTCAGTCAGATCACGGTCCGCACAGAGCCGCTACATAACTTCTGGGTGGATACGGCATATCGAGTTCCGACGACGCCGGACTACTCCGAGGACCCAAAGCATCCAAGCGAGCAGAGTACTCCGGTCACCAAACATCCGACACGATCGGTGTTTGTAACACCAGAACCCTCCGCGCAATTGAAACGAGACTCGCCGATCGAAATCCAGGGCATTGCCGTCGATGATGGCTCAGGTATCCGTCGGGTGGAAGTATCGACAGACGGCGGGCGTACCTGGACCGATGCGTCATTGGACCGCGTGATCGATAGATACTCGTGGCGGCGATGGCGGCTGAACTGGAGTCCGACGGAAGTTGGCCACTACAGCCTGCAATGCCGCGCCACCAATGCCGCCGGAGAGACGCAGGCGACCTATGAGTGGAACCACGGTGGATATTGCCGTGATGTTATCCAGACACTCGATGTGGAGGTAGTGTCGTAGTGCAGACTCTGCGCGTTATCGTCGTATTGCTGATCGTTGCCGTGGCCATCCTGGCCTATGCCTTGTGGGGACGGGCCGGCCGCGAACGCAGTGTGGCCTTGCCCCCGCAAGAGCCGGTGATTCCAGTTTCGCGCCTGACTGAAGTGAAGCCCGTAAAGGAGATTGAACTGGACTATCATGCACCCGATCTGCCACCGGGGCCGGGGCAAGATGAATTTGCTACGCAGTGTGTCATATGCCATTCGCCTCGATATGTAATCAACCAGCCGGCTTTTCCGCGCAAGACCTGGGCGGCTGAGGTACACAAGATGGTCAAGGGCTACGGAGCACCTATCGATCCAGAGCAGGAGAGCGAGATCGTCAACTATCTGGTTTCCTGGCACGGCAAGGAGGACGTGCCGGTTCAAGCAAAATCCTTGCCTAAGTAGCTCAACCCTCCTTTGTTGGACAACCCCCACACGCGACGGAGGCGGTCTTGAACGACAAACAAGGTCCTGGACGTAGTGAGCAGACCTCCCGCGAACGAGGGATAAGTTCGGAGTTGCCGCGCATCGATTACGATCTCATTCGATGCCATGGCCATGCCGCGTTGGTCACCGTCCTTATCTCGGCGCTGCTTGGAATTCTGGTGGCCACAAAGTTCAACTTCCCAACCTTCCTCGGCGGTCACGCCTGGGAGACCTGGGGAAGACTTCGGTACAACCATACGCAGGGCATCTTCTTTGGTTGGCTTGGGAATGCGTTTATCGCGTTCTGCTACTTCGTGGTACCGCGACTGACAAATCGCTCGGTTACCAGCCGCAAGCTCGGCTGGGTCATCTTCTGGCTGTG
>WNFI01036904.1_pt1 | contig 10084 bp, 7 predicted proteins | sample 5400471 | NCBI WGS metagenome assembly WNFI01 (sample SAMN13153348, study PRJNA577476) | soil metagenome | isolation source: 100 cm saprolite on Douglas fir-dominated hillslope | place: USA:California | collected 2013-09-17
AAGGAGCCGCATTCGCTTCCTGCGGGGATGGGCATGGAGCCGTTCGCCGGCCGAAAAGACGGAGCGGAGTTTCCTGTGGAAATCAGTCTGGGCTCCCAGAAGGCGCATCGGCGGCGAGCAGTGAGCGCAGTCACGGGATTACGCCGAGACCGAGATGCCGAATGGTACTGCTCTCGCGTAGCTTTGGCGACAGCGCAGCAATCTGCCGCTGATGTGTTGCGATGGTTGGCCAAATTTCCTCGGGAATGCGCAGGAACACGTCTACGACTTTTGGATCAAATTGAGTTCCGGAGCATTGGCTGATCGTTTCGCGGGCGGACTCGAACGAAGAAGCACGCCGGTACGGCCTGTCGGATGTGATGGCATCAAGAGTATCGGCAACAGCGAAGATTCGCGCGCCGAGAAGAATCTCTTCTCCCTTGAGGCCGCGCGGATAGCCACCGCCGCCGTATTGCTCGTGGTGCATGAGAAGGATTTCGGCGGCATCTGCAAGAAAGGGGATATCCTTGACGACTTCGAACCCGACCTGCACATGCTGCTGCATAAGTTTCCGCTCGTCCACGGTGAGCGGTCCTGGCTTGAGTAGAATGCCGTCGGGGATTCCGAGCTTTCCGATATCGTGCAGATAAGCTCCTCTGGCAAGACTTTCCAGCCGTTTGTCCGACCAGCACATCGCTCTGGCAATCTCAAGCGAGTAACGGCAGACCCGCTGCGAATGTCCTGCCGTTTCATTGTCGCGGAGATCGATTGCCGCACCAAGTGCTTGCAGTGTGTCTTCATAACTGCGCTCGATCTGCTGGAGGGCGCCTTGCAGTTGCCCGGTGCGTTGCGCGACCATTTCTTCAAGGTGTTGACGGTAGTTTTCGACTTGTCGTTCGAGTTGCCGCTTGTGCAGTGCGCTCTCGAGGCTTGCCAAGACGGCGCCTTCTTGGAGAGGTTTAACGAGATAGTCGTCCGCACCGCACCGCATCGCTCGCACACCCACGTCGACATCATCCACACCGGTGGTGACCAAAAACGCCATATGAGGATGGAGGCGGCGTACTTCGGTGAGCAGCTCCATACCACTGACGCCAGGCATGTGGAGGTCGGAAATGACCGCATCGAATTGCTGGCGTTGCAAAGTCGCCAAAGCTTCTTGGCCACTGCTGGCAGTGGTGCATTGGAAAGCGGGCGGGCCCAGGATGAGGGAGAGAAGCTTGCAAGCAGCAGATTCATCGTCAACGGCAAGAACGCGCACAGCAGGTTGGCAATTTGGTGGAACCTTGTCGAGAATGCCTTCCGTTTCCGCGGTAAAAACTTGGTCAGCTTTCGTCATAGCAACGTCTAGCGCACTCTTTACTGAAGTACCCAGGGACCGGTCTTCTCGATGAAGCGGCATCCATAGTGCCAAAGCGATGCACCTTTCGAGCTCGAATGAACGATTTTGGCCTTGCCGACGTATTCGTCCGCATGACTCGAGAGATAGACGTCCAGAATAGAATCAGAGGAAAACTTCGCAGTGCAGCGACATAGAAAGCCGCTCAGACTCACGTTCTCAGTTGTTGCGATTTCTTCGAACTTCTTTCCCTGGGCGCCCGCACCTCTCAGCTTTAGGGCGACACATAACCGTACGCGCACTTCGCTTCGCGGGATATGCCGGCCTTTGCTGGCAACTTGCTGGAGACATGCGCGTAGCGCATCGAAATCGATCGGCTTCTCGAAATAACCTGCCGCACCGAGTTGCTTGCAATGCTCCTTCGTTTGTCCGCCTGCTTCACCGCTCACGATAATTACAGGAATCATTTGAGTGCGGCTGAAGGACGTAAACGTCTGAAGCAGCTCATAGCCGGAGTACTTCGGCATTCGCAGATCCAGCAGTATGGCGTCGGGTTTGTGTTCGAGAGCGAGAGCTAAACCCAGATCCGGCTCCCCTGAATCAATGATTTCGTGTGTGGCGTCCAGCTCAAGATGCATTAGGCGTCGCAGCGCCTCATCATCGTCCACGACCAAAACTTTTCCCATCGCCTGTTCCCTTCTATTCACTGAACCGGAGGTCGCATCCGATACGCTCGGCTACTTTGCTTGGGCCGGATGCTTGCTTTTTTCCGCCATCGAGCACGTCGCGGACCTTCTGGATAAGAACTTCTTCCGTGAATGGCTTGTGCAAGAAGTGGGTTCCGGGCTCCAGGACTCCATGCCCTGCGATAAAGCTGTCGGTATAGCCCGACATATAGAGCACCTTGATTCCTGGCTGGCGCGGTGATAATTGTTCCGCGAGAACCCGGCCGTTCATACCCGGCATTACGACATCGGTTAAGAGGAGATCAAGACTGCGTCCGCAGCCTGCCGCGACTTCCAAAGCTTCCTCGCCACTCCCCGCCGACAAGACGCGGAACCCACTTGCTTCAAGAAAGGTCTGTGCCAGCTTTCTCAACGGTTCGGCATCTTCAACCAGAAGAATGCTTTCTGAACCACCCAGTTTTTCTCCCAAATCAAATTTCTGTTCCTCCACCGCCGGCTGACCCGCATGTCGCGGAAGATAAATTTGAAAGGACGCGCCCTTTCCTGGCACGCTGTCCACCCAAATATATCCATCGCTCTGTTTCACGATGCCGTACACCGTCGCAAGTCCGAGTCCGGTGCCCTGGCCCCGTTCTTTCGTGGTGAAGAATGGCTCAAAGATATGTGTGAGCGTCGCCGCGTCCATTCCCGTTCCCGTGTCGGTCACGGCTAGAAGTACGTAATCTCCGATTTTGGAACCTGAGTGGTTCCGCGTGTACGTCTGGTCAAGCTCCACGTTAGTGGTTTGAATTTTGAGTTTCCCTCCCATGGGCATTGCGTCACGGGCGTTGACAGCGAGATTCATTATGATCTGTTCGATCTGGCTCTGATCCGCTTTCACGCTGCCAAGCTCAGGATCTAGCTCGAGCGAAACCTGAATGTCCTCACCCAGCAGCCGTGGAAGCATTCCTTGCATATCGGAGGCCAGTGTGTTGAGGTCGAGAATGGCAGGCGTTAAGACCTGCTGCCGACTGAAGGCTAGCAACTGCTTGGTCAAAGAGGCGGCTCTCTCTCCGGCCTTTTCGATTTCCAAGGCATGCTCGCACAGATCATTGCCCGCGCCAAGTGCTCTCTTCAACACTCTACTGTAGCCAATAATTACACCGAGGAGATTGTTGAAGTCGTGCGCGATCCCCCCCGAGAGCCGTCCAATTGCTTCCATCTTTTGTGCCATTCTCAGTTGTCGTTCAAGCACTCGTTTTTCTGTTACATCCTCCGCAAATACAGCAAAGTATGCTGGGGCGCCATTCTCATCGTTGATGCGGCGGCCTGAACACCGCACGGTAATCGACGTGTCGTCTTTTTTCTTCCACTCCATCTCGATGTCTTTGACTTCTTCCGTGCGCATGAGGAGGTCGGCCAGATGCTGGTATTCGCCGTCATGCCGGAAGATGTCCGCCGCCAGATCTCTTTCCAAGAGCTCGTGCTCCTGTTCGTAACCCAGCATTTTCAGCACGGCCGGGTTGACCTGCAAGAATCTGCCGGTGATGCTTGCGCGATAAATTCCATACGGTGCGTCTTCCACCACTGAACGAAAATCCGCTTCCGAGCGCCGAAGAGCCTCCTCCGCCCTTTTGCGTTCGGTGATGTTGCGGTTCACAATCACAAGTTTTTCCGGCTCCCCCTTGGCATCTCGGATGACGCTGGAAGTGGATTCCAGCACCAGCCACGTTCCGTTTTTGTGACGAAGACGGTATTCCAGCGTTTGTCCAATTCCTGAATGCCGCGCCTTCTCAGCCGCCTCCCTGACACGCTCCCGATCATCGGGGTGAATCTGCTGGAAAGGCGCCGAGGTCCGCAATTCTTGGGGCGAATATCCCAGTACCCTTTGATAAGAAAGGCTGTTGAAAATCCGCCTCCCCTCCATGTCCACGATTGCGATCATGTCGGCGGCGTTTTCGCTAATCAGATGAAACAGCTCTTCCCGTTCCACTAACTCACGACGGATTCGATGGATCAGTAGGTGCTGATAGATCGTGTACAGGTCGAAGAGCAAAACTAAGCCCATCAGCCCTCTAACCACCAGCGGCAGCCCATCCAGGGAATACAAATCTTGATGAAGGTAAGCATCAGGAAGCAGAAAAGAGGCCAGGCCAATCGTCAGGAGTAGAGTGATGACAATCGCTCCTGCCCAGAGCCACCACTCCCGCTGTTCAATCCGCCGGAAGTTGGTACGGAGTACCTTAGTTTGTTCGACTTCTGGTTCGCTCACACTCTCGGCTCGATGCAGTAGCACTGATCACCATGGGCGTCCACGTTTTCGCACAGGCCCTCATTACTTGGAGACACAGCCTGGTCCTCTGCGTGGGTCGCTGGTCCTTCCCAAGGGTTCTTGCACGACGCCCACCAAGAGGCCTTGCGGGCTTCTCATAAGGGCCTAACGTAAAGCATTGAAATTCAAGACGATCGCTTTTTCGCCATCACGTGAACGATCAAAATGATTAGTAAGACTGCGCCATCCCGAACCAACGGTCTCGATTTGGAACAGCCTCCATAAGGGACTCTCATCTTCCAGCCATCCCGGTTGTGACGGGCGCTAGGGAGGCCGGTTCCGGCCCTCAACGTCGAGAAGGAGGTGTGTTCCGACGCTCAGGCCGGATGTGGCAAACGGGAGGGTCCGAAGGCAATGCGGGGAGTTGAGGCGATTCCTAGGCAGTAAGAGGCGGGAGCTTAAGGAATTGATCGAGCACCGCGCGTGGCAGTTCGTCGGGGAATATGTGGCCCTGTGGATTCCCGGGTCGAGCGTCCGTCGGCCAGAGCTCGACCGACTCAGGGCGGACGCGCACCGACATCAATTTGATGCTGTCATCGTCTGGAAATTTGATCGATTCGCGCGATCAGTTTCGCACCTGCTGCGAGCACTAGAGAAATTTCAAGCACTAGGTATCGACCTCGAACCAGGCATCCATTTGCTGCCTCAGCCCCCACATTGCTCCACTGGGTTGGAGTTTTTCATGACATCTTCCGGCAAATTTCGCTCCTTCCCGATCCGAAGTGGCATATTTTGGATACTATCGAGGACGCGCGCTGTCCCGTTTTGTACAGTCCTGCGGGTGTCCCTTTTTATACACTCTTCTGGAAGAACTTCTCGGGAGGGTGATCATGCCTGCGGCAGCGCTTGCGCCAATTGTAAGAGCAAAGTAATGGGGACTTTCTCTTCCAGCCTGTGACACCTCAGAAGGATTAAAGTTTTCTCACACTTTTACCCGACTGCATGCTCCCTAGTAGGCAGAGGACCTCGATGAACTTTATATGATGAACTTTAATATGATGAAGAGACTCGCTACGGTTTCTTGCAGGTCAGGCGGCAAACATTTTTGCCGAGCTTTTCCATTTTCGAGATCATGCACGGCATCTTTGCCCACGCTTGCCGTTACGAATGGCTGCTTAACAATCCCATCAGCCTCGTGAGGCAGGAGCGCGAAGCGGGAGAAAATGCCTGACGTTTTGGATGAAGAACTAAAAAGACTTGATTTGATGGAGCGGCCTATCGGAATCGAACCGACACCTGAACCTTGGCAAGGTTCCGTACTACCACTATACTAAGGCCGCTTAGCTGCTACTCTTTCATTCTATAACACGCGCCGTCGGTTCGCCACCAGCCACGAGCTTTAGAGCTGCCAACCTGCCCGCCGCCTCTTACGAAATCTGGCTGATGCGCGCTGACTTCACGACTGGGGACCTGCGCTGGCGCTCCGCAAACCGCGAAGCCTTATCCTTGTCCGTGTACACCCGCCCAAACTTCTCTCCATCTTCATAGTATACCGTCACTAAGTAATGATGATGCTTGCGGCGTCGGTCTTTATCGAAGTCAGCCTTTGCTCTTGGCTTTTTTGGCGCTGTTTTCATGAACTCTTCCTGTACTGAAGCAGGCTTGCGCACTATCGCAGGGAAAGCGCATTGGCGCAAGGTCCAGCCCAGCTAGTAACGTGCAATTTATCATAACGACGTGAGGAAAGAAACCTTGGTCCAATATCGGTAGTGTCCTATAAAAAATCCACCCCCACGGCGCTGGCCGCGTTACGCGAAGTGGTGGAGCAACGCGGTATTTTCTGCGCTTTGTACACCGATCGCGGCAGCCATTTCCGGCTGACGCCGAAAGCAGGAGAGATCGTGGATCGGCAACGGATGACGCAGATCGGTCGGGCTATGCGCGAGCTGGACATCGAAATGATTCCGGCGTATTCCCCGCAAGCGCGCGGGCGTAGCGAGCGGAACTTTGGCACCTGGCAAGGCCGCCTGCCGCAAGAGCTGCGCGTGCGCGGCATCACCACCGTGGAGGAAGCCAACCGCTTCTTGCGGGAGAGCTATATTGCCGAGCTGAACCGCAAGTTCTCCGTGCCCGCCGCGCAACCGGAGAGTGCCTTTGTTCCTGTGAGCACTTGGACGGCACCTGGAGCGTGTTCTACGGACCGCACCTGGTTGGCCGCTATGCCTAGGACGGCTCACACTATGGGAGCACCGAATCGACTTTTCCGGAGAGAGGCGAAGGCGATATAACTAACCAACGCGATTCAGACATGATTTTGTTCACTGCCCTTGCGAAACACACCGCATCATTATTTCCGTGCAATACAACCGCTTTAGAATCAACACTTGTAAAAGTGCATGAAAATAAAAGACTTTAACTTCCCTTGCTCGATTGATTGGCATCTTTGTTCGCGGCGCAGATGCTGATGCCTTCGAGCACTTGACTCAGGATGCGAGGTCCGCCTGTGTACTTCGTGGAGCGATCCTTGAAAAATGCTTCTGCGTCTGCTCGGTGCTGGGGGTCACAGTAATTTCTTGCCGCATAGGGAAGAAAGGCGCCGAAGTCTGTGGGCAGCTTGGCGACGAGCGCATCCCAGTTCTGTTTGACGAAGTCGTAAGCAACGTCTCGTGTCTGGGACGACGCCACGGCACCGATGAGAATTGCGAGCGATTCACGATTGTCGAATTCATCCGTCAGAATGATGGGGAGGGCCACTCTGGTAATGGCAGGGTCGCTGAACGAGCCCATTGCGGAGAGTAGCGAACCCCTCGGAGTTTCGTCTGTTTCCTTCTTGGCTTGTGCGCGAAATCGATCGAATAACGGGCGATCCCCATGGCGCGCCGCGGTCTTGAGGACAGTATCTAGCATGTCTGGATCTACGGCTTTATGATCCTCGAGCCAGGCGAGCGCGAGCTTCTTTCCTTCTTCGATGAACCCGGCGTCTTCCGCTTGCTCGGCAACGACACCGACGATTCTAGGACGCAGCAAGCGGCTGTCATCATCCTCGCCTGGTTTTGCTTTCCAGCCCAATTGCTGGGCACGTTGCTTGTACTGGTCGGACATGTAGCGGCGATAGTTGGGTTTGAGATTGTCGGGAATTAAATGGTCGTCAAGCTGACCGACAATCCGCAAAGTTTTCGTCACCACGTTACGATCGGGATCATGCGCGAACTTGGGCACAAGAGCCATGGCCTCTCCGACTGGTATGTAGCCCTGGGTGAGAGCCGCGATATCGCCGATCAAGCCCACCCGCTCGGGCAAGGAAAGCGTCTTTTCGTCCTTTAAGAGAGCGTTGAGCATCCCGTCCTGATAGTGGACGACGTAGTAGCCTGCCGCATCGGCATTCGCATAGGTCCAATCCGGGCATCCTTTGGCCTTCGCCAAATTCATCGTTGCGGCGGTGCTGGTCATCAGAGTGCAAGATCGCTGCTCTTCTGACCCTGCGGGATACTTGATGCAGACCGGGATGTTCCAACCCTGGTTGCCTGAGCCTTGCGAGCCGCGAGGCAGAAAGCGCTGCTGGGAAACCTGCAGTTTCGCGCCTCCGTCGCCGCACTGAAGCCGAACCGTCAGCAACGGGACGCCTGCTTGGTCGAGAAATGTCGAGAACGCGCGGCTTATAGCCTGATCGTTGCCGCCCAGAGCCTCCAGGAACTGCGCGGACGTTGCGTTTCCCCATGCATACTTGTGAAGATAACGCCGAATCCCTTCCTGAAACTTTTCCGGGCCCATGTAGGACTCAAACATGTTCAGGAGCGCCGAGCCTTTGTTATAGGTGATGTTGTCGAAAGCGTTGGCAATGTCGTCGTCGGAAAGGATGGGCTGCCGCACCTTGCGGGAGCTTACGAGTTCGTCGGTGCCCATCGCGCCCTGGTAACTGTTTAATTCACGAAGACCCATCTTCCACTCGGGATGGTATTCGTTGACAATTTTGTTCGCCATCCACGAGGCGAAGCCTTCGTTAAGCCAAATATCGTCCCACCAAGCTGTAGTAACCAGGTCGCCGAACCATTGATGTGCCAATTCATGAGCGATCACGCTGGTGGGATCGAGTTTCCATCGCAACGTAATCTCTTCCGGTTTGACAAGGAAGAATCCGGACCCGTAGGTGACCAGCCCTGGGTGCTCCATGGCGTAGCCAGCCAGAGGAATGGCCACCTCGTCGAGTTTTTCGTACGGATAGGGAATGCCGAAGTATTTTTCGAGCAGATTCACGATGTCGGGAGTGGCGCCGGCGACATATTGGGCCTCTCGACCGCGGCCGCGCGGCACGATGATGCGAATCTCGGTCTTGTTGGCGCCGGCGTGGCCGGCCGGGACGATATCCATCGGGCCAACCGCAATGGCCACCAGATAGCTTGGCAGGGGCTTGGTTTCGGCGAACCTTACCGTCTTCAGGCCGTCATCCCGGCTGGTTTCAGACAGCAACGGCGTATTGGAGAAGGCGCCATCATCTTTGGGAACATTTAAAGTGAGCTGCCACGGCACTTTGAACGAGGGTTCATCGAAACAAGGAAACGCCTGGCGCGCCGAGATGTTTTCAAACTGAGAATAGATGTACCAGTGATCGCCATCCTTGACCTGAAAGATCCCCTGCATGTCCTTGCGGCTGATCTGACCTTCGTACTCGGCATGGAACTTCGCGGGTCCCGGGGACACAGCGCTATCGAAGGAAAAACCGACCAGGTCCTTCGGTTCAGAGATCACCTTGGCGGTGAGGGTTCGCCCGCCAAAGGTCAACGTGCCGGTCTTCACGGTGATCTTTTCGGCGTTGAGCCAGAGAACGGAACTAGCCTCTTTGTAATTGAGGTCGATGTCCACGGTTCCCGTGAAGGTGTCCTTGTCTGGGATCACCGTGAGATTGATGCTGTAGTGGACTGGAGCGGCAAAGGTGGGCAGCCGGAATTGCGGTGGCTGATCTTGTGCGGCGCAAAGCCTGGGAGCGAGTGCCAGCAGAATAGCAATGCTACTCAGAAGCGGGTTACGCATGATTTGAGACGGAGAGCAAGAACGCAATTGGCGCACGACGTTGCGTCCTCATCTCCCTCCTTTCCGGGAATTTCGCTACCTGCCTGATGGAACGATTTTGTTTTTGGATGGACAGGAAGGCAGCGGGTCTGCGAGACACAAAGCGTGCCTCCAGGCTGCTCATCAGGCCGCCGGGCAATATACACCGGCATGCCGCAGGCCGCAATTGACCATCGCGTTTTGCTTCGGAGCGTGGTGGCCGGATAGCTGAGGGTAGACAAGAGCCGTCCGCTCGCTTCGTCTCGAAAGAGAAAGCCCGCCCCGGTAAAAACGGAGCGGGCTTCTGAATCTGCTGCCCGGCGAAGATTTCACTCTTGCGCGTACTGAAAGCTGACGGCTGAAAGCTATTTCTGGCTGCCGGCCTCGGCCGTCTCTTCCTTCTTGCCCTTTTCTTTCTTTTCCTTGCGCTTGAGCTCGTAGCCCACCAGCTCCAGGATAGCTACCTTTGCTCCATCGCCGACGCGAATCCCCGCGGGAATAATGCGCGTATAGCCTCCCGCACGATCCGCGAATTTGGGAGCGATCTCGCTGAAGAGCTTCTGCGTAATGCCCGGCGTCATGATGTAGGAAGCCGCTTGCCGCCGCGATTGCAGCGTGTCGCGCTTCCCCAGCGTGATCATCTTCTCCGCCACCGGCCGTGCTGCTTTCGCACGCGTCAGTGTAGTGGTGATTCGCCCGTGCTCGAACAAATTGGTGACCAGGTTCCGCAGCGTCGCGCGGCGATGCCACGGATTGCGTCCCAGCTTCGACCCCGAATTCAAA
>WNFI01086472.1_pt3 | contig 10084 bp, 7 predicted proteins | sample 5400471 | NCBI WGS metagenome assembly WNFI01 (sample SAMN13153348, study PRJNA577476) | soil metagenome | isolation source: 100 cm saprolite on Douglas fir-dominated hillslope | place: USA:California | collected 2013-09-17
CGCGGCAGCGGCGCCGCCGAGCCTCGCCAGGCGGTCGCGCTTGTCGTCCAGCTGCCGCTTGGCGCTCACCAGCCAGCTCCATTCGGCGTCGGCGCCGAGCTGGGCCGGCCGCACCGGTTCCGCGTCGCGGCCGCAGCCGGCGGCAACCAGCGCCAGCCCCAGCAGGCCGGCGATCGCCGCCAGCGCGGGCGGCGGAAACCGCCGCGCGCCGGGTCTTGCCGGCAAGGTGCTCTGCATTTGTGCCCACATGACGACCGCGGTCCGGCAACCTAGCACGGAGCCGCTCGTGTCGACAAGGCGGCGAGCCGGCGAGGCGGGCTAAGCCCTGATCTGACAGGGCTTTTGCGCCTACTTCACCTTGACACGGCGGAACCGCTACAGAATAATCAAGTTCCTTTGGAACCGGCAGCATCGTGCCCGGCGATGAGAGCCTGAGCCCCCTTCGAGCAGCGGCGGAGAACCGAGGATGTCCTTCGTGGAAAAAGTCGAGCAGCTGAACCAGGAGATCGGCGCCACCTTCGATCGGGCGTTCTCCGCGCTGCGCCAGGAGATGCGGGACCGCCTTCGGGACAGCCATCACGATCTGGAGCGCGGGCTCGAGGCCTTCAGGCCGCCGCTGCGCCGGCCTTTCGTGGCGCACGAGGACCTCGCCCCGGTGGCGGACCGGCTGCGTGCCCAGGCGCGCGGCGCCGCCTTCGAGGAGCTCCGCGAGGCCTTCGCCGCGCTGGATCGAGCCCGCACCCAGTCGGAGGTGCTGACGGCGCTGCTCGCCGGCGCCTGCCAGGTCGCATCGCGTGCCGCGTTGCTGCTGGTGCGGGGCGGCGAGCTGCGCGGCTGGGGCGGCCACGGATTTGCCGAGGCGGAGAGTGCCCTGAAGGAGCTGGTGCTGGCACCGGCCGGCGACAGCCCCTGGGGCCGCCTGGCTCGGCCGGCCCAGGACGGCGAAGTCGGCGCGGCCGGAGCAAGCGGGACGGGCGAGGCCGGTGGGACGGCCGGCACCGCCGAGGCAGGGGGGACAGCCGGCGCGGCCCGTCTGTCGGCTGCCGAGTGTGCGGTGCTCTGCGGCAGGATCGAGACCCGGATGCCGGCGTTCGGCTACCTCGTGCCGCTGACCTTGCGCGACCGCGTCGTCGCGGCGCTGTACGCCGATCAGTCGCCGGCCGTCGCGGCGGCCGGCGGCCAGGACGGCCAGGTGGACGGGCTGGCGCTGCCGGCGCTGCAGGTCCTGGTCTACGTCGCCGGGCTGGCGATCGAATCGCTCCCCTTCCGGCAGCGGGCCGCCACCGCCACCCTGGCTCCGGCATCGCCGGCCGCTCCCACCGCCCCCGCCACGGCCGCCGACGTCGCCGTCGCGGAGCCGGCGGCCGCCGGCGAGCCCGTGGCCGCGGAGGTCGGAGAAGCCGCGGCACCGGTGGAGCCGGCGGCAGCGGCCGGGCTGGCGGCCGGCGAAGAAAGCGCGGCGGTCGCGGAGCCGGAAGTGGGCCGGCCGGAAACCGCGACGCCGGCGTCGGAAGCGGAGGCGGCCGAGCCGCTGGCGGAATTCGCGGCCGCTGCGCCTCCCGAGACCGAGCGCGGCGGGGAGGGCTCGGACGGCCAGGCGCCGGCGGCGGTCGAGATGCCGGCGGCGGCCGCGGCGTCAACCTCGCCTGCCCCGGTCGGCGACGATACCCATCCCGGCGTGCAGGCTGCCGGTGCACTCCACGCGGTGACCCCGGCGACGCTCTACGACGCGCCGCGCGCGCCGGCGGTGAAAGAGACCGCCGAGATTCAGCTGCTCAGACCGCTGCGGCCGCTGCCGACCTTGCCGCCTCGGCCGCCCCTGCAGGCAGCGCCTGCCGACAGCCCTTCGGCAGTAGAAGGGCAGGAGGCTCCCCAGGATGACGGCGCGGCGGCGCGGGTCCGGGCTCCCGATGAGATCCCGGCCGAGGGAGGCGCGGCCGTTGGGACCGGTGGCCTCGACACCCAGCTGCTGCCGCACGCGGCCAACTTGCGCGCCGTGCCTCCGCCCGCGTTCTCGCCGGGCGGCATGAGGCAGCCTGCCGCCGCGGCGGCGTCCGATGCGTCGGGTGGGGCTGCGGCGGCGACTCCGCAGGCGCCCTCGCCGCCGCCCTACCCCTGGTCATCGCCGCCGCCGCTGTCGACGTCGCCGGCGATGCCCGCTGCGCCTGCCTCCGAGCCGCCGCGCACCGCTGCCATCGGCACGGGCACTCCGGAAGTGCGCCCGCCGAGCGGCGTGCAGGGGCCGGGCTGGGCCTTCGCCACCGCGCGGGTGCAGGCGACCTCCGGCGAGCAGGCGCTGCACGAGGAGGCGCGGCGCCTGGCGCGCCTGCTGGTCAGCGAGATCAAGCTCTACAACGAAGAGCAGGTCGAGGCGGGGCGCCGCAACCGCGACATCTACGAGCGCCTGCGCGAAGACATCGACCGCTCGCGCCAGATGTACGAGGAGCGCATCGACCCGCGCCTGGTCAAATCGACCGATTACTTCTACCAGGAGCTGGTTCGCATCCTTGGCGCGGGCGATGCGAGCGCGCTGGGAATTTGATGGCGGCCCTGACGTCTTGACGATGACGGCGACGGGCGGCCGCGGGCCGCGACGCGCCGAGGTGGAAGCAAAGTGAGAAGTGGACGTCCGCGCATCAGCTTGATCGCCGCCTCCTGCATCCTTGCGGTACCTTTCCTGCTGGGCTCCTCGTCGCCGACGGCGCCGGCGGCTCGTCCCGGAGACGATCCGCCGGCCGGCGGCGCTCTCGCGTTCCAGGCCGCCGCCGAAGCCATGCGGCGGCACGATTGCGCCGCGGCCCTGGCGGCCCTCCCGCCGCCGCCGCCGGGCACCGCCGGCGGCGCCTCGGTCACTGTGCGCGAGCTGGCCGGCCTGGTCGGCGGCTTCTACGCCCAGGCCTGCGGGCAGACCGCGCTAGCGGAGGAGCGCCTGTTCGGCGCGCGCATGCGCGGCGGCCTGTTCGAGGACTGGCGCCTCTTCCTGCTCGCCGAAAGCGCCCGCTCCCGCGGGCACGTGCTGGTCGCCAAGGCCGCGCTCGCCAAGCTGCTGGGCGACTACCCGGCGTCGCCGCTGCGCGCGCGCGCCCTGGTGCGGGCGGCCTCCCTCGACTGGGAGCGATCCGACGCCGACGGCGCCTTGGCCCTGGTTCGCCATGGCAGGAAAGAAGGGCTGCGCGGCGCCGAGCGCAGCCAGCTGGACGCCCTGGCATGGGAGATCGGCAGCCGTCTGGGCGACGCCAAGCTCCGCTCGGAGGCGGCTCGCGAGCTGCTCGTCTACTCGCCCCTCACCGCCTCCCAGCTCGGCGTCGTCGAGGCGTTCCGCCAGCCGGACGGCGCGGTTTCCTGGACGAGCTTCCTGAGCGCCGCGCAGCTCAGGCAGCGCGCCCAGGCGCTGCTCGCGCTGCAGCTCGAGCCCAGCGCCCTGGCCGCGCTGGACGAGGTGCCGCCGGGCGGCCGCGACCTGAAGTGGGTCCTGCTGAAAGCGGAGGTGCTCACCCGCGCCCACCGGGGCGCCGAAGCCCTGGCGCTGCTGCGGCCCCTGCAGACCGGCGACGCCCGCGGCTCCGGCGGCTCTCGCGGCGGCCTCCGCGAAAGACTGACCAGCCTCGGCGATCGGCACGACCACCCCGAGGCCACTCCATCGACCGCCCAGCGCGACCTCGAGCCGCTCTTCTCGGGCCAGCGGCTCGCGGCTCTCGAATGGGCGTTGGCCCAGGCGTCCGACGATGCCGCCGCCGCGCAGCGCGGCCACTCGGGCCGCGCCCAGGCCGAGCCGCGCAAGCTGCGGCTCGCCGCCCGCCTCCACCTGCGCAGCGCCGCCGAGAGCGGCGCCGACCCCGAGCTGGCGACCCGCGCCTGGCGCTCGCTCTACGCCCACCTGGTCGACGAGCACCTCTTCGAGCAGGCGGTCGAGGCGGTGCGCAGGCTGCGCGCGCTCGATCCCAAGGACACCGCCGGCGCCAGCTTCCTCTGGTCGCGCGGCTGGCAGGACTTCGGCCGCGCCAACTACTCCGGTGCGATCGCCACCTGGTCGGAGCTGACCACGCTGTATCCCGACGACAGCTCCGGCCGGCGGGCCCGCTACTGGATGGCCCGTTGCTACGAGGCGCAGGGCCAGCACGACCGCGCGCGCCAGCTCTACTCCGAGCTCGCCGCCGCCGACACCAGCGATTTCTATCGCCGCTACGCCGTGGCGCGGCTGGCGCGGTTGAAGGCGGCGCCGCCGGCCTCGGATACCGCGCACCCTGCCGAGCCCTGGCCTTACGATCCGGCGCTTGTCCGGGCGCAGCTGCTGAGCGACTTCGGCCTCGACGAGCTGGCGCAGACGGAGCTCGACCTGGAGCGCGATCGCGCCCAGCCGCGCTCGGTGGCGGCGCTGCAGGGCCTGGTTTTCGCCCGCCGCGGCGACCGCCGCAAGAGCGTGATGGCGATCCACGAAGCCTTCCCCGCGCTCGGCGGACCCTTGCAGGCGGCGGTCCCCGAGGAGGCTCTCAAGCTCTACTATCCGCTCGACTTCGAGCAGCCCATCCGGGCCTCGGCGGCCGCCAACGGCCTGCCGCCGGCGCTGGTGTTCGGCGTCATCCGTCAGGAGAGCGCCTTCGACGCCAACGCCCAGAGCCGGGCGGGTGCGAGCGGCTTGATGCAGCTGATGCCGGGCACGGCGCGCGAGCTCGCCCGCGGCCTCGGCATTGGCTGGTCGCGCCAGCAGCTCAGCGATCCCAGCTGGAACGTGCAGGTCGGAACCTCCTACCTGCGCCAGGTCATGGCGATGTTCGGCGGCAACCTCGAGCTGGCGCTGGCCGGCTACAATGGCGGTCCCTACCGCATCAAGCGGCTGTGGCACGAGGCCGGCGGCAGCGACCTCGACCGTTTCCTCGAAGGGCTCAGCATCGAAGAGTCGAAGGTCTACGTGAAACGCATCCTGGTGCTCTCCGACAGCTATCGCCGCCTCTACCCCCATGCCGCGGGTTGACGCCACCAGCGGCGGATGATCTCGCCGCGGCCGCTCGCCACGCTCGCGCTGCTGGGCGGAGGCACGCTGCTCGCCGCCTGCGGCGTGGCGCGGAGCGCGCCGCGCGGCGGCCCGGTCGTGCTGATCACCCTGGAGGCGCTGCGCGCCGACGTGGTGAGCGGCCTGGGCGGCGAGCCCGGCCTGACGCCGAATCTCGCCGCTCTCGTCCGCCAGGCCGACTGGGCGGGCCGGGCGGTCGCGCCGTCCAGCTGGGGCGTGCCGGCGATGGCTTCGCTGTTCACCGGCCTGGCGCCCTGGCAGCACCACGCCGTGCTGGATGGCGAGGACGCCCACCTGGCGCAGGACCTGGTCACCCTTCCCAAGGCCTTCAAGGCGCTCGGCTATCGCACCACCGGCTTTTCGAGCGGGCATTGGTACGCGACGGCCTTCGGCTACGATCGCGGCTTCGATACCTTCGACGAATTGGGAAGGAACCGCGATGCCGCGGAGCTCCTGGCGTCTCTCGAGGAGGGCAGGCAGCTGGTCTGGGTGCATGTGCCCGAGCCGCAGGCGCCCTACGTGCGCCGCGACTGGCTGCTGCCGCGCCTCGCCGGCGCGGGGCCGGCCGGAGGGCGTGAGCTTCCTGCCACCGTCGAGCCGCTCGAATTGCAGCAGGACTCCGATCCGGCGCACCCGCCGCCACCCGCGGCGCGCCGGCGGCTGGTCTCCATGTATCGGCTCAACGCGGCCTGGGCGGACGAGAAGGTCGGGCGCCTGCTCGAGGCCTTGCGCGCCAGCGGCCAATGGGACCGCACCCTGGTGGTGGTGACCTCGGCCTTCGGCGAAGAGCTCGGCGAGCACGGCATGTTCGGGCATGGCGGCGACCTGGAGCGCGAGAGCCTGGAGGTGCCGCTGATCGTCACGGCCGTGGCGCTCAGCCTCTTTCACCGCGCTCCCCCCGGCGCGCTGTCGGAGCTCTATTTCGGCAACGGCGGCAACCTGTTCTCCTGGACGGAAGGCGACGAGCAGCTGCTCTGGGAATCCCGCTTCGCGCCGGCCGAGCCGCGCTACTACCGCGCCAGCCTCGAGGCGATGGCAGGCGCCGGCGATTCCAGCCGGCCGTCCAGCCTCGGCGCGATCGCCTCGCGGCTGTTTGCGGACTTCGCCGCGACGCCGCCGCTCGCTGGCGGCGGCCGGCCGCGCCTGACGCTGGCGCGATGGAGCGCCGCCGGCGGCAGCCGGCGGCTGGACGAGCCGCGGCGGACGGCGGAGCTGGCGCGGCGCCTGGCGGCGGCCTGGGGCGCGTTCCTCCCCGAGGAGCTGACGCCTGAAGACGAAGACCGGGAGTGGCTCGATCAGCTGCCGCGGCCGGCGGCGCCCGGGAGCGCCCCATGACGGGTGCTATACTGGCGAGCCCGCACCAGGGCTCTTCCGGGTCCATAGCTCAGTGGTTAGAGCGTCCGGCTCATAACCGGCAGGTCCCTGGTTCGAATCCAGGTGGACCCACTGCGAGCGCATGATCTCTGTTTCCTTCCGACTCCGGCGCCGCTCGACGCGCCCGCCTTGCGGGATCGCGTGACCGGCGACGCGGCGGAAGATCGAACTTTGCGGGCTGGACCGCACGACGGATCGGAGCCGGCGGCCGCAGACGGCCGCCGTTCCGGGAGCGGCGTTGCGGAACGGAGAGAGGAGCCGGACCTGTCGATGAACCCCAATCTGGACACCGTCGTGGAATTGCAGCAGGCGATCCTCCGCCTCAGGGAGGCCGAGCAGCGGCTGCATGGGATCCCCGACTGGATGCGCGAGCTGCACGACGAGCACGCGGCGCGCAAGGCCGAGATCGACGAGATCGAGGAGACCGTCGAGGACGCGGCCAAAGAGCGGCGAGCGGCCGAAGCGGCCGTCGCCGATGCGCAGGAGAGACTCAAGAAGTTCCAGCAGCAGATCAACCGGGTCAGCACCCAGCGGGAGTACGGCGCCTTGCTGCACGAGATCGACACGGTCAAGTCGGAGATCGGTTCCTACGAGGACCTGGCGTTCTCGTCGCTCGAGCGGCACGACCAGCAGCAGAAGGAGCTGGCGGAGAAGCGGGAAGGCTTTCGCGAGCTGGACAGCCGCTACGCCGCCGAGCTGGCGAGGTGGGAGGGCGAGAAGCCGGCCGTCGCGCAGCAGGTCACGGGGCTGCGCGAGCAGATCGAGGATCTCCGCCGCAAGCTGCCGCGGGGGCTGCTGGCGCAGTTCGAGCGCATCCTCGAGCGCAACCCGGCGGGTGCCCTCGCGCCGGTGCGGCTGATCGAGCGGCCGGGCCGCGGCCCACGCGAGTGGCACTGCGGCGTCTGCAACTACCGGGTGCGGCCGCAGGTCGTGGTCGAGATCCGCAATGGCGAGTCCCTGGTGCAATGCGACAGCTGCAAGAGAGTCCTCTATCTCGAGGAGGAGGGGAGCTGAGGGCCGGCCGCGGCGGCGGCGCGTCCTTGGCATCGTGACCTCGACCGGCGCCGCCCCTGTCGCTGCGGCCGAACGTCTTCAGGCGGTCCGGCGGCGCATCGCAGCGGCTTGCGCGCGGGTAGGCCGCGATCCTGGCTCAGTGGCGCTGGTCGGCGCCGGCAAGACGCAGCCGGCGGCGTCGCTCTCCCCCTACCTGGCGGCCGGGCTGCGGCTGATCGGCGAGAACCGGGTGCAGGAGGCGCTGGCGAAGCGGCGCGAGCTGGCGGAGATGGCCGCGATGGCTGGGCTGCCGCCGGTGGAATGGCACCTCATCGGGCCGTTGCAGAGCAACAAGGTGCGTCCCGCTCTCGACATCTTCACCTGCCTCCATTCGCTCGACCGGCCGTCGATCGCCGCCGCCATCGACGGCGAGGCGGCGCGGCGGGGCGTCGTCCTGACCGGTCTCGTCGAGGTCAACCTCGGGGAGGAGGCCAGCAAACACGGCTTTCCGCCCACCGGCCTGGCGGCGGCGGTGCGGCCCTTGGCGCGGCTCGGCAACCTGCGCATTGTCGGCTTGATGGCGATTCCGCCGCCGGCGGAGGCGGCCGACGCGGACGCGCCGGACGGCGCCGGCCGCCGGTGGTTCAGACGGCTGCGCGAGCTGCGCGACGCGCTCGGGCACGAGCCCGAGTGGGCGGGGTGGCCGGGGTGGCTGTCGATGGGGATGAGCGACGACTTCGAGGTGGCGATCGAGGAGGGGGCGACGCACGTGCGGGTGGGCACTGCCTTGTTCGGACGGCGCCCTCCCGGGTAGCGGGACTCGAGCCGCCGGCCGCGGAAGACAGACGGAGTTCGGCCGGGCCTGTGTCGAGAACGCGTGCGGCGTGAAGGAAATTCACGCCGCACGCGTTCTCGCCCCATGCCCTTCGGCTCGCCCTGGACGGACGGCTCGAACTCCGCTACCCACCCCCCCGGGCGCTGGGATTCCTGGGTTCCGGCTCCTTGGGATGTCCGATCTCGGACTGCCTTTAGGCATGCTAAGATAGCCATCCTTTTCTCGGCTTGGCCCGGAACCCAGGAGGTCGGTGGCGATGGCTCTCACTCCGCTCGAAATCCAGAGGATGCACTTCCCGCAGAAGATGCGCGGCTGCGATGCCGCCGAGGTCTCGAACTTCCTGGCGCTGGTCGCCGAAGAGCTGGCCGGCCGGCTGTCGCAGATCGACCGGCTGGAGCGCGAGAACCGCTACTACAAGCAGCGGGTCGAGGAGACCGAGGACCGCGAGCATCAGCTGCAGCAGACGCTGGTACGGGCGCAGAAGGTGTCGGAGGAGATCACCGCCAACGCCAAGCGCGAGGGCGAGCTGGTCGTCAAGGAGGCCGAGCTCGCGGCCGATCGCATCGTGCAGCAGGCCATCGAGCAGTCGGCGCGCATCGAGTCGCGGATCAGCGAGCTGCGCACCCTGCGGCGCGAGCTGCAGGTGAAGTTCAAGAACAACCTCGACCTCTTCCAGCGCATCCTCGAGGCGGAGATGGAGGACGAGCGCAACACCGCCACCGTCCTGACCCTGCCGCGCAAGCGGCGCGAAGCGTAGGCCGCCGCCCGGCATGAAGCTGCCGGACGAGGCGCGCCGCCTGTTCGGCGAGACCGGCGCCACCGCCCCGCCCGAACTCGACGCCGGCGCGCCGGATCCCTACCTGCTGGCGCGCCTTCTCGAAGACGGCGACCGCGCCGATCTCGCGTGGCTACGCGGCCAGCTGCCGGCAGGCGCCCTCGCCGTATGGGGGGAGCGGCACGGAGCGCGGCGTCTGTCGCGGCGCAGCCTGGCCTTCTGGGCGGCGGTCCTCGACCAGCCCGACCTGAGACCGGAGCGGCTGCCGGAGCTGGTGCGCCGGCGCGAGCTGTGGCCGCTCTAGCCAGCGACCCGGATTTGGTGCCAGAGTCGCGCATGCCGCAGGCGCCGCCGGAGCAGCCCGGGTCAGCCAAGGCGTCGCCGCCGGGCGCGGCGCACCTCTCCCTGCACCATCGCGAGGCGCTGTCGCCGCGCGCCCAAGCGCTCGCCGGGCGGCTGGCCGAGGCGCCCTGGGCGCAGGATTTCTATCTCGCGGGCAGCGCCGCCCTGGCGCTCTACCTCGGGCACCGCCCGGTGGCCGACCTGGACCTGATGTCGGGCACCAACCGGCTCGCCGCCGCCGAGCGGCGCGTCCTCCTGCAGGCGCTCCTCAGCCTCGACCCCGCGACGCAGGTGGAGACGGCGCGCGACGGCTACCTGTTCGTCCGCGCCGGCGGCGGCGTGCCGCTGCGGCTCTTCTACTATCCCTACCCGTTGGTGGCGCCGGCGGAGGACGCCGGCGGTCTGGCCGTCGCCTCGGCCGTCGATCTCGGCCTGATGAAGCTCGGCGCCATCATCAGCCGCGGCTCGCGCCGTGACTTCGTGGATCTCTACCTGCTGTGCCGAGAGCTGCCGCTTGCCGAGCTGCTCGAACGCTCGGGCGGCAAGTTCGGGCACGTCCGCGACTTTCCGCTGCAGGCCATGAAAGGTCTCGCGGATCTCTCGGAGACCACCGGCGAGGCGATGCCGCGGCTGGCGGCGCGGGTCGGCTGGGACGAGGTGACGGCCTGGCTCGACGCCGAGCTGCTCGAACGCTCGGGCGGCAAGTTCGGGCACGTCCGCGACTTTCCGCTGCAGGCCATGAAAGGTCTCGCGG
>WNFI01410023.1_pt1 | contig 10084 bp, 7 predicted proteins | sample 5400471 | NCBI WGS metagenome assembly WNFI01 (sample SAMN13153348, study PRJNA577476) | soil metagenome | isolation source: 100 cm saprolite on Douglas fir-dominated hillslope | place: USA:California | collected 2013-09-17
AATCGCGTTCGAAGCTCCGCGAATTTTGAAGGAGCCGGTCTTTTGCAGGTTCTCGCATTTGAAGAAAAGCTGCGCGCCGGCTATCGCGTTCAAGGAGGCCGAGGTCAGGACCGGTGTGCGGTGGATTCTGGGAGCAATGCGTGCGTGCGCGGCGACGATGGCTTCCCAGGTGGGTGGCTGGAAGTTGGCAGATTCGACGGATGGAACTGTGCTCATGAGACTCACTTTGGGCTCGGATGCGCTTGGCAGTTTTGCGCGCCTCGCATGCCCTCTTATAATTCGTCCGTGGCCGCTGTTAAAGAGGCATTATGGCATGCTGGAAGGGGTTGCGTCTGAGGCGCAGTGTGAGCTCCGCAAGCGCCTGAAGCGGGTACTGGTATCATTTGGCCACCTCGGTTTGGTACTTGACCGCCCCCCTCACTCTGTTAGGCTGGAAGCACCTCTCCAACGATATTCCCGAATGCCTGCGGTAGCTGTTTCCGCGCGCTGGGGGAGAACAAAATGAAAGTGTCTGAACGCCGCCAATTGGCTCGCCTTGGTCTCCGGACGCCGTTGCGTTTCCGCGCGCTCGGCGTAGCCGCGGATAGGACCGAACACTTTACGGAAGCTCTAAACGTCTCACGTGGCGGGTTCTTTTTCGCGTCGTCGGCGCCGCTGCAAGTGGGAATGCCCATTGAAGCGACGCTGCGGATGCCGGCGGAAGTGACAGGTAATTCCGCGCAAGAGATTCGCTGCACCGCGCGAGTGGTGCACGTGCGCAATGAGCCATATGGAGACGGACGCATCGGGTTCGGCGCGGAAATTGAGAAATTTCAAACCGTCCCTCCGACAGACCGCTGGGCGAACTGAAAAACAGTTGCAAGTCCTCAGTTTTCAATAATTAGTTTGCATATATAGAGGCCGGGCTTGAGCCCGGCCTTCATTGTAGAGCCCTCGAAATTCAAAGTTTACCGGTCGGCACAATGAAAGAGGCTTTCGCACTCCCGACGTTTTCGAATCGGTCGTAGGCGCGCACGGCAATCGTGTGTTCGCGCTCAGTCAAGGCAGGCGCGATGAATGAAAAGCTGTGTGAGAATTGGTAATGCTCTTCGGGCGCATCGCTGACCGATCCAGTCGGTGCAATAAGAATCCACTCGCCGCCGTCAACGCTGTATTGGGCTCTCTCGATGTTGCTCCCGCTATCTCTGGCGATGAACTCGGCCGTGACATTGACAACGGATAAAGATCCGCTCTGGAGAACAGCGGCGGCGGCGTGCAGCCCTTCGATTGTTGGCGGCGTGTTGTCTACTTCGAAGCGCTCACTTTCGCGTTCGGTGCGGATGGCAAGAGCGGGGGGATTTGACGGGGCGTCGGTGGCTGCGATCTTCAGGTAGTAGGCGCCATCCGGCAGTGTAGTGGTGTCCCACGAATAGAATTTCTGGTCGAGGTTGTCCTTCAGCAATTTCCATCCGCGTTCGTTTTCGCCGCGAAAATAAACGGCGTAGCGCATTTCGTCGTCGTTGTCGTCATGCGCGGTCCACAGAACGGTTTGATAGCTCTTTTGCAGGGTGCCTTGCGGCGGTTGTTCGAATCGCGACGGCGTGCTGCTCTGGGTGATCACCATGCCGGAAACATTGGGCGAAGGCGGCATCTTCAGAGTCACATTTACAGGCTGGCCCGCCGAAATGACTGTTTGGCTCTGTGCGCGCACGCCAGGATCCTGAAGGACGATTCCATCGATGACTGGCGCGACGTTGCGCGGCAGATACGCGAGACTGACCCAATCGATGCCGTCGCCCGGGCGTCCATCGTGGATGACGGCCTTCCACTGTGCAAACCGCGCCGAGGGCGCTTCCATCGCGCTGCCCGATTTCGCATAGGGGCCGTACCAGCGGGACCATTCGCGGCCGGGATCTTCGGTATTTCCCGAGCGTACAAAAAATTCGAGGCGCGGTTCGTTCGAATGCGCCGAGGCCTTCGCGCCCGCCGGAGGACTCCACCACTCGATGCGACCCCACTGCGAGAAAAGCTGCGCGTCGAAAGAGCGCGATTCGAACGTGCCTTCGGCTTCGAACTCGGGGCCAACGGAATAAACTTTCCCCGGGTTGGCAGTGCAAAGAAAAACTTTGCCTGCAGAATTACGAGCGATGCCGGTGATTTGCGCGGAACCGGACTTGGCGAGATGCGCGAAGACACCGTGTCCATCGATGGTGAGGAGCGCGCCGCTATTGCCGGTGCCGGCCAGGAGCCGGCCGTCGGAAGCAATTCCCAAAGCGTAGACGATATCTTCGCGCGAGGTCCAAACCTCTTCGGGCGCGCCGTCGGAACCAATGCGGTAAATACTGCTGGAGAGCTGCGGCGGAAAAGGGATGAAGGGCTGTTGTGGCTGGACCTGGCCGCCAGCGATTATGCCGCTGGAAGTAAAAGTCGTGGTGCCTTGCGGCGTGGAGATAATCGTGGTGGGGGCCTGGCCAGTGCGCTGCTTCTCGCCAATGGCGGAGACGTAGATGGTGCCATCGGCGGCGACGGCCAGGGAAGTGACTTCGCGTTTGGAGGTTTCATAGAGGACGAAGCCCTCGGCTTTGGGTGTTGAGGGATCGCTCGTGCCTTTTGCGTAGATTTTCGAGATGCGCAGAATGCGGCCGCTGGGTTCGGTGCCGGCGATGAGATTGCCCTTGGCGTCGAAAGCCAAAACGCGAATGTGCGCTTCGTCGCTGGAGTAAAAGAGTTCGCCCTTGCCATCGGGGGCGACGGCGAAGACTTGGCCTTTGTCACCAGTGGCGACGTAGAGAGTTCCGTCGGGTGCGAATGCGAGGTCCCAGATATATTTCGTCTTGGGATCGAAGAAAACGGATTTTTCGCCGGAAGCGGAGACGCGGTAAACCTTGCCATCGGGAGAAGTGCCGACATACAGAGCGCCTTTAGCGTCGAAGGCGATGGTTTGCGCATTGAGGTCGGTGGAGTCGAAGGCTACGGCGGGTTTGCCGTTCGAATCGAAACGAAAAACTTTGGCCGGCGAGCCGCCGGCGGCGTAAAGCGTGCCCTTGGGATCGAGGCGCACGGACCAGAGATAGGAAGCGTCCGCGTCGGCGAGCAAAGTGAATTTTGGCGCGAGTTCGAGGCGGCCGTCGCTGCGAACGGCTACACCGTGAGCAGTGCCTTTCAGAAACTCATCGTAAGTGGACTGGCACGACGGACCGAAAGAATTTGGGCAGTCGCTTGGGCGATGGAGTCATTGAAATGTTCACCGGATTTGCAGATTCAGGGATATGACGCCGGAGACGGGGCCTCCGAGCGGGATAGAAGCTTCACTGGCCAGCGATTCGCGGAGTATCTGGACGGTGCCGGGAGTGGGGCGGCCATCGACGACGTTGATTTGCGAGAGCGGAATGTTGGGAAGCTCCTTGTCGTCCCAAAGGAGCGTAGGGGACGGCGCGAACAGACCAACATACAGACGATCGTTGCGGCGCTCGCGATTTAGCAAGGCAATGAGCTGGTCCAGGCCGTTGGGGCCGCTGCCGGCTCCGGCAAAAGCGAAACCGCGCGAGGCGCGATTGAGCAGATCGGCGTCGCTGACCAGGACGCGCAGCGTGGTGCCGCGGGCAATCTGTTCGGGAACGCGCACGGTGGTTTCTTCCACGCGGGCCGGACCGCGATACGGACGAAGGAGAACCCGCACGCGCAGAGTCTCGCCGGGTGCGGCTTCGCCTTTTTCGAGCCACGCGCTTTCGATGGTGAATGATTTTCTGCCGGGAACGCTCTCGACCTGGAGAGTGATGCTTTCCACTTTGGCCGGTTCAAACGAATTGAGGAACAGACGTGCAAAAATGTTTTGCATCGTCAGGGCGATGGGCAGGCCGTCAGGGGAAAGAGAATCGCCGGGAGCGAAAGTGTTTTCGATGTGGACGGGAAGGTGACCTTGCAGGCGAATTTCGCCGGATAGATGGAGCGTGGTGCCTTCGCCGTAGAGGGAATTTTGCGTGAGGCCGTTGAAGGTGGTGAGCGCGACGAGAAGCGGCGTGAGCTTTGGAAGGTTAACGAGTTCGAAGTGGAGTTTTTTCTGCTTCGCGGGCTCGGCCCCGGAAACCAGCAGGGTGAGCTCGAGAGGAATCATCGGCGGAGCGGTACCGAGTTTACCGGTGACAGCGGTGAGATGATCGCCAGTAATGGTGCCGATGGAGCCGCCGACGTTGACGATTTTCGTGGAAGCGAGATCGGAGGAGAGCGTGGTGACCACGCGGCTGCGCGCCATGGGAATCTGAATGTCGCCGAGGCTCAGAAACGGGTGACCGCAAAGGAAAACACGGTCGGCGCGTACCGCCGTCACAGTACAGGCGGAGTTGATGGAGACGTCGCCTTGCACAAGCACCATGCCTGCCATGTCCCCGGCCACGAGGTGGCCGTCATCGGCCTGCGGCGCGGCGGTGCCGCCCTGGGCCGCGACGAAGCCGTAGCCCTGCAGTTGATTCGCGAATTGCTGAAGCGCGGCCGGCTGGAAACCGGAGAAAACAAGCGGCGTCTCGATGGGCTCGAGCGCGGAGCCGGAAGGAAGGCCCGTGCGCGTGGAGGCTTCACTGGGAAGACCAAGTTGCTGCGTGGCGGCCTGCGCAGTTGCAGGCTGAGGCGGCGGGTTCAGCACGTCATTAATGGGCGGGACGCCCGCGATGGGCTCTTTAGTGAAGATGCCTAGCTTGAGTGACAGGGCGCCGGCGAGCTTGCCGTCCAGATAGACCGGACTGCCGCTCATCCCTGCAACCACGCCGGTGTGCTCGACCTTCGCGCCCTTCAACTGCACGAGGATGATGGACTGCCTGGGCCCAAGAAAATTGTCCAGCACGCCGATGACTTCGAGGTTGAACTTTTCTATCTGGTCCCCGGCGAAGATCGTATAGGCGTATCCCTGCATGCCCGCGCGCACTTGATTGAGGGGAAGAAGTTCGTTCGATTCCTGAGCATGCGCGACGCGCGTACCCAGACACAGGACCGCTGGAAACGCCAGTAGTGCGAGGATGAGGTTACGAGACTTGAACAGATGAAGCCGGGCCGTATGCATGAATCGGTAATGATACGCGGCGCGGTACCGGGAAGCAATTGGACCAGCGGCATGCAAAAGATAGGACGATGGGCATAGAAGTTCTAGGACTCAAAGAAGGTTCATAGAAGTTCTAGGACTCAAAGAAGGTTACGTTCCGGAACTTAGTCTGCTCCCACTGGATGCTCCCCACTCTTTCCATAGTGCCGCGCGGGAAAAAGTTTGTTTTGACAATCGAGTCGCGAAGCATAAAATACGGTCCACTCTCCCGCATATTTCAGGGCGGTGCCTGACATCCAGCATGTGAGCCGTGTTTTGCCGGGTTCGGCTGTCAGAGTTCCATTCTGAATATTCACAAAGGGAGCTTTCTTCCCCTAGGGCAAAGAGCTGAGAAAAAAGTAGAGGAGGGAACCGTGCATCGAAGACTGACGGTCCTCGTGGTGATGTTATTTGCAGTTGGCGCGGCACGCGCACAAAGCTCGGCGCCACCAGATCAAGCAGAGCAGAACAGGATCCTGCTCGAGCGCGTCCAGAAGCTCGAGCAACGCCTCGCTGAACTGGAGGCCAAGCTACCTGCGGCTATTGCGCCCGTGGAAACGGCCGCAAACGTCCCAGCGGCGGTGAAACCGGAATCGCCCGAAGCGGCTCCAGTGCGCGGCCCGGGGGCCGGACACCAACACGAAGCCGTGGACGAACAGGCCACGGTCCACCAGATGGAGGTTCACTATCCCTCGCTGCAAATACGCGGATTTGGCGACGTGGATTTTTCCGCGACGGACCAGAAGGGAACGAACAGCGGCTTCAATCTCGGCCAGCTCGACCTGCACCTGGCTTCGGCGCTTTCTCGAAAAGTCAGCTACTACGGTGAAATGACCTTCAATGCTCAACCCACAGGGTACACCGTGGAAGTGGAACGCTCGATCATTCGCTACGACTACAATGATTTCTTCAAGGTTTCCTTCGGGCGGTATCACACACCGATCGGCTACTGGAATACGGCTTTCCATCACGGCGCATGGCTGCAAACAACCATTGGCCGCCCGGACATGATCAGGATCGGCGGAACATTTATACCGGTGCACTTCGTGGGTCTCCTCGTCGAAGGCAATATACCTTCCGGATGGGCAGGGCTGAGCTACAGCGCGGGCGTAGGGAACGGCCGCGGTTCGATCATCAGCCGTCCCGGTGACGCTGGCGACAACAACAATAATCGGGCGTGGGTTGCCAACCTCTATTCCCGGCCTGCCAAACTCTACGGTTTGCAAATGGGCGTTTCTTTGTACAAGGACAAGATCACGCTACCCGGTACTCCCCCCTTTGGAAATAATTTTAGCGAATGGATTTCGGGCGCCCATGTCGTGTGGACCAAGGAAACAGCCTCCCCTGGCTGGAAAGATCTTTGAAACCGTACTACCGCTTCGAGCACACCCACACGCCACTGAGCGAGCAGGTCTTTGGGAATCAGGATCTCGTGGAGTCGATTCTCGGGATGCGATACGACATCACCAACTATGCGGCGTTCAAAGGTGAATACAGGTATTTCAAACGGCTCCCCACGGACCCCTTTGTGAGTGGCGCATTTTTCCAGACCGATTTCACTTTCTGAGCGAGCCAACTAATGAATGCCACTATCAAACGATTTGTAGTTTTCGTCTGGATAACCATCATTGTCTTTCCGATCCTTCAGGATCCCTCGGCAGCGCAGACGGCCCGAGGCACGGATATCGCCGTGATCGTTCACCCAGACACTCCCGTCTCTGACCTCAGCCTTTCCGAAGTGCGCAAAGTCCTTCTCGGCGAGCGTCAATACTGGAATTCCAAGCTCCCGGTGGTATTGCTCATTCGTGCTCCCGTCGCTCGTGAAAGGGATGTCGTTTTACGCGTGATTTATCAAATGTCGGAAGCGCAGTTCAAACAATACTGGGTGGCCAAGATATTTCGTGCGGAGATCGTTTCACCGCCGAAGATTGTCTACTCCAACGACCTGCAGTACGACCTCGTCTCTGCCATGCCCGGGGCCATCGCCTTTGTGGATGCGCGAAATGTGCGTCCGGGATTAAAAGTCTTGCGCGTGGATGGCCATCTGCCTGGTGAACGGGATTATCCTTTGCGCTAGTAGCGTCAGTTCCTTCTCGCTGGACGTATGAAAAAAGAGGGCTGCCGCTGTCGCTGATCTTTAGCCCGCCAACTTCATTCGCCGAAGCAGGTCCTTGAATCGGGGGTCTGATCGTATCGGGTCGAACATGGGCTCGACAGCAAGCGAAACAAGCCCGCTGTCATGTTCCTCGTACGCCTTTTCGAGCCAACTGAAGGTTTTTTCCTTTTCTCCCATCCGCATGTAGGCTTGCGCGATGTTATAAGGCGAGATGTAGCCATACTTGGAGATTTCCGTCAGACCATCCAGCCAGCTTTGCAGCACTCCCTTGTATCCACCTTTGGAGAAATCTTCCTCGATGGAAGCCGCCAGTTCTTGGCTTCCAGAAAGCGAGAGTATCTTTTCCCGTTCAGCCACGGCTTCTTTTTGTTTTCCCATCCCCGCGTAGACTTCCTCAAGCAATGGGCGCGCTGGAGCAAACTTTGCGTCGATGTCCAGCACCTTTCGCAATTGTTCGACGGCTTGATCGTTCTTACCTGCCAGATAAAGCTGCTTTGCCAGCGTAGTGTTGATGATCAGAGAGAGAGGATCCAATTCCTGGGCCTTTTTTGTTTCGCGCAGTCCCTCTTCGGAGCGCCCCATATTGGCCAGAAAGTCTCCGTACCAGTGGTGAGCGGTCGCGGAGTTTGGATTGAGTTCGATAGCCCGCCGGAATTCTCGCTCCGCCCCGGTCCAGTCCCATTCGAAATGTTCCTTCACAAGACCTAGAGAGGCATGCGCTTCCGGGAGCGTGTCGTCAATATCGAGTGCTTGCATCGCAGCGGCTTTGGCCTTCGGCCAGGCCTCCGAAGGCGGCAGGTAACCGGCGTCGCCCAGCATACTGTAAGCATCCGCGAGGCCGGCGTAGGAGAGTGCGTAGCGCGGGTCCTTCTGGGCTGCCTGCGTAAAAAACTCCGCCGCTCTCTTAAAATCTGCTTGCGTCCATTTGTTCCAGTAGAACAAGCCTTGGAGGTAGAGTTGATAGGCCTCCACGTTTTCTGTAGGCCGTTTTGCCAACAATTTCTTTTCTTCTCCAGCAAGCCGGGGGCGCAAGCGTGTGTATATGTCTCCGGCAATCTCCTGCTGCACGGAAACAAGATTGGAAAGCTTGCGGTTGTATTGTTCGCCCCAAAGCTGCCGGCCGTTTTGGACGTCTTCCAGGTTCACGCTGATCATCAACTCGTCGCCAGACTGAATGAGCCTGCCCGTGAGGATGGCCCGGACGTGCAGCTCTTTCCCCACTTTTTGCGGGTCCGCGGGCTGGCCCTTGTAGCGGAATACTGTGTTGCGAGACATCACCGCCAGGTTGGGAAGTTGGGAGAGGCTGTTGATCAAGCTCTCCGTAATTCCGTCGCTCAGATACTCAGTTTTCGAATCGTTGCTGAGATTGGCGAACGGCAGCACCGCGATCGATTCGATGCGAGACTGGCTATCTACGCCCAATACCAGGTCGCGAAAATTACCCACATTCAGCCCGAACAGGAGCAGCAGTACCGCCAGCACTCCGCCCCAAACAAAATGGGGCCAATGACGCCGCAGCAGTTGGCGAGAAGTTTGACCCGTCGATAGCGACATCGCGCTCGCCGAATCCGTGTCTCGTTTCAGCCGCTGTAAGTCTGTCCGCATGTCCGAAGCGGATCGGTAGCGCAGCTCCCGGTCTTTCTCCAGCGCTTTGGCAATAATCTGTTCCAATTGAATCGGGATGGCAGGATTCAAGCGCACCGGCGGGATGGGAGCGCGGTTCAGTATCCCATCGAAGATAACGCCAGAAGTGTTTCCCGAAAACGCTCGCTGGCCGGTCGACATTTCGTAGAGAACGAGCCCAAGCGAGAACAGGTCCGTGCGCTCGTCAAGTTCTTGCCCGCGAACTTGTTCCGGGGACATGTAAGCGACGGTGCCCAAAGCTACGCCGTCGCTAGTCAGGTGCGCATCTTGGGTGGTATTGCCGAAATTTGCTGCGACCCCCTTGGCACGATTCGTGCCCTTGCGCTCGGGCAGAAGTTTGGCCAGTCCAAAATCGAGCAGCTTTACTTGGCCGCGATCAGTGAGGAAAATGTTCGCGGGCTTGATGTCGCGGTGAATAATGGCTTTGGCATGGGCCGCTTCCAGGGCATCCGCCATCTGGAAGCCATATTCCGGCACGCGCTCCAGGTCGATGGGCTTCCCCGTAATACGGTGTTTGAGGGTCTGCCCTTCGAGAAACTCCATGACAATGAAGCTCTGCCCTTCGAATTGATCCACGTCATAAATTGTGCAGATGTGAGGATGGTTGAGCGAAGAAGCGGCCCGCGCTTCCCGCTGAAATCGTTCGATGGCGAGGGGTTCTCTCGAGAGCTCTTCGGGCAGGAATTTCAGGGACACGTATCTGCCAAGCCGCAGATCCTCGGCTTTATACACCACTCCCATGCCGCCACCGCCCAGCTTCTCTAAGATGCGGTAATGAGAGACGGTTAGTCCGATCATAGAAGGGAAACCGCCATCGGATGGTCATATTAGGTTGCGCTTGGGTACAAGTCAACGAAATGGGGCAGGAGCCCGCCCGAATGGCGAAGCACGTTCAGCGCGGCGAAACCGCTGCCTGGCTAGTCCATGTGCTGGTGCATGGCGAAGATTTTGTCGGCGGAATCTTCGTAGGGATAGACGTGGACCATCCAGCCGAAGATTACCGGCTGGAAGCGGCCGTTCGAGGCGTCGCAGGCTTCTTGCGAGGAGATCGAACCTTTCAAGCCAAACTTCGTCAAATCCGCGCTGCGCAGCTGTCCTCGTTGCGGCATGCACAGGTTGGTGTGCAGATGCCACATCGCCACGCTGAGAGGCACGCGCGCGTTAAGCTGATCTTCCGTGGCGCGCTTGGGCATGGTGTACATGGCGCCGACCAGTTCGTACCCGTCTGAAGTTTTCTTGTAGAGCAGGGAAGTCGGACGCGACGGATCGAATTT
>WNFI01423198.1_pt1 | contig 10083 bp, 6 predicted proteins | sample 5400471 | NCBI WGS metagenome assembly WNFI01 (sample SAMN13153348, study PRJNA577476) | soil metagenome | isolation source: 100 cm saprolite on Douglas fir-dominated hillslope | place: USA:California | collected 2013-09-17
GCGCCAGCAGGTGAAAAACGGCGCGCACATCATCGATGTGTGCCTGCAATCCACGGATCGCGAAGAGATGCAGGATATCCCGCTGTTTTACGAGCGGCTGATCCGGCTGGTGAAGGCGCCGGTGATGATCGACACCACCGATCCGCACGCCGTCGAGCTGTCGCTGACGTATTGCCAGGGCAAGAGCCTGGTCAACTCGATCAACCTGGAAGATGGCGAGGAGAAATTCGAGCGCTTGTGTCCCATCGCCCGTGCTTATGGCGCGGCGCTGATCGTGGGCTGTATCGATGAAGACAAGCAACAGGCCCAGGCATTCACGCGCGAGCGCAAACTGGCGGTGGCCGAGCGTTCCGTCAAGCTGCTCACCGAAAAATACGGCATTCCGGTCGAAGATATCATCATCGATCCGCTGGTATTCCCCTGCGCCACTGGCGACACGAATTATATCGGCGGCGCGGTCGAGACCATCGAGGCCCTGCGCCTGATCAAGGAGAAGATCCCGTTCGTCAAAACGGTGCTTGGTATCTCGAATATCTCGTTTGGACTTCCGGCGGCTGCGCGCGAGGTGGTCAACTCGGTGTTCCTGTACTACTGCACCAAGGCCGGCCTGGATCTCGCCATCGTCAACGCCGAAAAACTGGAGCGCTTCGCGTCGATTCCGGAGCACGAGCGCCGTCTGGCGGAGAACCTGCTCTTCAACACGCCACCGGCCGATGCGCCGGATGAAAATTTGCGGATCGCTCCCGGCGACTGGCGCGAGCAGTCACCCGAACAAAGAGGCGCCATCAACCAGTTTCACATCGCCGCGGTCACGGAGTTCTTCCGGCACGCAGTAAAGAAGGACAAGACCAAGGCGGCCGATTTGCCGCTCGACGAGCGACTGGGCAACTACATTGTCGAAGGCACGAAGGAAGGCTTGATCGAAGATTTGGACCGCAAGCGCGCCGAGGGCGCCGCGCCGCTTGACATCATCAATGGCCCGCTGATGAAGGGGATGGCGGAAGTCGGCCGTCTGTTCAACAACAACGAGCTGATTGTGGCTGAAGTGCTGCAATCGGCCGAGGCGATGAAAGCCGCGGTCAGCTATCTCGAAACTTTCATGGAGAAGGCCGAAAGCTCCACGCGCGGCAAGATTCTTCTGGCCACGGTGAAGGGCGATGTGCACGATATCGGCAAGAACCTGGTCGAGATCATTCTCAGCAACAACGGGTATCGCGACATCAATCTGGGGATCAAAGTTCCGCCCGAGAAGCTGATCGAAGCCTTTCGCGAGCACTCGCCCGATGCCATCGGGCTCTCCGGCCTGCTGGTGAAGAGCGCGCAACAGATGGTGATCACAGCCGGCGATCTGAAAGAAAACGACATCCACGTGCCGCTGCTGGTGGGCGGCGCGGCATTATCGGAAAAATTCACAAGCGGCAAGATCGCGCCGGCGTACGGTGAAGCGGTGTGCTACGCCAAAGACGCTATGACCGGGCTGCGGCTTATGAATGAGCTGATGGATCCCGGGCAGCGCGACGCTATGTTGCGCGTCCATACCCACGTGGTTCCGCCGATGGAGCTGGAACGCCCGGTGGAAGCGCCGGTCGCCATCACCGAAAATCGCAGCCCCAAGGTTCGAACGGATCTGTCGATCCCGGCGGCACCCTATCTTGATCGGAAAGTTCGCGATGTGCCGCAGCTTGCCGAAATCTGGAGCTACATCAACCCGCACATGCTCTACGGCCGGCACCTGGGTTACAAAGGCCACTTCGAAAAGCACCTCGCCGAGCACAACGAAAAGGCGCTCGAGCTGTACCACATGCTCGAAGGGTTGAAGCACGAAGCCGCGCAGTACATGAAAGTGAAAGCCGTGTGGCAGTTCTTCGAGGCGGAGCGCGCGGGCAACAGCATCGACCTGTTTGCGCCCGGTGGCGCAACGGCTATCCACACTTTCCACTTCGGACGCCAGCGGCGCGACGACGGGTTGTCGCTGAGTGACTACATTCTGGGCCCGGCGGAGGGCGTGCGGGATCATCTGGCGCTCTTTGTCGTCACTGCGGGCGCCGGTATTCGCGAGAAGAGCGAAGAATTGAAGCAGGCGGGGTTGTATTTCAAGGCGCATGCCTTGCAAGCGCTGGCAATCGAGACCGCTGAGGGCTGCGCCGAGTGGCTGCATCGCCGCATTCGTGAGGACTGGGGCTTCCCCGACACGCCCGCCATAACCATGCAGGAGCGTTTCACCTCGCGATACCGCGGCAAGCGCTACAGTTTTGGCTATCCTGCATGTCCTAATCTGGATGACCAGCAGGGCATCTGGAAACTGTTGCAGCCTGACGAAATCGGCGTACGGCTGACCGAGGGCATGATGATGGAACCCGAGGCGAGCGTCAGCGCGCTGGTATTCCACCACCCGGACTGCGCCTACTTCACGGCGAGCGAAGAAACCGAAGAAGTGCTGGTCTAAGTCGTCCGGTTCACCCCCAAAAAATTCCTCTTTACCCCTGTGACATAGGCCTTCGCCAAACGTCTCGCTATACTGCGGCCCATACATGATGCGCAAACTCCGCTGGGTGCCCGGGATCGTGATTTTCACTGCATGGTCCCTATTTGCGGGGTTCATGGCGCTGCAGGAGCACTACACCGCTCAAGTCATGGGGAAACCCATGACATGGGCCTACACTCTTCGCGCTGAATTTACTTATGCGTATGTGTGGGCTCTGCTGACGCCGTGCGTGCTCTGGCTGGCGAAGCGCTTTCCAGTGGATCAGCGCAACTGGTACCGGATGGCCCCGCTGCATGCGGGCGCTTGCGTCCTGATAGTCACGGTTCATAAAAGCGCCTACGTGCTGTTGGTCCCCGCCTTCAGCCCCCAATGGCAGGTGCACGACATGGCCAGCTGGATGCGGTCCGTGATGGTGAGTCTGGATTATGGCGTTCTGCTCTACGGGATCGTCCTGTTGATCCACTACGCGGTGAAATATTATGCGCGCTACCAGGAGGGCCGCGTCAGGTCGTCGCAACTGGAAGCCCGGCTGGCCGAAGCACAGCTCACTGCGCTTAAAATGCAATTGCACCCACATTTCCTCTTCAACACCTTGCATAGCATCTCAACGCTGGTCAACGAAGATCCAGAGGCGGCGGAGGCCATGATCGCCCGATTGAGCGAGCTGTTACGCCTTTCCCTCGAAAACACCGGAGCGCAGGAGGTTCCGCTAAGCCAGGAACTGGAGTTCATCGAGCGTTATCTCGAAATCGAACAAATCCGCTTCGAGGACCGTCTGCGCATCCATTTCTCTATCGATCCGCAGACCCTGGATGCGCAGGTGCCGAACCTGATATTGCAGCCGCTGGTGGAAAATGCCATTCGTCACGGAATCGCAGGGAATTCGGGTGGAAACGTAGAGGTGCGGTCGAGTCTGGCAGACGGGAGGTTGTTGTTACAAGTCTTAGATGACGGCGCCGGCCTTGCCAGCACGTGTCTCAACCGTCCGGGATTGGGACTGAGCAACACCCGGGCGCGGCTCGATGCGATTTACGGTAAGGAGCATGACTTTGTTCTGCGCAACGCGTCTAATGGTGGAGCGGAGGCGGTGATACGGATTCCTTTTCAGCCGCTAGCTCAGCCGGTCGACGATGACGGGAACTGCCAAAATCAAAACTCTCATAGTAGATGATGAGACGCTGGCGCGCCGCAGAATTCGGCGGCTCCTGGCGGTCGAGAGCGACGTGGAAGTGATCGGCGAGTGTGGCGATCCGCAACAAGCCATCAGCGTCATTCAGGAGCGCAATCCCGATCTGGTTTTTCTGGACATTCAAATGCCTGGAGTGGACGGGTTCGGCGTGCTGGAATCCCTGCCGCCCCGCAGCACGCCGGCCGTCATATTCGTGACCGCCTTCGATCAGTATGCCCTGCGCGCCTTTGATGTCCATGCCCTTGACTACCTGCTGAAGCCCTTCGACCGGGCACGCTTCCGGCGGGCACTGGATCGTGCTCGCGTACAACTCAGGCACCAGGCCGGCGCGACACTCGACTCCCGTCTCTCCACCCTGCTCGACAGTTTGGGAAGTCGCCCCAAGCAGATGGACCGTGTAGTCATCAAATCGGCCGGACGGATCATGTTCCTGCGGACCGATGAGATTGACTGGATCGAGGCGGCGGACAACTACGTGCGCTTGCACGTGGGCTCGGAATCGCACCTGCTTCGTGAAACGCTTGCGTCGCTTGAGGGCCGGCTCGACTCGGCTAAGTTCATGCGCATACACCGGTCGACCGTTGTCAATATTGATCGCATGAAAGAATTGCAGCCGTGGTTTCACGGCGATTATGTCGTGATTTTACAGGACGGCACGCGGCTGAATCTAAGCCGCACTTACCGGGATCGTGTCATCGAATTAGTCGGCGAGATTTTTTAGTTTATCGAGCTACCCCGTAAAACTGCAACTTCACCCCGGTCAATTCTATTTTCACCCCTTTTTTATTCTAAATTGTCTGCGCGGCCGATAAGGTATAAATGGGCCGGGATAGTTCCGGGCATCCACGTTGAACGCCGCCATTTGTCCGTAGGCGTAGTAGATAACTTAGGAGAATTAAATGCGTAAACTTACGTTAACTCTAGTCGTCGTGTGTGGGTTGTCGGGAGTATTTCGTTCGGCATTGTACGGGCAGGCCACCGACGGCAACCTGGTTGGAGTAGTAGAAGACGTGAGTGGCGCGGCCATCAGCGGAGCCAGTACCGAGTTAGTCAACGTTGCTACTGGGATGACAAGGACAGGCGTTTCGGATGCGAGCGCGCTCTACCGCTATAACAATCTCCCCGCGGGGCGATACAAGCTGACGGTCCGGGCCACTGGATTTAACGCGGCCACGTTGCATGACGTGGTGGTAGATCTCAACCGGACTACTACGGCTAACATCACATTGCAAATAGGCGCGGTGGCGACTCAGGTCGAGGTCATCGATGCGCCCACTCTGATTGACACCACGACCGCGCAGGTCTCCTCGATTTTTGACAGCCGGCAGGCGCTTGATCTGCCCGCGTCGGTATTGCCGTTGGGCGTGATCAATCTCTCGCTGCTCAGCGCCGGCGTCGCCAGCAGCGGCGGCGTCGGCCTAGGCGAAGGGCCTTCCATCGGCGGCCAGCGGCCTCGCAATAACAACTTCAATATCGAGGGCGTCGATAACAACAGGAAAGACACTACCGGTCATAGCCTGTATGTTCCCAACGAGGGCGTGGCGGAATTCACCGTTCTCCAAAACCAGTTCTCGGCTGAGTTCGGCCATTCTACCGGCGGCCAGTTCAACACAATTGTCAAAAGCGGCGGGAACGAGGTGCATGGATCCGTCTATGAGTATTTTCTGAACCGCAACTTGAACGCTGTCGACCAAAGTTCAGCGCGTCAGGGTATCCTCTCCAATCCGCGATATGACCAGAACGTGCTGGGGGCGACCGTGGGCGGGCCCGTCATCAAGAACAAGCTGTTCTACTTTGGCGATTTCGAATACAATCCGGTCGGCCAGGCCTCTACGGCCGCGAGCCCGACGCTGGCCCCTACCGCCTCCGGATATCAGACGCTTTCCTCAATGAGCGGCATTTCAGAAACCAATTTGGGCGTTTTGAGAAAATACCTCAGCCCGGCGCCATCCGCCACAGGTACCACCGCCGTAAATGGAGTCGACATTCCCATCGGCATCTTACCCATTCAATTTCCGTCTTATCAGAACGCGTATAACTGGATCGCCAGCGTGGACTACAACATGTCCACGCGTGACCAGCTGCGCGGACGGTACCTGGGCAACAATGATTCCGGCGTCGATCCACAAGTGTCGCCCAATCTGCCCGCTTTCTCTCAAAACCGCACGACCACGTCCAAACTTATCTCCCTTTCCGAGTTCCACAACTTTTCCCCGAACCTGCTGAATGAGGCGCGACTGGCATACAGCCGGTTCAACGATCTGATTCCCGCCGGCAACTTCTCTTTTCCAGGATTGGATGCATTTCCCAATATCCAGATCGATCAGGATCTGAACTTGCAGCTCGGCCCCTATTCGCAGGCGCCCTCCGGAGTCGTGCTAGGCACCTACCAAATCGTTGACAATCTCAGTTACACGCGCAGCCGGCACACTTTGAAATTCGGCTTTGACGGCCGCAAATACATCGCGCCCAGCCGGTTCATTCAGAGGGTCCGCGGCGAATATGACTACAGCACCTTGGAGCGGTACCTACTCGATTTGAACCCGGACGAGGTAGCGCAGCGGAGTCCGAACGGCGTTCCGTTCTCGGGGAACCAGCTCGATAGCTATCTATATGCCAATGACGACTACCATGTGCGCCGCAATCTGACATTGAATCTTGGTGTCCGCTACGAATACAAGGGTATGGCGCGAGGTTACAAGCTGCAGAGTCTGAATGCGATCTCCGACGTGCCCGGCCTGATCGAGTTCCGCGAACCGAGCACCCAGAAGAAGAATTTTGCACCCCGCCTCGGCTTGGCCTGGTCTCCAGGAACGAGCGGCAAGACATCCATTCGCGCCGGCTTCGGCATGGGTTACGATGTGCTGTTCGATAACTTCGGCAGCAACGCCAAGCCGCCGCAGCTGCAGACGATGGTGGATGTCGACGTGCGCCAGAACATATCCGACTTCCTGAAAAACGGCGGTATTCCGGCTACCTCTCGACCGGATCAATTATCGCAAGCCGATGCGCGCGCGCTCACCGCGAGTTACATTCCAGATCAAAAGCTGCCGTACTCCATCCAATGGAACCTGGGTGTGCAGCATGTATTTCATAACGACTACAGCGTGGAGGTCCGCTATGTCGGGACGCGCGGCGTGCACTTATACCTGCAGAACCGGATCAACTCCTTCGCTCCGGTGACGGCCTCGAATTCGCTGCCTACTTATTTGCAGCGTCCGTCCCAAGCCGAACTGGATGGCCTCAAGCTGAGTCTGAACCAGCTTAGTTCGATTTCGCCGTTCTTGCCACAGTTTGAAAACGCCGGTTTCCAAAGCCCCATCACTACATTCGAATCGCGCGGGAATTCCATCTATCACGGCCTGGCAACCGAGGTCACGCGCCGCTTCTCACGCGGCCTGCTGTTCAAGGGCGCCTACACCTGGAGCCACAATATCGACGACAGTACCGCGGACCTCGCCGCCACCGTGCTCACACCGCGCCGTGCGCAGGATGCGCAAGAACTTCGGGCCGAGCGCGCCAGTTCCATGCTGGACCGCCGCCAGCGTCTTACGGCGACGTGGGTATGGGATGCGCCGTGGTTTGCGCACAGCAGCAACTGGTTCGAGCGCAATCTTATCGGCAACGTAAGTCTCGCCGGGACGTACACCGCGGAGTCACCCGAATATGCCACCGTGCAAAGCGGCACGGATTCCAATTTGAATGCCGATACGGCCGGTGACCGCACTATTATCAATCCTGCCGGCGACGCGCAGTTGGGCAGTAGCGTCGTGCCGCTCCTGAATAGCACCGGCGACACGGTCGCTTACTTGGCCAAAAATCCAAATGCCCGCTACATTAAGGCGGGCCCAGGCGCCTTTGCCAACGGCGGCCGGAACACGCTACCGCTGCGCGGTATCAACAATTTCGACTTATCGGCCGTAAAAACCTTCTCCATAACCGAACGGAAGAAGTTGGAATTTCGCGCCATATTCTTCAACGCACTCAACCACCCGCAATTCACACCCGGGTCATTGAACACAGTCGAATCGGTTGCGCGCAACGCCACGCGCAATAACTTGATCCCCGGCAACACATTGTTCAACGATCCTACGCGCGTGTACGAAAGCAACGCGCGCTTCGTGGAGCTCGCCGCGCGGTTTATGTTCTAGCCACGGAGTTGGCGGAGTTCGGGCTTGAAGTTACTTCGGTTCCGATGAACGAGGCTCGGTATCAGGAAGCCGGTTGCCGCCGTCTACCGGCTTACTCATGGGAGCCGCGCCCTTAGGCAGCCGGATATATATCGAGCCCGCCTTAGACGTTAGTGGCGCTAACTATAGTTAGGGCAAGTATGCTAACTAGTGTATTGGTTGTTCCATAATCAGAACAACTACCTTGCATAGCTCTGGAAATCAGGTTAAAAAGGAACGTAGTGAGATGCAGCGTTCTTGTTCGCCTGTTCTGAAAGCGGAACGCCTAGTCCCGGAGGGCAAACCATGACGACGAACACGGACTTCATCGACTATTACGAGGTTCTGCAGATCAGCCCCCGCGCGGAGCTGGAGACCATCAAGCGCGTCTTCAAGCTTCTGGCCGTCCGTGTACACCCGGATAACCCCACAACCGGCGATGCCGAGCAGTTCCGCAAGTTGAAAGAGGCCTACGAGACGCTGTCGGACCCCAGCCGCCGCGAAGTGTACGACCTGGCGCTCGAGGAGCAATCCCACGGGCCATTGCCAGTATTCGAGATGAGCGAGTTTTCCGCCGGTGTGGATGGCGAGACGAACCGCCGCATCGGCATTCTGTGCCTGCTGTACAACAGCCGGCGGGCGAATGAAGACAAGCCCGGCCTCTCGATCATGGACTTGGAGAAGTTGATGGGATTTCCGAGGGAACACCTGGCGTTCGCCGTGTGGTATTTGAAAAGCAGGCAGTACGTCACAGCGGGTGAAAGCAGCGATGTTGTCATTACCTCAGAGGGCATCGACTATCTCGAAGCCAACCTGCCGACGAGCCATGTGGCATACAAACTCCTGAAGGGCGCCGAAAACGGCTCCACCCGCGCGAACGGCGCCGACGAACCGCCCGCGCCCGGTGCGGCGCGTGAAGAGAGACGACGCGGCCCGCGCGTCGTGCAGTAATTCGACATTTCCGAATGGGTTGAAGATCGTTTCCGTCAAGAGCATTTGGGGGGCATCGGGTCACACTCCCGGCACGCGGCCAGGTACGGTACCATATATGGTATATGGTCAAGACGACGGTCTACATGGACTCGGAGGTCGCTCTAACGCTCCGGCAGCTGGCGGCGATTGAGCGGCGGCCGCAGGCGGAAATCATCCGTGAAGCCATCCTGGCCTATACCAAGTCAGCCGGCAGGCCACGGCCGAAAGGTGTCGGCGCGTACAAGAGTGGCCGCACCGATGTCTCCGAGCACGCTGAAGACCTGATGCGCCGCGCGGCACGGAGCCGCCGTTGGCGATAATCGCCGACTCCGGGGCGATCTATGCCCTCTATGACAGGAAGGATCGCCATCACGCGGCGGTAGCGCGGGCTCTCGGACGGGAGCGCGGCTTGGTCATCGTTCCGTCCGCGATCCTGGGCGAACTCGATTACCTGCTGCGTGAACATCTTGGCATCCAGGCGGAAATCGACTTCATCGAGAGCCTGATCAGCGGGGCGTTCACGCTTGAAAACCTAACGAGCGAAGACGTAACACGCTGCCACGAACTGATCACGACTTACCAGAGCCTGGATCTGGGACTTGCCGACGCCGCTGTCGTCGCCACGGCTGAACGTTTGAACATAGACCGAATTCTAACCGTAGATGAGCGCGATTTTCGCGCCGTGCGATCCAAGAAGGGCCGGCCCTTCTTGCTGCTGCCTGCGGATGGGAAGCGCTGACCGATCGCGCGACACGAGCGTCACATGCAGCCGTCTGAAACTCTGATAGAGGCTCCGTTCGGCGGAACAGACCATTAGACCGACGCCTATCTCGCCGCATTCGTCTTAGTTAGGGCTCATCGCCAGGCGGTTCACCCTTTTTTGGCACTTCTTGTTGAACAGGCTCAGAGATGAGTGACGCCAACCCGACTTCGGACGCGACTAACGCCGATGGAAACGGCGGCGTTGCCGGAAAGCTAACTGTCACTTCGTTGCCTGGACCCAACTTTCGCGTAAACGTCAGGAAGAATGCATCCCCCTGGTGTTCGGATTTGTACGGAAGTGGCGGTCTTACCTTAAGTTGTGTCAACCAATTCGCATAATCGGAGCTCGGTTGAAGGGAGACCGTGATTTCTTCTGCCGGGAGATGACCGACATTCTTGATCGACAGGACCATTTCATGACTTCCCGTTGCCGCACTCTCAGTTGCCGCGAAGTGCTCAAGCCGCTGCCTATATACGATCCGTTTGTCCCTGATTTCTTTTTATTC
>WNFI01423308.1_pt1 | contig 10083 bp, 10 predicted proteins | sample 5400471 | NCBI WGS metagenome assembly WNFI01 (sample SAMN13153348, study PRJNA577476) | soil metagenome | isolation source: 100 cm saprolite on Douglas fir-dominated hillslope | place: USA:California | collected 2013-09-17
CGGCCGGCTGCCGCGGCTGCCGCGGCTGCCGCCGGTCCGCCTGGCGCCGCGGGACGAGCTTGCCGCGGCGGCGCGCGTGGCGCCGCTGCTTCGCGCGGCGCGTGACGTGGCCCGCTGGGCGCGGCGGGCCGCTGGCTCCGCTAGCCCCGGCCCTGCCGCCTCCGGCAGCGGGGCCCTGCGGCCGGAGGCGGCCGCGGCGGTCGCGGCTGACCTGGATCTTGCGCCCGCGGAAGTAGACGCGGCGTGGGCGGTGGCCGTGGCGACGCGGATGCTCGACAGCGCGCCCGACCAGGGCGGACAGCCTCGCCCCGGCGACGTCCTCGCCTCGGGAGACGCCGAGCAGGTGCTGGCCGTCTGGGACGCGGCGCTCGAGGCCACTCTCGCGGCCGAGGACCTGGACGGGATGGCCACCGCCTTGTACACGGTCGGCGCACCGGTCCGGATGGAGGGGCTCTTCGATGCGTACGCGGCGGCGGCGGGCACCAGGCGGGGCCTGCGGGGGTCCGCCGAGCCCGACCAGGCCGCCGCGCTGTCGGCGGCGCTCGAGACACTGGCCGACCTCGGCGTGGTGGAACTCGGCACGGAGGAGTCCGCCGGAGGGCTGACGGTGGCCCTGTCGCCGCTCGGCGTCTGGGGGGTGCACCGCAGGCTGCGCGCTCAGGGATGGCATGTGCCGGTCCTCGGCGCGGCGGGCCGTTCCGGGGCGACCGGTCTGCTGATCACCCTGGCCAGCTGCGATGCGGAGGACGGCGAGGCGGAGATCACGTCCTGGCTCGCGGAGCGAACTCCGGCCCAGGCCGCGACGGAGCTGGTCCAGGCGGCCGGGAGCGGATCGCCCGGCCTGCGCGGCGCCGCCTTCGCCGTCCTCGACCGGATCGGCGAGGCGGCCATCGACGAGGTTCGCGCCGCGCTCGCCGACCCGGTGCTGCGCGCGCACGCGTCGGTCTGGCTGCACGAGCACGGCGAGCGGGCCGAGCTGCGTCCCGAGGACCGGACGTGGCTGCTCGTCGACCTGGGCGCGGGGCTTCTGGAGGAGGCAGATCCTGCGGACGTGGTGGCCGAGCTGCTCCCGGACGTCTCGGCCGACGCGCAGGCGGAGATCGTCGCCGGCCTGTGGCGGGTCGACCATCCGGGCGTGACGGACCTGCTGACCGCACTGAGCGAGCACCATCTGGATCCGGCCGTCGCCCGGGCGGCTCGCAAGGCAGCTTTCAAGGCCCGCTCGCCGTCGGCCGGCCGGCTCCGCCCGGCTCCATAGACTGAACGCGCCAGCGGTAGGCGCCCTACATCGGGAGGAACTTGGTGAGCGTCAAGCCGATACGGCTGTTCGGCGATCCGGTGCTGCGCACGCCGGCCGAGCCGGTGCGTGATTTCGACGCGGAGCTGCGCAGGCTGGTCAAGGACCTGACCGAGACGATGGAGGACGCGCCGGGCGTGGGCCTGGCCGCGCCGCAGATCGGGGTGGGGCTGCGGGTCTTCACTTACCACATCGATGATGAGCTGGGTCACCTGATCAATCCGTCGCTGGTGCTGTCGGAGGACCAGGAGACGGACGACGAGGGGTGCCTCTCGTTCCCCGGCCTCCAGTACCCGACGAGGCGGGCCCACGGCGTGGTGGCCACGGGGTTCAACATGCACGGCGAGCCCGTCACCCTGGAGGGAACCGGGCAGCTCGCCCGCTGCGTGCAGCATGAGACCGATCACCTCGATGGCGTTCTGTTCATTGACCGCCTGGACCCGGCGCAGCGCAAGCTGGCCATGAAGGAGATCCGGGCCGCCGAGTGGTGGGGAGAGCCGGTTCCCGCGATCAAGGCGTCGCCGCACCCGACACGCGGGAAGGCCTACTAGGCGGATGCGACTCGTCTTCGCGGGGACCCCCGCGGCGGCGGTGCCCTCGCTCGACGCACTGCTGAAGTCCGGACACGAGGTCGCGGCCGTGGTCACGCGCCCGGACGCCCCGGCGGGCCGGGGCCTGCGGCTCGCGCCGAGCCCGGTGGCCCGGCGCGCCGAATCGGCCGGCCTGGAGGTGCTCAAGCCTGCCAGGCCCGGCGACCCGGACTTCCTCGCCCGGCTGCGGCAGATCGCGCCCGGCTGCTGCCCGGTCACCGCCTACGGAGCGCTGATCCCGCAGCGGGCTATGGACATTCCCCAGCAAGGCTGGGTCAATCTGCACTTCTCCCTGCTGCCGGCCTGGCGCGGCGCGGCACCCGTGCAGCACGCTATCCTGCACGGCGACGATGTCACCGGCGCGACCACGTTCCGGATCGTCGCCGAGCTCGATGCTGGCCCGGTCTTCGGCGTGGTGACCGAGGAGATCAAGCCGACCGATACCGCGGGTGACCTGCTGGCCAGGCTCGCTGTGTCCGGGGCCGAGCTGCTGGTCGCGACCATCGACGGCATCGAGTCCGGAGAGCTGGAGGCGCGCCCGCAGCCACCGGACGGCGTGAGCCTGGCGCCGAAGATCACCCCGGAGGACGCGCGGGTGCGCTGGGACCGGCCGGCGGCCGCGGTCAGCCGCCGCGTTCGCGCGTGCACGCCCGCTCCCGGGGCGTGGACGGAGCTGAACGGCGCCAGGCTCAAGCTGTGGCCGTTCGCCGGCATCGTTACAGATGATCATGACGTCGTGCCCGGCCCGGGTCGGCTGTGCGTGCGCGGCTCGCAGGTGCTGGTCGGCACCGGCACCCAGCCGGTGCAGCTCGGCGACGTGCAGCCGCATGGCAAGCGCCAGATGCCCGCGGCCGACTGGGCCCGCGGGCTGCGGCTAGACGCCTCCGGCGCGGTCCTTGGCTGACATGCCCTCCGCAGCCAGCCGGGCGGCCGGGCGCCGGGTCGAAGAGGGTGGTCCGGCCGCCCGCCGGGCCGGTCGGGGTGGGTCGGCCAGGCGCCCGGCCGCCCAGCGCAGGCCGGCCGGTCAGCGCACGGACCCGGCGCGGCGGGCGGCGTACGACGTGCTGCGCGCCGTCGCCGAGCGCGACGCGTACGCGAACCTGCTGCTGCCGGTGCTGCTCACCGAGCGCGAGCTGACGGGGCGGGACGCGGCGCTGGCCACCGAGCTGACCTACGGAGCGCTGCGCGGCCAGGGGAGCTACGACGCGATCCTGGCCATCTGCAGCGACCGGGATCTCGGCCGGATCGACCGGCCGCTGCGGCCGGTGCTGCGGCTGGGCGCGCATCAGCTGCTGGCGACCCGCGTGGGAGCGCACGCCGCGGTCGCCACGTCGGTGGACCTGGCCAGGGACGTCGCGGGCGCGCGTCCGGCTGGCTTCGTCAACGCGGTGTTGCGCCGCGTTGCCACGCGCGATCTTCAGGCCTGGCTGGAGATCGCTGCCCCGAGCCGTGCCGACGATCTGGTCGGCCACCTGTCGGTCCGGTATAGCCACCCGCGCTGGGTCGTCAGCGCGCTCAGTGAGGCGCTCGGCGAGTATCCCGCCGCCGGCCTGGCCGAGACCGAGGCCGCGCTCGCCGCCGATGGTGAGCGACCGCTGGTCACCCTCTGCGCGGTGCCCGGGCGCGCAGATACCGCGGAGCTCGCGGCCAGCGGGGCCCGGCCCGCCCGATGGTCGCCGTTCGGGGCCTACCTGGCAGAGGGAGCCCCGGCGCAGGTCGCGGCCGTGGCCCAGGGCCGCGCGGCCGTTCAGGATGAGGCGAGCCAACTCGCGGCGCTGGCCCTGGCGCGGGTCGACGCGGGGGAACGCCCCCCCGGAACCCTGCCGCTATGGCTCGACCTCTGCGCGGGGCCGGGCGGCAAGGCGCGGCTGCTCGCCGGGCTCGCGCGGGCCGGCGGGGCGCGGCTGCTGGCCGCCGACGTGCGCCCGCACCGTGCCCGGCTTGTCCGGGCCGCGGTCGCCGGCACCGCGGGCGCCGGCACCGCGGGCGCCGGCACCACGGGCGCCGGCACCACGGGCGCCGGCACCACGGGCGCCGCCAGTTCCGGCACCGGCGTCGTGGTGGCCGACGGGACCGCTCCCGCATGGCGGCCTGGCGCCTTCGCCCGGGTGCTCGCCGACGTCCCCTGCTCGGGGCTCGGCGCGCTCCGCCGCAGGCCCGAGGGCCGCTGGCGCCGCTCGCCCGAGGATGTCGCTGCGCTGGGCCCGCTGCAGCGCGCCCTGCTGGCCGCGGCGCTGGACTCCGCCGCGCTGGGCGGCGTCGTGGCCTACGTGACCTGCTCCCCGCACGTCGCAGAGACCCGCGACGTTGTGGCCGATGTCCTGGCCGGGCGGGACGACATCGGGGTCCTCGACGCGCCGGCCATGCTGCCCGAGGTCCCCGGTCTGCGCTGCCCGGACCCGCACGGCGCCTTCGCTCAGTTCTGGCCGCACCGGCACGGCACCGACGCGATTTTCCTGGCCCTGCTGCGGCGCCTGGACTGATCTATCCCCGGCCTCACGCGGTGTTTCCCGCTCGCCTGCGGGGCGCCTTTGAGGCGCCGCCTTCCCTCGTCGCTTGTCCCTCGCTCCCCGCCCGCCTCCACCTCCCCCTTCACTGGCGGCAGCGCGCCCCTCCGGCTCGCTCACGCGCTGCGCTGGCGGCCGGCGTCAGGCTCGGCCGCGGAGCAGCGGCTGGTGATCTGCTCGAGAGACAGGCCCACGGCGGCGGCCAGGGCGGCGACGGTGAAGAACGCGGGCGTCGCGATGCGGCCCGTCTCGATCTTGCGCAACGTCTCGACGGGGATCCCGGATGCGGCGGCGACCTCGGCCATGCTGCGTTGACCCCGCGCCTCGCGCAGCAGTATGCCGAGCCTTTCGCCGCGCATCCGCTCTCCGGGGGTTAGCGGCGGCCGGACCATGCTGTGATAATAATGCCGGTATAGTTATACCGGTAACGCGCGTGAGCGCTGGGGGGCGCGGGAGACACGGACAGGGGCGGGCCGCATGGTCGAGATCAAGACGCCGGGGGAGATCGGGGCCATCCGGGCCGCCGGGCGGATCGTGGCAGAGATCCTGGCCACCGTGCGCTCCGAGGCGGCGGCTGGAACGCGACTGGCCGACCTGGATGAGGTTGCCCGGTCGGTGCTGGCCGCGGCCGGCGCCACCTCGCCCTTCCTCGGATACCAGCCCCGGTTCGCCCCGGTGCCGTACCCGGCCGCCATCTGCACGTCGGTCAACGACGCGGCGTTGCACGGCGTCCCCGGCCGCTACCGGCTGGCCGATGGTGACCTGCTGAGCGTCGACTGCGGGGCCGTGCTCGACGGGTGGACGGCCGACGCGGCGACGTCATTCACGATCGGGTCGCCGGGCCAGGCCGATGCCCGGCTCATCGCCACCACCGAGGCGGCGCTGCGCGCGGGCATCGCCGCGGCGGTGCCCGGCGCGCGGATCGGCGACATATCCGCCGCCATCGGCGCGGCCGGGCGCGGGGCCGGCTACGGGATCTGCACCGATTTCGGGGGACACGGGGTCGGCCGCCTGATGCACGAGGCTCCGTCTGTGCCCAACGATGGCCGCGCCGGGCGCGGGCTCAGGCTGGTCCCGGGGCTGGTCATCGCGATCGAGCCGTGGTTCCTGGCGGGCGGCGAGGACAGCTACCGCATTGACGCCGACGGCTGGACCCTCCGGAGCGCCGACGGCAGCCGGGCCGCTCATGCCGAGCACACCATCGCCGTCACCGGCGACGGCCCGATCATTCTGACCGCATCGAACTGACGACCATGTTCGCGGCCAGGTGGGAGGACTTCCTGCGCCGCCTCGGCCCAAGGTTCAGCCGGACCACGACGGACCGTGGCGGCCGGAGTTGCCGATGGCGATCCCGGCGGGGCGCCGCTGGCGGGCGCGGCGCAGACTGACGGGGGCCCAGCACGCGGGCGCGGCGCAGGCCGACGGGCAGCCCGCAGGACAGGACTGAGGGCCTGCAGTTGCCGGGCGGGCCGCCCGGTGCTAGCGGGCCGGTCATATAGAACGGCTGGTCGCCGGGCCATGGCTGTCGGCCGGGTTTCGGTCGCCGTAGCGACGTCCGGCCGGTTTCGGCCCGCCGCGGCCCCGTCGCCGCATGTCCGGAACGTCGGCCCCGGCCGCCCGGCTGTTCGGAACTCGGATCATCGGTCAGAACGCGCTGTGGGAACAGCGCGTTATGACCGATGATCTTGAACTCAGCCCAGCCCCGGCTATTACGTGACCGGCGCTCCAGAGAGGCTTCGCCTCGGACCGCCGAGGTTGGTGGTTGCGGTAGCGGTGGTGGCGAGCGCGGGTTCATCCTCAGGCTGTGAAAGACGGTGCTGGGGTAGCCGGGGTGACAGGCCCGGCCGTGGTGACGGCCGCGGACATGGTGGCCGGGCATACCCGGCTGGACATCTCCTGCCTGGACCGGCTGTATCAACGGCTATGTCGCCAAGCTGCAGACGCCCGGCGGGTCGTGTACTTCTTCCACGATCACCGGGTAAGCCGATCGTGTCCCCGGCCCTGTTCGAGCCGATCGGGGAGAAGTTCCGGCGCGACATCAAGGGCTGGGCGCAGGCCAGCGGCATCCCGGTGATCGTGTTCAAGGCCGGGGAGCGCATGGCGTGCCCTAGCTGACGGCGCCGGTGAGCGCGCGGCCGCGCTCGCGGGCCAGCCGGCTGGTGCCGATGTCGGCCCGCTGGCCCTTGGCGTACCCCTCCTGGTAGCCGGTTCCGCTGTAAGTAACCCGGGCCGTGCGGGTGAGCGGGTACGCCCGCTCAGCCTCCCCGCGGATCACCTGCGCCCGGTCGGCGAGGACGAGGGCGGTCCGGGAGCCATCGGCGGCGCCCGGTCCGGTCGCGTGGCAGGCGGCAGCGTGCTCGGCGGCGCGGACCCTGGAGACGACGGCGGTCGCGAAGCCGAGCAGCCAGCTCCTGCGCCAGGCCCGCGGGCTGCGGGACCACGCGGGTACCTGGGCGCTGGCCAGCCCGTGCCACATCTGGATCAGCACCGACGTGTACAGGACGTCGGCGCGCTCGATGTCCGATGCGTAGCCGAACATATGGATCCGGGTGCCCGGGCGCGTACTCGAGAGCAGGATGCACTGGCAGCGCAGGGCGGAGCCGAGCCCGCACAGCAGGTGCGCCTTCACCCGCGCCCACGGGTTGTCGATGTCCAGCATGCGGCTGGCGGGCTGGTCGGTCTCCGGACGGTCGGCGGCGAGCAGCGCCCGGTCGATCCCGTACTTCGCCATCAGCTGCGCGGCCTTGGCCGTCAGGGCCTGCGCCTCCGGTGGGGTCACGCTCTCGTCCTCGGCCTTGGCCAGCAGCTTGCGGACGCGGTCCAGCAGCCTGCTCGGTGCCTCGGTGTTCAACTGCGGCCTCCTCGGCGGTGGGGGATTCGAATACACGATCGAACGGTAGCGGGCGGCTCTGACAGTTTGCGTGGGCAGTGTCAGCCCTAGAGGGACGACCCCCTTCAACCCCCAGCCGCGTAGCACGCTCCGCGAGCCTAAACTCACGGTGTGAACGTGCAGATTGCGCCGAGCCTGCTGTCCGCGGACTTCGCCAGGCTAGCTGACGAGGCTGCCGCCGTCGCGGACGTTGCCGACTGGCTGCACGTCGACGTCATGGACGCCCACTTCGTGCCGAACCTCACGATCGGCCTGCCCGTGGTGGAGTCCTTGCTCAAGCATGCGACCCTGCCGCTGGACTGTCACCTCATGATCGAGGATCCGGACCGCTGGGCGCCCGGGTACGCCGAGGCCGGGGCGCGGAACGTCACCATCCACGCGGAGGCCGCCGCCGCGCCGGTGCGGACGCTGCGGGCGATCAGGGCGGCCGGCGCGCGCGCCGGGCTCGGCATCAACCCGGGCACCGCCGTCGAGCAGTACGCCGACCTGCTGCCCGAGTTCGACATGCTCCTGCTGATGACGGTCGAGCCGGGGTTCGGCGGGCAGCGCTTCCTGGACCTGGTGCTGCCGAAGATCCGCCGCGCCCGCCAGCTGATCGGAGACCGGGAAGGCTCGGTCTGGCTGCAGGTGGACGGGGGGGTGACCGAGGACACCATCGGCCGCTGCGCCGAGGCCGGTGCCGACGTGTTCGTCGCCGGCTCGGCCGTGTACGGGGCGACCGACCCGGCCGCGGCCGTTATGGACCTTCGGGAAAGGGCCGGCCGGGCGGTTGGTGACTGACCTGCCGCTGCCCTAGCCCGTCTCCGCCTGTGCCGTGTGCCTGCTGCGCATGCGCATGCTGGCGACCAGGTCGGGCGGGGCGCTGCGGGGGGAGCCTGCGGTATACGGCGGCCGCGGATCGTACTCGATCATCAGCTGGATCGCCTGGGCTGCGGCCGCTCCGGCGATCCGGCCGGAAAGGTCGAGGGCCATGTCGATGCCGGCCGATACCCCGGCCGCCGTCACGTACTTCGCGTCGACGACCACGCGCTCCTCGGTAGCATCCGCGCCGAGGTCCTCCAGCCGGCCGAGGGCGAGCCAGTGCGACGTGGCCCGGCGGCCGGCCAGCAGCCCCGCCGCGGCGAGGATCAGCGACCCCGTGCACACCGACGTGGTCCAGCTGCTGACCCTGTCGGCCGCCCGCAGCCACTCATGCACGGGCCCGTCGTCCATCTGCGCCTCGCTGCCGGGACCGCCGGGCACCAGGACGATATCGGGGTGCGGCACGTCGGCCAGCGCGGCGTCGGCGGTCACAGCGAGCATGCCGGAGTCCGCGGGTACCGGGCCGGGCCGCTCGGCCGTGAAGATCACCTCAGCGCCGCTGAGGCGGCTCAGGACCTCGTAAGGCCCGATGGCGTCGAGCGCCGTGAACCGGTCATAGAGCAGGATCGCGATCTGCACGGGGCCTCCTCGGGGTTGCGGGGTGGGCGGGGGCCTGGAACCTCTGCCGGTAGTCGGCGGGGGAGACGCCGAGCGTGCGGATGAACGCGCGCCGCATGGCCTCGGGCGTCCCGTAGCCGCAGTTCCGGGCGACCTGCTCGATCCCGTCGCCGCTGTCCTCGAGCCCGCGCCGGGCGGCGTCCAGGCGGACCCGGTCGACGTAACGGCCCGGGGTCACGCCGGTCTCGGCGGTGAAGCTGCGGGCGAACTGGCGGGGGGACAGGCCGGCCCGGGCGGCGAGGCTGTCCACGGACAGGTCGGCGGCGGGGCGCTCGGTGATCCACTGCTGCACCTCGCGCAGCGGCTGGCGCTGCGCCAGCTGCGCTCGCAGCTGCGCGCTGAACTGCGCCTGGCCGCCCGGGCGGCGCAGGAAGACCACCAGGTGCCGGGCGACGGCCAGCGCCGCCTCCCGGCCCACGTCCTCCTCGACCAGCGCCAGCGCCAGGTCGATGCCCGCGGTGACCCCGGCCGAGGTGACGATGGCGCCGTCCCGGACGTGGATGGGCTCCGGGTCGACGACCACCTCGGGAAACTGTCGTTCGAGCGCGCTGGCATAGGCCCAGTGCGTGGTCACGCGGCGTCCGGCCAGCAGCCCGGCCCGGGCAAGCAGGAAGGCTCCCGTGCACACCGAGGCGATCCGCCGCGCCCCCGGGGCATTCTGCCGCAGCCAGCCGGTCAGCTCCTCGACGGCTGACCCGGTCGACCTGGCTCCGTCGCCTCCGGGGACCACGAGCGTGTGCACGGCCTGGGCGTCCCGCAGGTCGGCGTCGGGGACGATGGCGAGCCCGCTGGAGGTACGGACCGGCCCCGCGCCCAGGGTCGCGACGGCGATCTCGTAGGCCGGGCCGCCAGCGGCGTGGCCGGCCAGGTAGTCGTTGGCACCGGTGAAGACCTCGAGCGGGCCCGTCAGGTCGAGGCTCTGCATGCCGTCGAACGCGACGATGAGGACGGTGATGGCGGTGCTGCCCGGCATGGTCCCATCGTCGCGGCTGACGACGGCGTCCGCAATGACAGATATCCCACCTTTCCTGCCATCGCCGCCAGGTCAGGAGCTCCCGGCGGGTGCGGGCCACGCCGCCCCTTTTGGTGCTCAGGCAGCATGTTGACGACAATGTGCAGATGACCACTGCCGTCGCCGGGGCTGCCCCGGAGTCATCGGACCCGCTGCTGCGGGTGTCCGCGCTGGCGGTGCGCTTCGGCCCGCTACGCGCGCTCGACGGTGTCGATCTCGCGGTCCGGCCCGGCGAGCTTGTGGCCCTTGCGGGGGAGAACGGGGCGGGCAAGACCACCCTGGTGCGCTGCATCGCGGCTGACATCCGG
>WNFI01074237.1_pt1 | contig 10082 bp, 9 predicted proteins | sample 5400471 | NCBI WGS metagenome assembly WNFI01 (sample SAMN13153348, study PRJNA577476) | soil metagenome | isolation source: 100 cm saprolite on Douglas fir-dominated hillslope | place: USA:California | collected 2013-09-17
AGGGCGGACTGACCAGCCGGGAAGAGACCAGCGATCGTGATCCAATCGCCAGATCGTAACCTTGTTTTAGTTGGCCGACCACGTAAGTCGTATCTTCCAAATCGTAGGCGAGGTCCGCATCCATGAAAACAACCCAGGTCCCCTGAGCGGCCAGCATCCCGGTACGAATAGCCCACCCTTTGCCGTAATTCCGGTCATGGCGAAGGAGCCGAACCGCAGAGTCCCGTCGAGCAAATTCCTCAACGACGCGGCAGGTGCCGTCGCGGCTGCCGTCGTCCACGATCAAGATCTCGTACGGCCCTGCGCGATTTTTGAAAAAGTCCCTCAACCTCGGCAAGGACTCTTGGAGGTGACGTTCTTCATTGAGCGCCGGGATGACGATGCTAAGCTCGGTCATGGCTTTCGACCCTTGGATCGTTCATGGAGGACGGTGGCCCAGTACGAATCAGGGAAATCCCGAAAGAGGACCGCTTCTTCCTGGCGCGATTCGGCGGGACGCTGACGGGCGGTGTAGAGCTCGGAGAGATGGAAATGAGCCTCCGCCGCGTGGCGGCCATCGGGATATTCGCGGATGATCCTCTGCCAATTTCCGATCTCGTCACCCGTCCGCCTCAGATGGATATCGCATAAGGTGACAAAATAGAAATCGTATTCGCCGATTCCATTGCGCGGTTCCTGTTTCACATTTTTCTCAAAATACTTTTTCGCTGGCTCAAAATCCTTGGCGTCGAAAAGTTTCATCGCTATTTTTTCGAGACGCGGCGGACGGTTCAGCGCCATCTTGAACCCGTATCCGATCAGGCCCAGAAGCAAAACGGCCCACGTGGCATTGATCAATCTTTGCGAAATCTTGGGAATGAATTTCTCCAAGGGAAGGCGATTCTTTTTACGTAACAGAAATAGCCCCACAAGCCCGACTCCCGTTGCCGCCATTCCCGCGTAATCGACTCCATTCCGGCCGAAATGCAGCCGGATTTTGTGTTCCGTGGGAAAGATCACCATGAGCGACGGAGCGGCATGGTAAACCCGATCCGCGCCCTCCACGTGCCAATTCGGATGAAAGGACACTCGGACCGCAAGAGGCCTGCCGATCTCGGAGGTCTCAATGAGGATTTCATCTCCTTTTAATTCTGACCGGACCGTAATCGGCTTCGTATAAGGAATCCTGGGTAAATCGACGGGATTGGCCGTTCTGGGCAAACCGGCTAATGCAGGATCATGGGGACTCGATGCAGAGCCGAATAGCAACGGCACGTCGAGCTGGTCGAGATGGCGGTACCAGATGTCCGCGGCTTCCTTCCAATTATTTCCCGTGAAGACGACCGGCTGGAATTTCAACGGGACCACGTAACGCCCGTCATTTTTCGTCAACTCATAGATCTCGTAGGGAGGGAATGTCGCTTTCAACAAAAATTCGGGGATTTTCTTGGCTTGCTGTTTCATATTCTCGCTGACCAAGATTAAATACTGGGTATTGAAAAGCTTTAAATGCTCGACACCTCGTCTCAGGTTGGTCGCCGGGTAGTAATAGCCGGGAACGGCGTCGGACGCCTGATCCGAAATCTCGGCCTGAAGGAGATAAATGAACGGCGAACTCACGCTGTCCTGAATATAGAGTCCTTCCAAGGTCGAGCGGCCGGAGAAATAAGGCAGCAGCTCTAACGCCCGCATGGTCCCAAAATGGTTATGAATCGGCGAGTTTTCGTACGCGACCCGAGGATCGCTCACCGTCCCGGCCACGGCCTCGTTAATCTTCTGAAATGGGCCCCACATGCGTTTGTTTTCAAAACCGGAATAATTCCATGCGACCCATGTCGGAATGTAGTGCACCGAACGGCCGACCCACCAAAACGTCGTTAACGCCGTCATAAAGATCAGCAGCCAAGCGGCGCTCAGACGCCCTTCTATCTTTGAAAACCACGCGGCCACGCCCAGGCAGGAAATCAAAATCAACAGAATCTGGGCGAACGGAACGAAGCGGATATCCGGGATGTGCAGCTCATGTCCGATCAGATAGAGCAGTCCTGCCAGGGCCACGCCATACCAAAGATAAGCCGTCCGTTCATCCCTCTGCCGGGACACCCCGCTCCACACGCTGTACACGATGGTCAGCGCGATATACGGCAGGATGATCGCCGGCAGCAATTCCCGCCAGGAATTTATAATCCATAAGAAATTAAAGGGGACGGTGTACCGTTCATACACCAAGAGCGGTATAATCCAGAACCCCAATACAAGAAACGCCAGCCCATATAGCTTCGCTAAGTAAGCGGCGTTTTTCCGAAAATCCACCGCTTTCGTTAAAAAGAAGAAGCCATATAAACCGGAAAAAAGTAGGCCACACGCATGACTGAGTCCGATGGCCGCCATCAGCAACGCATTCCGACCCAGATATTTCGACTCCTTGATCCCCCGGTAAAGTGAACCCAAAAAAAGCAGACTCAATGTGAAGGATAGGGAATACGCCCACTCGCCTGATAACGTGCTGGGGATGTTCCCACCCCACATCGAGTTCCCCTCCATGAGCAAAAACGGGAGCGTGAAGACGGCGGCTAATCCGGGACCGGGAAATCCAACGCCCAATAGGCGAAACGAAAAATACACGCAGGCGGGCATCAGGAAACTGCCTAACGCGGTGATCCATTTGAATGCGACAGGCAGCGAACAGATATAGCTGAGACCCGATGCGAAGAGGAAGGGCAGAGGAAAATAATAGTGAAAGATGGGGTAGCCCGCGTAATTACCCGGACACCAGCCGCTTAACAGAGCATGGGGCAGTAAATGGACCCGCATAAACCACGTTGCGAGATATTGACCCGCGGTATCTCCGCCGGTTGGAATCGTGGGTGAAGAGAGTAGGCTGGGCCGAAAATAATTCAGCAGGAAAGCCGTGGCGCCCAGCACCAGCGCAGCATCGATCGCGGAGCGCCACCTGTTAGTGGGCATATCCCCAGAAGAGCTTCCATTGTCGCTGCCACGATCGGGGATCTCCCTGCGTGAGCCGGTGCAGGAGATAAGCGGGCCGCAAGTAATAGTCCCGGTAGGCTTTGGATTCCATGGAACGCAGGTGCTTCAAGTTCTCCACGGTCCCGTAGTTCTCAGGGAGTTGAACGCCTAAATCGCCCCACCGCGCCAGCGATCCGTTGGCGGATTCAAGTTCGTAAAGACGCGTCGTGGGATAAGGCGTTGCTACATGAAAGGATGCATAGGTAGGATTCAATTCTTTCGCGAGCTGCAGCGTCATCTCCATCTCGGCCTGTGTCTCGCCGGGAATTCCAAACATGAAAAAACACAATTGCTCAATGCCGGCTTTCTGCGTCATCGCCACGCCGCGCCGAATTTGATCCAAGGTGATTCTTTTCTGGATCAGATCCAATATCCGTTGTGAACCACTCTCGACCCCGTAATGGATCAGTTGGCATCCGGCTTTTTTCAAATGGACCAGCATTTCTTCGTCAACCGTATCGACCCGAGTCTGACAGGACCATCGCAACGGCAACCGGGCCTCTTGCAAGGCTTTGCAAAGCTCCAGCGTATATTTCCGATCGACCGTAAATTCAAGATCGACAAAAAAGGCGGTCTCCGCGCCGAGAGGATGCACCGCTTTCTGCATATCGCGGACCACTTGCGAGACCGGTTTTTTTCGAAACCGGTTGCCTTGCATCGTGAGAGAACAGTAGGTGCAGGTGTATGGGCAGCCGCGTGTGGCTTCCAGGATCACGAACTTATCGCCTAGAACTTCATAATGATATCGGCCGATATCCAGATAGTGATACGCGGGCTCGGGCAAATGCGCAAGGTCGATCGGGACTCGCGGGGACGTTTTGATCCAGCGCTGGCCTTCCTTGTATATGAGGCCTGGAACTTGGGAGAGATTGGAAGATCGGCATACGTCGAGGGCCGTTTCCTCCGGCTCCCCTAGCACAATCGCGCGACAGGGAATCTCCTTCTGAATAAACTCGGGCACCATCGTACCGTGAGCGCCCATGACAAATAATTTTTCCGGTTCGAGGCGGTCGGTCCACAGTTTGAAGGCGCGCAGATCCAGGTTGGGACATTCCCAACGGTCCAGCGGCGATGACGTAATGAAAACCTTATCGCACGCCGCCGACTCCGAGCGAAGGCGTTCGATGGAATCCGGATCGGCACGTCCATCGATCATCCGGACTTCGATCCCCTCTTTTTCCAAAAAGCCGGCAATATAGAGCAATTCCAGCGCCGGCCACGCTTTATTATATCGCCGGCCTCTTTTACTGACGATGCCGTCCCAACTTGGACTCACTAATAAGATCTTCATAACTCAAATAAGTGTACCAAGAATATTCCAGAATTAAAGCCCCAATACAAAATGGCTATAATTGCATTGCATTTTAATGACACCCTCACCCCTTTCCCAAAACGAGCTGCTGCAAAAATATGTGAATGCCGTCATGGCGGCACCCCGGTCTTTGGGACTGACCGCGACGCGCGATCCGGTGGAATTTTGGGAGCGGCATGTCCTTGACGCGTTGAAACTGATTTCACTCCTTCCGAAAGCGGAACATGACAAGCCGTTCCGGGTAATGGATGTGGGAAGTGGCAACGGCGTCCCAGGTATACCGATTGGCATTGCCGTGCCCAACTGGCAAGTCAATCTGCTTGACTCAGATAACAAAAAATGTGGATTTCTAGATATGTTTTGCAAGTCTTTATCATTGAATAATATACATGTAATAGCCCAGCGGTCCGAAGTCGCGGCGCATCGGCCCGAACTTCGCGAACAATTTGATCTGGTCTTCGCCAGAGCGCTTGGCAAACTCCCGGTGGCATTGGAACTTACACTCCCGTTCTTGAAAAGGAACGGGACACTTATCATTCCGCATGGCCAATCTTATAAGTCAGAGTTGCCGCTCATTAATAATGCATTGAAAGAATTGGGCGCTGCTTTTAAAGAGGCCGTCTCCTATCCCTTGAACCCGGAGATCACATTCACCGCGCTCTTTTTTTTGAAGATCGCCGAAACGCCCGAACGTTATCCGCGAAATATCGGCGTGCCCCGTAAGCGTCCTTTGTGATTCCTCTGCGCGATAATATTTCCTCCAAGACAAAACCGGTGATCAACTGGCTGATCATCCTGCTGAATTGTTATTTCTTCTACATCGAACTGCATTTGCAAAATTCCGCTTCGCTGGAGAAATTTATTTATCACTGGGCCGTCGTACCGTCGAGACTCTGGAGCGATCCGCTCCATCAGTGGACGACGCTCATCAGCGCTACTTTTTTGCACGGAGGATGGGCGCACATTATTGGCAATATGCTTTTTCTCTACGTCTTCGGTCAGAGCGTCGAAGATCGCATGGGCCACTTTCGTTATCTTTGTTTCTATATTTTCATCGGGATGGTCGCCAACGGCGCCCAAGCGTATATCGCCCACGCCAGCAAACTGCCACTGTTAGGAGCGTCCGGAGCCATTGCCGGTGTCTTGGGGTCTTATTTCTTCTATTATCCTTACGCTCGCATCCTTACATTGATTCCCTTTTGGATATTTTCTAGGATAGTAGAGATCCCAGCGTTTTTGTTTCTGGGAGTGTGGTTCCTGATGCAGACGTTGGCTGGCGCGAAGTCTTTATCACTGGGTGTGAAGACAATGCAGGATATGGGTGGAGTGGCGTGGTGGGCGCATGCATCCGGTTTTGTGGGCGGCCTCTTAATGGGACCCGCATTAGCTAAGAAACGGCCTAAGATCAAAATCGGCAAACCATGAATTGTTTCACGTGGAACATATGGCCAAGGTAATATCCATAGCAAATCAGAAGGGGGGTGTCGCGAAGACTACAACGGCAGTCAACATGGCAGCCTATTTGGCTAAGTTCGGCAAGAAAGCCCTCCTCATTGATCTAGACCCCCAAGCCAATGCAACATCCGGATGTGGCATAAATCGCGACAAAATAGAGAAAAGCATCTACCATGTTCTAATAGGTGCGGAACCAATCGATCGGATCATCATCGAATCCCCCTTTAGTGGTCTTTTTGTTGCCCCTTCCGATATCGCGTTAGTCCGGCCTTCTAACCCTTAACGCCCTTACCGCTTCCCATAGCGTGCTCATCCCCATGCAGTGCGAGTATTATGCTCTGGAAGGACTGGCACAGCTATACAAAACGATAAGCCTGGTAAAGCAAAATTTAAATCGAAACCTGCAAATTGAAGGCTTGGTCTTCTCCATGGTCGACCAGCGGGCCAACCTGACCCTGCAGGTTATCGAAGAAGTGAAAAAATTTCTCAAAGACAAAGTCTACGACACGGTCATACCCCGCAACATACGCCTCGCGGAGGCACCCAGCCATGGAAAACCGATCGCGAGCTACGACAAGACATCGAAAGGCGCTGAAGCGTATGAAAAGCTCGCAAGGGAGTTTCTGAGCCGGAATGAGGCAAAAAGCCCCCTTCTCCCTTCAAGGGAGAAGTCTCCAGACGTCCGGCGACTCGCCGGAAGTCTTGGCGAGGTTGGGATGAGGGATGGTTTAGACATGCCAACACCGGAAGACCATCCCTCACCTCTATCCTCTCCCTTGAAAGGAGAGGAAGCCACAACCCCACCCCAGTCAACCCAGGAGGTCCAATCATGAGAAGCGCACTCGGTAAAGGTCTCGAAGCTTTGATTTCCGGTGAAACGGCCGCGGCCGTCGCCTCTCCGGAAAAGCCGCAAGCCGCTGCGGAGCTTCCTATTAATCAAGTGAAACCCAATCCCAAACAACCGCGGCAGGCATACACCGAAAGCACGCTCGCTGAATTGGCCGAATCGATCAAGCAGCGCGGCGTTCTGCAACCCATCTTAGTGACTCCCTCCGCAGACGGGACGTACGAAATCATCGCCGGCGAACGCCGCTGGCGTGCCGCGCAGCGCGCCGGCCTGACCACCATCCCTGCGGTCGTCAAATCGGCTCCGGAGAACGAACGGTTTGAAATGGCGCTGATCGAAAACATCCAACGCGAAGACCTCAATCCCTTGGAACAAGCCCAGGGTTTCCTGCGCCTGGTGAACGAATTTCACATGACGCAGGATCAGGTCGCGGCCGTCATCGGCAAAGACCGCGCGGTCGTCGCCAACACGCTGCGGCTTTTGAATCTGCCCGACGACATGAAGTCAGCCCTGACGGAGGGGAAACTCTCGGCCAGCCACGCCCGGGCTTTGGTTTCGATCGACGACCCGGCGGCGCGACAAACGCTTTTCAAGCGGATCCTCGACGAAGAACTGACGGTGCGCGCCGTGGAACAAGCGGTGCGCGACCATAAACAAGTGCCGGTCCGCGGCCATGTGCGCGGCGCGGCGGCGGGTCCTTCCAAAGCGCCCGAAGTCAAAGCGCTCGAAGAAGACCTTCAGCGCACGCTCGCTCGAAAAGTGGAATTACAGCTGGGGAATGCCGCCGCTAAAAAAGGGTGGGTCCGATTAGAGTTTTATTCACTCGAGGATTTAGACCATCTCGTCGCCCAGTTGAAACGCGTTTCACAATCCTCTTAAAATAATTCCAGAATGCCAATCGCAGAATTCAAAAAGCCTCTTCTCTTTGCATTTTGCATTCTCACGTTTGCTTTGCAACCGGCTCGCAGCGAGCCGGTTGATTATCCCGTCTTCGTCGCCAAGGTTCCCAACCCCAACGACTACAGCCTGTTCGCCAATAGCGGTTGGGACGGCAACTGGTATGTCGGCTACAACACCTGCTGGATCAAAAAACTTCCGCCGATTCCGCCGGGTGATTATACTCACGCGTATATCGGAGCGAAATTAGGCCGGATGAAGCTTCTCGTGAATCCCAAAAATATCTGGGACAAACAACCGATCCCCGGCAGTATCTATATGGGGATCTCGTCCACGGCCGCCTGGAGCCGCGACCGCAGTTTTTTTCTCACCTCGACGGAAATGATTCCACTAGAAGGGGATGCGGAAAGCGCGGTGGAGGGAACCGGCGAAGCGCAGTGGTTTTGGACCGAGGTGCCGCTGCAAGATGTCCAGATCGCGGGCGAAAATTATGTCGCGCTCTGGTCGCCCACACCCACGATGCTAACTGTCTCCTCGAGTCCTGTTCTGGCGGCTGCGTGGGGGGGAAAAGACCAGGACACGTGGCTGACGCGCGACTTTAACGGCGCACCGCCGCGTACACCCGGCGCGAATATCGGCACACCCATCTCCTATTTCCAGCCCGCGATGGCGCTTAAACTCACCCCGAGGGGAACCGTTCATCCGTTGAGCGTACAGATCGTTGATTGGAAAAACGCGACGACCGACCATCCCAAGCCGGTTGTGACAGCGCGCGTGGCGGGGGACTCCATCGAGCGGGTGTGGCTTGAATATGCGGAGCTAAACCATACCTGGGCGCCTGCCGGCCGGCCCCTCTGGAAAGCGCCCTATATTTTTTCCGTCGACCCATCCAAACTTCCGCCCGGCCGCGTCCGCCTGCGCGTCGTTGCCAACAATGTCTGGGAAGAAACCGGGACCAGCGCGCCGTTCAGTGTGGAAATATCGACGGCTGCAATAAAGAAAAATTGAGCTGAAAGCGCTAGATATCTGTCATTCAACCTCAAGAAAACATCAGCTGCGGTGGCGCCGGTTCGTTTCAAATATCTTCTTAAACCAATGTTCTTATCATTCACTTTGATTAGATATACTCGAAGCGATGAAAAAGTATGCTTCTCGCGTTATGGTAGGCCTTCTTCTCATGGCCTTCCTGGGTGGTTGCCAGTCTGGCAAGGACCGCTTCAATGACCTCGTGGGATGCTTGGAATCGATCTCGGATTCTTCCGGCGGTCCGGCGCTGGCCCACGTCGGCGACGTCACGGTGACCGCCTCCGAATTTTTGCGGTATTTCAATTCTATCCCTCCTGTTTATCGAAGTGAAAACAGCTCTTTGGAAGCGCGACGACAGATCATGGACTCGCTCATCGATCAAAAAATCATGGTGTTAACAGCCCACCGATTGGGGCTGGATCGCGATGAAAATTACCAACAGCAGTTGGCCGAGGCGAAAGTGAGCCTCCTGAGACAACCGATCCTTGCTTCCCTGGGAAAAATCTCCGACAATGAAATCCTGCAATATTACAACCACCACAAAGCGCAATATGGACCTCAATCACAAGTGATCGCCAGCCGCATCCTGATGAAAACCCTGGCCGACGCGAAGAAAGCTCAGGCGCTTTTGAAAAGCGGCAGGTCTTTTTCCGCCATCGCGAAGGCGATATCAATCGATCCGGACACGGCCTCTCAGGGAGGCCGGATGACCCCTTTGATAATGAGAAACTTAGATCCCGCGCTGGCAAAAGCGTTGTTCGCCTTGCATAAAGGAGAAGTTTCCGGCCTTCTTAAAGTGGCTTCAGGTTATGTGCTTCTGAGAAAGGACGATGTGATTTCGCGTCCCGCGTCGACCTTGGAATCTGCCAAGCCGCAAATCCAAAGCGCCCTGGAATTCCAAAGAGTGAGCCAGTGGTCCAAGAAGGCCCGCAAGGCCATACGCGTGTCGATTGACGAAAACGCTTTAGGCGCCTTGGCGCTTTAGGCCCTCAGGTTTGATTCAAAGATGTGAATTTGTTACAAAACCGCGAGAATTCGGTAACTTGGCCGTAACTTTCAACTGCCAAACTGGTAATGCCGAGAGCAACTTTACGCCAGGGAGAAAGCGTGTTATACGCCGAGTGGCTATGATTCAAACGAAACGAACTCTTTGGGCGGCGAGACTTCTTATGTTAGGGGGGATCATCCAGGTTCAACTTCTGGCCCTCCTGGGGGCTTTAACTCTTGCCGTTCTCACCCCAAATTTAGCCAGCGCGTTATGTACGAATCCGTGCACTGACGACACACAGTGCTCCTGCTCTAAAAAGTGTACCACTGACCCCGTGTTGTGTGGTTGCATTTCTTGCGGCAGTCCTAACTGTAATCCACTCAGTAATTCTGGTCCTTGTTGTACCGCGAACGGGGGATCTTGCAGCTCAAACGTCAACTGTTGCAACAACATGAGTTGCGTCGCCTCTAAATGCCAGACGTGCTCCCCCCTCATGAACAATCCGTGCGGCCCCTGCAATACTGGAAGATACAATTGTGCAGGAACATGCG
>WNFI01106352.1_pt1 | contig 10082 bp, 9 predicted proteins | sample 5400471 | NCBI WGS metagenome assembly WNFI01 (sample SAMN13153348, study PRJNA577476) | soil metagenome | isolation source: 100 cm saprolite on Douglas fir-dominated hillslope | place: USA:California | collected 2013-09-17
TCATGTTCGCGCCGCTGATGGGTGTTGACGATTTTCAGTCAGGTAAGGCCACGGAGGTCGCCGGGATCAAGGTCATCGACAAGAAGACAATCGAGTTCAAAACTTCAACTCCGGTCTGGTCAATGATGCAGCGCTTTGCCCTGCCGCCGGGCTTCATCGTCGCTAAAGAAGGTGTTGAGGCAGGCGGTGCCGACTTTGCCCGCAAGCCGCTGGGCGCTGGCCCTTATATGCTCGATAGCTGGCAGAGCGGTGTCATGATCAAGGGCACGAAGAACCCTTATTATTTCGAAAAAGGTAAACCTGCCTTCGATGGGTTCGACATGCAGCTTGGTGTCGAAGACTCCGTGGGAACACTCAAGATCGAAAATGGCGAGGCCGACATCGCGCTCAACTTCGTTTCTAATGCTGATTACCCGCGTCTGTCGGGCGACGCAAAACTCTCGAAGCGCCTGTTGAAGTTGGAAGCAAACCCCAACATCGACTACGTTATCCTCAATGTCAACAAGGCTCCATTCGACAAGCTTGATGTCCGCAAGGCATTGAATATGGCGATTGACCGTGAGCGGTTGACGAAGATCACCAACGGGCGTTCGGTACCGATTGGTGGCTTCCTGCCGCCAGATGTCCCCGGCTCCAACCCGGATGTAAAAGCACCGCCATTCGATGCAGACGGCGCAAAGAAACTGCTGGCATCAGCGGGGTACCCGGATGGCTTCTCGACCAAGCTGCTCTCCAACAACGATCCTACCGATGTTTCGCTCTCTCAAGCGGTAGTTTCCGACCTGGCGGCAATTGGCGTTAAGATCGAATACACACAGTTGGAAGAGGCTCAGTTCCTGGATTATCTGAACAAGAAACCAGAGGAACTGGAAATGGTCACAACCGAATGGTACATGGACTACGTTGATCCCTCAGATAACTGGGAACCGCTGCTCAAGTGCGGTGGCTCGTACAACTGGGCCAAGTATTGCAACAAAGACCTGGACGCTATCTTTGAAAAGGCGAACCTCACCCCGCTGGGCGATGCTCGTTGGAAGGCGTTCTCGGACTTTGAAGCCAAAGTTGCCGAGCAAGTACCCAACTTGTTCCTTGAACATCGTAACAACTACTACTTTCTGAGTGACCGCCTCAGCATCCAATCCGATCCGGGGTATTTGCTGAAGTTCGCCGACGCGACGGCTAAGTAATCGCGAAACCTAAAATCATCAAACGGGCAGAGACAGGTTAAACCGTGTCTCTGCCTCTGTCAATTTACCTGAGCTGGGATCCACATGTACCGCTATCTGGTCGGACGATTGATGGGCGCAATAGGTGTAATTTGGGGTGTTGCCACACTCAGTTTCATCATGGTATTCATGATGCCCGGCGATGCTGCCCGCATGTATGCTGGACCTCGTGCGCCAGAGGAAACGGTGCAGCGTATTCGCCACGAGTGGGGGTTGGACCAGCCCCTGGGTGTGCAATATGTTCGCTATCTTGAACGCGCAGTGCAGGGCGACCTGGGACGTTCAACTCGCGATAACCGTGCTGTGCTTCAGGCCGTGATTGAGCGCCTGCCGCCAACCATCGAGCTAGCCCTGACTGGGTTTTTGTTTGAAATACTATTCGGAGTTCCACTCGGAATTATCGCTGCCCTCAAACCTGGCTCATGGATCGATCAGTTCGCAACGATATTGGCCCTGATTGGTATTTCGTTGCCGCAATTCGCGGTTGGGTTGGTAGCTTTGTACGTTTTTGGCTTCCTCATCCCGATCTTTCCGCTCGGTGGCTTTGGCACCCCGGCGCACCTGATCCTACCTGCAATTGTGCTAGCTATTGGCGGTATTGCGTTTTATTCGCGCGTTTTACGGAACAGCGTCCTTGAGGTCGCTGGCGACGATTATGTACGCACTGCGCGCGCCAAAGGGCTAAGTGGACGTGCCGTTTTGGTGCGGCATATTTTGCGTAACGCGCTGATGCCTGTGGTAACTCTCGCAGGACTCGATCTGGCTTCGCTGCTAGGCGGTGTGGTAGTGATCGAGGCCGTTTTCGGCTGGCCGGGGGTCGGGCGGCAAGCCTGGACAGCGATCCATGATCTTGATACACCCATGATCATGGGCACGGTATTGGCGGCATCTGTCGCCGTGGTAGGCTTGAATCTGTTCATTGATCTTCTCTATGTTGTGATCGATCCACGCGTTCGGCTTCGGGAATGAGAAACACTGGACAATGATCGCTACACTGGAACAACCAACCCGACGCGGTTTCTGGGCACAACTGCGGCGTCTCCCACGAGCTTGGATCGGCGCAACACTCGTCTTACTGGTGGTGCTTGGCGCTGTGTTTGCACCCTTGCTCGCGCCCGCCGATCCACTCAAACAGTTCCGCGATGGCCTTGCGGAAAACGGTACACCGCTTCCACCAAGTGAACGCTTCCCCATGGGGACTGATAATCTTGGACGTGACGTGATGAGCCGGATGCTTTACGGCGCTCGCATTTCACTGAGCGCGAGCTTCCTGGCGAATGCGCTTGCCGCACTGCTTGGAACGGCATTGGGCCTGCTGGCAGGATATTATTCAGGTCGCCTGGATTGGATCATCATGCGCATGATTGACGTGCTGTTGGCCTTTCCAGCCATATTGCTGGCGCTTGGGCTTGCTGCCGTCTGGGGACACAACTTCCAGACTATAGCAGTGATCCTTTCAGTCGTGACCTTTCCGCCGCTGGTGAGACTAATTCGTGCGCAGGTGTTGAGTGTGCGGGAGCGTCTATTTGTGGAAAGCGCACGCTCGTTGGGGGCGAGAGATTGGTGGATTATCTTCTATCACATTCTGCCCCACACGATTACAGTTATGGTTGTTTGGGCAAGTCTAAGCTTTGCGAATACTGTGTTGATCGAAGCAGCCTTGAGCTTCCTCGGCGTTGGTATCCCATTGCCTGATCCAAGCTGGGGCAACATGATCAATGAGGGGCAGAGCCGCTACCGGATCGCTCCCTGGATGGTGCTCGTGCCAACCGTTGCCATTTTGATCACGACACTGGGTTTCAACTTACTGGGCGACGCCGTGCGAGACGCGCTCGATCCGCGTACGTCGCTGCGGCTATAAAGTATTAGTAGATTTTAAGCAGCCTGACTGCAACGTCATACCGCTTCGCAACAGACAAGGAGACACTCTTATGACTCACCCTATCAAAGAAGGAACTATTCCCTTTAAAGGATACCAGACCTGGTACCGCATCGTTGGCGAAAAGGAAGAACCAGGTAAACTACCGTTATTGTGCTTACATGGCGGTCCGGGGGCATGTCATGATTACCTCGAATCGCTCGACGCCATGGTCGACACCGGACGGCGCGTGATCTACTACGATCAACTTGGCTGCGGCAATTCACATCTCGACCAGAGCAAACCAGACATGTGGACAGTCGATCTATATGTAGAAGAGATCGATGTTGTTCGCAAGGCACTTGGTCTGGAGCGCATTCACCTGCTCGGACAATCGTGGGGTGGGATGCTCGCTATGGAATACATGATCCGCCAGCCTCAAGGCGTTGCCAGCCTGACGATTGCCAGTTCACCCGCCAGCATGGTGCAGTGGGTCGCGGAGGCCAACAGATTACGCGAACAGCTTCCGGCAGAGGTAAACGCGACACTCCTCAAACACGAGCAGGCGGGTACTACTGACGATCCCGATTATCAATCCGCAATGACGGAATTTTATCACCGTCATGTTTGCCGGGTTGTTCCATACCCGGAGCCTGTGCAGCGTACATTTGACAAGCTGGCGCAGTACCCGGAAGTCTATTACACGATGAACGGACCAAGCGAGTTTTACGTAGTGGGGACACTTAAAAACTGGGACGTGCGCGATCAACTAGGGAAAATCAAGGCTCCTACGCTCGTAACCTCTGGCAAGTACGACGAAGCCACGCCCCTTATTGCGGAGACAGTCCAGAAAGGCATTCCCGGTGCGGAGTGGGTGTTGTTCGAAAACAGCTCACACTCCGCCCACGCTGAAGAACCTGAGCGATATATGCAGGTGCTTGGCGACTTCATCAGCCGCCACGAACCATAGAATTCTGCTACATTTTAATTAGTTCTACTCAGGAGCACGCGATGGCAACCTATTCAATTAAGAAAGAACAGAAAACCTTCTCCTTTGATCCGACTCATCCACCAATCCTGGAAATTGACAGCGGCGACACAGTGACCTTTGAAACTGGCGATGTAGCCTATGAACGGCTTTCAAAGGGCGAAACTGTTGATGCCATCGGGTTGGAAAACTTCAACGCGGTTACAGGCCCGGTTTTCGTGCGGGGAGCAGAGCCAGGCGATGCGCTGAAAATCGAAATCCTCGATGTGCAGGTAAGCCGCGCCTGGTCCGTGTGGCTGCCGGACTTTGGTGGATTAGGTAAATACACAAAAGAGACCCGCGTTCGGCAAATCGAATTGAAAAAGGGACGAGCCTACATCACAAATTCGCTGAGTGTGCCAATTAAGACAATGATTGGATGTATTGGCCTCGCTCCAAAAGAAGGCCAAGCATCTACGTTTATGCCAGCCTATCCGCACGGCGGCAATATGGACCTGCGCGAAATGTCAGCAGGAACAACGCTCTTTTTGCCGGTACAGGTGCCGGGTGGGTTGCTCTCGATGGGCGATCTCCACGCTGGGCATGTCGGACAAGCTCGAAACCGCCCATCAGATCGCGCTAGATGAGGCATTTGCTTTACTCACGCGCGAATGGGGGTTGGAACCGTTCGATGCCTATGCCTACGCATCTGCGTGCGTCGGAATGCGGTTGGGCGGTCCCGCAAATGCCATCGTGATTGCCGAGGTGTCGGACAGAGGCTAAACGCAGCATCTCCAGCGCCGCATTAACCCTATCTACACAGCGGTGTGTGCCTTAAACCTTTCTCCCAAAAGCGCCAATCCATGCGTGAAAAAGACCAATCAGCAGAACACCGAGCGCGATAAAGACGAAGGCCCATTCAGGGTATTGCTCTACTCGTGCCCAGTGTATTAACAATGCTGTGATGACCAGTGCGGTCCAGCCCGCCACCAAATTTGGAACAGGCGAATTCCCTAGCACGTTCGGGTAGGTTTCTTTAGTTATACCTTTCACAAAATGTGGGATGGCATTGCCACCCATCAATCCGGCGAAGAAACTGAGAATTATGGTTTGCCACATAGTTGGTTCACTCATTTATTCGTTTTCTTGTCTGTCAGCACTGGCAGGTGATTGCTCCGTGAGCACCCATTGCCTATAATGCTAGGCTTCAACTCCGCAGCAATCAATAATCATCCTTGTACATTTGTTGATTATTGAACAAAACGAAGAAACTGTTGAAGATTAATGGGGTAAGTGCAATGGCAAACTCCAACAGACGTGTGGATCGGCGGATCCAAAGGACGCGCCAGGTATTACGGCAGGCATTTATGGATGTCTTGCTGGAAAAGGGCTTTGCGGCGACTAGCGTTCAGGATGTTACAGAGCAGGCCAACGTCAATCGCGGAACTTTTTATATCCATTTCGCCGATAAATATGAATTGCTGGATGCAGTTATGCGGGAGCAATTTCAACAGCAATTGGCAAGCCGATTGCCTCCCGACTCTCGATGGGACAGACAATCTCTCCGTCTTCTTATTCATGCTGTCCTGGACAACTTCGAGAGCAAATATCGCCACCAGCGTCTATCGCCTATCCTTGCCGAAGTTGCCCCGCTACTTGAGCGGGCCGTTCATGATGAATTGAGCGAGCTTCTTATGATGTGGCTTAAGCAGGCAGGATATCCAGCGACACAGAGGTCCGTGCCGCTGGAAACAATAACGCGGGTCGTCAGTTGGGCAATATTTGGGGCGGCGCTTCAATGGAGTCAGGAACCAGCCACAGTATCCTCAGAACAGATGGCGTCGGATATGCTGTTGGTCATCCTGGAAGGCGTCGTGCATCTCGCGCCTGAGCTATTACCAGAGTAACTCTTTATGCGATGCCTGCCCTGAGAAAGTGTACATGTTCAAAGGCGTGGTACAGGTCGGTTCGCCCCTCAAAGTAACGACTTTCAATATCAGATGGACTGAGGTTTTCCTGCACACTCCAGCCGAGGCGATTCAGTTCAGCAGCAAGTGTTAGAGGATCAAAGCCCGCTTTCATTGGCTCACCAACCTGCCGAGCAATGCCATGCATCAACTGCGTACGCCTGGCAGCTCTTTCGGGGATAAATGCATCGGCATCCATATAATCGAAAACAATCGCACTTCCTCTCAGGGCCAGGCTAGAGATGGCCTTGAGAGTTGCGAACACAACCTCTTGCGTCAGATAATACGTGACACCTTGCCAGCTAAAGAAACTCAATTTCTGAGGGTCATATGATGAACGCAGCAGCACATCTGCTAGACTCTCGGCTGTAAAGTCAATTGGGACAAAGTGTAAATGTGCGGGAATTTCCCACCCCGGCATTTCAATCCGTTGACGCTTGAGAGCTTGCGTGGCAGGGTGATCAACCTCAAATACCTGCAATTGTGTGACTAAATCCGGGCGGCGGAATGTGAAAGTGTCAAATCCTGCGCCCAGAATGACATATTGCTCGACGCCCTGTTTGATGGCTCCTTCCAGGCTATCCTCCATGTACCGCGAACGGCTCAGCGTGACAGGCCCATAGATAAGTTGCATTACCCAGCCCAGCGCAGTCGCCTCGTCAGGATTGGAGGCGGCAAGGTCGGGATCAATCGCCTTAAGCATCCCAGCCAGATTCTGATTAATATAGCCGCGTTCTTCTTCGGTAAAAAATTGGTCGGCGAGGAAGTCGTCGAAGATTTTTGGCGTCTCATGGGTGGCATGGTACGCACGAGCATAAGCGGTGCCGAGCGCGGTTATTCCGGCCTGTCTCTCTTGCATATGAAGTTTCCTCCGAACACGTAGCTCACTGATACAGTATATATATCAGAATCTACGTTCCGAAGATGTGACGGACATTACAGACACGAGACACATTTTGCGCTAGGCTAGCTGTACAATTCAATACGACTATGCAAAAACCTCTGCATTGTGTACCCGGTGGATTTCGATGCTCGAAATCCAATGATGAGCGAGATTCATGACAAGATAGCATCTTCACCTCGAAAGATGCGACTATTTGTTGTTTTGCAGAAAAGGAGGATAAAACGATTGAAGCAAGCCGCAGAAGGGTTACTGAGTGGTTGATCCGTATTGTGCCCCCGGCGGAAGCCAATTCGAACCGCAGCAGACTGCTAAAGAAGGCAGCGTAATCCACTTTCTCGAATCAATTGCATACCCTCAGCGTTACGGCCTTGAACGCTTGTTGACCGAACTTTAGCTTCAACGGCGAAGCGGGAGAGTAGAGCCTCTCCCGTCGCCTAGAGAAGTCCCGCTGTGTCGGCAGCAAGGCTTCCATGCGTAGTTTAGCACGGCATTGCGAAGTCGCAGCCAAGCGGGCAGATCGGTATATCGGTCGTTTCAATTGGAGGGTATCGCAATGACTCGAGTGTTCGTGATGACGAATCATAAGGGTGGCATTGGTAAGTCAACATCAGCCACCAACGTCGCATTCGGCTTAGTCCGGGTGCTCAAGCAAGCCGGGGCATCCAATCCACGTGTGCTGCTGATAGACACCGACAGTCAGGGGCACGCCTCGCTCATCACTACTGGTCGCGCCGATTATGGACGTGACGACAGCCTCTACACGGTATTAACCGCAGAACGCAAAGATGCACCTTCCGCTCTCACCCGTTGTATTGTTGCCAGCACCTGGGACGAGAATTTGCATGTGCTGCCCGCCTCGCCGCTGCTGGAAGCAGCATCTGTCTGATTTAGGACCCCTGGAACAACTGCGGGAGGATTTCCCACAGCGAACAACGTCAAGGCACTTACTCAGCCTGAGCAAATCACGATTATTCAACGTGGGTTAGCCTGCCTGACGGACAACGGGCAAGTCACTGAACTGCGCATACTTGGCATTCAAGGGAAGAAGCGCACTGACAGTGGCTATTTCAACGATCCAGAAAAGTTAGCCAAAGCAGCTACGAGTTACGATGGTCGCGCCGAGGGGATCTATTTCACCGTCAATCCGGTTAATTCAGCCTTACTGGCTCGGGCAAATAATCGAATAAAACAATATGCTGAACAAACAACTTCGGACCACGACATCCTCAAGCGGGCAAATCTGCCCATCGACTTCGATCCTGTGCGTCCAGCGGGGATTTCCTCGATAGATGCAGAGCATCAGGCAGCACTCGTCCGCGCCTGGGCTTGCCGCCTTTGGCTGACAGCTCAAGGATGGCCCGAACCAATCTTCGCCAGCAGCGGCAATGGTGCTCACCTGATTTATCCCATTGATTTGCCAAATGACGCTGATAGTGCAGATCTCGTTAAACGTTGTCTTACAGCATTATCGGCATTATTCAGCGACGACGAAGTAAAGCTAGATATCAGCACAAGCAATGCCTCGCGGATTTTCAAGCTCTATGGGACGCTAGCTTGTAAAGGTGACAGCACCAGGGAGCGGCCTCATCGCCGTGCAGCCATCCTCGCCGTACCTGGAAATTGTCAGATTGTTTCGCCTGAACTGCTGGCGGCGCTGGCGGCTAAGGCTCCAAAGCCCGAAACGCAAACACGGCAGCCTATATTGTCGTCGAAGGGATCAAAGACTGCCTATGGCAAAGCTGCCCTGCGGCGTGAGATTAATATCCTTCGAGCAACAACTGATGGCACTCGCAACAACCAACTGTTTCAATCGGCAGCAGCGCTATTTGAATTAGTCGCTAGCAAGGCCCTGGATCGCAACGATGTCTGGGATGGACTCCTTAACACGGCGTTGTCCATCGGCCTATCAGAAACTGAAGCGCGGCGAACCATTGCAAGTGGCGAGAAGCATGGGAGTACTGCTCCTAGAGAGATACCCGAGCGCTCCAATGATGATAACGCTCAGGCGAGCGAGGATACGCGACTGCCTAACACTCCTAGTACACCCCCTACTACTCTCAGTAACCAAAAGATCCAAGCCTTAATTCATGCCGATGAACTAGATCAGCTACCGCCCATCCAGTGGCTCATTCAGGATATTCTGCCTGCCAACAATCTCATCGAGGTTCATGGTGCGCCAGGAGCCGGGAAAACGCAGGTTGTCTTTGATATAGCGCAGACATTAGCAGCGAGTGGACGAACAGCCATCTATGTGGTTGCGGAGGGGTTACAAGGCTATCGAGGGCGCAAGCGTGCCTGGCAGAAATTCCACAAACTGGGCAGCGGCAATCTCTATATCTGGAGTCAGGCTGTCCATTTGTTTGACAACGGCGCAGTACAGGGTTTTTTGCGGGCTATCAAGCCAAAACAACCAGCGCTTATTGTGTTCGATACCCTTTCACGGTGCAGTCTCGGCGCTGACGAAAACAATCAGAAGGATATGAATTTTATCCTTGATGCGCTGGACCGAATTCGGAGAGAAACAGGCGCGACCGTCGTCGCAGTCCATCACACCAATGCAGCCGGCGTCCGCGAACGCGGTTCTACCGTCATCCGAGGTGGGATGGACGTGATGCTGGAAGTTTCGAAGGATGACGAGCTAATTGTCGTATCCTGCTCCAAGATGAAGGATGCGGCAGATTTTGAGCCGATTTTTCTCAAACCGGTCCTGGTCGATATTAGCGAAGAGAATCCAGTCCCAGTTCTTGTTCCTGCCGAAAAACGTGTCCAAACGCAGGCAGACAAACTGACTCCCTTGCAGCTCGAAATTCTAAATGCGATTGGTATGGAAATGTTTGCCGAGTCTGGCATCAAGTCTAATCAGTTGGATGAGATATTGCCTCCAACGACCAAGCGGGCCAGCAAATATCACAGTCTCAACACGCTGATTAGACTTGGCTATGTGAAGCCTCATACCAAGGGCGATCCCTATCACATCACTGACGAGGGTCGCCAAAAGTTGTCCAATGCAGAAAGACGCACAGCGACTGGCAAGTCCAACGAGTCTAAAGCGAGTCCAAGCCTATTCATCTGGACATTGCCTGACTGATGTCTAATGTCCAGTCCAGTTCCACACTTAGAAGGGTGTGGAACTGGACTGGACATTAGACATCAGTCAAGA
>WNFI01289707.1_pt1 | contig 10082 bp, 12 predicted proteins | sample 5400471 | NCBI WGS metagenome assembly WNFI01 (sample SAMN13153348, study PRJNA577476) | soil metagenome | isolation source: 100 cm saprolite on Douglas fir-dominated hillslope | place: USA:California | collected 2013-09-17
CACCTCCGGCTGCCAGTCGGCCGGGTTCGCGCGCGGGTAGAACTCCTGCAACGTCGCGAACCGGTGGCGCGACGACTGCAACACCTGGCCGATCAGATACCTCGTGAGATCACAACATTGTCCCGGGCGACCGCCAGCAGCGGACCGATGTTGGCCGGCCTGATCGAGCAGAAGAGATCCAGCAGGGAGCCGTGCTTGAGGAACCCAGGGTCTCGAACAGCTCGATGCTCAGCGCCGGCTCGAGTAGCTTGAGACACACCGCCGGCGTGGAGCTCATGATGCCGGCGCCGACGAGGATGACATCCGGTTCAGCCATGATGAGCCTCCCTCAATCCGCGCCCGCGGAAGGCCGGACCATTTTCTTTGGGTCGACGATCTGGTCGAACTCTTCCGCGCTCACCATACCGAGCTTGAGCGCGGCGTCCCGGAGGGTGAGGTCGTGATCGAGCGCGTAGTGCGCCGTCTGGGACGCCTTGTCGTAGCCGATGACCGGACTCAGCGCCGTCACCAGCATCAGCGAGCGCTCGACGAACGACGTGATCTGCCCGAGATTCTGCTGCGTGCCCTCGACCAGGAATTTCCGGAAATTCTGGCCGCCGTCGGCCATGAGCCTGATCGACTTCATGACGTTGAAGATCATGAGCGGTTTGTAGACGTTCATCTCGAGATAGCCGCCGGCGCCGCCGAAGGCGACCGCCGTGTCGTTGGCCATCACCTGGACCGCGAGCATCGCCGGCGCTTCGCACTGGGTCGGATTGACCTTGCCCGGCATGATCGAGGAGCCCGGCTCGTTGGCCGGAATGTTGAGCTCGGCCAGGTCGGCCCGCGGGCCGCACGACAGGAGCCGGATGTCGTTGGCGATCTTGTGCAGGGAAACGGCCAGGGTCTTCAGGGTGGCGCTCAGCTGGACGAGGTCGTCGTGCGCGCCCTGCACCGTGAACTTGTTCGGGGCGGTGACGAAGGGCAAGCCCGTGAGCCGGGCGATGTCGGCCGCGACCTCCCGATCGAAGCCGGGCGCCGCGTTGAGGGCCGGTGCCGACGGCCGTCCCGCCCAGGGCCAGCCGATAGATGCCTCCGAGCGCGCCGTCCAGGCGGGCCATGTTGTCCGCCAGCATTCCGACGTACCCGCGAAACTCCTGGCCCAGCGTGAGCGGCGTCGCGTCCTGCAGATGGGTGCGGCCGATCTTGACGATGTCGTTCCAGGCCTGGGCCTTGCGCTCGAGGGCGTCGTGCAGGGCCTCGACGGCCGGCCGCAGCGTGCGGGCGACCCCGAGCGCCGCCGCCACGTTCATGGCCGTCGGGAACGTGTCGTTCGACGACTGCGACATGTTGGCGTGGTCGTTCGGATGGACCGGCTTCTTGCTGCCGAGGGGTTGACAAGGCATAGGCGCCAATGAGCTCGCGCGGTATCAGGTCGTCCCCGATGCTGAAGTGCTCGAGCGACCGCTGCGTCTGCGCGCCCCAGAGCTTGTCGCCCGGAACCTCGACCGGACCGAGACTGTCGTGCTCGACACGCGTATGGGTCATGGATTCACTCACCATCGCCACGACGGCTAACGAAACAGGTTCGTCTTCGCGAGGTCGATGAGCTCGTCGCCGCGGCCACTGAGCACGGCCTTGGCCATGAAGATGCCGAACCCGGTCGCCTGCTCCAGGCTGATCGAGGGCGGCATCGCGAGCTCCTGCCGGTGCACGAGCACCTCGACCAGCGCCGGGCCGTCGTGCTCGAGCGCCTGGGCGATCATCGGGCGCACCTGTTCCGGTCGCCCCGCGGTCAGCCCCAGGAGGCCGGCCGCCTCGGCCATCCTGGCGAAATCGGGGTTGGCGAGCTCTGTTCCGAAATCGAGAATGCCCGTCGCCTTCATTTCGAGCTCGACGAAGGCAAGGGCGTCGTTTCTGAAGACGACGACTTTCACCGGCAGCTGGAGCTGGCGGAGCGAGAGCAGATCGCCGAGGAGCATCGCGAGACCGCCATCGCCGGACAGCGCCACGACTTGCCGGTCCGCATGACTCACCTGCGCCCCGATGGCCTGCGGCAGCGCGTTGGCCATGGACCCGTGGGTGAAGGAGCCGAGCAGCCGCCGCTTGCCGTTCATCGTCAGATAGCGAGCCGCCCAGATGGTCGGGGTGCCCACGTCGCAGGCGAAGATCGCGTCGTCGGCCGCCAGCTCGTCGATCACGCGGGCGACGTACTGTGGATGGCTTCCCGCCCGGCCGGGTGTGCCGGTGGCCAGCTCGTCGAGCCCCTTGCGCGTCTGCTGGTAGTGCGCCCGGGCCGCCTTCAGGTGCCTGTCGTCGCGATGCTGCTGAAGCCGGGGCAGGAGCGCGCGGATGGTCGTCTTCGTGTCCCCGACCAGGCCGCAATCGACCTTCGTCCGCCGGCCCAGCTGCTCACCACGGACGTCGATCTGCACGACGGTCGCCGCCTCGGGAAAGAACTGCTGGTACGGAAAGTCCGTGCCGATCATCAGCAGCACGTCGCAGCTCTTCATCGCGTGATAGCCGGAGGAGAAGCCGAGCAGACCGGTCATGCCGACGTCGAACGGATTGTCGTACTCGATGAACTCTTTGCCGCGGAGGGCATGCACGACCGGGGCGTTCAGCCGTCCCGCCAGCTCGATCAGCTCCGCGTGCGCGCCCGCACAACCCGCGCCGCCGAGGATGGTGACCCTCGTGGCACCATCGAGCAGCTTCGCCAGCGCCGCCAGCTCGTCATCGGACGGACACACCAGCGGGCTCGGCTCGGGAAATTGCAAGCGCGACAGTCGCTGGCTCGCCTCGCGCAGGGCCACATCGCCGGGGAGGGCGACCACCGCCACCCCGCGGCGCGACACGGCCGTCTGCATCGCGATCTCGAGGACCCGTGGCATCTGCTCGGGCTGCGACACCAGCTCGCAGTAGTGGCTGCACTGCGCGAAGAGGTGTTCGGGATGGGTTTCCTGGAAATATCCGCTGCCGATCTCCGAGCTCGGAACCTGGGCCGCGAGGGCGAGGACGGGCACCCGGCTGCGGTGGCAATCGTAGAGCCCGTTGATCAAGTGCAGATTGCCCGGACCGCAGCTCCCGGCACAGACCGCCAATCGGCCCGTGAGGTGCGCCTCGGCGCCGGCGGCAAACGCCGCCGTCTCCTCGTGTCGCACGTGAACCCAGCGGAGGTGCCCGTGCCGGCGAATGGAGTCGGTGATCCCGTTGAGGGAGTCACCGGAGACGCCGTACATTCTCTCCACGCCCCTGGCGACGAGGGTGTCGACGAGCACGTCAGCCACGGTCTGCTTGGCCATGGGATTCTCCTATTCACCGACCCTCGGGCGATCCTCCGGCACCGAATTGGTCTCGACGCGCGGGGCCGTCACGTCGGCGCGCGCGTCATGGATCGCACTCGCGATCTCGGCGCTCAGCGTGGCCAGCAGGCGGCTCTGCGCGGCCGCGAACGCGGCGTAGTCGGGGCCGCACGCGTCGTTCAACGTCGAGCGACCGGTGATGACCGACCGCGCCCCGCGACGGGTCAGCATCTGCCACTGGGCGTGCAGCACGCACCGTCCACCGAGCTGGCCGTCGAAGCGGGTGACTTGAACGACGAGCTCGCGATCGACCGATGTGCCGGGCGGCCACGGGTAGACCGCCACCCGGTCACCCGACAGCAACACCGTCAGATCCTGGCCGATCACCCGCATGACGCTGTCGCGCAGGGGCGCCGACCACTGGTCGAACTCGGCGAGCTGCACGGTGTTGGGGCCCGTTCGGGTGACGATCTCCGGCCGGTCGAGCTCTTCCGGCAGCGTGACCGAGCGGACGCCGATGACGATGGCGTCGGACGGGGACGCAGGGTTACCGCGGCTCTCCGCGACGGGCGCGAGCGTGTAGAGGCGCGTGGCGGGCGAGGTGCCGCAGCCGCCGAGCGCCGTCACACCGAGACCGACGGCCACGGTCACGACGATGCGCCTCGCGGCGCGCCGGTTCATCGCTGCCGCTCCGGGCGCTTGCCGACCACGACCGCTTCCGGATGCCGGTCGAGATAGTCGGCGAGGGTGCGCAAGGACCTCGCCGCTTTCGCGATCTCGCGCAACGACTCCGAGAGCTCGTCGCGCAATGGCGAATCCTCGCCGAGCACGCGGCGAGCGTCGGCCAGTGTCGCGTCGGCAGCGGCGGCCGCCTTCTCGATGGAGGCCGCGAGGGGCAGGATCTGCGCGTCGGCGTTCGCCACGGCCTTCCGCGCATCCTGCCCGAGCGCCCGGTACTCCTCGATGGCGGCGCCGGCGGCCGGGGTCAGCCGTGCGAGCGCGGCCTGGAGCGCCCGGTCGAGCTTCCCGAGCGCCGACTTCACCTCGGGGGCGGTCACCAGGGCCTTCACCGACTGCATGGTTCCGATCGTCTCCGTGACGAGGGCCTCGATCGGAAGGTTCTCGACCCTCCGGGTGAGCGTGTCGAAGCTCGACGGAATCGTCGGCATCTCTGGATAGCGCTTCGACCGGCCCGTGAGCCGCACGGGCGTGGTGGGGTAGAAGTTCAGCGCGACCACGAGCTGACCGGTCACGAGACTCTGGAGCTCGAGCCGGGCGCGGAGCCCGTGCTCGATGAGGAGCTCGAATCTCCGGGACTCTCGCTTGAGGGTGATCCTGCCTCCCCCGGCGTCGTGGAGATGGCGGGCATCGATCTTGAAGAAGACCGGGGTGTGGATCGACTCGTCACGAGGATCGATGACGACTCTGAGATCGGTGACCGATCCGATCTTGACCCCGTTGAACGTGACCGGCGCTCCGATGTCGAGGCCCTCGAGCGACCCGTCGAAATAGGCGACGACCATCTGGCTGTCACGGAAGAACCGGTCGCCGCTCAGAACGACAACACCGGCGACCGCGAGCAGCACGGCGCCAAGGACGAACGCTCCGATGACGGCCTGATTGGCCTTGCGGCCCACGGCGCTAGCTCCCGTCCTTCCCGCCGCGTGTCAGAAAGCGCCGGACCTTGGGGTCGCGACACTCGTGCAGGAGCTTGGTCGGATTACCGGCGGCGATGATGGTCTTGGTCTCGTCGTCGAGAAATATCGAGTTCGTGCCGATGGCGAAGATGCTCGCCAGCTCGTGCGTGACCAGGACCACGGTCGCGGATAGAAATCCTCGAAGCCTGCCAGTCCCACCAGCGCGAGCTTGAGCGAGGCGACCTCGCGGATCGTGGCCGGGGGCAGGTCGGTGAACTCCTCGACCACCAGCCCGATGTTCTCGGCCAGCGTCATGGAGCTCCAGAGGGCGCCTTCCTGGTAGAGGACACCGACGCGGCGCAGGATCCGCTGCCGACCTTGCGCGTCCGCCGTCCAGAAGCTCGTGTGATCGTAGTAGACGTCGCCGCGCGCCGGCGGCACGAGCCCGATCATGTGCCGCAGGAGCGTGCTCTTGCCTGACCCGCTCGGCCCCATGATGACGAAGATGTCCTCGGGCTCGACGGCAAAGTTGAGGTCCCGCTGGATGACCCGATCCCCGTACATCATGTCGAGGTCGCGGACCTCGATGCGCGATCGGATTCCGGTTGCGACATCGACGGTGGCCATCGTGCCGGCCTCACAGATGGAGGACGTCGAAGAGGACGGTCATCAGCGCGTCCGAGACGATGATGAGCACGATCCCGGTGACCACCGCCGACGTCGCGGCGGCGCCCACCGCCGCCGAGGTGCGCCCGGACTGCATTCCGCGCAGACAGCCCGCGATCGCCACGAGCACGCCGAACACCGAGGCCTTGATGAGTCCCGCCGCGAAGTCGTCCAGCGTGATGGCCTGGAGGCTGCGCTGGTAGTACTCCAGGCCGCCGAGGTGCAGCAGGCCGACGCCGACGGCGGCGCCGCCGAGCATCCCGAGCAGATCGGCGTAGAGGCAGAGCAGCGGCATCATCACGGCGAGCGCGATCATCCGCGGTAACACGAGAAATTCCATGGGCGGGATGCCGAACGTGGTCAGCGCGTCGATCTCCTCGTTGACGCGCATCGTCCCGAGCTGTGCGGCGAACGCGGCCCCCGTGCGACCGGCCATGACGACCGCGGTCATCATCGCGCCCATCTCGCGGGTCATGGCGACGCTGACGAGGTCCGCGACATACACCCCCACCAGGAACGTGATCAGCGAGACGATCGGCAGCGCCTGCGCGCCGACCTCCTGCACCACGAGCAGCAGCTCGGCCCGCTGAAACCGCGCCCGGCCGGTGAGCAGCCGGAGCACGCCGACGCACGCTTCGCCGATGAAGGCCAGCACCTCGACCGCCGACCGCGCCGCGGCGATCGCGCTCGACCCGACGCGGCCGAGCATCGACGGCCGATCGCGGCCGGGATGCTCCGTGGGCTCCGGCGTCGCGCCGGCCAGGGCCAGGAGCCGCCGTGCGCCCTCCGGCAGACCGACGAAATCGACGTGCATCTGCCGGCGCTCTGCTTCGCCGAGCACGTCGCGCAGGAAGATCAGCAGGCCGCTGTCCCATTGCAGGTTCCGGCCACCGTCGACGACGACCCGCGTGTCGGAGACCCTCGCGTACTCGAAAACATCCGCCGCGGCGGGCGCAGGCGCGCCGAGCGTCCAGCGTCCCGACAATCGCAGTCGAAGTGCACCGCGTTCGGTATGGTCGATCGCGACGTGCCGGGCGCCGGCCGGCGCGTCGTCGACGGCGCCCCAGCTGACGGTTACCTCGTCGTCCACGTATGCTTGGCGCGTCGCAGGAGAACGGGCGGGACTGCTTTCCGAAGCGTGAAGGCCGCCACCGAGACGAGGACGCCGAAGACGAGCACGTACACGCCGATCGCGTCCACCAGTAGGTCCGTGAGCGCATAGGGCAGGCTCAGGATCAGCACGGCCAGGAATATGGACCATAGACCGCCGGCGGCGAGAAACCAGTGCGCCGCCACGCCGCCAGCGGGCCACACCGCCCCGAGGATTTCGAGGATTCCCGTGACGAGTCCCCAGATCGCGATCACGTGAACGAAGCGCGCCGACTCGAACGGAAATCCCAATGCGACGACCCCGACGGCGACGCTGACGATGCCCTCCAGCACGACGGGCCACCCCTCGAGTGGTCTCCGCGAGGCCCGCACGGCCCAGGCCGCGGCCCAGATCCCGTCGAGCACGGCGTAGGTCCCGAACAACGCGACGAGCTCGCCGAGCCTCACGCTCGGCCACAGCAGAACGGCGAGCCCCATGAGGATGCCGAGACCGCCGCGAACCGCCACCATCCACCAGGTCTGCACGCGTGCTGCGCTCCTGTCTGCCGACGGCGGGTCGCTTCGATGGCGACTCGCAACGCTGCGACGATCGCCATCGAAGCACCCCGCCCGGGCGCTACTTCGCGAGGCTCAGTCGAATACCCTCGGCGCCGAGCTTGAGACTCGCCCCCTGGGTCGTGCTCTTCATCTCGACGACGACCCCGTTCTGATTCCTCATCACGGTCACGTCGGCGCCTCCGGCGGCCGTCGCCCCTGCGCCGACTGCCACGTAGTTCCCCGGAAAGTCCTCGAGCTTCGTCAGGTTCGACACATCCCCCTTCGCCGTGGCACGGGTCACCCCCACCTCTCCCACGGAAAGCCCTTCGACCTTCACGGGGTACGTCTTGCCGGCGTAGGTCAGCGTTCCCCTGCCCCAGCTGAAGCCGATCCCGGCTGCCACCGACCCGTCCGACAACGTCAGGGTCGCGTTCTTGCCCTGAGCCCCGGCCAGCCCGGCGAGCGCTGCGACAAGACCCCCTACCGCCACCACTCCGATCATGAAACGACGCATCATGATGTCCCTCTGCCCGGGATTTGTGGTATGGGCGCGTCTCCGCCCGGTCGAAGCATTGAACGGATCCCCGGCGACACCGGGCGACCTCGTCATCCGCCCATACCCTTTCGAGGTGAATGCGCTCGGCGCCGGCACGGTCACGTAAAATTCTGACAAGAACGAGCAAGGCTCATTTCAGCTCGTTCTCGTCCTCGGCGCCCGAAGAGCTCTTCATCATCGTCTTGATCGTCTCTTCGCCGTCGGCGTCGCCGATCAGCAGCAGAATGTAGACGCGGTCGCCGACGAGGCGCGCGGTCTGCACGGTCACGAACGTCGGGGAGAATGCGACGGCGTGGCTGAGCACGTCGTCGATGGCCGACCGCAGCGCGGCCGTGAGGTCGGTGTCGTCGTCGACGCTCTTCGCCGAAATCGACGTGGGGATCGCCACCACGTACGCCGCCGCCGGAGATGCGGCCGTCACAAGGGCCAGACCGAGAAGCGTCGCGAGCAGGGTCTTCATGCCGCCTTCCTCCTCGAAGCGGTCGAGAGACCGCTCTGCTACCTCTTATGAGGCGGCGCGGCCGGCCGACGTTTCGCCGGGGCAGAGGATGGCGTCAGCCGAGCACGATTTCGCTATGCCCAGGGCGACGGCAGCGGCGCCACCTGGGCACCGCCGCGCTCGTTCATCGACTCCAGGACGAGCCACACCGCCGCGAAGAGGAAGACGACCGAGCCTGGCACCCACATGATCACGCCCGCCATCGATTGATCATCGAGCGCGGAGATGGCGCCCGCGCCCGGGATCGTCGCGTACGCCGGGTAGATCACCCGGTCGGAGAAGGTCAGGATGGCCGCGAGGACCGTGTTCTGCAGATCGGCCAGCAGCAGGTACGGGATCATAACGCGACGGCGAACGAGACCCAACCGAAGGCGGGATGCGCGATGACATCCGCCGTCGTTCGCCCGACGCGAGACGCAAGCGCGGCCGCCACGGCCAGCCGGATCGCTCGGGGGAGCCCGAGCAGCATCGGGGCGACGGGCGCGCCCAGCCAGAGAAGCGGTGGCGCCAGCATCATCAGCAGCTGGTGCTGCGTCATGTGGGCCGACAGGCGCCGGCCGGCGAGGGCGTCCAGTGGTGAAGCCAGCGCGAAGGCAATCACACCGAGGCCGCCGAGGAACGCCGCGAGACGCCCCTCGCCGAAACGCAGGGGCGCCCGCCGCGCGAGTATTCGCCAGCCGCGCGCGTAGATCGCCCCCGTGACGAGGAGCGCGCCCAGCATCGACCACGCTTCCGCGCCGTGCGGCATCAGTCCTGGCGCGCCATCGGTCGCGCCGCCACGGGCGCACGCGCCGGCGCTTGGTTCGAGGGGCGCAGCGTCTCGAGAAACGCGACCAGCGCGTTCACCTCGGCGGGTACCAGGTTCTTGCCGTAGGCCGGCATGTTGCCGCCGCCCTGGAGCACCTGCCGGATGAGCTGATCACGTGTGAGCCGCGTCGCCACCCCGTCCAGGGCCGGGCCGCGCCGGCCCCCGTCACCGCCGAGGCTGTGACAGTTCCGGCACTGCTTGTTCTGGACCACGAGCGCCCCCTGCAGCTCGAGCGGCGAGCGTCCCTGCACGTAGGCCACCGGCGTGGCAAGCGCGGTCCCGGCGTCCATGACGGGAGACCAGGGCGCGCCCTGGAGCTCGAGCGGCGAACGTCCTTGCACGTAGGCCACCGGCGTGGCGAGCGCGGTCCCGGCGTCCATGACGGGAGACCAGGGAGACGTCACGCCCAGGGCCGCGAGCGTCGTCACGACCAGGAGGATGAGGAGCACGCTCAGGACCGCGCCCGGCCGGCGGCGCCAGCTCTTCTCGCCGGTGCCGGCGAACAACGGCAGCGCCAGCAGCAGCACGATCGCGAGCGGCATCCCCACGAGCAGGATCACCGTCTCCGTCCACGGTGGCAGCAGCGCCAGCAGCGCAAAGAGAGAGAGGAAGTAGAAGTCCGGCCTCGGGGAGGCATCGGTGACCGTCGGGTCCGGCGCGCCGTGCGGGCCGTTGGGGCCGAAGATCGCGGCGCACGCCAGCACGGCCAGGACGACGACGGCCATCCCCACCATGTCCTTCCGCGCGGCGACGGGGAAGAACGGCACGCCGTCGCGATGGACCTCGTCCTCGTATCGCTTGCGGTATGTCTCCCGGTCGACCACCCGTCCCGGCATCGGCCACTCGTTGACCCCGAGTCTGAGGACCAGCCAGAGATGCAGACCGGTGAGCGCGATGAGGATCCCGGGGATCGCGAAGACGTGGAGCGCGAAGAACCGTGACAGCGTGCGGCCGGCGATGATCGGCCCCCCCAGGAGCACGTGGACGA
>WNFI01676017.1_pt1 | contig 10082 bp, 8 predicted proteins | sample 5400471 | NCBI WGS metagenome assembly WNFI01 (sample SAMN13153348, study PRJNA577476) | soil metagenome | isolation source: 100 cm saprolite on Douglas fir-dominated hillslope | place: USA:California | collected 2013-09-17
GTAGTGTATTAAGAGTTACGAGATCAGAAGATGTCTTTATAATATTATTAGCATAAATCAAGAAAAATGGTAGATGATGAATTTCCTGTAATCCGTAGGAGAACTGTAATGGTGTCGCTATGAGTGCCACGATGAAAAGCAGCAGACGATCAGTTCCTGTGAATAGATATTTGCAGCGAGCAAGTTCGATAAGTGCCACAATGCATAATAGACAGATGAGAGCGTAGTTGACAGATGCCGCCGCGTTGTTCTCCATAGAGATCGATAGCAATTGCTTAGAGATCGATAGCCATTGTTGCTGGACCTGTGTACCCACGCCATTCAATAATAATGCATAAGTTGCAGCAACTATTGCTAGACAGACATGGTCCACCCAGCCGAAGCGCTCTTTTGGCCGCAGCAGTGATACTGTTATCAATACAACAATGCATAGAGTGAGCAACTGGTTGAAAGTAGTTGCCCGAATAATAGGCTGCATCTCGGGCAAGGTAAAGATCGTTATTGCTACGAGCATTACAAACAAGATGGTTATTGCAAGGATACTATGCGCTAGGGGATGGCGTATATGATGGTTGGAAATGGCTGCGCTGAGCAGCAAGAGCAGAAGGAGACAGAGATAGAAAGCGACAAGGTGAACTGGATAATGGAGCGTATTAAGCAGGTACAGGCTTCCGCCTATCATCGCGACAGCAAATACAATAAGGAGAAAGATAAAATATGGTGTCCAGACGGCTCGGTCCAGCCAGCGTGCCTGTCTGGTGAAGAGGCTATGCCAGAGACTTGTGGGTGAGGTTGATAGAGCACGTCTACAGTTGCGGTAGAGCTGCTTCAGTTGTGGCACAATTGTCAGCAGAAACCAGGCACAAAGTGTACCATATAGGTTAGCCACCAAAGGAACAACTGTACTGGTCCACCAGACGCCCAGGCGGCCGGGCAGTCCGGTGTGACGTATCATCCAAGAACTGAGTTGGGCCGCACATGCTATTTTAGGGTCATAGCTGCTAGCGATGTTGGAGGTTGCATTGCTGGCCTGTCGCTGGATGTAAAGCAGCTCATGTCGCACGGCGTCAGCATTTGGAGGGCGCTGATCCTCTCTGGTTGCGACCAGCTGTTGAATGAATTCACTGAGATTGAGGGGAACCTGTGGATTGTCGTCGTGCACTGGTAAAAAGTGGAAGAGTGTAGGTCTGTTTGATTGGGGTTCTTTGCCAGTGAGACAATAGTGCAATGTAGCACCCAGGCTGTACAGATCAGAGCGCGGTCCCGTCTGCCCACTGCCATGCTGCTCTGGAGATGCAAAGCCGGGGGTCCCGAGGTTTTGGGTATCATGCAGCAGACCCTGCTTGAAGACACGTGCGATACCAAAGTCGATCAGGAAGACACTTCCCTTCGCAGTCACCATGACATTGGAGGGCTTGAGGTCACGGAAAATGACGGGAGGGGTTTGCTGGTGCAGGTAGGAGAGCACATCGCACAGTTGCAAGGCATAGTCTAACACGTCTTCGACTGGCAAGCAGTGTGTGGCACTTTCTGTCAGCAGTTGTTCGAGTGTTTTGCCTTCAATAAAATCCATCACCAGGTAGGATCGCCCATGCTCATTGAAAAAAGCATAGACGCGCGGCAGATTGGGATGCGAAAGGTTACTGAGTATCTCACCTTCCCGCCGAAAGAGTTCCTCAGCTTCGTGCAGTTTAACAAAGCTCTGATACTGACTCTGGCTCATCTCTTTGACTGCGACGAGACGATTGCTCTCCTGCATATCAATTGCTTTGTAGACTGCGCCCATTCCCCCCTCACCTACCGTTTCGCTAATGATATAGCGCCCCTGCAACTGCGATTGAGGAGTAAGGAATCCGGTTTGATGTATGTTAGACATACTATGCTTCCTGAACCTTCACAATAATAATGAGTATGGGTACCATAATTATTTTACTATATAGGGCTAACCTATGGTTCGAAGGAACTTGATAGTTTGGATCCTAGGCAACAAGAGTCTTTTCAAGTTGCTTCTTTTATCACCTCAAGATGTCCTAAATGTCCCTAGACAAGAACCACTCTCGCCAGGTATACTTAAAAACAGATGGCAAAAGCACTTGACTGTTCACTACCAGAGTGAAAGATGCCAATGAGCTTTCTCGGTTGCTTTGATACCATCTTGGATGAGCTATTGGCTGCTCAAACTCTCAAGTTCGAACTGCCTAAATTGAGCCATCCCTAAGGGATAACTTAATCTTTCTGAGCAATATTCCAAGTATAGCAGGCGGTTGGTAGAAGCGAGGGCTTTTGAATTTAGAAAGCCCTTTTTATAAAACTATAGAGTATTAAACATTTTTACTACTATATAATTTATAATAAAAAATAGGAGTTAACTATGCAAAATAGTCTTATGCAATATATTGAATCATCGGACTATGAGCAAGATCTACTTGCAGTTCGCACGATCTGGGGGGAGCCAGGGGCCTTAGGAATTGCAGGCATGTTTATCTTCCTTTCATATATTACTCTTCCTATCCTCACCATAGCTCAACCTGCTAGAGGGCCTTCCCGGATGACTACAATGGAAATAGGGTTAGCAGACGGACGAGAAAAGAGCTTCCTCCAACGTATGCTAGGGCTAAGTACTGAGAGTATCTGGCAAGGTGGGATACGCTGTCCCCTCGTACGTGACATGATCTTGAGATTGCATCAAGGCCACCTCCGACTTGTGGGCATGCAGCCTGAGTACATGGATTACTTGTCAGGGATCATTAGCTTATCCATACTGAGAGTTCATGCAGTGCAAGGTAGCCATATTGATATAAACACCAAAGCAAATTATTGGCGCTATATGCAATACGCTTGTTCACTGCTAGGCACAAACTTAGACGAGGAATTAGCTACTCAGGAACGATGTCAAGCATTTATAGATAAACATACGCAACTATCCCTAGATGGAAAAATATTACTCAGTTCATTGCAAGAGGCTTACCCTTCCTATATAGAAAAGTCTTTGCCTGTTTTATTCAAAAAAACTTTCTTTACAATACAAAAATTAATGGAGGATACTAATGTTTCATATGCTTCTTCAGCGATATGCTAACCATATTGATCAAATTGAGCAGCTTATGATAGGAGAGATCGCGTATTGGGATTGGAATGATATACCACAAATGAAGGCGCTGGTTATGCGCTATCTGGCTCGTAGTGGGAAGCGCTTGCGACCACTGCTTGGACTACTTTTTGCAGAGCTGTATGATGGTCAATTGGAAGCAGTTTATTGGCCTGCTGCGGCTATCGAGACGTATCACACAGCTACCCTCGTTTATGATGACATCCAGGACAATTCGGAGTTCCGTCGTGGGTTGCCATGTGCTCATGTCACAGCCAGTACGAGCACAGCTATGAATCTGGCTGCGGTAACGCGCAGCTTCATGTATCACTTTGTGCATCGATCTCCTCACCTGGATGCAACACAGAAGGTGGAAATTCATCAAATGTTAGATCATGCATCAACACTGGTTACTCTTGGGCAGAGTATTGATATTGGCTGGCATGAAGGTTGGTACTCCACCTATCAAAGCCTTCCATATGAGCGTATGATCCAATGGAAATCGGCATCACTGTTTGGGTGTATTGCTGCAATCAGTGCTATGTTATCAGGTAATGACTCAAATGCTGTGCTTCAGGCAAAAGAAATAGGCATTGAGATTGGCCTCCTTTTTCAAATGGTTGATGATTATCTCGATATATTCGGTGACCCAAAAGTGATGAGGCGGCCGCTTTTCACTGATTTCTGTGAAGGGAAAGTAACCTATCCTGTCATTTGCCTTTTTAATCGGTTAACCTCTTGTGACAAAGTGGATGTGGTGAATCATGTATTACAGCGTTTGGAGCAGCGGGATGCTCATCAAGAGAATTGGCAATGGCTTGTTGATCTTATGCTTGATTTTGGGATAGATGAATGCTTGCAAAACCAGTTTCAGGAGAAGGTAAAGCAGCTTACCTGCGCTATTGGAAAGATAGCTGGAAACACTCAAGCTCAAGAGAGCCTGAACATGTTTGTCGATACTCTTGTGTCTCCAGTTAACAGTGGACAGAGAGCATAAAGGTTAGAAAAGTGGATCAACCGGAGTGATACAATGATGAGAAAGCAGCAGCCTGTACCATATCGTTTAAGATTATCACATTTTTATCTGTTCTATCTTGTTATGTTTCATTTATTCCCTCGTGTTCTCTATCACCTTATAAAGAGACCTTACTGCCGAGACGTGCCTGCAATTGACTATGAGTTATCTCAGCAAAGCAGAAAACAAAAAAGAGGTCTCCGTGCCCTCTATGATACTATGCTCAGTTTCTTGCTGGATGGTTATATTGAACTCACAGGGGCAAAGCTAGCACCAGGCACAGGGCAAATAATGTTCTTGTTAGTTGAGTTAACAAAATGTCTTGACGAATACCTGGATGAGAACCTTGAAGCAGGGGGTTCATTAGCAATGAGTGAAGCGCTAGAGGCACCTGCACTTCAAGAGCAGAGGGCAATGTTTCGTCGATATCTGGAACTATTTGGCTGTGCGGAGCCAATTCTAAAGTATGTGAGGCAATTGTTTGTTACCTATTATGATACATATGTAAATATTCTTAACATAGCAAGGAATAATTTGCAATTTGAAGATATATTAGAGGCTGCAAAAATTGATACAGGTATATGGTTTCGCAGCGTGATGGAAGTAGTTATATTGTTTAACAAGCATCAGATGAATGATGAAGTTCTCAACGATTTTTTTCTTTTTGGAATGGTTGGGAAGTTCGTCGATGATATGGCTGATCTGGTTGCTGATGTCGAGCAAGGTTCGCCAAATCTGCTCTATGCTTTGATCCGTCAAAATCCAGAGGAATATGCCCTCCTCCAGTTTGCAATTAAGAAAGGGGAGCGTCTCAACCTTGCTTGGTGGAAAAAGCGTTGTCCTCTCACTTATATGCATTATTTCAAGTATATAGAGTATTACTATCAACAAATAAAATCATCTAAGGTCAGAATAGCTTCTATGCTGATGTTTGTTGCATGTGCTAGGGGTATTAAATATCCATCGTATTTTCTCAATAATTGGGGTAACGTAGCCTGAAAGTGTTGGCCATCGGATGGAGAAAGCCCTTCTACCCTGGATCCAGCCAGAGAATCAGTTTTTCTTTCCCCAAATTTTTGAGATGATACCATCCATCTCTAAAAATGCTTTTGTAAATTTTTATGGGATACTGGCATTTTATCGATGAACTTCCCCGCAGGTTGCTGCGGGGATCAGTAGATTTGCTCTGCCCTGCTTGCCACGCTCTGCGTGTCCTTTGTCATAGGCAATTACTCACTACTGCTTACAGTTCCCACACTCTGAGCCTGAGGCAACTGTGCAACACGAGCAGGAATGGCATCACGCAATGGTAGGGCCGGAACCGTCGGCGTCGGCTTCGTACGTAGCTGTGCACGAATGGCGGGAGCCTGAGCACGGCGCGTCGTGGTTGTGGTAACACGGCTCACCAGGAAGACAAAGCCAATGAATGCTAGCCAGTTCACTGCGCCTACTACTACCAGATAGACCCAGACAGGTGCCCAGCTTAACACGAAGTAGAGCAGAGCCACAACGACGATATTGGCCAGAGTTACTGGCATCAAGATCAGCCAGGCAAACTGCATTAACTGGTCAGCACGCAGGCGTGGTAATGTTGTGCGAACCCAGATGAAGACGAAGCACAGGCCATAGACTTTGAGCAGGAAGTAGAGTACAGCCAGGAGGTTACCAACGAAGCCCCATAGAACGCTGTGCAGACCTGTCAGGAAGTTCACCCCGGGACCGGAGAAACCACCCAGAAACATGTAAGCAGTTGTCGCTGACACAATCGTCATATTGCCGTATTCACCCAGGAAGAACATTGCCCAGCGTAGCCCGCTGTACTCTGTCAGGTAGCCCGCAACCAGTTCCGACTCAGCTTCTGGCAAGTCGAAAGGTGCACGGTTTGTCTCTGCCAGGCCGCAGGTATAGTAGATAATAAGCATTAATGGCTGGACAAGTATGAACCAAGCCCATGGTGTAAAGCCGTCGAAAATAAAGTCGAGCACTGCTATGCCCGTATGGTGCCAGACATTCTGGAACTGCATAATCTCTATAAATGAGATTGTACCGATGCCATCGCTAGCGGACTTAGGGTAGCCAGGCTGGCCAGCAAGTACACTTGTTAGCATGATCACACCAACTAGAGCCAGTACCAGTGGTAGCTCATAGGAAATCATCTGCCCGGCAGCGCGCAGGCCACCAATTAGCGCATATTTGTTGTTCGAACTCCAGCCTGCCATGATCACGCCTACTACATCCACTGAACTCATAGCTACCAGAAAGACGAGACCTGTCGCCAGAGGGATACCTGGCAGCTGGAGATACGGTGAGAGAGGCAGGACAGCAAAAGATGCAATGACTGGAGCAATAAAAACGGATGGTGCAATCAGAAAAAGTGCCTTGTCTGTCTTATTGGCATGAATGTCCTCTTTTAAGAGCAACTTCACCATATCTGCAACCGTTTGCAGCAAGCCCCAGGGTCCGGTATGCAGAGGACCGTAGCGATCCTGCATCCAAGCCATCACCTTGCGCTCAGCAAGTACCAGGATTACTGCACTGGTTAAGACAAAGCCAAAGATTGAGACGAAGGCGACTACAAACTGCAGCAGATCAACTTGCGAGAATTGCGTCCCTATATCATCAGCTAACTGTAAAATCATACGATAACTCCAATAGATGTGATGTTACCTGTCAACTTCACCCAATACTATATCCAGGCTACCCAAAATCGCCACTGTGTCACTCATCTTGTGACCACGCAGTAATTCGGGCAGAATTTGCAAGTTTACAAAAGAAGGGCCGCGCATTTTAGCACGCCAAGGATACTCACTGCCATCACTGATGAGATACACTCCCTGTTCGCCCTTGCTGCTCTCAATCGCAAAGTAGGTTTCACCTCTTGGTGCACGTAATGCTATAGGAGTGCGTGTGCTGATAGGGCCGCCGGGCAATTTGTCGATTGCCACACGACAGAGACGAATGCTCTCTGTAATCTCCTGCATGCGAACCTTATAGCGAGCATAGCAGTCACCCTCCTGCCGCACCTGGGGATTGACAGCAACTTCTCGATATGCCATATACGGGCGGTTCACACGTAGATCCCAGTTGATGCCGCTGGCACGCAGCATCGGTCCTGTTAGTCCATATGCCAATGCCTGTTGCGGATCAACGTAGCCTACGCCCTGAGTACGAGATTCAAAAACCTCGTTTCCAGTAATGAGCAGATCCAGTTCGCCCATATTCTTCTCAAGCTGATCAAGAAATGCCTGGCACTCTTTCAGCCAGCCTTTGGGAAAATCATGTAGAACACCGCCCACGCGCAGATAGTTCACATTGAAGCGGCTCCCACCCAATGCCTCAAAGAGCGAGAGAATACCTTCGCGATCGCGGAACGTCCACAGGACTGGTGTAAAGGCACCCAGGTCTAGCAAATACGTACCAACTGCCACTAGGTGGCTGGCAATACGCTGCATCTCGTTGGTTAACAAGCGCATGTATTGTGCACGCCGAGGTACTTCAAGCCCCATCAACTGCTCTACTGCTCCCACATAAGCGGTCTCGTTGAGCATAGGAGAGAGATAGTCAGCATTATCCATATACCGGATACCACCCATAAACGGGCGATTCTCCAAAATTTTCTCGATGCCACGGTGCAGATAGCCGATGACCGGGGTACATCCGACAACTGTCTCACCTTCCAGGTTGAGGACCAGACGCAAGACGCCATGAGTACTGGGATGCTGCGGTCCCATGTTAAGCAGCATTTCCTGAGAATGTGGCCCCTCTTGCTGTTGAAACTCTTCGATAGTGTCTCTGAACTCGGAATGAATGTCTTGGTTTGTCGACATAAGCTGCCTCATATGTATGTAAATTTACCTTTTCTGTTGCCATTTACGTAAGCGAACGCCGAAGTAGGCCGACCATGTCAATGCTAGTAATGCTGCTATAGCACCCAGTACATAGCGATCAGGGTTGTTGGTAAAAAAGGTAAAAGAGATCGCAAATCCCCAACATCCGAGTGCGACCATTGCTGCCATCATCATCCGCACAGAGCGGACACCGCCTGTTCCTTTTTTCCGTGTTTTAGTTTTAGGCATGGCACTAGCTCGCATTCTAGTTGTGCTTCATCTTGCCTTATGCTCTTCGTTCTTGTTACCCGGTACAGACTCTCCTTCTGGCCTTGCCTCGTGCACATTAGCCTCTTCTGCGTAGCCCTCAAAGGCATGACCAAAAGTTGGCGTTCCTGGATGCAGGCGTTCTTCCATTCCCTGTCCCAACTTCTTCTGCACCACATGTTCAACACTACGTTGCTGAAAATTCCCGGCAGTGGCCATGTTGGGATCAACTTGTGTGGTCGCATGTGGCTTCACCGTCAAAGGCACCTGATGGAAACTCTTGAGCAGTGGATAACCTTCAAAATCATCATCGAGCAACATACGGCGCAGATCAGGGTGGCCAGCAAAGCGAATGCCAAACATATCATAGGTCTCACGCTCTAGCCAGTTTGCCGTCGACCAGACGGATACCACGCTATCAACTTCCGGCTTCTGACTGTCAAGACGCACTTTGAGTTGGATCACTTGGCCGCGTGTGACGGAGCGGATATGATAGACCGTTTCCAGGTGATCAAGCATATCGACGCCAGAAATACAGCTTAATAGGTCAAAGCCCAGCTGGTCACGTAGGAAGCGGCAAACAGCCACAAGATGCTCACGCTCAACTTCCAACCCTAGGTAGTCACCTTTCTGTGGAATCGGGACTACGGGCTTTCCAGTGATCTGTACAATCGGAGTCAGTTCACGTGCTAGTGCTGCATTCTGGTCGCGGTAACCAGTCGTAGCACTCGCAATTAACAGCCCAGGAGATGATAAAAACGATATCTACATCAAAGGCCACAAAGAGTAGAGCGAAGATATAGAAACCTAGTGGATACTGGACCCAGGCCGATCCAATGGGAGTCTCACCGGACTCATATGTTTGTTCTTTTTCTTTGGTTCTTTTATGTGGGGCAAGCAGGTTTGACAGTGCCGTCATCGCAACGACAAACACAAAGCCTGCGGCAAACAAAATACCTGCATATAAATATCCAACATTAGCTGGTGTTGACACGAAGATCTCTCCTCCCAACAATAGCCTCCGCGCTGAAGGCGGGGAACCCCCTGCCCTTATGGGGCGGAGGCCATAAAGTGCTATGTTGATTATAGCATAGCGAGGAAGGAGCGGCAATTTAAGCCCCTTAGAGTTGTGGCATCTGCACAGTATCGGGCTTGGCAAGCAAGTGAATTCGTGGCATGCCAGCCTCCTTTGCCGATTCTGTAAAGTGGATTACAATCACGCTCACATTGTCTTCTCCTCCGCCGTCAAAAGCTGCCTGGATCAATGCATCGCTCATGGTCGATGGATTCGAAGCAGCACTCTTGATCACATCTTCAATCTTTGGATCACGTACCATGTCCCACAAGCCATCGGAACAGAGGAGTAACTTATCACCTTCCTGCAACTGGACCTTGAATAGGTCGACCTCCACGTTGGGCTTTTCACCCAAACTCCGGTAAATATGACTGCGCTTAGGATGGGTATAGATATCATCGGGTTTGATAATACCAGCCTCGACCAAGCTTGCCACCACAGAGTGATCATTGGTAATCTTTTTCAGCCCATCTGGTTCATGGTAGAGATAGGTTCGGCTATCCCCGACATTGATAACATAGGCAAGGTTATCAACAACTAATGCTCCAGTCACTGTCGTCCCCATATCACCTCGTTGCTCTATATTTCGCTGGTGTACTGCCTGATTCGCACTATGAATGCTTTCTACCAGCAATTTAGCATAATCATCGTTTGGATCCTTAAGCAATCTGGGCAATATATGTTCGATGATCTTCTGAATCGCTAGACGACTTGCATCCTGTCCATTGGCATGTCCTCCCATACCGTCCGCAATTACAAACAGACCGTATGGATGAGTACTCGGCACTTCGTCAATTAATCCCTGTGCAG
>WNFI01712470.1_pt1 | contig 10082 bp, 8 predicted proteins | sample 5400471 | NCBI WGS metagenome assembly WNFI01 (sample SAMN13153348, study PRJNA577476) | soil metagenome | isolation source: 100 cm saprolite on Douglas fir-dominated hillslope | place: USA:California | collected 2013-09-17
CGGATGTGGTCGGCCGCAGCGGCCGGATGCCTCGTGCCGCCCACCGGGCGTACGGGCGGCGCCGCGCGACTTCGCGCTTGGCCTCGGCATCGTGCAGCACCGCCTTGCGGCGTGTGTCCACGACCAGCAGCTCCCCCGGCCCGAGCCGCCCGCTCTCGATCACGGTCGCGGGATCCAGGTCCACGAGCCCGACCTCGGATCCGGCGACGACCAGCCCATCCCGGGTGACCTTGTAGCGGCACGGGCGCAGCCCATTGCGGTCGAGGGCCGATCCCACGAGCACGCCGTCCGAGAACGCCAGGGCCGCCGGGCCGTCCCACGGTTCCACGAGGCACTCGTGGAACTCATAGAAGCCCCGCAGCGCGGGCTCCATTTCCACCGCACCCTCGTGCGCCTGGGGGACGAGCATCATGAGCGCGTGCACCGGATCGCGGCCCGAGCGCACGAACAGCTCGAGCGCGTTGTCGAGGCTGGCCGAGTCGCTCCCCGCGGCCCAGATCACCGGCTTCAGGCGGTCGACGCTCTCCCCCCACAGGGCGGACGCGAGCGCCGGCTCGCGCGCCCGCATAGCGTTGCGGTTGCCCCACAACGTGTTGATCTCGCCGTTATGGGCGAGCAGGTGGAACGGTTGGACCAAGGGCCAACTCGACGTGGTGTTCGTCGAGTAGCGCTGGTGAAACACGGCGAGCGCCGTCTGGAAGTCGGGAGACTCGAGGTCGGGATAGAACGCCCCGAGCTGGGTCCCCGTGAGCAGCGCCTTGTAGACGATGGTCCGCGCCGAGAGCGAGCAGATGAAGAACGGTTGCAGATCGGCGCCGCCGTCGGCGACGCGGTGCTCGATCGTCTTGCGGGCGAGATACAGGGCCCGCTCCCACCCGGCCTCGTCGCCGCGGCCCCCGTCAGCGGGCGGGGCGACGAACACCTGTTGGATCGCCGGGCAGGAGGCGCGCGCGCCCGCGCCGAGGACGTCGGGGCGTACCGGGACGTCGCGCCACCCGAGGATCGCCATGCCATCGCCGTGCAGCACATCCGCGATGATGGCGCTTACGCGGGCGCGCGCGCCGGGCTCGGGCGGCAGGAACAGCGAGCCGACGGCGAACGATGCGCCCGGCTCCAGAGCGAGACCCGAGCGCGCCGCCTCCCGGTAGAACAACGCGGCGGGGATCTGCGTGAGGACGCCGGCTCCGTCGCCCGAGCTGTCGGTCGCCGCAGCGCCGCGGTGAGCCACGCGCCGCAACGCCTCGAGCGCCAGCTGCGTGACCTCGTGGGACGGCTCCCCGGACGCCCGCGCGACGAACCCGACGCCGCACGCGTCGTGCTCGCGCCACGGATCGAGATCTGGCGCCCGCGCGTTCCTCCAGCGCGATCGCTCAGCGTCTTCGGTCACGTCGCCGTCCGGTTGCGGTCACCAGCACGCTGCTCCATCACGGTCCTTGGCTGCTCCACAAAAAGAAGGCCCGCTCGATCGGGAGCGGGCCGCGGTGTCGCCTGGGTTCGTCTACACGCTTAGGCCGCCCGCCCGCTCCCGTCGTTGGGAGCCGTCGGATTCAGAATGGCCAGATGCTTCAGCGCGTGCTGCCTCATGCGGTACGGTCGCCTCGCTGGAGTATTAAATATTCATGCCCTAGCATAAATATACCCGCCCGTTCGAACCCGTCAAGGGGGCCGTGCCACCAGCTGTTGCAGCTCGGCGAACGGGATGAGGTCCGCCAGCGCCTCGTAGGTGCCGCGCTGGCGCAACTCGGCGCCGACGCGGCGCACCGTTCCCAATGCCGCCTGCACCACCCGCGGCCCGAGGCTGGCGCGCCGCACCCCCAGGCGCTCGAGCTCCCCGAGCGGCGGCGCCGGCGGGCCGGCGATCACGTTGAGGGGACCCGGGAGTTCCTTGGCGAGGCGCCCGATGGTGTCGCCGTCGCTCACGTGGGGCACGAACAGGCAGTCGGCCCCAGCCGCGTGGTAGGCGGTGGCGCGCTCCACGGCCTCGGTGAAGCGCCGCGCCGGGTCCCACGCCTTCACCTCGAAGGCATCGGTGCGGGCGTTGATCACGAGGGGCACGCGCGCCGCGGCGCCTGCCGCACGTACGGCGCGGATCCGCTCGACCTGCAACCCGGCATCGAGCAGGTCGCCGGCGCTCCCCGCGACTGATCCGTTCACCGTCCGGATAGCCGAGCGCCCAGGCGATGCCCGCGCTGGTCGTCGCGATGGCGGGGAACCCGGCCGTCTCCATGAGACGGGCGGTCACCACGTCCCAGGCGTTGGGAAGAATCAACAGGCGGGGCCCCGCATGGAGCTCCCGCAACGCGTCCGCGCGCTGGCGCTGACTGGTTGTGCTCATCCCTCCTCCTCCGCATAGTCGCCGAACGGTTCTCTTCCACGCGGGCGAGCGGCGGCTAAGTTAGGGACACCCAAACTAATTGCAGGGTGGCCCTCATGGTTTCGAGCGCCGTGCGCCGCGTCGCCTGCTCTCTCGTCCTCTTCGCCGTCGGGCCGCTCGCCGCCCAGGGCGTGCCCGCCCCGCCCGCCCCGCCGCTCACCGTCCACGCCATCTTGGGCTCGCGCGACTTCGCGAGCGAGCTGGTCGAAGTCGCCTGGACGCCGGACGGCACGGCGTATACGGCCATGGAGCCGGACGCGGCGGGCCACAGCGACCTGTATCGCGTGGAGGCGATTAGCGGTGCGAAGCGGCTGCTCCTGCGTGGCAGCGACCTCGTCCCCCGCGGCGCCGACCACCCCATCGCGATTGAAGAGTACCAGTTCTCGGCTGACGGCACGAAACTGCTCATCTTTACGAACTCGGCCCGGGTGTGGCGGCAGAACACCAAGGGCACGTTCTTCGTGTGGGACTTCGCCGCCCAGCGACTCGTGCCGGTGAGCACTCGGCCCGGCTACCAGCAGTTCGCCAAGTTCTCGCCCGACGCGCGCCGCGTCGCGTTCGTGCGGGACAACAACCTCTTCGTCACCGACCTCACGAGCGGAGCCGAGACGGCGCTCACCACCGACGGGAGCCCGACCGTCATCAACGGCACCTCGGACTGGGTGTACGAGGAAGAGCTCAACCTGCGCGACGCCTTCCGCTGGAGCCCCGACGGCAGCCGCATCGCGTTCTGGCGGCTCGACCAGGGTCCGATCCGGCCGTTCTATCTCGAGAACTTGGACTCGCTGTACCCGCAGCTCGTCCCGGTACGCTACCCCAAGAGCGGCACGCCCAATTCGGAGCTCAAGATCGCCGTCGTGGAGCTCGCCACCGGGCGTACCACCTGGGTGGAGCTCGGGGCGGACAAGGACGTCTACGTCGCCGCCATGGACTTCGCGGGCTCGCCCGAGGAGATCTGGCTCACCCGGCTCAATCGCCACCAGAGCCGCCTCGATCTCCTGCTCGCCGACACCCGGAGCGGGGCCTCGCGCGTGATCATGACGGACAGCGATGCGGCCTGGGTGGACGCGCACGAGCCCCGCTGGATCGGCGCGGGGCGCCAGTTCCTGTTCGAGTCGGAGCGGGACGGCTATGCCCAGCTGTATCTCTACAACCGCGACGGATCGCTCGTCCGCCGGGTCACGCCGGGCGGCTGGGATGTGCTTGCCGTCCGCGGCGTGGACGAGCGGGCGAAGCTCGTGTACTTCACGGGCGCCATCGACGGCCCGCTCGGCCGCCCGCTGCTCCGCATCGGGCTCGACGGGAAAGGGCTGACGCGGATCTCCACGGAGCCCGGTACCCACGCCGTCGAGTTCGCACCGAAGCTCGATCTCTATGTCGACACCTACTCGCGGGCCGGCGTGCCGCCAGTCGAAACACTGCGGCGCGCGGACGGCCAGCTGGTGCGGTCAGTGGCGACCAACGGGGCGCTGGCGCAGAAGGTGGACGCCTTGCGGCTGCGGCCGCCCGAGTTCGTGCAGGTTCCGGCGGCGGAGGGCGTGGCGCTCAACGCCTGGGTGATCAAGCCGCGCGAGTTCGACCCCGCGAAGCGGTATCCGCTGCTCCTGTTCGTGTATGGCGGACCCGGGTCACAAACCGTCACCGACGCCTGGGGCGGACCGTCCTACCTGTGGCATCAGCTGCTGGCCCAGGCCGGCTACCTCGTGGCGAGCGTGGACAACCGGGGCACCGGGGCCCGTGGGGCGAAGTTCAAGAAGCTCAGCTATCTGCACCTCGGACGCTACGAGACGGCCGACCAGATCGCCGCCGCGCGCTGGTTCGGCCACCAGGGCTTCGTGAATCCGGATCGGATCGGCATCTGGGGGTGGAGCTACGGCGGCTACATGGCGTCGCGCGCCATGTTCATCGGCGCGGGCCTCTTCAAGGCCGCGCTGGTGGTGGCGCCGGTGACGGATTGGCGCTTCTACGACACGATCTATACCGAGCGCTACATGCGCACGCCGGAGGAGAACCCGGCCGGGTACGACGAGAGCGCGGCGCTCGCCTACGCCGACAGCCTGCGGGGCAGCCTCCTCGTGGTGCACGGGACCGGTGACGACAACGTCCACTTCCAGAACAGCGTGCGCCTGATCGAGCGGCTCGAGGCCGCCAACAAGCAGTTCGACATGCGCATCTACCCCAACAAAACGCATGCGATCGCGGGCGGCACCACCCGGGAGAACCTGTACGGACTGTTCACGGCGTGGCTGACGAGCCACCTGTAGGCGGATCGCTGCTCGCACGCGGTCGGGCGGCGCTGGCCGTCCTCACCGTGATCAACCTCGTCAACTACCTCGATCGCTATCTCGTCGCGGCGCTCACCGAGAGCCTCAAGCACTCGGAGCTCCATCCCTCCGACACCCAGCTCGGCCTGCTGATGACCGGGTTCCTGGTCGTCTATCTGCTCGTCGCCCCGGTGTTCGGCGCGCTCGGCGACACGCGCTCGCGCCCGCGCCTCCTCGGCATCGGGGTCGCCGTCTGGAGTGTGGCGACCGCGGCGAGCGGCTTGGTGCGCAGCTACGGCGCGCTGTTCGCCGCTCGGGCCGTGGTCGGCATCGGAGAGGCCGCCTACGGCACGATCTCGCCGGCGCTGCTCGCGGATTCCTTTCCCCGCGCACGGCGCGGTCGGGTCTTCTCGATCTTCTTCGCCGCGATGCCGGTGGGGGCGGCCTTGGGGTACGTCGTGGGCGGCCTGATCGATCACTATTTCGGCTGGCGCTACGCGTTCTTCGTAGCGGGCGTTCCGGGGCTCGTGCTCGCCGCCCTGGCGCTGCGCCTGTATGACCCGCCCCGCGGCGCCCAGGACGCCCCGGAGGGGCAGGCGATCGGCGAGACGGGCGGAGCGCGGGCGCCACGGGGCGGAGCGCCGCGCGCCGCGTACGCGGCCTTGCTGCGTAACCGCCCCTACGTGCTCACGGTGCTCGGCTACGCCGCGTACACGTTCGCCATCGGCGCGCTGGCGTTCTGGACGCCGTCCTTCCTCGAGCGTGCCCGCGGCATTCCCAAGGCGCAGGCGACGGTCCAATTCGGCGCCATCGTTGTGGCGACCGGGTTTCTCGGCACCTACGGCGGCGGCTGGCTCGGGGACTACGCACTGCGCGTCTCGAAGCAGGCGTACCTGTGGGTCTCGGGGCTCGTGACGCTCGCGGCCGCGCCGCTCACGCTCCTGGCCCTCGCCGCCACGACGCCGGCCGTGTACTGGACGGCGATCGTCGCGGCCGAGCTGTGCCTGTTTGCATCGACTGGCCCGATCAACTCGGCCATCGTCAACCTCGTCTCGCCGCACATGCGCGCCACCGCCGTGGCCCTGAGCATCTTCGCCATCCATGTGCTGGGCGACGTGCCGTCGCCGTCGCTCGTCGGGGCCATCTCGGACGCCCGCTCCCTCGACCAGGCCGTGCTGATCATTCCCGTCGCCGTGTTGGTGGGCGGCGCCATCTGGACCTACGCTGCCTGGCGCGGGGGTCGCTACCCAGCCGGCGAGGCGACGCCGTGAGAGCCTTCTGCCAGGCGCTGTTCGGTCTGGTGCTCCGCATTTTCTTCCGCCGGATCGAAGTCTCAGGCCTCGCCCACGTCCCGAGCGACGGACCCGTGATCTTCGTGCTTAACCATCCGAGCGGGCTCATCGACCCGGCGTTCCTCTTGTGTCTCGCCCCGCGGCGCGTGGCGTTTCTCGCCAAGGCGCCGCTCTTTCGCATGCCGGTGATCGCCACGTTGTGCCGGGCGTTCGAGGCCATTCCGGTGCATCGCCGTCAGGACGCGGGCGCGGACCCGGTCGCGAATCGCGCCACGTTCGAGACGGCGCGGGCGGTGCTCGCCTCGGGCGGGGCGATCGCGCTGTTTCCCGAGGGCGCGTCGCACTCGGAGCCCCAGCTCAGGCCGCTCAAGACGGGTGCGGCGCGCATCGCCCTGGGGGCGGCGGCGGGACTCACGGGGCCGCCGATTCAGATCGTGCCCGCGGGGCTCTACTACCGCGCGAAACGCACGTTCCGGAGCGCCGCGCTGCTCCACTTCGGCGAGCCGTTCGTGGTGGACCCCGTGCCGCTCGCGTCCGGGGAGGAGCCGCCCGTAGGGCCGGTGCGCGAGCTCACGGCGCGGATCGAGCGGGCGCTCGCCGCGGTGACCTTGCAGGCGGAGCACGCGGAAGTCCTCGCGCTGGCTGAGCGGGCGCAACGCATCGTCCTAGCGCGGGACGAATCGCCGGCCCCTCGGCCATCGCTCGCGGAGGAGTTCGCGGTGCGGCGCCGCCTGCTCGAGGGCTATCGCGTCGCGCGGGCGCAGTGGCCGGAGCGCTGCGCCGCGCTCGCGGCGCGCATCGAGCGCTACGAAGCCGCGCTGGCAACGGCCGGGCTTGATCCGCGGCAGCTCACGCGCCGGGGCTTCGGTGCCGAGCGCGTGGCCCGCTACGTCGGGAAGGCGGTGGTCGTCCTCGGACTGCTTCTTCCCGCGGCGCTCGTGGGTCTGGCCGTGCACTATCCGGCGTATCGCGCCGTCGGCTTCGTCGCCACCGGGATCGCCAAGGGAGCGGAAGACTCGCTCGCCAGCATCAAGGTGTTGGCGGCGATGCTGCTCTTTCCCCTCACCTGGGTGGGCATGGCGGCGGTCGTGGGTCTGGTGCGGGCGGGGGGGCAGGGCCTCGTGGCGCTCGCGCTGGCGCCGCTCGCGGGCTACGCCGCGCTCGTGTTCAGCGAGCGCCTCGACAGGATCGTGGGAGGCGGGCGGGCGCTCGGGCTGTTCGTGTTCCGCCGCTGGGCGTACCTGCGGCTCGTGGCGGAGCGCAACGACATCCAAGCGGACATCCTTGCGCTCGGCCGAGAAATCGGCGCCGCCTAGGTCGCGCTCGGCCTGGACCGCCGCTCAGGGCGCCGCCAGTCGCAAGGTCCCATCCCAGTCCACACTCAGGCGAGCGACGCCCCGCCGGGCCACGGCATGCCAGCGGACGTCGACGAGCGGCTCGATCGTGCCGCTCGGGATCCAGGGCGGCAGTTCGCGCGCCGCGCGGCACACGTCGAACACGCGCCGGGGCAGTGCCAGGACATAGGCCGCATCCCGCCCCGTCTCGAGCGCGGCCGCGAACGCGCTCGGTGCCAGGCCGGTCGCGACGGCGTGGGGTCCCACCGCCCCGAGCCCGACGAGTCGGGCGGCCAGGTCGGCCGCGCTGCGGTCCGTCTGGTCGTACACGACGCGCTGGCGCCGGGCTGCGGGCTCGGCGTCGCGCACCTGCGGAAGACCGCAAGACCGCAGGTCGGCGAACCAGAACTTCGCGTCGCCGGGGGGCTCGGCGGGCCGGGCATCGAGGTGGACCGCTTCGCGTAGGCTCTCGCGCCGGATCGCCGCGAACCCTGAGTTCGTCCGCCCGGGCGCGAGGAGCACGTAGGTGCGGTGCCACTCGAGCGGCACGTCGCGATGACCGGGCCGCGTGCCGGCGTACTCGAGGACGGTGGGGTCGCCCGTGAGGAGCAGATCCGCCCCTTCGTCCAGCGCCTCGCGCAGTCGGGGCGCCACCACCGAGGCCAGCTTCAGGACCGGGCGCGTGGCCGGGGGGACGGGGTACGCCCAGAGGAGGTCGGGCCCAGCCGTCGGGGCCCCGGTCACCCAGTGGGCTCCCGTGCCGATCGGCCACCCCCCGCCCGGTGCCGGCTTGCTCACGGCGAGCGCCGGGTCGGCGAACGGCTGAAACGGCGTATCGGTTTGGCGCACCGTGAGCGTGTGCTCGTCGATGATCGTGACGCTCTGGGCGAGGGCCTCGTCGCGCGCGCGCCAGGCGGCGACGACGTCGCGCGCGGTCACCGGCGCGCCGTCCCAGAAGCGGGCCTCGTCGCGCAGTGTGAAGGTCCACGCGTCGCGGGCGCTGCGCTCCGCGGAGCGGGCCAGCCCCGGGAGCACGTGCCCGGTGCAGTCCACCCGGATCAACGTCTCGTACAGCTGCCGGAACACCAATCGCTCGGTGTCGTTCTTGGGCACCGGCGCGTGAGCCGGGTCGACGGGCTCGGGGAGAGCGACGCTCAGCGTGTCGTGCGCTTTCCCGCTCGCCGGACCGGGGCTGGGGCTGAGGGCACACAGCGTGTCCGGCACGGCCGCGCCCGGAGCGAGGGCTTCGACGTGCGGCGGCGCGGCGCGGCAGGCAGCCGCGAAGAGCCCGATGATCAGGGCGGGGCGGTAGCGGGCTGGCATCGGGGCTCCGGGATGGGTCGGCCGGTATATACCCCGGAGCCCGAGCTAGGACGCCGCTAGGCGCGCTTGCGCGACATCAGGGCGAGGGTGTTGTCCTCGCTGTCGTGGAAGAAGGCCATCCACAGCTCGTGGTCCGGGGCGCGGTGCACCAGGTGCGGTTCGGTGGCGAACTTGACGCCCCGGGCGCCGAGCGTCGCATGCGCGGCTGCGATGTCGGGCACGAGGTAGTAGACGATCGAGGCCGGGTGGTCGAACGCGGGACCTTCGGGGGGCCCCATCATGACGCTCGTCGTGCCGCATTGGAAGAACGCCATCTTGGGAACCTGGAAGAGGAACGGCATGCCGAGCGTATCGCGGTAGAAGCGGATCGCCCGCTCGAGATCGCGGGCCCGCACGTAGATCTGCCCGATGCTCGACAGTCCGAACTGGGCGGCGGGGCTGGGGGTCGGGGTGGTGGTGGTCATGGCTACCTCTTGGGTTGCGGGCCGGCCGGTCGATAGTTAGTTTAGCTAAGTAACTACTATGCCGCAACGCCGGCCTGCCCCACGCCCGCCCCCGGGCGAGCCCCGAGCCGCGGCGGTGGCCGATCAGCTGCACTCGGCCGCGATCCGCCTGCTGCGCCGCGTCCGGCTCGAGGACGACGGCATGGGGCTCACCGCGCCGCTCGCCTCCGCCCTCTCGGTCATCGTGTTCGGCGGCCCGCTCCCGCTCGGCGCCCTGGCCCGGGCCGAGCAGGTGCGGCCGCCCACCATCTCGCGCGTCGTGGCGCAGCTCGAACGGCGGCCCGGCGCGTCGCCTCGCTGGCGGCGCTCCTCGCCGCGCTCCCGCCCGCGGAGCTCGCCGCGCTCGAGCGCTCGGCGCAACTGATCGAACGACTGATCCGCCGCTAGAGGCGCGGTTGCTGCTGCGTGAGGCAGTGCAGCGTGCCGAGCCCCCACACCAAGTCCACCGCGTGGATACCCACGACCGGCCGGTCGGGGAACAGCTCGGCCAGGGTGCCGAGCGCCACGCGGTCTTGGGGGTCGTTGAAGGTCGGCACCAGGACGGCGGCGTTCCCGATATAGAAGTTCGCGTAGCTCGCCGGCAGCCGCTGGCCGGCGAAGGAGAGCGGGGCGGGCATCGGCAGCTCGACGACCTCGAGCTTCGAGCCGTCTTCCAGCCGCATGCCCTCCAGTCGCGCGCGGTTCTCGGCGAGCGCTTGGTAGTTGGCGTCGCCCGCGTCTCGCTCACGGCACAGCACCACGGTGCCCGGGTTGACGAAGCGGCACACGTCGTCGACATGGCCGTGGGTGTCGTCCCCCGCGATCCCCTTGCCGAGCCACAGCACGTTCACGGCGCCGAGCTGGTCCTTGAGCATCGCCTCGAGCTCCGCGCGCGACAGGCCGGCGTTTCGCACCTGCACCACCGGGTCGAGCAGGCACTGCTCCGTGGTGAGGACGGTGCCGCGGCCGTTGGCGTCGATGCTGCCGCCCTCCAGCACCACGTCGCGCCTGCC
>WNFI01084585.1_pt3 | contig 10081 bp, 10 predicted proteins | sample 5400471 | NCBI WGS metagenome assembly WNFI01 (sample SAMN13153348, study PRJNA577476) | soil metagenome | isolation source: 100 cm saprolite on Douglas fir-dominated hillslope | place: USA:California | collected 2013-09-17
TGTTGCAACGTCAGCCCACGGGGGCCCACTCAATGGACGACCCCTCCCAAACAAAGAAACACTCCTAAGAACAGAAGCACTTAGTGGCTGTATTACTTATTTGGCACGCATGTGATCGTCCATTTGGGGGCTTCCAAGGCTGTGTTCTATTTGAGTACAAACATATTGAATTGGATTATTCGATTATGGTTATGATGTCCAAATCGAGTTTGATAAAGTACCTACCTTATTTATCAGTGCTGTCTAAAACTCGCGTGTGAACTCCGGTTGGCCGTTTTTATCGTATTCGCGACCTCCTTTACTTGAAAGCGAACAAGGGGGGAGGAGGGCTGTGTGTGTATAGGGGAGGGAAGTGGATTTTCGAATTAATTAAAGCTACAATGACGTCCAAATCATCCCGAACTCAGCGTCACGTTTTTTTTCTTCTTCTCACTTCAGGTAATCCTGATCCCAAGATCCTAGAGTATACGACCTTGTCATCCCCCCTCCAAGATTCTCGGGTAGGAATCCGCGGATTGCGTTTGCTATGATGAACACTTTTCTTAACCCTAAGAACTCCTATATCTCTTCGATTAGTCGTTACCCTATGTACATACACAATTGAACATGCCGTAGTGCTTATAATATCGTCCCATATACTACGATCGACATCCTTATTGGATCGTATGGAAGGAAAGAATGAAAGAATGAACGGAAAGGTTTAGGCCCTTGTCGAGCTATATATAGGACACCATCATTACAGGAAACCAAAGAGGGAAGAAAGGAAAGAAGATGGAAGTGGTGCATGCATGGGTAACGTACCGCCAGAACACACAATCGAAGCGACATGCACGAGGAAAAGAAAAGAACTTCTTTCCCTTGCTCTCCCTTTGATAGGAGTACGAACCCCAAGTCGAAGGAAAAAGAAGAGGAGGCCGGGAGCAGGGATGTATACTACCTTTTATTCTTTCTCTTTTGCTAGTTCGATGGCACGCACGCCACGCACGGAACATTCCAGCAATGCGCCGAGGTCGTGGAAAGGTCAAAGGAAAAAAGAAGCTTTTATGTGTTCGGTAAGGGTCGACCGAAGAACCATTTAAAAAAAAAAGCTGTCGTATGATATTTCAACATGCCATGGGTCTCACAGTTGGCGCGGCCAGCGCCAGTCCGCTCGTGGGATAACAGTCCCATACAAGCTGTTAATAACCGGACGCCGAAATATAAAAAAAGACCAAGATCACTCTATTATAACATAAGAGTTGGGGGAGAGCCGACAGCTAGCTGCCGCACTTTTGGCCAAGTGCGGCCTAGTTGTACATGTTACAAGTTGGCGATATAAAACTAAAAATGACACATTATTTAGTCAATCAAAAGACCAAAAGACCAAAAGGAAAGTTTTAAAGAGACCAAGAAAAAAGAACGGATGACAGAAGGATGCAGTGTATAAGGAAAGTGTGGATACTGTTTTTCGGATTTCATACAGAACATTAAGACCAGTGGGTGGGACCATCAATGAAGATGGAAGAGAGAGTATTAAGCGTCCAAGATGAGCAAAGGAGATGAATAGAAAGAGGGACTTGGGGAAGGGGGGGGAAAAGTCATCCCCATACACGAATAGGAAAACAGGGGTGCCATACACAAAGATTCCGGAAAATAAAGGGGGAAAAAAAAACAGTGTCCAAATTACGATAGCGAGTGAGGTGACAAACGAATCAAAAGGAATGATTATGGTTTCAGTATGAGTAGAGAGGGAAAGCTGGAGGCTCCGAACAGTCGGAGTGAACTCGATTGGGCTGAGATCGCCAAAATCGAATATAGCATTCGAGTCGGACCGGGGGTTGAGTTTGACAGTTAGGAGTGCAGGGATGGGAATAGGGGACCCTTGACCGATGAGGCAAGAATACGGTAGATCTCGTGGTAGAAGAATGAGAAGGACAGCTGAGAAGAGGCGGCGGCGGCGGGTGGGCGGCAATTCCATGATGTAAAGGATACAAATGAGCGGAAAATGTGGGGACGAGGGAGTGTCAAGTCGAAGAAGCAAGAATCGGCGATGCGTGCACCGCTTCATTCATGTCTGGGTCCCTCGGGGCAACAGCCAACAAATCCCTTATCGTTCTCTTCCCCCATTCTTTATCCTCCTCCATCGCCTTCGTCGATACACTATCGCTCATCCTACCTCCGTACCCACGCTGATGCCACCGAGTCGCAGGAGTCATCCTAGCGCTATCGGAGCTCCCACGATTCTCCTTACCCCGCGTCAACTCATCCGATCTCTTCATCCTCGGATGATCAACGTCAACATTGAACTTTTGCTCGACCCTAGCAAGCCTAAGTAATGTCCTAATATCAACATGACCCCTCGTCGTTGGCATGCGATGTGCATACTCGCAACGGAGGCCTGGCCCAAGAATGAATTCCCCTCCAAGCTGCTTGCTATCACCGGCATTTCCCAAAGGCATCTTCATGGCATTCTTCAACACGATGCCGAGTCCGCTGATTGAGCCGTGGTGAACGTATGACGCTTTCTCAGCTTCAGTCCCGCCATTGGTCGTGCTTCGCGTCATGCCGAGGGCACGATACAGGTGGCGAGTAGTATCGACGTAGATGGGATAAGGACATTTGAAGACATTTTCTATTTCATACCGCAAGGAAGAGGACGTCAACTAAAGGGGTTCGAATGTAATAGCACGAACGACGGCGAACCTTGATACGCTTTGGCGAGTTTATGTGAGCCATTGCTAACTATGACAAGCTTCACACCAGCCTTTTCGAGCTCAGCCGGTGAAGCATGGTTAACGATACTCTGCACATAATCCTGACAAAGCGGGCACCTAAAAACAACACCATTATCAGCCTTCAACCGCCGTCCCCTTCACCAAAGTCATGCTCACCAGAAATGTCTTATGAAGCAGCAAATTGTCCGCTGCCCTTCAAACAAACTTCCAAACCTAACCTTCTTCCCATCCGTATCGACGACTTCCATCTGCGCCGCCCTCCATACCTGCGCCCCACTTAATCCCTCCCATTCATCGAAACTGTCCTCTAAATCCCTCTTCGAGAGCTTGGCCAACTCCTCCGGAGATGGAAGATTACACGTAGAGGCCAGTACCCCCTTACGAATATTGGTATCCAGGCTCGGATTAAGGATGAACGTCCACGGATCACTTCCTGAAGAACTGATAGGAGATCCGGTACTATCCAAAGGAAGATCTTCTAGCGTGCGAGATTGGCGGAACCTGTTGAGGGTATAAGCGGCTTCGGGCGTGGGAGGGGACGAAGCTCGTGCGGGAGCTTGCGAACGCGACGGTTCTTCGTTGCCAGGGTGAGTCCGACGTCCAGAAACGGTATTCGAACGTCTCATACCTTTCAACCCCGGTGCAGCAGGTAACGATACCGTCGATCCAAGCATACCCACGAGGAACTCTGGCATAGGCGGTACAGGCGGTACATCAGCTTCCTTCTTCCCTTTAACATGAACTGAACCCCTCTTTCTCAACACCGATCTAACTCGGGCAACGCCTTGCGAACTACCCCTTTTACTCTCAGCTCTGCTTACCTTCCCGCTCGCGACACTCGTTCCACTTCCTCGACGCCCACCAAGGTACGGTAACTCGCTGCTGGAGTCGGCATCCTCAGGACAAGTCATCGAACTACTAGCAAAGGAGGTAATACTTGTCGAATTACCCCTAGAGAACGAGCTGTGCGTAGTTCGAGTCGAAGCGGGGCAAGTACTGATGCTATTAGAGTGATCCCGAGTGGTGGGTGCCGAGACGGAGGCCAGAGTAGAAGCCGAAATAGGTGGAGAAGAAGAGGAAAGAGAAGACGTCCGAGGAGGATCGGCGGTCGACGGGGAGCTAGTACCGAGGGTTGCTAGTCTCATCGACTCTGAGGACTCCCGGGCTTCGACACCGCTACCGGGAGTAAAAGTAGAAGTTGGCTTCCCGGTCGAAGGTGAGGCTGGTGCCGGCCATATTTTCTTGAATCTACTGAGGGAAGTAGAAGAAGCAGCAACAACTGAGGATGACGCAACGGGCGGGAGGGGTGAAAGAGGAGAGATAGGAGAAGACAAGAGCGAGCTAGGTGCCGTCATGAACTCAGTCGTAGGCGATACCGCTGTTGACGGATAAGCCTTGTTGGGCTGGGAATCACTGATATCGGGGTTCAAATCGAGGCTAAATTTGGCAAGAGGAGAAGGAGAAATTGGCTCAGAAAACTGGGCAAAGTGCATCCTAGATTCTGGTTGTGGCTGAGGTCCATGAACCGTCGCCTCAGGATACGGCACATCTATACCGACAGAAATATTGGAAATAGGAAAAAAATCAGCATTTGGATCTCGCTGGAAATGGAAAGTCCTCTCTCACCCTTCTGCTCCGATTTCAATTTCTCTGCATCCGCGCTTCCCCCCCTCCTGAAAACGCCGACAGGAACCCAAGATCTACTTTTCTTCCCTTCGCTCTCGGGTGTTTTGGTAGGAGAGGGAGAGACGGAGTGCGCATCTCTTCGTAGGACAGAATGAGGCTTCCTTGTTAGAGCGGAAGTGGGACTTGATGGAGGTGTGATGGGGGCCAGAGGTGAGTGTGGTGAATCCATAGGGGGTGTACTTGTGCCAGAGGTCGCCTTGAAGTTCGTAGAGGAAGGCAGGGTATTCGAGGAGGAAGTGGTGACATTTGAGGTCGTGTTGGAGGTTCGAATCGATGTTATAGATACTGGAGTAGCGGTAGAAGTGACAGTATTAGAAGTTGATTCGGACGATGAAGGGGCGTGAAGGGCCAGTCCTAGCTCGCTAGGACTAGAGTTGGTATCGACAAGAGAATTAGGAATTGAACGCAAAGACAAAGCAACAGTCTCATTGGTCTCATTAGTGGCAGGGTTGACGGGAATGCTTGGCCTGGGAAAAGACGAGGTGTTGACAGTTTCAACTATAATCAAGACCGATCAAGACCGAATCCAGCAAAATCAATATTCACATTAGTACCTCACGGGGGTAAGCACCACCGATAGAGAAACATACCCTTCGCTCGATTCAACGCCTTCATCCCAGGCTTCTCCGTAGCATTCATACATGCGTCTTTCTTCTTACTTTGTCCCCCTGCCAAAACGACAAGAGGCCCCGCGGCAAATGGGTCCTCAAACTCACTCGGTGGCCACTGACTTATCTTTCTGTACCATATCCTTCCTTGAATCCCTCCTTTACTCCCATTAGAAGGAGTGGGTGCAGACTCAAGGACGAGTGGGCTTTGAGAAGGTGAGTCGGCGGGTACGGTAATCGTCTCGTGTCCACCGGTTGCAGCCGTGAGAATGGACGGTTTAGGGTGGGTAGGTGAGAGAGCGGTAGAACGAGTGGAAGCTGTAGTGCAAGTGCTATTGGAGCGACGCGGGAATGGATGAAGGTCTTTCACGCGTAGTGAGAGAGGCATGTCGTCTTCCTCAGTGGTGTCGAGAGGCTTAGTGGGTGAAGGAGAGCTCTGCTGGTTCTTGTTCCCGCAATGACTATTGGAGGGCGTCTGCTTCTCACAGAGAGCTCCGAGATGGTCACGGCCTCGGTGGCCTTGGCGGGCTAAATTAATTGTGCTCTTCTGTTGTGGTGACGAACGAGGGTGGTGGCGTAGAGTATCAGGGATCTTAGTTGGAGTAGCTGGGGGAGTGGCAATGGGCGAAACACTATTATTTGGCTGGCGTTTGCGATGATATTCGGCCTGCGAGTACAAATGGTCTGGAGGAGCGGTGTTATCGGGAAGCACGAACGGCCTGAAACGAGGTTGGTGAAGCGAGAGGATGGGGTTTTGCGCGCCGGAGGCTGGATAGATGAATGCCTGCAGTCTTCGTTCACGCTTGGATGGCGAGTGAAGTGGGAAAGAAGGAAGGGAATCGGTAGGCACTAGGCCAGACTCGTGTATAAGCGCATGGCTGGAAGGAGGTTGACTGTCTGGATTGACTATCCCAATCCCTTGGTGGGACAGGCCCGTGCCAGATGCGTGCGGGTGCAGGGGTGCGGTGAGGGAAGCGCGTGGCTTGCTGGTGGAAGCAGGGGATGTAGCGACAGTGTCGTCACGTTGCTGGGCCACCACGGGTGTTACCATGGCCTACTACGGGAGGTCTAGACTGGCGTTGAGAAAAGAGAGTGTGGGAGGGCAAGGTGAGGGACATCTGGGTAGATTGTGCAGCTTTTGAGGAGATGGAACTGTAATAATTGAGGGTGTTCACCGTTTTGGCCGCTAGCGCTAAGCCGCGGTCGTTATGACCCTGGTATGAACACCGAGTCCCGTGACATTGTGATTGCTCATTCAGTTTACGTCTGTTTGAAATATGGGGCGCGCTTCGGCGTCGGATTAGGTGTTGGCACTTACCAGATCGGGGTGTATTAGGTAGTCATCTATATGCGAACACGTGGCTTCTACTCAACGAATCCCTCAAAGAATATTAATCTAGTTCCCCGGGACAAAATGTAATAACAGAAACGATTTCATTCACCCAATGATCCGTCTGCTGCACCCTCATGCATAATTGTCTATAAGCGCATCCCGCATCTCCCCAATAATAGCCGTGCTTTGCTGTCCTTGAAGTTCTACACACAAAAATTAAAATAAAAAGATTAGCCTCCAAACCAACGCAAAACAAACAACAGAAGGAACGATAACGAAAGGTCTCGATCCTTCAAAGAAGACTAGACATCGCAACCCCCGGCAAATAAATGAGGGCTGTGATATATATCAACTCACTAAACGTGGCCTCAATCACACTAATTTCGGTCGCCGTCGTCTCCAGCCCGGTGAACGCACACCAATCATTCGCCACTAACCCGGCACCAATTACGTCCGATCCACGATTCACCGTCCCCGCCTACAGACAGAAAAAGAAATGAAAACGACACATTAGCATAGGGAGCATGGAAGGAAGAGTGCATAGCCATCCATGCCAACGCCGATGCCGATAGCACAATGATAATCAGACGTTCAAAACCCTAGTATCCCCCCACAATGGAGAAACCCCAGAAATCAGACTACTTACCACCAATGGGATCTGCAACAAAGTGGACAGCTCATCCTGATCCTGCACACTCGTCTTCGGATGAACTAGGCCCCCCTGATTCGTGATGGCACAATAACTCCCAACAAGGACATTATCGGCTATCGTTTGTCTAAACACTTCCACTTTCAACACATCAGCTATGATCTCCTCCGTCTCTCGATCGACATCCGGATGAACAAGCGCGACGTAATCATTACATGCTATGACGTTTCCTAACGCAGAGAGCCGTTCTTCAACGCGTTGAATGGCAACGCCATCTGGGAGAGCATTGCGGAGGTGTTGGAGTTCTTGATCGGTTGTTGAAAAGGGAACGAGAAGTCCATGGCGGTTACCTGGCGGTTAGCGAGCACAACAGCGAACGAGGTTCACCGGCGAAATGTGGCGGGGCGGGGACAACGAGTGGCGATGGTGGCCGACATTCAGCAGCCAGCCATGTGGATATTCAGATGATTAAATCATCCATTGTGGGAGAAACGCATGTAATGGGAGAACAGTCGGTTGGAGAATGAGGGTCGGTAGTGAGAACCCAGTCGTGCAGGTTTTCGGTACGTAAATGGAAGCAGGGTTAAGAATGCAAAGTCCCGTTTAGCTCCAGCAAAGGCGGCGACGGGTATTGAAAGGATCGGGTGTACTGACCTGTTAGAAGGCATAATGCCGAGACGTTATATGAAGATCCTAGATTTAAAAACCCAGGTCGTAACGCCACAGGAAGCGGTTATTAGGGAAGAAAAGCAATCATCGCAAGGGATTAGCAAGCGACCCCAGGGGAAGAGCTTCCGTGGAACGAGAGAGTATATTGAAAAAATGACTGACCTGCTGTTAACCGCCCCACAATCCTGGTCCCTCCGATCGTCGTATGCACGATGGGCACAACATCCCCTAGTTCCGACTCAAACGTCGAATAAAAGTTCATCGAGCCACCTACGGCTACTAAGCAGTAACTGAAATGTTCCATTTTCAAAATTACAAAGAGAGAGATGTCAACCAATTAGGTGTAGTGGCATGCATTCATACTCACCTATTAGTGAGCTTAGAGAAGACACCAATATCTGAGCTGTTTTCGAATTGAGTGCCTGACCATTAGGTCTCATCAATACTCGCCTACACAGGCAGGGTCAAGGACAGACTTACGAACAGCCATTTTTTAATCAGATCCAAAGCAAATCAACCTCTTTTTTGTGTAAAAAAGGGGGTTCGAAACCAAGTAGTGTTCTCCGCCCTGTGGACAAGGAGAAGGAAAGGCGGAGAGGGTCGTCTGATTGATGCAGAAAAGTATGAAGTAGCGAAGGGTTCGCAGGTCTTATGGGCGCGTGGCCGAGTCAAAAGTTCTGAGTCATTTTGCGGGAGCGGCTTTTTTCTCACAGTCACGTTTGCAGATTGTTGTTCCTCCCAATAAGTCTCTGCTTTGACGAATCCATGGTTCGAAATCGCATAGCCTTGCTCCCCCCTCGCTGGAAGAAAGAGAGCAAGCCATTTCAGTCGGCATTCAATGACAGACGGCGTTCCACCTCCTTACACTCTATCGCACTCGGCTCTGTGGACCGGTACATGTGCTGCTTGGTGGCGAGTGGCTCATGCCAGGCACACGTCCTTTCTTTGACTGAAAGTAAAGGGCAGCTCTACGCATGCTTCTGCAAAGCTCAGCTTTTGTCCTAGAGACCAGCTCCCTCGAACCATTCACATAACCCCTTTGGACATTCAAGGGGCAGCAATGTCCAAGTCAAAGTACAATGCAGAAGCGACAACCGTTCACAAAGTGGCAAACAAAATACGAGACCCTAAGAGTACAGAAGACTAGTTCGAACAACTTCCTTAAGGATTAAGGAACAGCGAGTGATGCGTCCCTTCCGCCGCCTTCTCTGCTCGTTACCAGCCTGCGGAAAGGCGTGATCCTGTTGATCAATACATGACCAGGAGTGCTCACGTGGGGCTTCGAATGGCTTTAAGAGATTGTGTGGGGAGCTTCATTCAGTGTGATTCGGTTGTGGCACTGGTAAGTAGGAATGTGCAGGCACCGCGGGCAGCGGAGACTGCTCATACGCGGTTCGTGTAGGGGGAAGGGGTGGAGTAGCAGGATGGTTTCTATTTGAGTGGCCTCGATCATCGGGTTGTTTTCGATTAGGGTCATGCCCTCGTGCTCGACTTTCTTCGCTTGTTCGCCCTTTCTCGTATGGCCTTTCGTGACGGGGAGAGGGGTACAATTTTTCGAGGGCTGGTTACCCTTTTTGGAACGAGACCTCAAGTTACTTGTAAGTAACTTAATGGAGGTACGAGATTTCACAAGACTTGGACGCACATTTGTGTCTCACGCGGTTTACGTTCTGCCAGATGTCGCACCGCATCGCGTGGACCGTCCGCATATGTCCCTTGTGTATATAGTGAGTCTTACTTCAACATCTTGTACATAATATGGTGTCCGAATATGGAAGTGCATACGACTTTCGGTTTTATGGACCTATTTAGACAGGTTAAGATTGGTTGGGGTACAAAGGATGGCGTATGGGGGGAACAAGAGGAAAGCCGCGCTCCTCTCCTCCCTAGCGCCAAATAGTTTTGTTCGTGCGTTACCCGTCTTCCCCTTCTCATGCTTTTACAGCTCACTCCGCTTGTACATCAGGCGCAACGAGCTCAATTAAGGTCTTTTTAGGCCATTGACTCTGCTATCCGCACACCTAACCTGCATCAGAGCACACAAGCCGGGGTCCTAAGTCCATGTCAGCGACCTGACCCCCCTACAACCATGGCCATAGCAGAGATGAAACATTTCTCGAGTACCTTACCGACAGGGTCTCGCATCTTCATTGTACAAGGACAGATATTCATGGTCAGCGCTACATTCGTTCACTTGGAAGAATTATTGTCAGATGAGTGGCTAGATACCGAAGGCATTACTTGCGCTGCAGGATACTGTATTTGAGGGTTTCGATGACACAGAGAGTCTCGGACCGACAGTCCTTGATGACTCGGCGGAAGCCTTCGGGGATTTCGTGGATTACATCTACTATTAAGCCGGAACATACAAAATATGGTTTTACCCTGATAGTTCCGGATCATAGCCCCTACGAATACGATC
>WNFI01246336.1_pt1 | contig 10080 bp, 5 predicted proteins | sample 5400471 | NCBI WGS metagenome assembly WNFI01 (sample SAMN13153348, study PRJNA577476) | soil metagenome | isolation source: 100 cm saprolite on Douglas fir-dominated hillslope | place: USA:California | collected 2013-09-17
CCCCGCCATGGGCTTGAACGAGCTCGCTGACGATGTAGAGGCCCAGGCCCAGCCCCTCGGATGCGCTCGGCGCGTCCCCCCCTGCTCGCCGGAACGGCTCGAAGATGATTGGCACGAGGCTCTCGGGAATCGCGCCTTCGTTGCGGATGCGGATGGCGATGCGCTCGCCGTCCACGTCGTCGATGCGCATGTCGACCGGCGTGTCGGCCGGGCTGTGGGCGAGCGCATTGCCCAGGAGATTCGAGAAGACCTGCATGAGGCGGCCGGCGTCCCATGCGCCGCGCCCGCTGCCGCTCGTCTTGACGTCGATCCGGCGTCCCGGATATCGCGCGAGCGCCTCTTCGATCGCACATGCGCTGAGGTCATGCAAATTGGTCGGCTCGCGTTTGAGCGGGATGCCTCCGATGTGGCCCGCTCGGACCAGGTCGAGCATGTCCTCGATCATGCGCTGCATCCGCTCACCGCCACGTGCGATTCGCTGCACTGCACGCAAAGTCGTCGCAGGCAGCTCCGCATCCTTCACGAGAACCCCCGCGTTGAAGGTGACCGACGAAAGCGGAGCCCGCAGGTCGTGGCCCAGAATGGCGATGAATCGCTCGTGCAACTCGACGTCACGCTTGAGCTGCGCGTTGCAAGCTTCGTCCATCTGCACTGCGACGGTCGTCATTGCCTCGTCGATCGCGCCGTGCAAGACGGCCGCCTCCGATGCGGCCACGTCAACTCGCTCCGCGTAGCAGAGGGCAAGAATCGCTGCCCGGAGGTGCGAAAACTCGCGAACGGCCGAGGCGATCGAATACTCTTGGGCATGGCGGCGCGCCGCATGCTCGCGGGAGATCCACCCGAGGCCCAACGTCGGGTGGCCCGCCTGAGAAGCAGTGAGGTCTTGGCCCAGACGACTGATGACGGCGTCCAGTAGAGCCGGCACACCTTTACTCAGCGCGGGTTCCGGCAGGCGATTGGCCTCGGGGACGGACGGATCGAGCAGGACACGGCGCTTCCAATCCTCGAGCAGCGCATCGCGATGGGCCCTTAGCGTCGCGCGAAGACGGGCCATGTCCATCTTGTGCGCCTCCGTTCTCGACGGCGCAAGCGATCTGAACCGCGCGTTTCGCCAATCCTTGGCCCGCTCGGTTCGCAGCTGCCCCGCTCGCCATCTTTCGCGGAGACCTCTACGCCGGCGATCAGCGCGATGGCTCACCCTGGCGCCCAGCGCCGGGCCCGTGACTCGCGAGCGACTTCGCGCTCGACGCAAGGCCGTCCGCGATGGCACTTACGAGCGACGCGAATCGTGCGCTATCGAAGTCGCTCCCGCTGTGAAGCCAATCGATGTGCGGACGCGCCGCTTGATCCGTTTGCGTCGGGGTCGCTGGCCTCGCATCGCGAAAGTGCCCGATGACGTCGAGGTGATCGCCATACCCGGCCCAAACGAGCTTGCCCCAGATCTGCGATCGGATCGGAACTACGCCATCGTTTGCGCGGCTGCTTAGCGCTCTTCCGAATGTGCGCACGAGCGCCGCCTCGATGTCGCCGTCTGCGACAAAAGCGGCACAGGGGTAGCGGGGGTCACAGCGCGACGTGATGCCGTACAGAATTGCGAAAGTCGCCTCACTCAGCGCACTCTGCGGACGGGCAATCGCCCGCAAGATCGTGCGCGGCGACGGCGACGGCGCCATCGACGCGGTCGACTGGTAGAGTACGCCCGGTCGATCCTCGATCCCCGCCGCGAAGAGATCCATGGCCTCCGGCATGAGCTGGACCATCGCACCATCGTCGTCCTTCATCGCGTCGACGTAGGCGCGTACTTCGCGGCTGCGGACTTCGTCGAGACCTCGGAGGAGTCCTTCTGTCGCCCGGTCGAGTATCTTGAGCTCCAACCCAAGCGCATGGTCCGCGCGGCCGAAAGCAGCAACAATCGCGCTCACGACCGAAAGCGGCGGCGAACCGACGGAAAGGGCGATGACCGTGAGTGCACTGAGAGCGCGCAGTGCTCGCTGGCCGCTCACTGTAGTGAAGAAGCTCGCAAGCGGCGTTCCGAAGTGCGGCGTGTTGATGGCCGTGACGCTCGCCAGACGTCCTCGCCATGCCAGCGCTGCGGGGTCCGCCCCGATCGAAGCGCTGGGCGAGGCGACGAGTCGAGCATCGAGCCCGCCCGTGGAGTGTCCAACGAGGTGGATGGGGCCATCGCCCGGGTTTGCAGCGCCGCAAGTGCTTGCGACAAACTCGGTAAGCTTGACTGCCCGTCGTCGAATCGACGCTGCCGGCGACACGTGGACGACGTACGTCTCGACCTGGTCGCCCGCGGCGCGCAGCCGCTCCGAAAGAGCCTGCTCAAGGTGAGCAAAGTAGTCGTACGAGGCCAGACGACCAAAGCCGAACATCCCCGGAGAGAAATAAATACGATGAACCATGACGGGAGTCCGAGCCGAGCAACGCTACTCGCTTGGGCGGTGGTTTCGCGGTCGCCGCAGCGCCACTCTCTCGCGTTTTACTCGTTTTGCCGGCGAAAGGCGCGTCAAAAGCAAGCTCGAAACAACGGCGACCAGCTCCCGATCGACGCGGACGAAGTGATGCTTGCCCTCAGTCCGGACTGCAAGGACCCCGGCGTCCGTCAGCAACTTCAGGTGGTGCGAGATGGTCGGTTGGGACAAATCGAAGCGCTCGGCGACCTGGCCGCACGACAGCTCTCCCGCAGCTCCAATCTCCTGGACCATCCGGAAGCGCTCCGGATGAGAGAGCGCCTTGAGCGCTCGAACAACCTTCGCATCGCTAAGCTCCTTCACGGACTCGCCTCGTTTTGATTTTCTCCTGGGTCTTGGCCGTCATCCTTGCTCGTCTACGCGAGTGAACCGCGAGCTATGTCGCGTATGCGCGGTAATCGACTTCGGGGAACAGATTGTCTCGTCGCGCCACCTCTGCAAGCCACTTCTCGTCCAGAGAGTCGCCGAGGAGCCCCTCGTAGATCCGCGTAAACCGTGTCACGTGGTCGACGGTTCGCTTCGTTGCGTAGGGGACCGTTGTCCCAGTTTTCATGATGAAGGCCCAGTCGCTCGATTGGGCCAGCATGACCTCGCGTGCAGCCTGGTCGAGCGCCTTTCGTCGAACGCCTTGGGCTTGTGGAAACCGGCGCGCGAGCTCAACCATACGCTCGCCCATCTGGTGAAGATGGCGATACACCCAAGCGTTCGACCCGTTGCACCAGTAGTCGCCGTACCCCTTTTCACCCCACGAAGACAGACACGGCGTACAAACCTGATTGGTGGGGTACTCACGCAAATACCCGCTCGGCGTGATCGGAGCGACCGCACCCTGGTCGTACTGCAGCTTGCGGAACAAGAGCTCGAGGAACATCGGGCCCTCGTACCACCAGTGCCCGAAGAGCTCCGCGTCGTAGGGCGCGACGACAATGGGCCGCCGGTCCATGTTCGCGCGCAGGTGCTCCACCTGGCGTTCGCGGTTGAACATGAAGTTGCCGGCGTGTTCCGCCGCTTTCAAATAAGCCTGATGCGGATCGTAGGGACGCTTGCCATCCATCGAGCGGTGAGTCACCGCGTAGTACTTTACGCCGGTGAACGTGCGAATCCCCTGCGGGTGAATGTACGGCGCAATGTAGTCGTGCGGCAGATCGAAGCCGACGTCGCGGTAGAAGTCCCTGTAGCTCGGATCGCCGGGATAGCCCTCCTGCGCACTCCAGACCTGCTTGGAACTCTCGATGTCGCGGCCAAACGCGGCAACGCCCGAGCGGCAATACACCGGCGCGTGCACTCCGTAGAGCGGGCGGGGATCGGCGAAGAGCAGCCCGTGCGTATCGACGAAGAAGAAGCGAATCCCCTCCGCACGAAATGCCGCCCAGTTCCTGTCGAGCAACGGGAAGAACGGATGCGTCGCGGTGCAGGTAATGATTTCGAGACAGCCCGCTTCCTGGAGCGTGCGAAACGCGCGCACCAGGTCTCCCTCGTGCCGCCGCCAGCAGTCGCGTGTTTCCTGGAAACGGTGGCGGTACATCTTGGCAAGCTCGTGAAAGGCCCGATCTTCGCGCCAGGTGCGATCGACTTCCTTTTCCGCAAGCTCGATCAATCGGTCGATTTTCTGTGCGTAACGCTCTTTGAGCAGATCGTCGGCCATCATCGAGAGCAGCGTCGGGCTGAACGACATCGTGAGGCGAAAATCGACTTCGTCGTGTCGCAAGCGCTCGAACGCCATGAGCAGCGGCACGTACGTTTCGGTAATGGCTTCGAAGAACCACTCCTCCTCCATGTAAGAGGAAGCTTCCGGATGGCGCACGAACGGCAGGTGCGCGTGAAGAACGATAGCCAAATACCCGTGCGCCACGGTCACTCCTCCTTTAGACGACCGCCCCACCGCTCACCGGCGCTGAAGCTTTGTTCGCTTGCCCCGCCCAACGGGCTCGCGCCCTCGCCGGCGCGCCATGACTCGCTCGCGCCGAGCCGCTCGCTTGCGCCAATTCGCTCGCTCGCTCCGATGTATGCGAACGCGCTCGCTCCCGCAAAGCCCCACTGCGTCCCCCCAAGGAACAACGTTTCCGACCCGCCGGCAGCGAGCCACTCGCTGGCGCCGAGCCACATGCGTTCAGACGCTCCGAGGCGCCATCGCTCGCTAGCGCCGCGCTCGAGCAAGGCATGGCGCTCGGACGCGCCGAGCACGAGGTGTTCGTGTTCGTAGCCCGCCAAAACCTCGCGCTGCAGGCCAAAACCCCAGCGCTCGATCATCGGCGTCGTGGCTCGCACCCAGCGCATGGCCCAAGTCGCCAACACGCGCCGGTTCGGCTCGGCTTCGAAACTCTGGACCGTCACGCGCCACGGGCCGAAGACGGTGAACTCCATGCCGTGGGCGTTCAGATGCACCGGCGCGTCTCCCAAGAGTTCGATCGCGATTCGCTCAGGGTCGATAAGGTCGACGCGGAACGGACCCTCGTGCCAGAAGGCGGTCATCTCCCCAACGGGGCCGATTCTTCGCGTGAAGCGTAGCCCGCCGCGCCATTCGGAACGCCACTCGTCGAGATGCCACCAGCGCTCGATATGCGCGCTGCGATCGAAGGTGCGGTGCACTCCCGCGCCGCTCGACGAGGCGTTCTCGTGCGGGGCGTTCGGCTCTTGCGGCATCGATGGAGCGTAAGCCGCCCGCCAAACGTCGACGTAGCCGGCGCCTGCGCGTTCGGGTAGCCCCGGGTCAGGACCACTATAACGAGACTGGTACGGGGAGGCGGCCGGCGGCGCATCGTCGGAGGTAACCGTCATCCATTCGAGCGCGGTATGCGGCGACGGGGCGTTCCGTGGAAACTCGGCTCGCCCGGTGCGCGCAATCGGCTGGAAGTAACCCTCGTGGGTCTTGATGCCAATCTCCGCATGCATCGTCGAAGTCGGGCGCCGGATCATGAGAAAGTACTCGCGATCGGCGCGCTCAACGCGGATGTCAAAGTAATCGTTGGCGTTCGTGCCGTCGAAGTCGCGCCCCGTCGTGTCGTAAACCCGCAGGTTGCACCAGCCCTCCGCGCCGGCGGGGCCTAAGCGGCTTCGCGCCGCGGCGATGGCCTCATCTGTGATTTCCCAATAGAGGGACGCGGACTCGGGATCGCGAACGATCGCGGTAATCCGGTCGACGCCGTAGCCCCAGGGAAACTCGCCGGTGCGGTGGCTGAGATTAGTACCCTTGGTGGCGAGTTTCTGCCATGGCAAAGCGCGCTCGACGTGTTTAGGTTCCTCTGTACGGTCATGGCAAATACTCTCTCCAAGATGCTCCCGCTGGGTACGCCCCTGCCTACCGTTCGGCTCGTTAATGCGATCGACGGCGTACTTGTCGACGTTGGAGCTCTCGCGGCGGGCAAGCGGGGGACTCTGGTCATGTTCCTCTGCAACCATTGCCCGTTCGTCGTTCACGTCCGGTCGGAGCTTGTAAAGGCGGCGCATGAGACCCTCGATCGCGGTTTCGCGGTCGTCGCGATCAACTCGAACGACCCGGAAGGGTATCCTCAGGATGGCCCTCCAGCGATGAAACGTCTCGCCAGCGAGGAGAAATGGAGGTTTCCGTTCCTTTTCGACGAAACCCAAGAGGTCGCTCGCGCTTTCGACGCCCAGTGCACGCCGGAGTTCTATCTCTTCGATGCCGGAGGCAAGCTTGGGTATCGCGGTCAGTTCGACGACAGCAGGCCGTCCAATGGCAAGGCCGTAACCGGGCGCGACCTTCGGCTCGCCGTCGAAGCGCTCGCATCCGGCCGCGCGCCTTCGACGGACCAGAAACCGAGCGTCGGGTGCAGTATCAAGTGGCGCAGGACGGCCTAGTTTGTTGGCGTGGGTGGATGCCCTAGTTTGTTGGCGTGGGTCCCGTCCCACGCCGGTTTCGACCCAAGTAGCGCTCAGGGCGACTTTGCGGCGGGCTTCAGAATCGTGGTTCCCGTGTTTTCGATTGCGCCGCTTGCGTTGACCACCTCGACGGCGTCGACTCGCGCCGTCGCCATGGGCGCCGGGTCGCCAATCGAAGAGCCCTTCGCGTCCCGCCACGTTCCGGGTGCGTACCAAAGACGCCCGTCGGCGCCGCGCACGAAGACCCAGGGCGAAAACGTGGCTCCTGAGGGCGGGTCGACCCATCGACCCGCCAACCATGCCCACCTGCCCCGTCGCCACGTCCATTCGCCGTCGACCCAAATCGCGCGGGGATACGGAGGATCGGAGCTCGCTTCCACCCGTCCGGGAGGAGGGGGGGCGGTCACTTCGACCAGCGCGCTGGCCGGTTGGGCTGAATAGGACGGGTGCGGGGGCATGCCCGAGCAACCGAGGAGCACCAGACCGCCCAGTACGACGCACGAGTGCATACGAGGAGCGATTGTTGCACGTACTATCCGCTCTCGCGACGCTGCCATGCATTCGAATTGTGTACTCGGCCTGACTGGAGGCCCCCTGCTCGCCTTGCTGTGCGGGTGTGCGTCTATCCCGGAAGGCCGCGCGGCGGTCGACTCGCTACGAGTCGTCGGTGCGCACGAAGTTGTTCAGGCCGACATCATCGACAGGATCGCCACGGAGGACAGCCCGAAGTTTCTCGGGCTCTTGCGCGGCGTCGCGTACGACTACTCGATTTACGATCCGGCAGTCTTGCAGCGCGATCTGGCGCGAGTGGAGCGTTACTACAGGGGGCGGGGGTTCTTCGAGGCGCACGCGCGCGTGGGACGCGTTCACTACGTTGGCTCCGACCACGTGCGGATCGAGATCGTCGTCGACGAGGGACGTCCGATGCTCAATCGACAAGTGCGCGTCGACGGGGTGGACGCATTGCCATCTGCCATCGCCAGCGCGGCGCGCGCTGCCGCAACGGCGGCGCTGCCCGCCAAAGCTCGATTCGACGAAGACGCTTACGCCAAGGCCCGCGATACTCTGGCCCGCGCACTGACCGACCGGGGTTACGCGTACGCGAAGGTTACCGCCGACGCGCGCGCCGACCTGGCTTCGAACTCGGTCGACTACGTCCTGACGGTCAGCCCCGGCATCGCCGCGGTCTTCGGACCCATCACGATCGTCGGCCTCGACCCAGACGGAGCCGGTCCCGCGCCCCAGGAAATCGAGGAGGCCCCGCTTCGGCGCGCCATCGCCATCCGAGAAGGTTCTCCCTATTCGACCGCCCAGATCGAATCGGCCACGCAGGCTTTGCTCGACCTCGAGGTCTTCAGCGCCGTGCACATCGTGCCCGGGCTGGGCGATCCGCCCACGTCAGTAGTACCGCTCGTCGTGCAGGCCGAGCCCACCAAACTGCGCGCGTGGCGCATCGGCGGCGGCTTCGAGTTCGACGCGATCAAGACCGACGTGCACGGCGTCCTTGGATGGGAAAATCACAATCTGCTCGGTGGGCTGCGCGACTTAAGCATCGACTTCAAGCCTGGTGTCGTTCTGTACCCGATGCACGCGACCCCCCTCCCCGATCCTGCTCCAAGCGAATTTTTGCCCGAAGAGCGACTGCGAATCCAATTTCGACAACCGGGGTTCCTGGAATCGCGCACGTCGGGGTTTGTCCAGCCAGAGTTCAACGTGTATCCCCTGTTGGTCCAGCCGAGGCCGGACCTAACGCAGACCGTGGTCGGGTACGTCGAGCCCAAGACGGCGATTGGTGTTGAGCGCCGCTTCGGCAAGTACTTCTTCGCCAAGCTCCTTTACAACGTGCAGGGCGAATTGCCGTTCAACTATTACCTGCCCCCGGGCAACCAGCAGCCCAACTTGCCGCAGGTGCTCCTTTCTTTTCCTCAGCTCCTCGCCCAGCTGACGTTTGTCGATGATCCGACGCGCCCGCACGAGGGATTCGCCGCGAACCTGGACTTTCAAGTGGCCGGCGGCCCATTCGGTGGGACAGCGAGCGACGTACGAATTCAGCCGGACGCCGAGGGTTACATCCCCATAGCGCGCGGTGTCACTTTCGCCGTGTACGGTTCTCTTGGGTTTCTATTTCCGTTGTCCAACTCCTATGGCGAACGGATACAAGAGTTGCCGAACGAAGCCGTCGACGACCAAGCAAAGCGAGACATTCAGACTATCTACTTCCGCGGGTTCTTCTCGGGGGGCCCCAGCTCCAACCGCGGCTTTCCTGTACGCGGTGTGTCGCCACATGGATACGTTCCGTTCCTGAACCCGGGTACGGCGGCGATGCAGGTCCTCACGCAAACCGCCAATGCTCAGTGCAAACCGCAGCCACCGATGATGGCAGCCGGGATGCCACCACCGATGGGAACCGGTATGGCTGCCGCTCCAACAGACCCCGTGTGCCAGACTCCGATTGGGGGCTTCAGCATGTGGGAAGCGTCGGCCGAACTGCGGTTCACTGTGTCGGGACCCTTTGGAGCAGCAATTTTCTGCGACTCCGGCGACGTATCTCAACACTTGGGCGAGATACGCCTTCGGTACCTGCACACGTCGTGCGGACTTGGCGGGCGCTACGATACTCCGGTGGGTCCGATTCGACTCGATATCGGTTGGCGCCTACCGTGGCTGCAGATCTTGGGAGAGCCCGACGAGTCGCACGCCTTAGCGCGCGATCCGACCTACGGATTGCAGCCGAGGCTCCTAGGACTGCCCGTCGCCATCGCGTTCGGCATCGGCGAGGCCTTCTGACCATGGGCCGCCTGAGCGCACTCTTGCACGCCCATGTCAGCGCGGTGCTGTTCGTGTCAGCTCTGCTCGTCGGGACCGTGCTGCACTTGAGCGTTCTGCCGTTCTCGCCTCGCTTGGTGGCCAGCCTCGTCAATCGCGCTCTCGCGCCCGTCCTTGTGGGCCGAGTGACAATCGAGGGCATCGGTCGCCTGGGGCTGAAGCGCATCTATCGAGTCAACGTCCACGTCGATGACGTGGACGGCAAGCCCGTCCTGCGGGTCGAAGGCGTCAGCGCCCGCGTATCGACCCTTGCGCTGGTGCGCTCACTGCTTGGCCATCAACCGATCGACGTCGAAATCCAGGAATTGTCGATTGAACGCGTCGATGCCTATCTCGACGCGGACGACGCCGGAGTACCACGTATCGCGCGAACCTTCACGCTGCGTTCGCCAACGCCCGAGAACGCTCCCCCCGGGCGCGGAGTACGCCTGGCGCTCCCACGCGTTCACGTAAACCACGCTTTGGTTCGCGCGCAGCCGAGCGCCCCCCTCGATGCGGACGTAGACGACTCCGATGCGAGCGTGTTTTTTTCGCCCCTGGGCCTCCTTGTCGATCTCAAGCGAACGCATGTCGTCGTGCGAGGACTGCCTTCTGGAGCGAAGGCAGAGGGAAACGCAGACGCCCATTTTGAGATGCCCTCTCGGGGCGAACGGGTCGCACGCGCGGAGTGGACCGGAACGGCAGGCGAGATTCGCGAGCGCGCGAATCTAGCCCTGCGCGGAGAACAGCTTGACGCGGTCGTCGATGTGGCGCCCGCGGGGCCCGCTGAGATTTGCGCGCTCTGGCCACCCTGGCCCATCACCGCCGTCTGCTCGGCTCACGCCGAAGCGCACGGAGCACTGCCTCGCCTTGCGGTTTCGGCACACGGGTTGGTCGGCGGCGGGACGGTAGACATATCAGCACCTGTCACCCTCGGGCCGAACATCCAGGTCACAGC
>WNFI01711766.1_pt1 | contig 10080 bp, 6 predicted proteins | sample 5400471 | NCBI WGS metagenome assembly WNFI01 (sample SAMN13153348, study PRJNA577476) | soil metagenome | isolation source: 100 cm saprolite on Douglas fir-dominated hillslope | place: USA:California | collected 2013-09-17
CGGGCGAGCCCGCGATCAGGCGCGAAAACTCGGGAGCGAGCGTCTGCTTCGCCTCCCCCAAGGTGCGCTTCTTCTCCTCGGGGTCGGCCCACTGCGCCACGTAGTTGTCCTGCGCGCGCACGATCGCCAGGCCATCGAAATAGCCGGCGCGCGCGAGGATCCGGATGTTGTCGACGTGCCGCGGCGCGAAGTCGGGCGCGAGCTCGATCACCACCCGGCCGGAGGCGAGCTCCATGTAGAGCACGCGCTGCGGGTCCAGGCGGCGCCAGTCACCCGCCGGCGAGGCGGCGAGGAGCTCGGCGAGCGTCTTCGGGGGCGCCGACTGCGCGTGCGCGCCGAGCGCGCACGCGACGCAAGCAGCCGCGCGCCAAAGGCCAAGGCGATTCATAATGGACCCATGTACGGACAGAAGGAAACACTCTACGACATTCTCGAGCTCCCCAATAACGCTCCCCCGGGGGATATCGAGAAGGCCTACCAGAACCGGGTCGCGGAGCTGCGCAAGCAGAAGGCGGCCCAGGATCCGCGTCGCGTGGCGCTCCTGCGCGAAGCGCGCGAGGTGCTCTCCGATCCCGCGCGGCGCACGGCCTACGACCGGTCGCTGCGCAGCGAGAGCTTCCTCGGGACTTCGGAGCCAACGCCATTGCCGTGGAAGCCGATCGGGATCGGCGTGGCCGCCGTGGCCGCCGCCATCGCGATCTACTTCGTGCTGCGCCCGCCGCCGCCCGCGAAGCCGGGGACGCCGAAGGAAGTCCTCGCCGCGATCACGGATTCCCTCGGCTACCTCGAGAACCTCGACGTGGGCGGGCGCACCACGCCAGTGGGCCTGTCGGTCGCCATCGACGAGAAGACCCTCATCACGACCTGCCACGGGATTCGCGCGGGCGCCCAGCTGGTGGTCAACAATGGCGCCGCGTTGGTGCCGGTACGCGTGACGCTCGCCGACCAGGACCTCGACTTGTGCAAGGTCGCCATCGACTCGGGGCGCAAGCCCGCCAGGCTCGGCTCCGAGCCCAGGGCCGGCGACACCGTCTACGCGCTCGGCTCGACCGAGTCCGGAGACCTCATCTTCGCAGCCGGAACCGTGTTGAACCTGGTCGCCACGCCGAAGGGCAAGCTCATCGAGATCTCCATTCCCATTCCGCCGCAGGCGAGCGGCGGACCGGTCGTCGATCCCTTCGGTCGCGTGCTCGCGATTGCCACCGCACCCAATCCGGTCGGCGCAGGGAGGCACTTCGCGATTCCGGTCGGCTGGATCGGCGAGATGCGCTCGCGCGCGCCCGAGGCAGCGCCCGCGAAGGCCCCCGAGCCCCGCCCGCGCCCACGCAAGTAGGATTACGAAGGCCGGGCGGCGACGCAGAGCTCGATGCGCTCGAGCGCCTGGCCGTAGCGGCGCGGGCCACCGTTGAACTTCGCCGCGCGCTCCTTGAAGAACGACTGGAACGCGGCCAGGTCCGACGCGCTGCACAAGCGCCCGGCCTCGGAGATGAAATGCCCCGGGGTGTCCTTCGGCACGCGCGCCACCAGCGCGTCGAAATGCTCGCGCACGAACGCGAAGGCCGTGCGACGACCAGCGCCTTGCGCAGCCGCTGGCGGTCGCGACGCTCCTTCGCCTCGAGCGCTTCGCCCTCGAGGCGCGCGAAGGCCGCCGGGTCGGCGAAATCGGCGGCGATGGCGAGGACGTCGTTCACGACCGCTTCCGGAACGGAATCGCGGCGCTCGAGCCAGTGGGCGGCGAGCGCCGAGGCTTCCGCGCGCAGCTCCTGCGAGCGGCCGCGATCGGCGGCGAGCGGCACGAGCATCACGCGCAGCTCGCGGGTCGCGCGGTCGTCCCCCGCCTTCTCGACCCAGCCCAGCTTGATTGCGCCGGGGACGATTTGCCGCGCCATGATCCGCTCGAAACGCGCGCGGCGCGCCTCGTCCAGCCAGTCGAGGCGCAGCTCGCGCAGCATGCGGGCCACGCGCTGGCGCACGACCGGCGACGGGTGGGACGCGTAGCGCTCGGCGCTGGCGAGCAACTCGTCGACTGGCATCAGCCCGGAATCGACCATGAGGGCGGTGTCGTTCACCATCGCGGTCACCTCGGGCGCGGGCAGCGCCGCGGCGTGCGCATCGATCCGGTCGCGAGCGGGCTTCGCGTAGCGCGCCACGTAGTAGCCGCTCCCGCTCGCGTTGCCGAGCACCCAGTCAGGGCAGGGAGAGCCCTCGAGGGGCAACCTGGTCGAAGCGGCGACGTTGCCGCAGACCGTGCCGAGCTTGCCCTCGCGGCCATAGCGGAAGCATGCGGGCGTGGACCAGCGCTCTTCGGCGGCGATCTTCGAGCCCGTCGGCTTGAAGCGCGATTGGGATACGACCAGGGCCGGCGCGCCCTTGCAATCGAGCGCAACGTCGAGCAGCGGAACCCCGGGCTGCCCGATGAACGCCTCGAAGGCTTCGATCAGCTCCGGCCCGCCCCCGGCCTGCGCCAGCGACGCGGCGAAGTCCTTCGCCGTGGCGTTGCCGAATGCATGGGCCTCGAGGAAGCGATGCACGCCGTCGCGGAAGATCGCGGGGGTCATGGCCTTCTCGAACATCGCGAGGACCTGCGAGCCCTTCTGGTAGGTAATGGAGTCGAATGCGCCCCAGATGTCGCCCTTCGTGCGCACCGGGTTGTGCACGCGCCGCGTGGTCGCGAGGCGATCGAGCGCGATGGCGCGCCCGCGTGAGAGCGCGCGTTGCAGCCCATCGTCCCATGCAGGATCGAACCGGTAGACCGTCATTTCGCCCAGCCAGCTCGCGAAGGCCTCGTTCAACCAGGTGTCGTCCCACCACGCAAGCGTGACGAGGTCGCCGAACCACTGGTGCGCGATCTCGTGCGCGGCGACGCCCGCGTAGCGGCGCCGGAACTCATCGGTCTCCTCGTGGGGCTTGGCCTGCAGCAGCGAGCTCGCGTAGGTGATCATGCCCACGTTTTCCATCGCGCCGAAGCCGACGGTCGTGGGGATGACGACGCTGTCGAGCTTCTCGAACGGATAGGGGATGCCGAAGTAGTCCTCGAGCAACTCGACCAGGCGCGGCGTGACTTCCTTCGCGTAACGCGCCTCGGCGGCGCGCCCCCGCGGCACGAAGTAGCGCAACGCCGTGCGCTTCTTCCCGGCGACGCCGCCGTCGACCACGTCGAAGGGCCCCACGCCGAGCGCAATGAGATAGGTCGGCAGCGGCGCGGTGCGTTGGAAGGTCACGCGCTTGCGCCCCGCGTCGAGCGCCTTCTCGTCGACGATGGGCGTGTTGCTGACCGCGACCAGCCCCTCAGGCACATCGAGGGTGAGCTGCCACGGCGTCTTCCAGCCGGGCTCGTCGAAGCAAGGCCAGGCGCGCCGCGCGCTGATCGCCTCGAACTGCGACACCACGTACCAGTCGGCGCCCTCCTTCTGGCGGAAGATTCCCTCGGTCGCGAGCGAATCGATCTTGCCGCGATAGCGCACCACGAGCGTCGCCTCGCCCACTGGCAGCGGCTCGGCGCCCGCGAAGCCGATGAAGTCCTCGCCGCCCTTGACCGTAGCGAGCTCGACGCGCTGCCCGTCCTTCTCGAAGTCCGCCGAGACGATGGCGAGGTCGGTCGCGTTGAGCCACAGCACCGCCTGCGGGCGCCGGACGTTGAGGGAGATCTCGATGCGTCCCTCGAAGTCGTCGCGCGCCGGGTCGATCACGAGGCGCGCCTGGTAGGCGAGCGGCTCGACCGCGTCGCCCAGGCGGAATTCGGGGGGCTGCGCAGGCGCCGCCGCGCCGGCCGCGAGGCTCAACAGCAGGGATAGCGCGGCGATCGCGCAGGTCTCGTGCATGGGGGACCTCAATTCCTGTCGTCGGTGAAGCGAGCGTCCCAATGGGAGCCGTCGCAGAAGGGCTTGTTCTTCGATGCGCCGCAACGGCACAACGTGTAGTGCTCGCGCGAGGCGCCCTCCCCCCAGCGCGCATCGACGAGCGCGACGCTTCCCGTCACCACGTAGGGGCCGTCCTTGCTGACGGTGATCGCGGAAGGCCGCACGAGCTCCGGCGCCGGAGCGCCGTCGATCTCGCAGCTCAGCGCGCCCGAGGGGCATTTGCGAACGGTCTCGAGGATCGCCTCGGCGCTCGCGCCGTTCGCCTCGATCCACGGCGAGGCGTCGTCGCGGAAGACCGCGGGCAGCCCGTCGGTGCAGTAGCCCACGTGCGAGCACAGCGAGCGGTTGTCGTGGATGACGATGCGCGCGGTCGAATACGAGCGGACAAGGTCGTTGCCGCCATCGGAGACCCGAGCACCGGAAAAGCCATTCTTCTTGTGGGTGCCGTCGCAGAACGGCTTGTTGGCCGAGCCCCCGCACCGGCACAGGAAGATGACTTCCTCCGCCGCGATCGCCTCGCCTTTCGAGTTCGCCAGGGCGGCTTCGCCCTTCACCACGTACGGCCCGTTCGGCCGGCATTCGATCGTCGCGCTCATCGAGGCATTATCGCCGATTCCCGGCAGCGCTCGGCGATCTTCGCGGCGAGCCGCACGAGCGTCGCGCGCAGCGCCGCGGGCGCGTGCACCTCGAAGGGAAACGGCAGGCGCATCAGCTCGCGCGCGTACCAGTCGAGCTCGTCCACGGAACCGCGCAGCATGACGCCGCCCGCGCATTCCTCCGGCAGCCCGAGCGCATCGACGATCTCGTGCCGGGCGCTCGCAAGGTCGGTCTGCAGGAACACCTCGGTGGGCGTGCCGCGCGGCAGCGTCGCCATCGCACGCGAAAGGTACGCGAGCGCATCGAAGCCGTCGGGGCGCACGAACGCGCGGCCGGTTACCTCCGCGTGCGCGACGCGATCGAGGCGCAGCGTCCTCAGGCCGGAGCGCAGGTGGCAATGCCCGACGACATACCAGCGCCCGGTGCGAAAGACGTTGCCGTAGACGTCGAACTCCCGCGAGGTAAGCGTGCCGTCCGCGGCGCGATAACGCAGCGCCGCCGTGCGCCGCGCCTGGGCCGATTCGCTCAACACGCGCAGCAGCCTCGCATCGGCGTTGGTCCGCGCCCCGCCGGTCTGCAAGGCGACGCTCTCGCGCAGAGCCGCGACGGTGCGCTTCGGAGCGCTCGGCAGAACGCGGTCGAGCTTGGCCTGCACGCTCTCGATGGCCGGCGCCGCGTCGGCCAGCCCCAAGCCGCGCGCGGCGATGAGACCGAGCGACAGCGCCTGGGCCTCCTCGTCGGTGAACATCATCGGCGGCAGCTTGTAGCCGGGGACCAGCCGATAGCCACCGTAGCGTCCCTGCTCGGTGGTGATCGGGATGCCCATCTCCTCGAGCATCGCGATGTAGCGGCGCAGCGTGCGCCGGTCGACCTCGACGCGACGCGCCAGCTCCGCGCCGCCGATCTGGCCATGGGACTGCAGCAGCTCGAGCACCGCGAGGACGCGGGTGGTGGGATGAGGCATAGCGAGACTTTACTGTATATATAGGACGTGCTTCGCCCTACTTCAGGGATAAGGTGGCGGCATGAGATTCGAACTGCGCCTGATCGCCGCCGCCTTCCTCCTGTTGCTGCTCCTCGTCGCGAGCGGGCGCAATCAGGCCATCGCCGCGCCCGCGCCGGACTATCGTGGAGGAGCGCCCGCGATCCATTCATCGACGAGCTTTTCGAGCACCGGGATCGGCATCGGGCCGTTGTCGATCGCGACGGCGTGGAAATCGCGCACGTCGAAGCGGGCCCCGAGCGCCGCCTCGGCGCGCCGGCGCAGCTCGACGATCCTGCGCAGCCCCAGCTTGTAGCCGAGCGCCTGCGAGGGATTGGAGAAGTAGCGGTCGACTTCGCTCACGGCGAACTTCTCCTCGGTCGCTCCCTCGTGCCCCATGAACGCGATGGCGCGCTCGCGCCGCCACTTGAAGGCGTGGATGCCGGTGTCGACCACCAGGCGCGCGGCGCGGAAGAGCTCCGCCTGCAGGTGGCCGTAGCGCTGGTAGGGATCGCGGTAGAACCCCAACGCGTAGCCGAGCGTCTCGGCATAGAGGGCCCAGCCTTCGCCATAGGCGACGTTGTAGCCGCCGCCAACGGTGCGCCAGGGCGGCAGGCCCTCGACCTCGGCGGCGCGCGCACTCTGCATGTGATGGCCTGGAACCGCCTCATGCAGGAACAGCGTCTCGACCTCCCACGTCGGCTGGTGCGAGTAGTCGGCCGCGTCGAGGGTGAAGTAGCCGCTGGTTCCGAGCACCAGCGAGCCGATCTGGTAGTTGGCAGCGGTGCTGCTCGCGGCCTCGGCCGGCGTCATGGCGCGCACCGCGTAAGGCATGCGCGGCACGTGGTGGAAGAGCTTCGGCAGCTGCGGGTCGACTCGCGCCGCCATCGCGCGGTAGGCCGCGAGGACTTCCTCCGTCGACTTGAAGTAGAACTTCGGATCCGTGCGCACGTAGTGGATGAACTCATCGGTGGTGCCGGCGAAACCCACTTCCTTGGCGATCGCGCCGATCTCCGCGCGCAGGCGCTTCACCTCGGCGAGCCCGTATTCGTGGATCTCTTTCGCGGTGTAGCCGGGAATGATGCGCGAGCGGATGAGGTATTCGTAGTACGCCTCGCCGCCGGGAAAAGCCCCGAGGCCCGCTTCGTCGGGCGCCTTCGGCCGGTATTCGGCATCGATGAAGGCCTTGAGCTTGCGCAGCGCCGGCTGGTAGTCCTCCGCGATGGCACGCCGCGTCGCGCTGGCGAGCTTCTCGCGCTCATCCGCGGTGACCGCGGCGGGGACGCGCTTGAAGGGCTGCATCAGCGGGCTATTGGCGGCATCTTCGACGAGATGGGCGTCGATCGCCGCGATCACGCGGTCGAGCACCGGCTTGGGGCTCATCCACCCGGACTTGATGCCGCCGCGAAGCCGCTCGATCAGGTCGTCGACCGCCTTGGGCATGCCCTCGATGCGCTTCACGTAGTCGCGATAGTTCGCGGCGGTGCGGAAGGGAAACACCTGCGCCGCGCGCGGCATCATGCTCTGCACGCCGCCGAGCGTGGAGAGCGCCAGCGACTCGGCGTCGCGATAGCGCTGTCCCTCGACGGCGCGGCGCAGCTTGTCCTCGAGCAGCTCATAGGAGACATGCTCCTGGCCGCGCAGCTTCGTGGCGTCGATCGCGCCCAGGCGCTCGAGCGTGCGCCGCTCGCGTTCGTGCTCGCGTTCGAGGCCTGAGCGCGAATAGTCGGGCAGGAGGTCGTCGTAGCCGGGGATCCCCCGCGCGGTCGCCTGGAATGGATTGCGGCGCAGCGACGCATCGAGGTCCTCGTCGAGCAGCGCCTTGAGCTGCGCGGAGGGATCCGATGCCGGCGACTGCGCGCAGGCAAGGGCGGAGGCGAGGACGGCGAGAACGCTAGCGGCGAGGAGTCGGAAGCTGGGCATGGAGGTGGCGGATTTCTTCTTCGAGGTTGGCGATGCGCTCGAGGAACGAGAGCACCAGGGCGAGGGATGGGGTATCGAGTTCGAGGTCGTCGGACAGGCGCGCCGCGGTGCGCACGCGGGCGATGCACTCGGCGCTGAAGCGCCACTGGGCGGCGTCTTGCCGTTCAGGTGACAGCGCGCCCAGCTCGACCAGCTCGTGCAAGCGCTCTTCTGTCAGGCCCGAGCATTGCGACAGGTCGACGATCGTGACTTGGCTCTGCGCGTGCAGCCAGAGCGTTTCCGGGGCGTCAGGAGCCATGCGTTTTCACCTCGGTGAAATGGCCGCGGGGATTGAAGGTCGAGGCGCGCGCGAGCTCGCCGAAGAGCTCGCGCTCGCGCTCGTTGATGACCGTGGGGTTGACGATCTGGATGATGGCGTAGAGGTCGCCTTCGCCGCCTTCGGGCCGCGGCAACCCCTTCTTGCCCAGGCGCAGCTTCCGGCCAGCCGCGGTTCCCGGCGGCACCTTGAGGTCGACCGCTCCGGCGAGCGTCGGCACCTCGACCGTCGCGCCGAGCGCGGCCTCCCAGGGCGCGAGCGGCAGGTCGAAGTAGAGGTCGTGGCCGCTCGGGCGAAAGAGGCTGTGCGGGTGCAGGACGATGTTGAGGTAGAGGTCGCCGTCGCGTCCGCCGCGCATTGCCTTGCCGCCCTGCCCGCGCAGGCGCAATCGCTGCCCGTCGGTCGCGCCCTTCGGGATGCGCGCCTTGATCGTCCTGGGCACGTGCCTCACGCGTCCCTGGTCGTCGTACTCCGGCACCTGCAAGCCGAGATCGACCTGGGTGCCGCGGTAGGCGTCCTCGAGCGAAAGGTGGACGGTGACCTCGTAGTCTTCCCCGGGAATCGGGATGTTCGCGCGGTTCTGCTGGCCGCGCCGTCCGCGCGAGAGGCTTTCGAACAGCTCCGAGAGGTCCAGGTCGTCGAAGGAGAATTGGCCGCCCTCGAAGCGCCCCTCGCCGAACTGCTTTTCCCAATCCGGCGGCGGGCGGAATTCCTGGCCGGGCTGGTAGGTGGATCCGAGCTGGTCGTACGCGGCGCGCTTTTCCGCATCCTTGAGCGTCTGGTAGGCCTCGGCGATCTCCTTGAATTTCTCCTCGGCGCCCTTCTCCCTGGAGACGTCCGGATGGTGCTTCTGCGCGAGCTTGCGATACGCCTTCTTGATCTCGTCGGCGCTCGCATCGCGCTGCACGCCGAGGGCCGCGTAGTAGTCCTTGTATTTCATGCCGGAGCAATATTACCTTCGTTGAGAGGGCCTTGAATCTTGGCCGGTCTTTGGGGTCCGTAGTGGGACCATGCGCGCCCATCCCCGATTGTTACCGCTCATTTTCGCGATCCTGCTTCCGAATGCCCATGGCGCGGACTGCGGCGTTCACAAGGATTTCATGATCCGCGCGGATCCCACGCTCGCGCCCGTTCGGCCGGTGGATTGCGCCCCGGTCGTCCGAACAACTGGCTGCTCTGGGACGAGGTGTTGCCGCCGGGCGAGTACGCCTGGCATCTCAAGGTCGCCGGCGCGCAGAACGAGGCGAGCGAGTGGCGCCGCTTCACGATCGCCGCCGACAGCATCGCCTTCGTCGTCCCGGCGACCGGCGCCCTCCTTACGCGTGCGCGGGCGGTCCCCCGGCCGCGAAGCTGGGCGCAGGACGGCAGCACGCTCGCAGCGCTCAAGGAGGAGCGTTCGCGCAATTTTTCGGAGCTGCTGAAGGACGTCGACGACGCGATCGACCGCCCGGTCCAGCCCGAACCGGTGTCCTCGTCGAAGGGATCGAACTACGACGATACGGTCACCGAGCAGAAGCGCACGCTCGCCGCCGCTTTCGCCTGGGCCGGAACGCGGCGCACGAAGTACGGCGCCGAAGGCGCCCGCCGCCTGCTCGCGCAAGCGCGCTGGAGCACCAGCGGTCCGATCGCTTACTCCAACAACGACATGGCGAGCCGCACCGTGGCCTGGACGCTCGCGCTCGGCTACGACTGGATGCACGACTACCTCAGCGAAGCCGACAAGGCGGCGATCCGCGCGGCGATTCGCGCGCGCACGCTGCCGATGTTCAACGACCTCAAGGTCTTCATCTCGGCGTATCCGTTCAACTCCCACGGCAACCTCACGCTCACGCTCACCGCCGCGATCGGCGCCCTGATGGCGGGCGAGATTCCGGAAGCCGACGATTGGGTGCGCGACGCGCTGCCGATGGCGGTCGCATGGACGAGCCCGTGGGGCTGGAGCGACGGCGGCTTCGCCAACGGCACCGAGCAGATGTTCTGGGACACGGGCTCCAACCTCGGCGCGTGGTACGTGTTCCGCAACGCGGTCGACGTCGACCTCGCGCGCAAGGAGTGGGTGCGCAACCTCGGCCGGTTCATGGCGTATTTCGTGCCGCCCGGCGCGCCCGGCGGCGGCTTCGGCGACGGGCAGGAGATGAGTTCGCCGGAGCTCTGGTCGCGGATCGGCAAGGCCTACGCGTACTTCGCGCCCAGCCCGCTCGCGCTCTGGTATGCGCGCCAGATGGGAAAGGAGGACAACACGCGCCTGGAGCTCCTGCTCGCGCCACGCGCGGAAGATGAGCGCGCGCCCTTCCCCGCGGGAGCGCCGAACGCCGCCCAGTTCCCGTCGATCGGCTGGGTCGCGATGCATAGCGCCCTCGCCGATCCGGCGCGCGCGTCGATCTACTTCAAGAGCAGTCCCT
>WNFI01164327.1_pt1 | contig 10079 bp, 11 predicted proteins | sample 5400471 | NCBI WGS metagenome assembly WNFI01 (sample SAMN13153348, study PRJNA577476) | soil metagenome | isolation source: 100 cm saprolite on Douglas fir-dominated hillslope | place: USA:California | collected 2013-09-17
GCACACGCCGGCCTGGATGATCTTTCGGATGAGCGCGTCGGGGACGGGGTCGGGCTTCAGCCGTCGCATGGCGCGCGTCGTCTGCATGATCTCGAAGAGGTCGCTCGTGTCCGGCATGCCGGTCCTCCCGGAAGGAGATTACCCGCCGCACCCCCTTGACGTCGAGCGGCGGCGCGCGCAGGATACCGCGCCGTGAAGCGACTCGGCGTCCTGATGTTCGTCGCGATGGTGGCGAGCGGCTGTGCCGTTGGGAACCGGTACGCCTACCACACGGTCGTCGCCAGCCCTCAGGTCTCGGGCAGCACCGCCGTCGCCGTCGCGACGCTCGACCAGCGCGAGTACGTGCGCTCCGGCGACAAGCCGCCGCAGTTCGTCGGCGTGCAGCGCGGCGGCTTCGGCAACCCCTTCGACGTGCGCACCGGGGACGACAAGCCGCTGGCGGATGCCATGAGCACGGCGCTCGTCAACACGCTCGCGAAGCGGGGATTCCGCGCCCAGCCCGTCGTGGTGCCGCCGTCGACGACGCCGGCCGACGCGCGCCAGCGCGCGATCGCCGCCGGCGCCGATCGGGCGCTCCTGCTGACCCTTCAGGAATGGAAGAGCGACACCGCGGTGCGCGTGGGTCTGAGCTACGACCTCGGCCTCGCCGTGCTCGATCGCACGGGCGCGGTGCTGGCCGAGAAGGCGCTGCAGGGCCGCGACAACCTCGGGGCCGCCACGCTGCCGTCGCAGGTCGGCGAGCTGGTGGGCGGCGCGTTCAAGACCAAGCTGGAGCAGCTGCTCGACGATCCGGCCATCGCGGCGGCCCTGCGCGGCGGCTCCTAGGAAAATGGGGGGCCCCGAAATGGCCCCCCAAACCCCCCAGCGTTCGGAGCGCCCCGGCACAGCCGGGTCGCTCCTCTTAACCCCTCGATACTCCGACAGGACTAGCCCGGGAACAGCTGGTTCACGAGCTCGCGGACCTTCTCGTCGGCCTTGATGAACTTGTCCATGCGCCCACCGCCCATGAGCGCGTCGTACGTCGCCTTGCCGATCTCGTTGCCGTCGCGGAACACGGTCATCTCCGCATAGGCCATGTACAGCGCGAGGTCCCACCGCCAGTTGGCGGTGTACGTCGTCAGGAGCGGACAGGCGCGGATGCCCGCGTCGGCATCGAGCATACGGACGCTGAAGCCCTTGCTCTCGAGCGCCTGCCGGTAGGCCTCGAGGAACCCCTCCCGGACGGTCTTGTTCTCCCGGATGCAGATCTCCTTGGTCGCGAGGTCCGCGGGCGTGACGGGGTTTGACGTTCTGCTTGATCGAGCACGCCACGAGCGCCAGCCCGACGAGCAGCGGCACGATCGCACGGTGCCTCATCGCAGCCTCCGGATCAGGGACGTCGCAGGGGGAGGTCCTCGTACGGCGACATGTAGAAGCCCGGAATCGCCGTGGCCATGATGTCGTCCACGCGGGGCCCGACGCCGATCGGGAAGCCGAGGTGATAGATCGGCGCCTGCGTGACCTGCTCGTGCAGGATCTTCTGGATCTGGTGCAGCAGCGCCTCGCGCTTCTTTCGGTCCAGCTCGCGCGCCTGACGTCGGAAGAGGTCGTCGACCTCGGGCAAAGCACCGTACGCGAAGGCGTGCAGCCAGCCCTGGATCGTCTCGCCCATGGAGTTGTAGGGCGGAAACGGCGTCAGCTCCCCGGCGTCGAAGCCGTTCGGATGGCCGGCCTCGGCCAGGAGCCGCCTCGCGCGCGCCGGATCGTGGGGATGCGGCTCGAAGGGCAGCGCAAACTCGAAGTCGCGCGGCACGGTGTTGCCCGTCGGACGCGACAGGCCGAGCGTCTCGGCCTCGTTGAGCGCCTGGCGATCGAGCGCCAGGCTCGCCGCCAGCCGCACGCGCTTGTCGGCCCACGGCGACTTCGGATCCCACTGGTCAGGGAAGTCGAGCCAGAAGATCCCGAGCAGCGGCGCGACGAGCCGCAGTCCCGGCGTGCGACGGACGTCTTGCGCGGTCGGCCCGCTCAGCAGCATCGCGAGGTCGACCTCGCCGCTCTTCAGCGCGGCCGCGCGTGTCGTCTCGTCGGGCAGGCTGCGGAAGACGAGGCGCTTGATCGACGGCGGCTTGCGCCAGTAGCCGTCGAAGGCCTCGAGGACGAGCTCGACGCCCGGGTTGAGGCTCACGAACTTGTACGGCCCGGCGCCGATCGGCGCCTTGCGGAAGCCGTCCTCGCCCACGCGCTCGACGTACCGGCGCGGCACCACCCAGCCGGCGCTGGTGACGAACGTGCCGTAGAAGGCGGCGAAATCGGGCCACGGCTCCTTGAAGACGAAGCGCACGCGGTTGGGCGCCGGCGTCTGGATCTCCTTGACCGTGTCCTTGAGCACCTTGGCTCCGCCACCGCGGTAGCGCTCGAAGGAAAACTTCACGTCGTCCGCCGTGACGGGATCGCCGTTGTGAAAGCGCGCGGCCCGTAGCGTGAACTCGGCGCTGAGGGCGTCCTTCGCCAGCGACCACGACGCGGCCAGGCTCGGCCCCGATCCCACGCCCGGCATCGGCTTGAGCAGCCCGTCGTGCAACGCGTAGAGCAGCAGGTACGGCGTGATGGTGCTCTCGCCCTCGGCGGGATCGAGCCAGCGGGGCACCGGCGTGAAATGCATGCCGATGGTCAGCGTGCCCTCGGGCGCGGCGGCGACGCCCGCGACGCCCCCGAGCCCGAGCACGGCACCCAGGATCGGCCCGAGGACGAGGCGCCGCGCGCGGGAAAAGGGTGTCATCGGCCGAGACTGTATCATCGGGGCGCTCTCAACTCGAACCCTCGGGAGGCCTGACATGGCAAGACGGTCGGTGCTCGCTGTCGCAGTTGCCCTCGTGATGCTGGCCGTGGTGGGCGTGTCGTTCATGAGCGCCCAGCCACCCGCTCAACCCGTGAACGACAAGCCGCTCACCGAGCGGTGGGCTCCCACCGAATGGGGCCCGAACGACAAGGCGGGCTCGGTGAACCGCACGACGCCGGCCATGGTCATGAAGGCGATGCGTCTGGTCAAGCAGGGCAAGGTGGCGACGCTCGGCAAGCTCTATCACTCGAGCATCCCGGCCTTCGGCGCCCGCAGCTGGACGATGTCGATTCCCGGCACGCCGACCGGCGGTCCCTTCGGGAAGAACGCGCTCGTCTATCACGACGAGCTGGTCACGACGGAGATCGGCCAGATCGGAACGCAGTTCGACGGGCCCGGCCACATCGGCGTGCGGACCTCGAAGGGCGACTTCATGTACAATGGCCGCTGGCGCGAGGAGGCCTACGAGCGCGGCGGCGGCGGCCGCGTGGTCGGCATGGGCGACCTCGGCGTGGAGTTCGTGGCCGAGAAGGGCTTCGTCTGCCGTGGCGTGCTCCTCGACGCGCCGTCCTACCGCGGCGTCAAGCGCCTGCCGATCCCGAAGGACAGCAAGAGCCCCGGCATCGTCACGGCGGCCGACGTGCGGGCGATGGTCCAGCGGCAGGGCCTGACCGAGATCGGCGAGGGCGACTGCGTCTTCCTCTACACCGGACACGGCGACCTCTGGCTCAACGCCGACTGGAAAGGCCTGTCGCCCGCGGAAAAAGCCAAGCGCCGCGACGAATTCAACTCGGGCGAGCCCGGCTTCGGCGTGAGCGCGTGCGAGTACATGGCCCAGCGCAAGATCATCCTGACCGGCGGCGACACCTCGGCCAACGACGCTCAGCCCAACGGCGAGCAGGACGACTTCGCGGTGCCGTGTCACACCGAGATGCAAACACGGCGCGGCATCTGGAACATCGAGAACCTCGAGTTCACGCAGCTGCTGAAAGACAAGGTCTACGAGTTCGCCTTCGTCTGGGCCCCCCTCAAGATCGTGGGCGGCACGGGCTCTCCGGGCAACCCGATCGCCCTGTACTGAGCCCCCGGCGGCGCCGGAGGTCGGTGACCCCGACTTCCGGCGCCGTTCGGCTCGTGATATATGCTGCACCCCACGCAAGGAGGCATCTCATGAGGCCCTGGTCGCTGCCGCTGCTTGCCCTCGTCCTGGTGCTCGCACTCGCGCCGGGCGCCGATGCCCAGCCGAAGGACACGCTGACGATCGCCCTCCCCTCGCACGCGCCCACGCTCGATCCGCACATGCATTTCGAGCGGGTCGGCGTGCTCGTCAACATCAACATGTTCGACTCGCTGCTGCACCGCAATGCGAAGCTGGAGTACGAGCCGTCGCTGGCCACCTCCTGGAAGGCGCTGAACGAGACCACCTGGGAGTTCAAGCTGCGCAAGGGCGTGAAGTTCCACAACGGCGACTCGCTGACCGCCGAGGACGTGAAGTTCTCCTTCGAGCGGGTGACCGAGCCCGGCAAGGAGAAGAAGAAGTCGCCGCAGTACGGCAACATCCGCGCCGTGAAGGAAGTACGGATCGTCGATCCCGAGACGATCCACATCGTCACCGACAAGCCCTTCCCACTGCTGCTCGAGCGGCTGGTGTATTTCAACATCGTCCCGAAGAAGCACACCGAGAAAGTCGGCGACGACGCCTTCGGCTCGAGCGCCCCCGTCGGCACCGGCCCCTGGAAGTTCGTCGAATGGAAGCGCGACCAGTACATCCGGCTCGAGGCCTTCGACGGCTACTGGCGCGGCAAGCCGCCGTTCAAGTATCTCGTCGTCCGCGCCATCCCCGAGGTGGCCACGCAGATCGCCGAGATCAAGACGGGCGGCGTGGATCTGATCCGCAGCGTGTCGGCCGACATCATGCCGGAGCTGAAGGTTCATCCGCAGACGTACGTGTCGTCGGCGCCGATCCTGCGCGTCCACCAGATCGAGCTCGACATGCGCTACCCGCCGTTCGACAAGAAGCTCGTGCGCCAGGCGGCGAACTACGCGATCGACAAGCAGTCGATCATCCAGAAGCTCATGGGCGGTCTCGGCACGCAGGTGGCGACGAACGTGCAGCCGGCGGCCTTCGGCTTCGACCCGGACGTGAAGCCGTACCCGTACGATCCCAAGAAGGCGAAGGAGCTGCTGGCCCAGGCCGGCTATCCCAACGGCGTGGACGTCACCCTGCACAGCGGCGACGTCGCGATCCGTCCGCAACACGAGGCGATGGCGCAGATGCTGACCGAGGTCGGCATCCGGACGAACGCGCGCCTGTGGGACCCGGGTCCGGCGTGGAACAAGTTCTACCAGACGGACGGCAAGGCCACGAACGGCGTCTACGTCACCTGCCTCGACAAGCTGATCGACGAGGGACGGTCGACGCTCAACAAGGAGCAGCGCAAGCGGACGTACTCGCAAATCCAGCGGATGATCCGCGAGGAAGCGCCGGCGGTGTTCCTGTTCACCCAGTACGACACGCTGGCGATCAGCAAGCGCGTGGAATACGCCGCCCGCGGCGACGAGTGGCTCTGGCTCTTCGACGCCAAGCCCCGACGCTGACGGTCGAATGCAGGATCGAGCGCCGGCTTTGCCGGCGCCAAAGTCGTCGGGAGGTGTCGGAGGGGCCGTCTCGGTCCCTCTGACGTAGGATGTCGGCGTTCGTCGTCCGCCGGCTGGCGCGCCTGCTGGTGGTGATCGTCGGGGTCTCGCTGGTGACGTTCGCGATCCTGCACGCCAGCGGCGACCCCGTCGCCCTCATCATGCCGGAGGCGCCCGAGGCCGACCGCGCCGTCCTGCGCCAGACGCTCGGGCTGCACGATCCCCTGCCCGTGCAGTTCGCGCGCTTCGTCGGCCGGGCGCTCACGGGCAACTTCGGCAACTCCTTCTTTCACCGCACACCGGCGTTCCCGCTGGTGATCGAGCGCATGCCGACCACGCTCCTGCTCACTGCGCTCTCGATGACGCTCGCGCTCGCCGTCGCGCTGCCCGTCGGCATCTACAGTGCGGTGAAGCGTGGACGCGCCATGGACCAGCTGGCGACCGGCACCGTGTTCCTCGGCCAGTCGATGCCGGTGTTCTGGACCGGGATCATGCTGATCTTGCTCTTCTCCGTGCAGTGGCGGCTGCTGCCCGTCTCGGGCTGGGACTCGTGGGCCGCGGTCCTGCTGCCCACCGTCACGCTGAGCACGTTCACTGCGCCGCTCCTGCTGCGCATCGTGCGCTCCAGCATGCTCGACGTGATCGGGCTCGACTACGTGCGCACCGCCCGGGCCAAGGGCGTGTCGGAGTGGCTCGTCATCGGCCGGCACGCGCTGAAGAACGCGGCGCTGCCGCTCGTCACCGTCACCGGTCTGCAGTTCGGCCTGCTGCTCGGCGGCGCCGTCATCACGGAGACGGTGTTCGCGGTGCCGGGCGTGGGGCGCCTCATCGTGGGCGCCATCCGCCAGCTCGATTTCCCGGTGGTCCAGGCCGGCGTCTTCATGCTGGCGATGATCGTGGTGAGCGTGAACTTCGCCATCGATCTGCTCTACGTCTACCTGAACCCCCAGATCCGGGTCCGCTGAGTGGCCATCGGCTCCCTGCCCTCCGCCGCCATGCCGTATGCCGACGACCTCCCGCGCGCGACGTCGGGCTCCCGCGCGTGGCGCAAGTTCGCCCGCAATCCCACCGCGGTGCTGGGCGCGCTCATCCTGCTCTCCGTGGTGGGCGCCGCGCTGGCGGCGCCGTGGATCACGCCGCACGATCCGGCCACCCAGAGCCTGATCCGGCGCTTCACACCGCCGGTGTGGGCGCCCGGCGGCAACGCGGCGTACCCCCTCGGCACCGATCAGGTCGGGCGCGACATCCTGAGCCGCATCATCCACGGCGCCCGTATCTCGCTGCTGGTCGGCGTGCTGGCCGTGGTGATCAGCGTGCTCGTCGGCGTGACGCTCGGACTGATCAGCGGCTTCGTGGGCGGCCGCGCCGACACGGTCATCATGACCGTGGTGGACATCACGTGGTCCTTCCCCCAGATCCTGCTCGCCCTGGCCTTCGTCGCGGCGCTGGGACCCAGCCTGGTGACCGTCATCCTGGTGCTCGGCTTCACCGGCTGGGAGCGGTACGCGCGGGTGGTGCGCGCCGAGGTGCTCGCCCTGCGCGAGAAGGACTTCATCGAGGCCGCGCGCGCGATGGGCGTCGGCTCCGTCCGGATCCTCGTGCGCCACGTGCTGCCCAACACCTTCTCGTCCATCGTGGTGCTGTCGACGCTGCAGGTGGCGCAGGCCATTCTGCAGGAGGCGGCGCTGTCGTTTCTCGGCGTCGGCTCCGGCCGCACCCACCCGACGTGGGGCCAGATGATCGCCCTCGGCCGCGACTTCGTGAGCGTGGCCTGGTGGCTGCCGACGTTCCCCGGGCTTGCTATCCTGGCCACGGTGCTCGCCATCAATCTCGTCGGCGACCGGCTCCGCGACGCACTGGACCCGCGGGTCTGAGCCGAGCGAAGGAGGACCGCATGAGTCTCTTCAAGCAGTTCACCCATGTGAGCGTCACGGTGACCGACGTCGGCAAGGCCCGCGAGTTCTACTCGACCGTCCTGGGCTTCCAGGAGATCCCGCGGCCGGCCTTCGACTTTCCGGGCATCTGGTACAGCCTGGGCGGCGACCTCCAGCTGCATATCATCCTGAACGACGCGCTCGTGCGGCCCGCCGTCGAGCGCGAGAAGATCGAGGCCCGCTATCCGCACTTCGCGCTCTGGACGGAGAACTGCGACGCGACGGCGGCGAGGATCGAGGCGCTCGGGCTCGTGTGCCGCGACGTGTTCTCCGGCCCCACCGGGCTGCGCCAGGTCTTCGTGAAGGATCCCGACGGCAACATGGTGGAGTTCATCGGCCCCAGCACGAAAGCCGGCGCACGCGTGATGGAGTCCACCGGGACGTACCGATGAGCGCGCGCGTGGCCGAGGAGCGCCACGGGTTCCCCGGGGCGCTCCGAGCGTTGGGGGGTGTGGGGGGCCATGTCGGGGCCCCCCACGTAAGTAGATGAGCGCCCACGCGCTCTTCCTGGTCCGGATGGACGTGGCGCACGACCACGAGGCGGTCTTCAACGAGGTCTACGACACGGAGCACGTGCAGAATCTCAAGGCCGTGCCCGGCGTGCGCCGGGCGAGCCGCTACACGCAGCCGTCCGCGACCGAGCCGCGCTACATGGCGGCCTACGAGCTGGACGGCGCCGCCATCCTCGACAGCCCCGCGTGGAAGGCGGCCGGCGAGGCCGGCCGCTGGCCCGGCGAGATCCGCCCGCACACGATGAATCGCCACCTCGCCCGCTACGAGTGGGTGGGTGGCGCCGCCGCCCTCACCGGCAAGACGCCCCATGTCTTCTGGGTGATGATGGACATCGAGCCGCACCGCGAGAAGCTCTTCAACGAGCTCTACGACGCCGAGCACCTGCCGCTCTTGTCCAAGCTGCCCGGGTACGTGAACGCCGTGCGCTACCGCACGGCGACCGCCGGCGAGCCGCGCTATCTCTGCGTGTACGAGGTCGAGAGCGCGGAGCTGCCGATGTCCAAGCGCTGGAACGACGCCTCCGACATCGGGCGCTGGAAGCCGGAGGTCCGGCCGTACACCTACAACAAGAAGTGGATCGTGAGCGAGCGCCTGCCCTCGCCCTGAGCGTCCGGCGGCGCAGACGCCGGGGCACATCTTTCGGACGATTCGACTCCGCCGCGGGTGGACACTGGGCGCATGGCGCACTGGCTCTTGTCGACCGACGGTCTCGCGGTCCCCCTCGTGCTGCGGCTGACGCTGGCCGTCGTGATGTTCCCCCACGGCGCTCAGAAGCTGCTCGGCTGGTTCGGCGGCCACGGCTTCTCGCGCACCATGGCGGACTTCACCAAGTCCGGCATCCCCGCCCCCCTCGCCTTTCTCGCCATCATGGCGGAGTTCCTCGGGCCCATCGGCCTCGCCCTCGGGCTCCTGACGCTCGTCGCGGCGCTGGGTATCGGCCTCGTCATGCTGGTCGGCGCCCTCACGGTGCACGGCAAGCACGGCTTCTTCATGAACTGGTACGGCACTCAACCCGGCGAGGGGTACGAGTATCACCTCCTCGCGCTCGGCATCGCGCTCGCGCTGGTCATCGGCGGCGGCGGCGCCTGGTCGGTGGATGCGCTGATCGCGCGCTAGCCGTGACGCTCGTCGCCTGCAGAATCTGCGGCCTGGTGCAGCGCGTGGGCGCGCTGGCCCCGGGGGCCCAGGCCGTCTGTCCGCGGTGCGGCGCCGTCGTGGTCGAGCACAAGGTGAACACGCTCGGACGGACGGCGGCCTTCTCGCTGGCCGCGCTGATGCTCTACCTGCCCGCCAACATCTATCCGATCCTCCAGATGGAGCTGTACGGCGCGCACTCCGAGAACACCGTGCTGGACGGCTGCGTCGCGCTCTTCGCGGTCATCGTCTTCCTCGCGAGCATCCTGATCCCCTTCCTGAAGCTGCTCGCCACTCCGGAGGACCCGCGCAGTCCACCCGCGAAGGACGGGACGATCTTCGTCCTGCACGACAAGCCGGAGAAGGAGTGGCTGTCGTGGCTGCCGAAGATCCCGATCCCGGCGGCGACCGATTAGACGGCGTTCACGACGTGCAGGCGCTCGCCGCGGGCGAACGCCTGCACCGTCTCGATGGCGATGCGCAGCATGTTGGCCGAGGCCTCGCGCGTGTTGTAGCCGATGTGCGGCGTGATGAGCACGTTGGGAAGGGTACGGAAGACGTAGTCGCCGGGCGGAATCGGCTCCGTCTCGTGCACGTCCAGCGCCGCGCCGCGAATGCGGCCGCCGCGCAGCAGCTCCACCAGCGCCTCGTTGTCGACGAGCTTCGCGCGCGCGGTATTCACGAACCACGCCCCCGGCTTCATGCGTTCCAGCAGCGCGCGCGTGACGAGGCCCTGCGACTCGGGCGTGTAGGCCAGGTGCAGCGTCACGACGTCGGCGCTGGCGAACAATTCCTCGAGCGCGACCAGCGTGAGGCCGTGGACCGCGCGTTGGGGAGAGGCGCGTCGCGTCCAGCCCACGAGGCGCATGCCCAGCCCCGCGCCCAGCCGCGCCATCTCCGTCCCGATGGGGCCGAGCCCCACGATGCCGAGCGTCTTGCCGCAGAGCTCCATGCCCGTGAAGCGGCCGGGCTCCCAGCGCCCCTCGCGCACGCTCACGAACGCGGGCCCGATGTGCCGCGTCAGGGCCAGGATCATGGCCAGC
>WNFI01104200.1_pt1 | contig 10078 bp, 7 predicted proteins | sample 5400471 | NCBI WGS metagenome assembly WNFI01 (sample SAMN13153348, study PRJNA577476) | soil metagenome | isolation source: 100 cm saprolite on Douglas fir-dominated hillslope | place: USA:California | collected 2013-09-17
GGCCAATTCCGGACCCAGACGCGATTTCACGCCTTGGCGCTTTTCGGACTCCTCAGACTCCGGCCGCTCCAGCCAGCCCAACGCTGACCCCCGCATCCGAAAGCCTGCACAAGAGCAGACATCGCATTATTCGATCAACTCGTCGGCGCGGCATAGAAGATCGATCCGACCGTGCTGTGGCGCGGAGTGAAAGGCCGCCAGCCGGCGGTCGGAACGGACATTGCACCAAAAAGGGTTTCCTACGCCATGATCCATGCGATATTGCGTCATGGATTGGGCGGCGTTGCAGGCTCGCTTTACCGCGATCGCTGGCATAGTGTGGGGGTGGCTTCGCGCGGGGCATACACCTCCCCTGAGGGGCGGTTGTGCCTGCCCCTCAGCCCGCCGAATCGTACAGCTCAGCTCTACAGCGGACTGATCGGGCGCTGGCGGTAGAGCGAGACCCATTCGGCGTTCTCGCGCATAGCCTCGGTGCCGAGTTCGCGCAGCGCGTCACGCGCCAGATCGGCGTTCGTCTGGAGGAGGGTTGGCGGCAATATCTCAAGGGCGCGCGTGAACAATTCCGCCATGCGGTCGTATTGCCGCGCCTGGGCATTGAGTGCGAGCTTTTCGGAGTAGCCGACAAGCACCGCCGCGACGCCCGGCATCGCTCCGATCGTGAATAGGAGAAGACCGTGGGGCCATGCATCCCGGCTTATCCAGCTGCCCTCGATCATAAGCACTAGCGCCAATAGAAGGCCCGCGAAAACGACTGCAGCGACCAGGATCCTTTTCGCCCAGCTTTCTCGCCATTGCGCTTTTTCGAGATGTGCCGGTCGTCTCTTCTTGAAATAATCGGCTTGGCCAGCGATCCAAATTCGACGGATCCAGTCATAGCTCATCGAGTTGAGCAATCCCGGAACACCTTTATCATCGGCAGCGTCGTGCAGTTCCCGTGTCAAAAGGCACGTCTTCACCCAGGCAAGTTCCCGTGGCATCTTGATCGGATAGGCGTCCGCCGCGTCGTGAATGCCGGTAAGCTTCCAGAATGTCGCCACCCGGAGCGCCTCGGCCAGCGCCCGGTAATCGAGAAAGCGTTCCTGATGTTGGCGCCCGATCGCCAGGAAATACCGCAAGAAGATCGCCACGAACGCCGCGATATAGCCGATCAGCAACGCGACGTCGATTAGGTGCAGGATTCCTGCGAGCCAGTCCGTCGTGACCGGCTGCAAATGGGCAAAGGCTTCCTTCGTGACCGGCTGTAAATGGGCGAAGGCTCCGAAAGATACGAACGCGAACAGTCCGAGACCGAACAGCCAGGACCAGTCACGCTGAAAAACTTTCTGCCAACGCTGCGCAAGGCTGTCCGCCACGCTGTACAGATTGCAATAGCGCTTCGCAGTCATTTGTGCTGCATACTGCAGCGCAACGTCGGGTTTTTTGGGGTCGGTGTCGAGCAGCCAGTCCAGACTTTGCTCGGCCTTGGCGCGGCCGTTTTTCGACGCCAAGAGCCGGGCGGCCTCCCGGTTGAACTCCCGGTTCAGCCCGATCGTCGCCTCGAAAGATTCCCATAGCCGGTAATCGCGCTCGACAGGGGCGATCTCTTTTTCGATCTTCTGCTTCTCTGCTTCGGTGGCCGATCGCTGTTTCCGGGCCGTATCGAGTGCTTTGTATCGCTTCTTCAGTTCTTCGCCCCAGCATTCAACCGACACCGCCGTCGCAGGACCGGGCTTCGCAGCACGCGGCGTGACGATGTGAATCACCGGCCCGACCGCGGGCGTATCGAGGCTCGCACGGCCGCTGCCGCTGACCTCGAGTGGAATGCCGTGGCGCTTGAAATCGACGATCTGGGCAGTGCCGCCCGTCAGCGCCGCGGCGGTGTTTCCGTCCCAGAGCGCGATCAGGACATCACAATGGCGCGCGATGAACGCGCCGGCGCGGCGGTATTGCAGGTCGCGCTTTTCGCCGTCGCGGCGCACATCTTCAAGCGAACTGTCCTTCTCGTAGCCAACAAAGAGCTTCTGAATGTCGGGACGCGCCGTCAGGGCGTCGAACTTCTTGAGCGCGTCAGGCGCGACGGGGTTAACTTCGAAATCGCGGCAATACTCTTCGGTCGGCAGCGGCAGCGGGGCGACCAACTGCAATCCTCTCTCGAGGGCCACCTGTGCGACCAGTTGATCTGCACCCTCCGCCAGAGACGAGAGCACGATCATCGGCGTCGCGCCAGCGTGCTTGCCTGCCGCGCTCCACACCATCCGCCGCATCCGATCAAAAGGACGATCGGGATTGATAAACTCCTCCAATCGATCGAAGACCACTTCGACCGCCGTCTTCAACAGTGGGATGTCTTCGTCGCGAAGGTCGCGGTGGCCGCTAACGCCGATCACCAGCGGCAGCGGCTCAAAAGCAATCTCCATCAGTGCGCCCCTCTCTCACGCTTATGTCCGTCGCCATCAATGCATAATCGATCGGGCATTAAAATAATACTTCCCATCAAAGTCCGCCCCAGGGCAGCCCTTCCGCACCACCATCGAGCAGCGCCTCGGTCGTCCTCCGACCTCAATCGCGCCGAAACGATCGATACCGTGCGTGACCTCCTGAACCTGGCCCCACCTGCGACCGAGGAGTGAACGAGACTGATCCGGCACAGCCGTTCGCACACCTTGCCCTGCTGCGGCGGCCGCGCCTCGGCATATTATGGAGCTGCGTTTCGAAAGGGTCTCCGCGTGGCCGGTTACGTCGAAGGCCAGAACGTCAGGGTCGAGTACCACTCGCTAGAGATACGACGTTCTACCGGCGCTGATGGCTGAGCTCGTCCGACGCCGCGTGGCCGTGATCGCCACGCCCCCATGCACCCCCGGTCTCGCTGTCCCTCATCTTAATTTTTGCATGAGAGTTCGTATGATCTTTCGCATCGCCCAACCGTAGTTGCATCGTTCGAGCTTGTGCTTGCTAAATCAACCAGCCGGGTCATCTTAGCCCTTTTGCAAGCTGTGCAACCCGAGTGTTGAAATCATCCTCGCTCCAATCTCGCCATCCCGTGAATTCTACCAGTGGGAAAGTCAAGAGCTTGGGCCCCAGAAGCTCGCCGCTTTCATCGTCGATACGGCCCCACGTCCGCAGGCTGTCCGCCGGCGTCAATAAGACCACGCGCAGCTTCGGTCCGCCACCAGAAGTCAGTTTCCGGAAAGCTTCCGTTACCTCAATTCTTACCCACTCCCGGTTTTTGCTTTCCTCGGAAAAGACTAGGAGGAATTTATCGACAGTGCGCATAGCTTGTTTGATTTGCTCAATGAGCTTAGTGTCTGGATCAGTATCATTGAAGTCGATCCATGAATAGACGTCGTGCACATGCAATTCTTTTTCAAGCCGCTTAACGAACTCCCGGTCCTTGTGACTATAGCTCACGAATACGGAACCACTGCGTGAGGCCAGTAGATGAAGAGCCATTCCGAAGTGACGATCCGCGTCAAATGGGCGGTAGAAGTCTTTGTAAGAACGGCAACCTGTCTCTTCAATCAGCCTTGATATCCCGGCTTTCGTGTACTTGCGCGTGAGATAGAGCCGTATGGTGTCACCCACTGGAAATTTAACCTCAAGCCGGTTAGGAAGAGTGATCTGCTCACCCTTCTCTATACTATTGTACACTATTTTCAAAGATATCGCCCGGCCCTCTTTTTCGACTGCCGAGAAAATGTCAACTCTCTCTACGTCGATTGGGAGGTCAGTGTTCTGCAGCAGGGCACTGGTCACAAACACCTTGAACTGCTGACTTCTCCGATACTCCCCGGCAGCAATACGGGCGATGTCTTCGCTCGCAGTTTCGGAATAGGCCACCTCAAGCAAAAGCCTGTCTTGCGGCCTTAGCATTTGAACGATGTTTTTGAGGATATCAGTGTCATCGGTGAAGTTTGCGATCGTGTTCCCGAGAATCGAAAATAAGATCGGTTCATCTCCCACACAACGCCAGATCAATTTTCTCAGTTCCGTGAGGCTGTCTTTTCTCGAGAAGTCAAGTTCGATCGGATATACGATGTACTTTCGTCCGCGCAGATGCTCCACCGCCTTCGGCACTCCCAATTCTAGCATAGCGCCGCTCATATCCACGGGGAAGTAGTAGAGCTTTTGGTTCAATTCTGCCAAGTCTGCGAGGATATGTGCGTCCTTCTCACCCGTACCAATGCCCAGGCTTACGTAATGCATTGTGGAGTCCTTGGGAAGCTCTGGCGTTAATCGGCGCCATCGCTCGCGGAAGGATTTATTGCTTTGCCCCATAACCAGATATGCAGGATCAGTGCACGCTCGTTCCCAAGCAAACGACGGCCCGGTTCCCCAGTAGGAAAAGCTAGACTCAATTCTCTTGCCGTCTCCAGTTTCGGAAGGTCCATGGTTCAGGTCGTCTATCAAGCGAGCCAGGCCCGAGGACTGATCTTTATAGACGAAGCGCAGCATCCACCCCCGGTCCGCGCCGTCCGCGCCCAGCAGTTCTTCCAAACGGCCGATCGGTTCAGCCATAAAACCCTCCTGTCAAAAAATACAAGATGTCTTGGCTCTTTCGACCTCACGGCGAACACTTCAAGACCCCAAACTTCGGGCTAACCGGGTTCTGGTCCTGAAGAAAGGACCAGGGAATGAGGCGCAAGAGGCATCTGGATGCGCAGATTACAACGCTCCCGAGTTAGTTGTAAATTGGATTCCACCTTGCGCTCCTTCGATGTAGTTTGCTGGAAGCGTCTCGCTGATTTCGACGGAGGATCTGCGCCATGCGCCGACCTCTGCCACTACTCACTAGTGTTCTGCGGCTCGTCGTGAGGGCCGGTCCGATGCCGCCATACGGCAATCAAGGTCCGCTCTTGGAGGTATTTCGGGGTGTGCCTTCGGCGCGAGCGGTAACGCCTTGCTGCACCATCATTTCTGATTGCGAGTCCGCTGCGGGTCATTCGCGTCGTTCTCTTCGCGTGCGCGCCACTTCCGGTTATCCTCCGAAACCCGCCATGAACGCGGACAATCGCCGGCTCCGACGACCGCGCGGCTCGTTTGCAACCAAATTGCGCCACGGCCGGCTCAACAAGCGCTCGGTCCCGTCATGTCGGCGGTAGGTTGGCGTCGCGCATGCGCTGGGATAGACACATCTGCTCGGGAGTCGTTTGGCTTTCCGCCGGATGCGTCGAGCGGCTTATCCCACGGACTTCCAGATGGATTGGCTCCGCCTTATTCGATGTCTGACGCAGTATGTTGCACCTGGGCTGGCCGCTGTCGTCGTGGTTGCCGAGACCATAGGCTGGCTATTCGGCGCTCCGGTATCGGCTTCTGTCACGCACACGTACCACTACCTGCTTCTTATTGTGTTCTCGCTCTTGACAGCCATCATGATCGGAATCTGCGGCTGGATCGTCTGCCTGTGGGATCTCGATCGCTTGTTCTTCAAGCTTGAAAGTAAAATCGATTCACAAATTGCGGCGTTGGAATCGAAGTCTGGCGAAAGCGGAAACGATGGCACGCTGCTCGGTCGCGCCAGGGAGCTGCTCAACAAGGTCATGAAGGGCAGCAGAGCTATGGCGATCAGTGCGATCGAAAAGTCTTACTGGATCGACATCAATGCCGGCGGCGCATTGGCATTTCCCAAGCCGAACATCGCAGCGGCGGTGGATCAGATCGAGAAAAGCCGTCGTGATCTGCTCGGGCCTCTCACCCAAATTGTGTCGCGTACGGTCCCCCTGAGCAGCATTTCGGCTCCCATCGTGTCGCGTTTGATCTTCATGTATTTTGCCCCGGAGATTAAGGTGCGCCTCTACCGCCGCCTGCTGTTGCGATTCCTGTCCCAGCTTGGCACTCTGTTCGTCCTTACCGCAATTTGCTTTTACATCAGCGTTCTCGCCTGGTCGCGCGTGAGCGGGTCCGTGTTTTTAAGTCAAGCTGCCGTTTCGCCGATGAGCATTGCTCTTTATCAGGCTGATCTGATGCTCCGCGGAGCGCTATTCGACTTCATGGAACATACGCGTCAATCAATCTCGCCGATCGCAGTCAATCGGAACGCCACGGCTTTTCTGTACTACACACTGATGTTTCGCATGTTCGTCGCCATCTACGTGATGTCGTCGCTGTTCAGGGTGCTCCGCTTCGTTCTGCGGCGTTGGCGAGTGCTCCTTCGATAGCGAGCCACGCATCGCGCCCACCCCGACAGCGAACCGCGCCATCCGGTGGCTGATTGCCCTGATGGTGCTGTGCTGTGATCCACTAGTGATCACCTTGACGGCAGCAGCTTCAGCGTGAGGGATCAAACCACAACACCAACGCCTGTGCATAAGAGGCGAAGCTGGGGCGCTGGCCGGCAACGGCGCAAAGTTAAGACAGTGCAAATAGTTACGCGGCACCGCGCCATCTGAGCCGTGTCTGGATTGCAACACTTCCGCACTATTTGTGCTGACGGCCACTTTTCCGCCCACGGAATGCCTAACGGCACCCGCGTCGTATCTTCCGCGTGCGGGCAACGGGTGGAACGGCCCGCACGCGACCCCCAGGTCCCCCTTCCTGATGCCCTTGGGGGACCCGGGTCTCGTCTGTCCCCGGTCTCGTTACTTAAATCCCTCAGCACGGGACCGGGGACAACGGTGGCAAAGCACGGCTTCTTGAGACATTCAACAAAGAAATGCACTTTGGCCACGACTAAGTGATGGCAACGTCTCCTCGAAAACGTCATGTGGGCGCGGAACAGCGGCGGGCGCTGCGACTGCTCGCCAGCATTCCGTTCGGCGCCGCCCATGCAATTATGCTCGCGCATGGCTTCACACGCCGCGCGCTGGCTGACCTTGTGCACGCCGGGCTCGCAACAGTAGAGCACACGACTGGCAAGGCCGATGGCAAGGCGATCGAGGCTGGCCGCATCAGGATCACTGCGGCCGGCCGCAGCGCGCTTGAAGATTGACTGAGCGCAGCCGTCGCCAAGCCCGAAACAGCGGTGGCGCGCTACTGCTCTGCATCAAGGCGAAACTGGAGTCGGTGGCTTCGAGGAAGCTTCCCTCGCCCATGACGTGATACTGGACAGCCGGACAGTCTACGAGCGCGCGGCGCAGCGGATTGCGCAAATTGATGGCGGGAAATGCAGGCGCTGTTGCCGGGACCAAGGAGCGCAACTCCGTGACGACCGCCGCGGCTTCGGCACAACGATCGACAACCATCTGAGACTACATTTGGTCCGCAGCACCTTCGATAGATGCCGTGCTGACGCGATCGAGGGTCAAGGCGGCTAAGGGCCAGTAGCGGAAATCCGGCCGGCACACGTTCCGGCGAACCACGAGTTTCAAGCTGTTGTTCACAACTTGACTTTGCCAGTCGCGCCGTCAATTCGATTTTCCCCTTCCCTTGAAATTTGGCTCACGTTCCCAGGGCTCCAGCGCGTTCGCGGCTGGACAGGTCAAGCGCCAGGTCAAGCCTGAAGGGGCATAATCGAGGTCGACCACACCACCCACGCTGCGCTCCGCCATCGCCTCCGTAACTATGGTGCCGAACCCGCGCCGCTTCGGCGCAGATACCGGTGGCCCCTCACGCTCGGTCCAGCTCATGGTGAAAGTGTCACGATCGGTCCCCCAACGGATATCGACTCGACCCGCATCCGTCGAGAGTGCGCCGTATTTGCCGGCATTGGTCGCAAGCTCGTGGAGTGCGAGACCGACGGCTTGGGCGGCAGCCGCGTTCAGAGGTAGCTTCGGGCCGTTGACGGTGATCCGGGGCCCGATCAGGTCAGCAAAGTGCGCGAGTTGAGCGCGCACCAGGTCCTCCACATCGACTCCCTGCCACTTATTACGGACCAGCAGGTCCTGATTGGCCGCGAGTGCCTGGATGCGCTCGGTGAAGCGGCCGACGAAATCTTCGGGCTCACGGGCTGCGGTCTGACGAGCAATGGCCTGCACGAGACCGAGAATATTCTTGGCGCGATGGCTGGCCTCACGCATCAGAAGGTGGATTTGCTCCTCGTGAGCTTTCCGCTCGGTCGTATCTTGGGCCATGGACACAAACAGGCGCCGTCCATCCGACTGGGTTCCCAGGGCCGAAGAAACAAGATTCCAAAGGCGATTGCGGCCGTCTTTGGCGCGGATCATCAATTCGGCTCTCACCGCCTCGGGCTCTGTTGAAATGACCGAGCGGATCTGCCTTAGTACTTCGCCCGAGCGTTCGCCGTGAGCGCGAGCCGTCCAATCCTCGATGCGGTGCAGTTCCTCTCTCGAATAGCCGGTTTCTTCGAGCCAGCTTTGGCTGATAGCAAGGATTTGCTCCCGGTCGTCGAACAGGAGCACGGGAAGTGGCGAGTGGAGAAGTGAGGACCTGAACCGTTCCTCACTCTTGCGTAGTTCCTCCTCGGCGTGTTTTCGCGCTGTGATGTCACGGTTAGTCTCAAGCGCATACACCTCATCATTGTAGGAGACACGGACATGCCGGCTCTCGACCACGATCAAGCGCCCCTCGCGTGTGGTATGGCCGAGTTCTCCGTACCAACTCCCCTCGCGGGTAATCCGTGCTTCGACCTCCTGCATCGAAATGGGAGAACGCGTCCGGAGTAACTCGTGGCTGCTGCGCCCAATCGCCTCTTCGGCTGTATATCCGTATAAGAGCTCTGCGCCCCGACTCCAGTACGTGATGCCGCCGCCGATCTTCCAGGTTAAAATCGCGTCATGTGACTGATCTAGTAGATCGGCTTGGCGCCGCAGCAACCCTTCCGCCTGCTTTTGCGTCGTGATGTCGCGGACGATTTTCGACGCGCCGATAACTCGACCCTCGGCGTCTCGCATTGGCGAAACGGTGACCGACACATCAATGGGGCGCCCATCCTTGGCGATTCGTACCGTCTCGTAGTGCTCGACGCGCTCGCCACGAGCGAGGCGGCCAAGAATCATATCCTCCTCCGCCTGCCGATCGGCCGGAATCAGCCGCCGGATCGACTGCCCAATCATCTCATCAGCGGAATAGCCGAACATGCGCTCGGCAGCTTCATTCCAACTCGTGACGAGACCGTCGAGCGTCTTGCCGACAATCGCATCGGCCGACGATGTCACGATGGCGGCTAGACGCGCCTGCGCCTCCTCGTGCTGGATGCGCGCTGATTTGGGCTCCGATTTTTCGGCCAGTGAGCTATCAACCAGCCGACAAAGCGTCTCAACGCTCAGAGCTGCCACTACCAAATAAATCTCTATTGCAAGCAAGTCGACCGCATGGGTCAATCTCAATGAGTAGATTGGATCGAAGTAGAGGACTGAAGCGATGGCCGTTTCTGCCACCGCGACAAAGCCCGGTATGCGGCCGAATGCACCCGCCGACACCACGACAATGACATAGTAAAGCAGGAATGGTTCGCCCGGCACGTTGGCCTCGGCCGGCAACTGCAAAGCTGTTGCCGCTGCCACAGCGGTTGTTGCGATTCCTATGCGGGCAAGCAGATGCCACGATCGCGACGATCGCGCGAGTTTAATCCCTCGGAGGAACATGCGACCTCCACTCCGACACCCTGTTCAATTGGCGTCGCCCCCAGCGGCAGAGAATTTGCGCAGGCCTTCGTTTTAGCTTAGCACGTGCGTCGCCGCCGTCCTGACCTCGAACACCCTGGACCTCAGAGCCGAGGCTCAGCAAGGCGTCGCGCTCATTGCCACCTGATCCTGCGCCGGACGCGGCAATGGTCTATTCGTGCTCCCGCGGCGGCTCAAGATCACGCATTGCGGCCACCGGACATTTTTGCAAGTGCGCGGGTTCGTCGGTCGCCTTCTCGTCTTGTCAACGCGCCGACCATCTATCTGCCTCGCGGGACCTTGCGGCTCGCATTGCGTGTCACGGACGGTACCGGCGCGGTTTCTTGCCTGGCGTGCCACATAAATCAACGATGCTCGATGCGCGAAGGTTCCGGGGGAACGATCCTAGCCCAACTTTACCAATAGGCGCGCTCGAACGGCGATTTTAGGAGATGCCGGCGCGAAAACGCGAGTCGAATCAACGGCGCGCGATCGCAAACCGGCTGTAGTGTAGACCAAGTACCTTTTTTCGATGATGCCGGTTGGCGTAGGTTGATTCGCATCATGTTCTTGCGATCCAACCGACGCTTCAAAGACGGCAA
>WNFI01337193.1_pt1 | contig 10078 bp, 10 predicted proteins | sample 5400471 | NCBI WGS metagenome assembly WNFI01 (sample SAMN13153348, study PRJNA577476) | soil metagenome | isolation source: 100 cm saprolite on Douglas fir-dominated hillslope | place: USA:California | collected 2013-09-17
GGAGCCCACTGCGGAGCAACTCATCCGCGACTACCTCAACCGGCTGTCGGTTGCGGCACGGACCAGGCTGCGCTCGGACGACAGGCGCGCCTTCCTGGCGCGGGCGCGTGAGTTCATAGAACGCCAGTCCGGCGCGCCCGGCGCGGCCGATCCCGCCGGGGTGCTGGATGCTCTCTCCAGCCTCGGCGAGCCGGTGGCCGCTGTCGAGCGCGAGCACGCCCGGCTGGCGGCGGAGCGAAGCAAGCGGGCGGCCGCGTCGGCGCGTTCTGGCCTGTGGCGGCCTCGCGGCAGCGCGGCAAAAGAGCCTCGGGGCAGCGCGCCCGATGCGGACGCTGGGCCGGATTCCGATGCCCCTTCCGATCCGCGTGCCGCTGCTGCTCCCGGCTCGCGCCGCACTCCCGCTCGGCGACGCCTTCCACGTGCCGCTGTCGACGTGTCTCATCTCGCCGACCGCGAGTTGACCGGCGATATCGAGAAGAAAGTGAAAGTGAATCGGCCGGTCACGGCCCGCTGGCGACCTGGTACGCCAGCGAAGCAACGGCAGAGCGGTCCTTCTCCTGTCCCGCGGGCGAGCCTGGGCGACTCGCCGTCGCCCGACGGGGACGCGGTCGGCCCTTCCGGGTCTGGGACTGGCTCACCGTCGGCCGGTGCGAAGTCGGCTGTGTCAACGTCGGCGGGCCCGGCGCCCTCAACGGTCGCTGCGCCCGAGGCCGCCGGGCCGGCGCCCGGCGCTGCGCGGCCGGAGGCCACCGGGACCGGCCCGGTGCCGCCCGGCCCGGTGCCGCCCGGCCCGGTGCCGCCCGGCCCGGTGCCGCCCGGCCCGGTGCCGCCCGGCCCGGTGCCGCCCGGCCCGGCGCGCTCCACGCGGGCGTTTGCCACCTGGCGGTGGCGGCCCCAGCGGGGGCAACTGGCTGACGCGACGCGAAGTGCCGCCGGCAGGGCGGCAGGATTCTCCCGGCGGCACCGGGCGGAGACCGCCGCCATCGTGCTGATGGCCGTCGCCGGGCTGATTTACCCCTTCCCCATCTGGGTGATGGGCTTCCTCATCTGGCTGATCGGTGCCGCCATCGCGGCGACGGCGAAGGCGTGGACCCTCGGGGACAAGTGGGTCGGCCTCGTCGGGCCGCCGAGTCTGGTCATCGCCGGTACGGCGGTGACCCTGGCGCTGGGCGGCACGCGGACCACCATGGCCGCTTACGTCCACGAGGTACTGGCCAATTCCGTGCCGTTGATCAAGATCTCCGCCCTAATCGGAGCCGGGTACCTGGCCTGGCGCGCTCGCCGTGGCCGTCGTGGCCCACCGCTGCCGCCGTGGAACCGCCCGCACCGCATCTAGCGCCGCGTGGACTTCGGAGTTCATAACGTGACTGACAATCGGGCGGACTGCGTTGCGCGGGGCATCCGGCCCGCCCGAGCAATGCGGTGCAGGCACGGGCCACGGATGATTGTCAGTGGCCGGTCTCGGGTAGTACCAATGCGTGGATCTTGATGCTTTGCGGGGGGCGCTCCTGCTCGGTTTCAGGAACGGCTAGCCGACGGTACCCGCTATTGCCTGGCTTCGCACGCGATCCCGTCCCAGCACCATCCGACGTGTGAGGCTGAGGAGGACGTGGCCCTGGCTGCCTAGGCCGGGGCCACGTTGCTGCGCGGGGGCGGGAATCGCGCGCAGCGCGCGGGCGTATCCGGCGCGGCGGCGGCATCAAGACCGGGCTCAGCCGGGTCGGGATCCGCCATACACGTCGCAGTACCGATAGCCTGGAGACGTGTCCTCGCGGGCACATCCGACGGTTCCTCTTCGCGTAAGGTCTCGCTCGTGCCCACTGGCAAGGTCAAGTGGTATGACGCCGACAAGGGGTTCGGCTTCCTCACCCGTGACGACGGGGGTGAGATGACCGTGATCATCGAGGACCTGATCAAGCTGCTTGACGGGCTGTCAAACACCTACCGGCGCGGCAAGCACCCGGACAACCGCGACGCGAAGAAGATCGCGGCCGTGCTCCGCGCGGTCGCCGGCGACCTCGAGGCCTGAGGCCCAGGAGACCGGGACGGCTTGGGCGGCCGGGCGGGGTCGGCTCCGGCGGCAGCCAGATCGCCGCCCTGGAGCAGCTCGGCGGCCCTGCCGATGTGCCGGCCACCAGGTCCGGCGCCAGTCTCATCCCATGGCGCCGCGAGGCCGAGCGCCGCCTCGCGGCCGCGAGGCAGCGGCAGCAGCGGCAGCAGCGGTTGCTACGTCGGTGGGGTACCGCCGGCTCGCCGCGTACAGGAACACGGCCGAGGCGCTCAGCGGAACCATCATGACGACGAAGGTCCACCGCAGCCCGCTGGTACTGCCGCCGAACACGTACTGGGAGACGGCTCCGAACAGCACCGGTGCGAGTGCCTGGGCCCCGGTGCGCACGAAGTTCTGGACGCCTGCGGCACGCCCCCACAGCCACGGGGGCATGATGTCCAGGAACGCGGCACCTATCGGCGGGTTCTGGGCCGACAGGGCGGCCGCGGCCAGGACGACATACGGCAGGGCGGTGATCGCACTCCTGGTGACCAGGGCCGGGATGAACAGCAGCACGGTCGCGGTGGCGGCCACCGCGGCGACCAGGACCCGGCCGTTTATCCGCCCCCGGTGCAGCAGGGCGTCACCGATTGGTCCGCCGACCAGCACCCCGATGACTGCGCCTGCCCCGACAACGAGCAGCAAGGAATTGGCGAGCACCTGACCCACGCCGTACTGGCCTCGCACGAACTCGACGCCGAAGGTCTGCACTCCGGCGAGGAAGTAGTAGCCGCAGGCGCCGGAGACGATCAGCGCGACGTTGGTGCGGACCCGCAGCACGTACCGGACGGCCTCGCTGAAGCTCATCCGGCGCCTGGCGGCCAGCCTCACCAGAGCGGGATCGGGTGCGATCCCGCGCTCCTGCGCCAGCCGCTGGGCGTCGCTTGGCCCGTGCGATTGGCTTCCCCGCTGCGGCTCCGGCTCGGGACGTTCCGCGGCGCCCGCCGCCGGCCCGTAGCCCGGCTCGGGAGGCAGCGCGCCCTGGCCGCCCCTGGCCGGCTCCGGCAACCGGAAGACCAGCCACGCGAGGGCAAACGCGGGCAGGGCGAGGATGACGAAGGCCGCGCGCCACGACAATGCCGCGATGTCGCCCGTGACGGCGAATCCGACGCCCGCGCCCACCAGTTCCCCGGTCAGGATGTAGCCGTAGATCTTTCCCCGCTCCGACCCCGGAATCCAGTCCCCGACCAGCGACGCCACCGTCGGAGCCGTGACGGCGGTTACCGCTCCGAGCCAGACCCGGTCAAACAGCAGCTGGCCGAACGAGTGGGCGGTCGCGCCCCAGATCATCGCCACGCCCCAGATCACGATGGCAATGGCCAGCATCCAGGTGCGCCGAACCCGGTCGGCCAGCACGCCGAACGGCACCGAGAACACCGCTCCCACCAGCGACGTCACGGCCACGAGCAGCCCGATGTCGGTGTTGCCTATCCCCAGCGCGTGCCGCAGCTGGACTGCCGCCGCCCCGACCGTCGCCGCGTCCGCGCTCGACAGGGCCAGCACGCTCGCCAGCACGATCACGATCCGGGTACGCGCGGGCCCGCCGGAAGCCGCGACCACCCGGCGCCTCGCCGCCTGCCCACCACGGCGGACGACCCGGTAAACAGACGCGAGCGCCGCCGACCGTGCCGCCGGGCCTTCCATGCTCCGCAATGGTCCTCGTTCTTCCCGGGCGCCCCTCTGGTTCAGGAACATGCGGCCAGCCGTGCGCCACGACGTTGAGATGCATCCAAGGATCGTTACGGTGCCTGCCCCCCGCGTGTCCCCGTCGCACCCATAGGCCAAGTATTCTTCCTCTGTGCGGCTGCGACGAACGTCCTGGCCGCTGAATTTCCGGGCAGTCGAGGCATCGGGATGCATGTTTACCCTCGGATGAGGAACAATTACTTAACGTGAACTCGCTCCGCTCACGCGTCAGGGAAGTTGACGAGGCGTGCGCCGGCGCGGTCGACCTGGCTCGCTCGGCCGCCGAGGAGGAAGCCCGCCCGGGACAGGTAGGCGAGCACCTGGGCATCGAGGACGAGGGTGACCGCATCGTCACCCACCTGTTCGCGTGCCTTGATCCTGCCTATGCCGGATGGCGCTGGGCAGTCACCGTCGCGCGGGCCGCTAGGTCCAAGTCGGTGACGGTCAGCGAGATCCTGCTGCTGCCCGGCCCGGATGCGCTCCTCGCGCCGGACTGGGTGCCGTGGCGCGACCGGGTGCGGCCGGGCGACCTGGGAGTGGGAGATCTCCTGCCGGCCCCGTCGGACGATGAGCGGCTGGTCCCCGCGGTCGTGCTTGAGGGCGACGAGGGCGTGCTGGACTGGGATGACAGCCCGGCCTGGGTACCAAAGGCAGAGCCAGTTGCCACGCAGGATGCCGAGGAGCTTCCATCGCCAGGCGAGGGCGCGGAGGCCGCGGCGCGAGACGCGGACCTGGCGCCCGGACCCTCTCGGGCGCTGTCCGCGATCGGCCGCGATGAGACCGCCTTGCGGTGGTACTCCAGCGACCACGGCCCGCGGAGCCCGCTGGCGCACGCGGCGCCGGGGCCATGCATGACCTGCGGTTTCCTGGTCCGGCTCGGCGGCCCGCTCGGACGGGTCTTCGGGGTGTGCGCGAACGAGTACGCGCCAGACGACGGGCGGGTCGTATCCCTCGATCACGGGTGCGGGGCGCACTCTGAGGCGACCAGCCCCCAGGGCGCGTACGGTGCTGCGTCACCGGTCATCGACGAGCTCGGGTACGACCTCGTCGACGCGCCGGGGGTCTCGATGGACGAGACCGTCTTCGAGTCCCTCGACCACGCCTAGCCCCAATGCCAGGGAGTTAACGGCTGAGCCCGCCAGCCGAGCACCGGGCGCAGGGGCGACGTGCTGCGCCAGGCGCTTCTGGTCCTGGGCGCAGCCCGCGCCCGCCCCCCGGCACGCCCGGCGCTCAAAGGGTTCCCAACAAACCGCACCAGGATGTACATCAGGACAAGACACCAGGTTCCGTGCTGTCGCACGGGCGCAGCGATTTTCGCAGGTCCGGCCATTTCCCCCGATCGAGCCTCACGCAGACCTCGACGATGAGGGCCGTGATCGAGGAACTGGAAGACATGCTCAGCCCCGATCACGTGGAGTTGTCTACCATCAACGGGATGCATGCAAACGGCTCTCACCCGAGGGTCATCGCCAACAAGATCCTCGCCGACAGGACATGACAATGAGTGACGACAAGGAGCACGACCATGCCTGATTCGACCGCCGAGCAGAAGACCATGATCCACATCGTAAGCGACGACCAGGGGCTTGTGACCCTTCGTGTCACGGCCAGCGGTAACGTAGCAGAGGCGTACCTGGAACCGGCTGAGGCCCGCGCGGTGGCCGGCATGCTGGATCGCCACGTCCGCCTGGCTGAGCAGAAGGCGCCTACCACCACGTCGTTCATCGGATCTAGCCCAGGCTACCTCGCCGATGACACCGAAATTGCAGGGCCACCCGAAGTCACAGCACTGCACGAGCGGCCATGACCTAGCCCCGGAAGCCCAGCTGAGTTGCCTTGGCGACCGCCTCGAGACGAGAGTTCGCCCCCAGTTTGGCGAGGATCGAGCGAACGTGCGTTCGCACCGTGGCGTAGCTGATGTGGAGGAGCCCGGCCTCCGCCCTGTTGTCGAGGCCATCGGTCATCAGGGCCAGGATCTCCTTCTCCCTCGCGGGCGCTCTCGCGACGCCCGGCGAGCGCCCTGGTGATCGCGGCGGCCGGAATCAGCGCTTCGCCCGCTGCGGCCGCCCGGATCGACGTGACGATCTCATCACCGCCCGCCGACTTGACCAGATAGTTGCTGGCGCCAGCCTCGACAGCCTCCAGGACGCGCTCATCGCTATCGTCCGCGCTGAGGAACACGATCGCCGTCGCGGGAAACCGGGCGCGAATGAGGTCCGCGGCGTCGGCGCCGGTGCCGTCGGGTAGATGAAAGTCGATCACGGCGACGTCTGAAGTGGCGCTCTCGACTGCGATGACCACCTCGGCTACCGTGCTGGCCGTGGCTGCGACTACGAGATCGTCGTAGTCCCCCAGGAGCGCCGAGAGTCCTTCGGCGACGACAGGGTGGTCCTCGACCAGGAGCACGCGGATCGGGCGCGAGGCTTCACGCTGCTCGTTCACGGCCGGCCTCCGGCCGGTCGGGCGGCACGTCGGCCGGCACCCAGAACTCGACCGTCGTCCCGCCGCCCGGTGTGCTTTCGATCCGGCACCATCCCCCGGCGATCTGCGCCCGTTCCCGCATGAGGGTCAGGCCGAGATGGCCGGGTCGGCCCTCGACCTCGGCAGGGCTGTAGCCCACGCCATCGTCGGTGATCTGCGTCAGGCAGCCGCCGCTGACGTCATCGAACTTGACCCGGACGGTCGTGGCCCGGGCGTGCTCGCGCACGTTGACCAGCGCCTCCCGGGCGGTCCGGTAGATCAGCGCCGCGGAGCTGGCGGGCACTGGGGCCTTGCAGCTGTCCTCGAGCCGGTAGGCGATCCCGGCCCCTGTTCGCATTTCCTCAAGGATCTCCCGCAAGGCAGTGGCAGGCCTGCCGTGCTCCAGGCTCACGGGTCGCAGGTCAAAGATCAGCTGGCGTAGGCCGCTGAGCGACAGGCTGAGCGTCTCCCCCAGCTTGTCCAGAATCTGCAGCTGACCAGGATCCTGCAGCCGCCGCCGGAGCTGGTGCAGGCGCAGGTTGGCCGCGCTGAGCATCTGAACCGTGTCGTCGTGAACATCGGCGGCGATCCGGCAGCGTTCTTCCTCCTGTGCTCGGATGAGGTGGCCGAGCAGGGCCTGGCGGTCTTGGTCGGCCGACTTCAGCAGATCCAGGCCGAGTTCGAGGACGAACTGAGCGCGCTGTGCCTCGCTAATGTCCCTGATGGTCATGACGATCGCCCCGCCTTGATCGGTCTGCAGCGGAATGACCGTTACGTCGGCTGGAAACTGGCTGAGGCAGCTGCGGCGGCCGACCAGTTCCAGGTGGCGGCCGACCAGATCTTCCCGGCCGGAGGTCCCCTGGTACGGGATGAGCGACTGGCAGGGGAAGACGGTCTGGACGGACTCATCACGCAGCTGGTCGCGCGCATAACCGAACAAGGACTCCGCCTGCGCGTTGGCCTCGGTTATCTGGCCCGCGCGGTCCACGATCAGCATCGCGTCGGGAGAGCGCTCAAAGAGCTGGCGGAACTGGATCTTCATGACGCTCCCCCTGAACCCGTTATCATGCTCGTATTATGCCCTTGAGCAGGAAAATAGCCGAACTGGTCGGCATGATGCTCGCGCCCGGGGCGGACGGGGGCCCACGCCGCCTGCCGCAGGACCGCGGGTTCCCGGCCGGAAATGCCCCTCACGGGAGGGGCCGCGCTCACGGCCGGGAGCCTGGCCCGGAAGCAGACTCCCGCCTCTGCCGGAGGGCCAGGACGCGCTCATGGACCTTCCGTTCGGTCCGGCCTCCCGTCAGGGACGGGACGAGCGCCGCGAGCGGCGCGGTCAGGGTGTCATAGGAGCTGCCGATCCGGTCGGCCGCGGCGATCGCCGCGGCCGCGTCCCACGCGGCGGCCCAGAACGCCCAGTCGGGCCGCCGCAGCGCGCGGGTGGTCTCCATGGCCGCCCGGCGCGCGGCTGACGCGGCCGCCAGGATCACCTGCCGCTCACCTGGTGTCGTGATGGTGTACAGCCGGGCCCAGGCCTCGGCACGGTCCAGGTCGCTGGCCTGCTTCCAGGCGCTCTTCACCAGGTCGATCTCGGCTGGCGAGAGATCCCGCAGCCGGGCCAGGAAATCGAGCACCTGCCGGGTGCGGCGGCCGAAGACGTCCTTCATGCGAGGTTCTCCTCATCCAGATGTGTCCAGGTGCCCCTCCGGGAGTCGGGCCGGCCGGCCATCACCGGCCTGAGGTGGCCGGCGGCGCCGACGTCGGGTGCGGGCTCGAGCCTGCCGGCGATGAGCTGCCCGGTGACGGACTGCTCGGCGAGCTTGACGGGGTAGGCTTCCCGCCCAGGCTGGGCGGCAGGACGTACGGAGGCTGCGGCGGCACCGTGGCCCCCTGCGAGCCCCCGGTCACCGCGAACTTGACCCCCGCTGTGCCGCCGCTCTTCTGCCCGACCAGCGTGAAGTGCAGAGCCCCCTGAACCCCGCTCGGGACGACATACGACCCGGCGGCGGCGGCGCTGCCCTTGCTGTCCACCCGGAAGGCCGTGACGAGCTGGTTGTGGCCCGCGTAGACGAGGACTACCTCGTTCGCCGCGAAGCCGGTGGCGTAGAACGAGACGGTAGTGCCGGGCATGGCGCCGTAGGTGCTGGCCTGGGCTGAGGGTGGTCAGGGCGGGCATGCCGCTGGCCGAGTTGAGGTAGATGAGTACCTGCTCGCCGGGTGCGAAGCCGCCGCCCGTGAAGCTGACATTATGGCCCGCCTTGAGCGCCCAGGGATGCATGGCAGTCGATGGGTACATGGCGAGCATCAGGTAGGGCGCGGTCGCCGTCGTCTGAGTCCTCGTACCTATCAGTACCAGCGAAGTGTTACCGACCGGGGCCACTCCGACCCTAAGGGAGGCACGGACGTTTCCTGTGGAGTCGGCGGTCAAGGTGGCCGCCGGGGTACCGGCGACACGACCCCAGAAGACGCGGACCGTCTCGCCCGGACCGAAGCCGGTCGCGTTGACTCCCACGGTGGTGCCCGGCTTCCCGGCCGGCTTCCCGACGATCGTGACGTTCCCGACCCCGCCAGCGGTTATGAGCTGGGCAGACGCCTTCTCGCCGCTGAGTCCCCGGGCGACGACGGTCGCGGACTGCCCGAGGGAGGATGACGGCAGGCTGAACCCGGTGATGAGCGTACCGGTCGCTGACGCTCTGCCGCGCCCGACCACGGTGCCCGCGCGTGAGCGGGACGTCGACAGCGAGACGACGACCGGGTCGCGGGGACGGAACCCGCTGCCGAAAATGCCGACGTGGCCACCGGGCGAGACCAGGCCGGGGTTGAGTATGATGCTGGCGCCGCCAGTCGCGGGAACCGCGTGGCCGCCTAGCGTGACCGTCGGCGTTGGCGTCGGCTTGGGCGTGGGCGTCTGGACGCCCGTGGTCGCCGGGGGGGCCTGACCGCGCGACCGCCGCGGCCAAGAGCGACTTCCAGTTGAGCTTCGGCTTCTTTGGCCTGCCTGCCTGGCCTGCCCGGCTTGTCTCACTTGTTTCCGGCCTTGTTTCCACCGGGCGCTCGGCGACACCTCTGTACTTGGGTTTGCCTTCCATCATATTGCCCTTCTGTTCATTACCTCTGAACCTGATAGATCGCGAGCTCCACGTCTCCGCGGACAACCTGCCATACTTTCGTCGAGTGATTGTCCAGCGCGTCGAGGAGCCAGTTCTCCTGACCGCTGGCATCGTTCAGGACCATTGCGCGCTTCATTTGGTTCGAGAGAACGATGTAATCGATGTTCTGCCAGCTGGAGTGGAATATGTTGTCCCGTATCTTCGGGTCGGACGCCGCATTCCAGTGAGACTGGGCGTACGGGTAGTAGGGGCGCACGTCGTGCAGGGCCACCCAGATGTCCTCGTCGGTAATGATCTTGTCATCGGGCGGGATGTGCTGGCGTATCCAGGCGATCTGCTTGTCCTGGAGGTCGGTCAGCGGCAGGTTGTAGACGTCGGCCAGATGGTTCGGCTGGCCGCGGAAGCCGTGTTGGATGAAGTAGCCCGTAGTCGGGAGGAACAGCAGCAGCCCGCAGAACGCGGAGAGTGCTGGCAGGGCAATCCGGGCCGTCTGTGCGGAGATCCGGCTCAGCGCACGGTTCACGATCAGGCTGATGTTCAGCGCATACAGCGGTATGAGCGGCAGGACGTAGAAGTCTAGGATGACGCTGCCCCTGGCCAGGTAGAACGCGATCTCGAAGGCGAGGGTGCCGGCTACCAGGAGGGCCGGGTCTTGTTTGCGCTCATGCCAGCCCAGGTACAGGCTGATCACCATGGCCACGGTCCCGGCGGCGAGCAGGATGCCGTCCTTCGGCTGCCAGGTCGACCAGAGGTAGCTGCCGTTCTGGAACAGTGC
>WNFI01370898.1_pt1 | contig 10078 bp, 7 predicted proteins | sample 5400471 | NCBI WGS metagenome assembly WNFI01 (sample SAMN13153348, study PRJNA577476) | soil metagenome | isolation source: 100 cm saprolite on Douglas fir-dominated hillslope | place: USA:California | collected 2013-09-17
GCAGGCGCTGTCGCCGCTGTGGATCCCGGCTTCTTCGATGTGTTGCATGACTCCGCCGATAACCACGATTTCGCCATCGGAGATGCAGTCGACATCCACTTCGATCGCGTCGTCCAGAAACCGGTCGACCAGAACTGGGCGTTCCGGACTCGCTTCCACGGCGGTTCGAATGTAACGCCGGAGGTCTTCTTCATCGTACACAATTTCCATGGCCCGACCACCGAGGACAAACGATGGGCGCACCAAAACCGGGTAACCGATCGATCGAGCTACTTTGACCGCTTCTCCTTCATCAGTAGCGGTACCATTGGGCGGTTGATTCAGGCCGAGGCGCTGCAGCAGAGCGGAAAAATGCTTCCGGTCCTCTGCCATCTCGATACTGTGCGGTTGTGTACCGATGATATTGACGCCGTTAGCTTGCAAGGCAGCGGCAAGGTTCAACGGCGTTTGACCGCCGAATTGTACGATCGCCGCCCAACACTTCTCTTGTTGATAGATGCTTAGTACATCTTCCAGGGTTAGCGGCTCAAAATAGAGTTTGTCGCTGGTATCGTAGTCGGTCGAGACAGTCTCCGGATTCGAATTCACCATGACCGTCTCGAATCCTTCCTCTTTGAGCGCGAACGAGGCGTGGACGCAGCAGTAATCAAATTCGATCCCTTGTCCGATTCGATTTGGTCCGCCACCGAGAATCATCACTCGCCGGCGATCACTTTCTCGAATCTCGTTCTCCTCTCCGTAAGTAGAGTAATAGTAAGGGGTGTACGCTTCAAACTCAGCGGCGCAGGTATCGACGAGCCGGTAGGTCGGCAATATCGATTCTGCGTGCCGCTCGTGCCGCACATCTGCTTCGCTGCGGCCACTCAGATTTGCGATCTGTCGATCGGAAAAACCGAGCCGTTTGGCTGCGCGTAAAGAAAGCGTCTTCGACCGAATATCGGATTCGGCCGCTACCAAAATACGAAGATTCTCCAGAAACCAGAGATCGATGCCGGTAAGCTCTTTAATGCGGGCAATGCTAAAGCCGGCGAGCAGGGCATAACGGATGAAAAAGATTCTGTCCCAGGAAGGATTCACAAGCTTACGTTCGATTTCTTCGACATTCCAAACGCCGGTCTCCAATCGCGGCTCGCGATCTTTGCCGTCAGCGCCAAATCCGAATCTTCCAATTTCCAGAGACCGAATCGCTTTCTGAAGTGCTTCTTTAAAGGTTCGGCCGATCGCCATCGCCTCGCCAACGCTTTTCATCTGAGTCGTCAACGTGGGATCGGCTTGCGGGAATTTTTCGAACGTGAACCGAGGGATCTTGACGACGCAATAATCGATCACCGGTTCAAAGCTGGCCGGAGTTTCGCGAGTAATATCGTTGCGGATTTCATCCAGGGTATAACCGACGGCGAGCTTGGCCGCGATCTTAGCGATAGGAAACCCGGTGGCCTTGGACGCGAGAGCGGAAGAGCGGGAAACCCGCGGGTTCATTTCAATCACGACCATTCGTCCGTTTTCTGGATTCACGGCAAACTGTATATTCGACCCTCCGGTCTCGACGCCGATTTCGCGGATTACCGCAAAGGAAGCATCTCGCATCAACTGGTACTCGCGATCAGTCAACGTCTGCGTTGGAGCCACCGTGATCGAATCCCCGGTGTGAATGCCCATCGGATCAAAGTTCTCGATTGAGCAGATAACAACGCAATTGTCCGCTCGATCGCGCATCACTTCCATCTCGAATTCCTTCCAGCCAAGCAGTGACTCTTCAATCAGCACCTCTTTAACGGGTGACTGCTCTAGTCCGCGATGGACGATCTCATCAAACTCCTCCCGATTGTAAGCGACACCGCCGCCGGCGCCACCCAGTGTAAACGCGGGACGAATGATGAGGGGCAAGGAGCCAATCTGGCTGGCAACCGCCTGAGCGTCGACCTCGCTATGAGCGATTCCGGAGCGCGGCACATCAAGTCCGATGCGCTGCATAGCGCTTTTGAAGAGCTGGCGATCTTCTCCTTTGGCAATCGCCGCAGCATTGGCACCGATCAGCTTTACCCCGTACCGAGTGAGCGCTCCGCGCCGGTGTAACTCCATCGCGGTGTTGAGCGCAGTTTGGCCGCCGACGGTTGGCAAAAGCGCGTCCGGTCGTTCCTGGGCGATGATCAGCTCAACAACTTCGGGAGTAATCGGCTCAATGTAGGTACTGGTCGCAAACTCCGGATCAGTCATGATCGTGGCAGGATTGGAATTTACCAGGACAACCTCATAGCCCTCTTCCTGCAAAGCTTTGCAGGCCTGGACTCCGGAATAGTCAAATTCGCAGCCTTGCCCGATAACGATCGGTCCGGACCCAATCAGCAAGATTTTGTGAAGATCAGCGTTTTTAGGCATGAAGCTAGGGACCAGCCGGACCTAGTAACTGAGCGGCCCGTTAAATTGTGAGTCTAGTACGAAAAGGGCGGACCTTTCAGACGGACCGCTGAAATTTCGCTTTGCGAATAAAAGTAAATCGTTTCTTCTCCGCGAAGCGGAGTTGTCAGTCCGCCTCGGGGATCAACCAGCCGAGCAGCCCGGCCCATCGATCGTCAAGCTACCCTCCCAACTGCCTTCAAGTCCGATCCGTCGCGGCGGACTAGAGCCTTTCCTCGAGATCAACGATCCGGCTGAGGGCGTCCACAAAATCTCGGAAACCGCTGGCCGGCAGCATAATCGTATCGCGTCTCCCACTCACATCCTCGGTGATCTTAAGAAAACGCCCACGTTGATTCTCTTTCAGGTCGAGAAAGAAAACTTTTCGATCCACCTGAATTATCCCTTTTGACGAGACCTTCATGGACTTCTCAAAATTCGATTCATTCGATATGGGGACGTCGCGCGGGAAAATTGTGAAAGTAGAAGCTAATTTGGCGAATTTGCAAGCAGCCTGTCGGGTTTAAAGGGTTAAGTGGAAGGGATCACTTGCGGTGGAGCAGCGAATTTCAGCGCCGTTGTTTAGGCCAGCCATTTTGTCACTATAACCACTAACTACCTTGTCGCTCGATTTTTAAGCCGGCGGGCCTCCTTCGCTCTGCGAGCTACGGCGCGCCCGCTGATGTGAACAAGGCCGCGCCAAAGCGAAGCGACGGCGGGCTGCTAAGCTAGTCCTACCGCCGTTCGAACTTTTGCGAGCGTTTTCTTCGCGACCTCGGTAGCGCGAAGCGCTCCCGCTCGAAGGACCTCGTCCACATAATGCAGGTCGGCTTCCAATTCGGCACGTCGCGCCCGCATCGGAGCGAACGCATTCCAGATGACTTCGAATAGCTGCTTTTTGAATTCTCCATAGCCGGTTCCACCAACTCGAAAAGCATCCTCCATTGAAGCAATCTGCTCAGGTGCGGCGAAAAGTCGGTAGAGTTGAAGGATGGTCGAATTCGTCAGATCTTTGGGCGCTTCTACCGGAGTCGAATCGGTCACGATGCTCATTACTTTCTTTCGGATGAGTTTTTCTGGACCGAAGATTTCGATGGTGTTGTCGTAGCTCTTGCTCATCTTTTGCCCGTCGAGGCCGACTACGGTTGCCACTTCTTCGCGGATCAGTGGCTCCGGCACTTTTAAGGTAGAGCCATACGCTTCATTAAATTTGATCGCGATGTCACGAGTGATCTCGAGATGCTGTTTCTGATCCTTTCCGACCGGCACGACGTCGGCAGAGTATAGCAGGATATCGGCAGCCATCAGGACTGGATAGGCGAAGAGCCCGTGAGAAGATGGAATCCCGCGGGCGGTTTTATCTTTGTAGGAGTGGGATCGTTCCAAGAGGCTCATTGGGGTCACCGTGCTCAAAATCCAGGTCAGTTCCGTGACCAATGGCACGTCTGACTGACGAAAGAAGCAGGCCCGGTCAGGATCTAATCCGCAAGCCAGGAAATCGAGGGCCACCCCTCGGACGTATTCACGGAGTGCAGTTGGATCCTGGAGCGAAGTCAGCGCGTGGTAATCTGCAATGAAATAGAAAGCTTCGCCCCGATTCTGCAGCTCCACCGCCGGCTTGAGCGCTCCAAAATAGTTGCCGATGTGAAGAGCTCCCGAGGGCTGAATACCAGTTAAATAACGGACCATGCGAAATCGATACTGAAGAAATAGCCAATAGCCAATAGCCGATAGCCAATAAAAGATGATAAACGCCTGGGCCTCGTTGGCTATCGACTATCGGCTATTTTTCTTCGTGCTGCCAGCGCTCCAGCAACGCCTTTTCCTGGTCCAGAAAGCTCTGCCAGAGTTCACGGTGCTTGGGTTCGTACCGTTGGTCTTGGAAATCTGCCATCTTTTGTCGTAGCGAAATGAGTTGCTCCAGGTGAGGGACCTCCTCCAAATAAACTTCTCGCAGAAAGCGAGCCGCGGCCGCGTCTCGTTCCCAAAGCACTCCAAAAGAATTCACAAAATCCGCGGCATATTGCAGGTCGCCTCTCTCATTGTGTTGCCAAATTTCCGGAGACGGCTCTGGCAGGTCTAATAAGAGCGGGGCGAGATACAAATTTTGCACCATCCCGCGGCGATACCGGAACGCAGACCTTTTCTCTTCATCCGAATCGAAGAGAGCGAGGCCCCAGCCGAAATAAAATCCTGGATCTTCTAGGTCGTCGACGAATCTTTGCGCATACCAATCAAAAAACTCTCGCGCTGGTTCGATTTGGCCGGTCGCTAGCTGAAGAAGAGGCAATAGAAAACGAATTCCGGAGTGGTCGGTTGGATTTTCGAAGATTGTTTTCTCGCCAATGGCAATGGCCTGCGGCAGGTCCCCCTTTTGCCAAGCAGTGAGAATGCTTCCGTGCTGAGCGCGGACATAATAGCTGGATTGCCCGGGTTGATGAAAGGGAGCCGCGACTTCTGCCGCGGTAGAGAATTTTTCGGCGGCCGAATCAATGTTGCCCTCTTGCAGTTCTAGGTCGGCGAGTTCGACCAGTGCCTCTGGAAGGTCTTCGACTAGCTCTAAAGCCTTGATGAGCAGGGCCCGTTTCTTCTCGGCCGATCGCACGTGCTTAACTGCTCGGACCAAGCCTTGGGCCAGAAATCCTGGACCTTGAGTCATCAGCAAATTCTGGGCGGAACTGGTAATCAGTCCGCTAATTTGCGCCTCGATGGGGTCTTCTTCCTCTGCTTCGAGCGACTCCTCTTGTTCAATATCGACCAGATTGATCTCGCAATGGTATTCTCGAGACAAGCTTTGCCAGATCGACTCATCCCATTCTTCGAAGTCGGGAATTTGCAACTCATCGGGAACACCCTTTTCTTGAAAAAGCCGATGCAGCAGAAGCTCTGCCCGCCGCTGATCCGTTTCCCGCACAAATTCATGACCAATCAGCATCGCGCTGTAGCGATGAACTACGTAAAGGCAGGTCGGCAGCATTACCAGCGAACCAAATTGGATCGGCACATTGAGGTCGAACCAATTAAAACTCCAGATTTCCTTGGTCGCGCGTAGCGGCTGGATCATAAAACCGATGACAGATAACAAATGACAGATGACAAATCACACAAGCGGGATTAACGCCCCAGCGCCGGGATCGCCGATAACGCCAATCTACCAAGCGCCAATACGCCGAGCACGGCCTCACCAACCGATCGGTATTCTCTGTCGACGGTTGAATTTATCCATATAGAAGATCTCCCTATTGGCCGACCCAAATTCGTGTACCAGGCGGGTGACCTTTACGTCAAAGCAACAATACTCAGCGATTTCGATGACCCGTTTTTCGCGCCACCACTTGATCGCATCGATACCATCCCCGGTTTTTCCGATGCCGAGCGTAGCCTGCGCAATATTATCTAATTTTGGCCGGCCACCTAAGTTCTTCTCCACTTCGGTCAGCAGATCGAGTGTGCGCAATTGATGCGGTAGATCGAGTATGGTGTAGCCCATCAATACCTCGAAATCGAAATTCATGATATTGAAACCAACGACCAGGTCCGCGCGGAGTAGCTGATTAACCAAATCGTTGACCCGTTGCTCGGAATATATTCGGTATTGGCGCAATTTCGTGCTGTAGGTTACGCCGACCGACATTCCCATATCTCGTTTCTTGTTCCAACCGCCGGCGTCGTTGGCGGTGCGCTGGGTTTCTAGATCGAAGTAGATGATGTCCATAGGAAGCGGGTTACCTGATGTGCTTCGGACTCAGGAAAGCCGGCCAACCTCTACCCTTGCAAGCAGGCATTATTCAAGTCCTCAGCCCGTCAAATTTTCCTGAGTCCGAAGCACATCAGGTAACCCGCTTCCTTAGTCAAAACTGCCGGCATCAAACCGATAGAGATTTTCCAAACCGGTTATTCGGTATTCCTCAACGACCGAGCCGTTGGAAATGAAAACTTGCAAACCATCAGCGCCATTGGCGGTCCATTTAGTTTGAACAATGTTCTTGGTCTTGGTTACCTGCAGCAGCGGTAAGCCGTCGGTGGTTGAAATCCAGGCTCCGGTTTCGTCCGCGATTACGCCCAAAGAAAGGCTCTCTGGTGCTCCGTTCTCCAAGGGATTCGCCGCCAGCTGGATTGAAACGGTTGGAGATTCGATTTTTTCCTGCACGGGGACGACCTGCCCATTCTTAACATCGAAATAGCGAAAAGGAGTCATTGAACCCAACTCTTGAATGCGTTGTCCGGACAGATCCACTTGACGAAGGAGTCGCCTCGAGTCCACATCCAGCAAAAGCCAGATTGTGTCGCCTTTTCCGGCGCTCATATCTAATAGTTGTCCACTCTTTCCGGTCTCGATCGGCGAAAATTGGCTATCCTGAAATCGCCATATATTCCCGTTGCGGCTGGCCACCACCGCCGATGAATCGAGCTGAGCGCAAAACGCCAAATCCTCCTTGGGCGGTGTTACGCTTTGGTCGGCGCCATCGGTAGAAGAGTGCAGTTGATTGCCCGCGAGAACGATCCACTGGCCATGCCACTGATCGGCGTCACGAAGATTGGGGTACGGCCTTTCTCCGACCGAACTACGGGTCTCCGGGTCCACTTGCACCAAGCGATCGTTGCAAATGGCGAGAACGTGCGATCCATCGAATTTGACGCTGTTAGTGTCCGCCGGTAAATCTGTCGTCCGATACTTGCCGTTTATGGCGTCGACCAGCAATTGCTTGCCAGTTCCACCTTCTGCGAACGCGCCGATCGATTTTCCGTTGAGGAATGCTGCGCTCAAAATCCGCTTCGCTGGCATGGTGAGACTTGGGTCGACCCAGTCGTTCAAATGATAAGCCTGGCCCGAGACATTCACGTCGCCCACCAGTACGCCGCGGGCCGAATACTTGCCTGCGGGCGCTGGATCGCCGTTGGAATCTTTTCCGTCCCAATCGATGAAAAGTCCATTTAGTCCGGATTTGAAGCTATCAATCTCGGCCGCCCGCTTCAGCACCCGAACCAACTTCCCCCCGGCATCATAGACACCCAGACTAATCACACCTTCTTCCGGCGGCGGAATAAACATGAGTTGATGAGTCCCAGCCGTCTCTTCTTCGGTCTGTTCACTGCGTGTAGCGCAGGACAGCCCGATCAAGATGAAGGCGAAGGCGCCCAGAACGAGTGATCTCCGATGACGAGCTCTTATCCAGTCCATTCGATACAGCGCAGTATCGTCAGACATAGTATTTCCAATTCAGGTTGGGAAAGAGATTGTCGCGCGACTCGCAAAGGGTGAGAAATTCCTCATCGAGAATGTCGCCCCTAACCAGATCATAAAGCCGCGTGAATCGGAGGATGTGATCCCGGGTTCGTTTGGTGGCGTAATCTTTGGCGGTACCGGTTTTCATCAAAAAGGCCCAATCGCTCGCCTGAGCAAGTAGAAGTTCTCTGGCCATCTGGCGAAGCACTCTTTCTTTCCATTGGGTCGGCGCTTTCGCGACCGTCCGGGCGATCTCGGTCATTCGGCGGGCAGCCGCATGGAGATGAGGATAGATCCAGGCGTTCGACTGATCCAACCAGACCTCCCAGAACCCTCTATTTCCCCAACTGGAGGGGCTGGGAGAAATGACTTGCAGCGTGTCGTGTTTCTCCAAGTAAGCACTCGGCGTGGCGAGCTGGAAAACTTTTTGGTCGTAAACGGCCTTTCGTATGACGAAGTTCAGAAAAATCGGTCCTTCGTACCACCAGTGACCGAACAGTTCGGCATCGAATGGACTTAAAATGATCGGGTCAATGTTGGTCACATCCAGCAGATGCGAAAACTGTTTAACGCGCTTCGACACGAAATCTCCCGCGTGGTGATCGGCCGCTCCGTGTGCCCAGCCGGGAACATAGAACTCTTTGTACGGAGTGCGTCCGGTTATTCGATGGTATTTGATGCCCGTGAATTTCCGGTGCCCGTCTGCCGGCAAAAATGGCCGCAAATATTCGATATCCAGATCGTAACCAGCATCACGATAGAAGTCGCGATATGCCGGATCCCCGGGGTACCCTTCCTGCGCACTCCAGACTTGTTTGCTCGATTCCCGGTCTCGGCCGAAAACCGCAGGACCAGCACCGGTAAAGCAAGGTGCGTAGATTGCATATCGAGGGCGCGGATTTCCAAACATCAATCCGTGCGCATCCAGGACAAACCAGCGAATCTCCGCTTCGCGAAGGTATTCTTCCACTCCAGAAAAATACGCACATTCCGGTAGCCAGATTCCTTGGGGGGCGCGGCCGAAAGATTGGCGATACTGGTCACAAGCGATTCGGATCTGCGCGCGAACGGCTTCTGGTTGGGAAGCGAGCAATGGTAGGAAGCCATGGGTGGCTGCGCAAGTGATTATCTCGAGGAAACCGCCTTCCTGATAGCGACGAAAGGCTCCAACCAAATCACGCTTCAAACGATCGACGTATATTTCCTGACATTCAAGAAATCGGGTGTGGTAGAGCCGAGCTAGGTGATTCAGCTCGGGGATTCCTTGAGTGCGATCGATTTCCTTTTTGGCGAGCCCGATGGCTCGATCGAGATACTTCAAGTAGCGTTCGCGGAGTAGTTCGTCATCGAGCATGGCACAAAGCGTCGGCGTCAATGACATGGTGATCTGGAAGGCCACACCATCGCGCACTAGACCCTCCAATACTTGCCAGAGAGGGACGTAGGTTTCGGTGATTGCTTCAAAAAGCCAATCTTCTTCGAGAAAGTCCGGGTACTCCGGGTGGCGAACAAAAGGCAGACCCGGAGTTATTCACAGATGCTCACGGGAGAACCTAGGCTTCGCGATTTATGGCAAGGGGTCGTTATTTATGGAAATTCAAAGAAATTGTCATCTTTCCGCTTAATCTCAGGGGCTTGCCCGGCACAATCCCGAAAACAATTCACTAGTTATTCACAGATTGATAACGGTGGGAAACGGCCGACGCCATCTTCGGTAGCGGTCCGGCAGCCGCCCATCTGCGTCAACATAAGGCGGACCGCCTAACTTGGTGTCTGCTTCTTCGAGAGCATCGTCCCGTAGGGGGTTGTCGGGCTTTGAAATCGGTTTCGTCGGATCCCAATACGCCTGCCGAAGGCAACGCCGCAGAACACCGGTAGCACCAGTCATCGTTTTCCGAACTGGTCACTCTCCTGCCTACCGCTCGGTCTCTGCTTAGCCGGGAGAACTGGGCCAAAAGAGCCCTGAGATCACCCTAAACAAAGGCTAAAGAACTAAAATCGTGGCCAAGGACTTTGGCGGCGGGGGCCTTGAGCCACTGATTTAGGATTGTAGTATAAACGGAACGAAAATCGACGTTGTAAATCAAATCTCCCGCGTCCAGCTGTTCCAGAGAAGGTGGGCGACCGTATATACCAGGTTTGATCGCGCCGCCGGAGATGAACATTGGTGCCGCGGTTCCGTGGTCAGTGCCTTTGCTCGCGTTTTCGGCCACGCGCCGCCCAAACTCGCTGAAGGTAATGGTCATTACCCGATCGAAGATCCCTTTGGATTTCAAATCCTGGCAAAATGCAGAGACGGCATTCGCGAGGTCGCCGAGTAACCGATTGTGGCTGTTTTCTTGGGCGTTGTGGGTGTCATAACCGCCCTGGCTGGCGTAATAGACCCGCGTCGGCAGCCCACCGGCAATCAAGCGGGAAATCAGCGAGAGCGAGTTACCAAGTTGCGTCTTAGGG
>WNFI01481732.1_pt1 | contig 10078 bp, 10 predicted proteins | sample 5400471 | NCBI WGS metagenome assembly WNFI01 (sample SAMN13153348, study PRJNA577476) | soil metagenome | isolation source: 100 cm saprolite on Douglas fir-dominated hillslope | place: USA:California | collected 2013-09-17
GGCGTGGCGCCAGCCATCGCGCGAGCCGTTGTGGCTGGCGCGCCGAGCGACGCTGAGGTGCGCCGCTGGATCGCGGCGGTCGGGCGGCTCAATGTGGCCGGCTTTCTTCGTATCGCCCGTGCGCGCTGGTGCGCCATGCGCGAGGCGGAGCAGGATGCGCCCTCCGCCCAGGCGATTCGCGCGCTGTACCGGCGCGTGGTATCGCTCCGCATGGACCCCATTGCGATCGCCGATCTCGCCATCGGCGGGGACGAGCTCCGCGCCGCGGGCATCGCCCCTGGGCCTCTCTATGCTAGAATTCTCAACGCGCTGCTCGACCGCGTCCTCGATGAACCGGCACGGAACACGCCAGAGGGCTTGCTGTCCGAGCTGCCGGCAATCGTCGCGGCGCTCGGCGGCGGTGCCATTGGACGTCAGCACTAGAGACGAATGCTATTTCGCGGCAAACAGCCCGAAGGGTCCATCTGGCGGCGTTTCCGGGCGAGCAGCGACGGATTCACGTTCGACGAGCACGACGGCATCTACACGGCGCACGTGGTGGCCAACGCCGAGCGTGTCGTGGATCTCTTCTGGACCCTGACGGATTTGTTGGGGCCGGCTGTGGACGTCCACATCGACGACCTCCGCAGCGGCCGGAGCTGGCATGGCGAATCGTTGCCGTTGCCGGACGTCCGCGACGCCATCGCACGCCTGCGCCTCCTGCTCGCCCGCTTCGGCGGCACGCAGGTGAGCGTTTTCACCTCGGAGGATCAGCTGTCCCTGAACGAGCACCTGGAGCTGTACATCTACTCGAAGTCGGACAAATGGCTGTATCTCCTCGAGGGACGTGGTCTCGAGGAGATGGATCGCGTGCAGACGAGGAGCTGGCGGATCAAGCGGCAGGCGTTTCCCGCTGCTCCCGACCTCGTCAACGCGCTCGCCGGAGCATCGGAGCGTCTCGGCCTCGGACATCAGTGATGGTGGACAAGCTGGTGTACGGTCTGGTCGCCGCTGGAGCCAATCTCGCGGGCGCCGGCCTGCTGCTCGGGCGCAAGAAGTGGAGCAGCGTCGCCCTGGACGTCATGCTCGCCTTTGCGGCTGGCTTCATGATCTCCGTCGCGGTCATCGATCTGCTTCCGGAGGCGCTGGCGCGCGGGGGGCATTCGGCGGCGGTCGTGGCCCTTGGAGGCTATCTCGCCGTGCACATGACGCAGCACGTCATCGGCACGCACTTCCACTTCGGCGAGGAGACACACCACGTCAGCCACGCTGTGAGTGTCGCGGCGCTCGCCGGTCTGCTGATGCACACGTTCGTGGACGGCGTGGCGGTCGCGAGCGGATTCGACATCAGCGGCGCGGTTGGCGCGCTCGTGTTCACGGCAGTCGTGCTGCACAAGGTGCCCGAGGGACTCGCCATCTCTTCGCTGTTTCTTGCCGCGGGACAGGGACGCCGCCGCGCGCTGCTCGCCGCCGCGGCACTCGGCGTGGCGACGATGGCCGGACTGTTGCTCACCGACCAGGTGGTCGTGCTGCGCGATCACGGTCTCGCGCTGTCAGCCGGCGTGACGTTGTACGTGGGCATGTCGAACCTCGTGCCCGAGTTTCGGGCGCGTGGCGGCTGGAGATTGCCGCTCGCCTTTCTGGGAGGCACGTCGGTGTATTTCGTCGTTCGCGCCATCGCGGGAGCGTGATCGTGCCGGAGCGCCGCGGTCCGAGACGATCGACTGGGCCCTCGCTATTCGCGGCGGTGGCGCCGCCTCAGCCGCTCGCCGCGCGCATGCGGCCGCGCAACCTCGACGAATTCGTGGGGCAGCGACACCTGCTGGCGGCGGGCAAGCCGCTGCGGGAGAGCATCGCCAGCGGTACGGTGTCGTCGATGGTGTTCTGGGGGCCCCCGGGCACCGGCAAGACGACCCTCGCGCGACTGGTTGCCGTCTATACGGACCGCGAGTTCGTGTCATTCAGCGCCGTCACGGAAGGCGTGCCGCGTGTACGCGAGATCGTGCGCGAGGCCGAGCTGCGGCTCGAGACCGGGCGCGGCACGATTCTCTTCGCCGACGAGATCCACCGCTTCAACAAGGCGCAACAGGATGCGTTTCTTCCGCACGTCGAAGCCGGTACGATAACGCTCATCGGCGCGACGACGGAGAATCCGAGCTTCGAGATCAACGGTGCGCTTCTCTCGCGCGTGCGGGTGTTCGTCCTCAGTGCCCTCACGGCCGACGAGGTGACGGGTGTCATCCGAACCGCGTTGCGCGACGCCGACCGTGGGTTGGGCGCGTTGAAGCTCGACGTCGACGACGAGGCGGTGGCGCTGTTGGCCCACGAAGCCGACGGCGACGCGCGTCGCGCACTGACCATTCTCGAGGCGGCGGCGCAGCACGTTGGGCCCGCCGGCCATGTGACGGAACAGGTCATCCGCGATGCCGCGCAGCTTCGTTTCGCGCGATACGACAAGGGCGGTGAAGAGACCTACAACATCCTCTCCGCGTTCCACAAATCCCTGCGCGGCAGCGATCCGCAAGCGGCGCTCTACTGGATGGCGCGCATGCTCGAGGGCGGGCAGGATCCCATGGTGATCTTTCGGCGCGCCATCGCCATGGCGGCGGAGGACATCGGTCTGGCGGATCCCGAGGCGCTCAAGCTGGCCGTCGCGGCGCGTGATGCCTATCACATGCTCGGCGCTCCGGAGGGATACCTGCCGCTGGCGCAGATGGTGATTTATCTGGCGACGGCGCCGAAGTCGAACAGCAGCGCCAAGGCCCTGTCAGCCGCTCTCGAGGCGGCCCGCGAGCATCCGGCGGAAGGTGTGCCGATGCACATTCGGAACGCGCCGACGCCGTTGATGAAGGAACTGGGGTATCATGAGGGGTATCAGTACGCGCATGACGACATCGGGAACCATCGAACGGAGGACTGAAGTCATGCGTCGTCTCATGTTGGCAGCGGCAACCGCGGCAATCGGCGTCACGGCCGGGTGCAGCGCGCTCGGCAAGCAGGCGTTCCAGCAACCCGTCGTCCAGCTCAAGGATGTCGCGGTGCAGAGCGTGGGGCTCACGGGGGGCAACCTCGCCGTGAAGCTCAACGTGTACAACCCGAACGGCTATCGGTTGGATGCCACGCGGCTCACCTACAACCTCTCCATCGGAGACAAGGTGCAGCTTGCGACCGGCGCGCTGGATAGCCGGTTCACAGTGCAGTCGGGTGATTCCACCGTCGTCTCGGTGCCGGTGAGCTTCACCTATGCGGGCATCGGTGCGGCCGGCCGTCAGCTGATGAATACCGGTGCGGTGGATTATCATGTCACGGGCGACGTGACGGTGGGCACGGTGGTCGGCAACTACACGGTGCCGTACAGCTCCACCGGCAAGTTCACGGCGTTCGGCGGGAATACGCACCAGTAGAGGACAGCCGCATCGCACGCGAACTCATCAGCGTAACACCTCCGCTCGAGCGGGCGCTCCTCGTGGGCGCGCCGCTCAAGCGGGCGGGTGCACGTCGGTCGCTCAACGAGCACCTCAAGGAGCTCGAGCGACTCACCGACACGGCCGGCGCGGAAGTCGTGGGCGTGTTGACGCAGCAGCTCGATCGTCCGCATCCCGGCACGTATCTCGGCAAGGGGAAGATCGAGGAGCTCAAGGCGCTCGTCGCACAGACGCACGCGTCGCTCATCGTTTTCGACGACGAGCTGTCGCCCAGTCAGGGCAAGAACGTGGAGGATGCGGTGGGCACGCGCGTGGTGGATCGCGCGGAGCTCATCCTCGACATCTTCGCGACGCGCGCGCGCAGCAGTGAGGCGCGCATGCAGGTGGAGTTGGCGCAGCTCGAGTACACGCTGCCTCGCCTGACCCGCATGTGGACCCACCTCGAGAAGTTCCGCGGCGGCATCGGCGTCCGCGGGCCGGGTGAGACGCAGCTCGAAACGGACCGCCGACTCATCAACACGCGCATCAAGCTGCTCAAGGAGCGCCTCGCGCACGTGCAGCAGAACCGCGCCGTGCAGCGGCAGAGCAGGGCGGACGCGTGATCCCCTCACGCGCGACGTCGAGCTGGGTGAGAACTCGAGTGTCCTGGTGACGGACACCGTCGGATTCATTCGCAAGCTGCCGCACCATCTCGTGGCGTCGTTCCGCGCCACCCTCGAGGAGACGCGCGATGCGGATCTCCTCCTTCATGTGGTGGACGCGAGTCATCCGCTCTGGGAAGAGCAGCGCCTCGTCGTGGACCAGGTGCTGATGGAGCTGGGTCTCGGGGAGCAGCCGGTGCTACTCGTCTTCAACAAGATGGACCTCCTCGCCGAAGGGGAGGCACTCGCCATGCAGGAGCGCGTGACCGCGCTGGTGCCGGGCGCGGTGTTTGTGTCGTCGACGGTTCCCGACGGTCTCGACCCACTCCGCCGTGCGTTGAGGCATGCCATGCGGTCGCGACGCCCTGTGGCCGAAGTGTGGCTGCAACCCGGCGACGGGAAGCTGCTCGCGGAGATTCATCGGCAGGGCGAAGTGCTCGATCAGCGAAGTGAGGGCGTGCAGATGGTGGTTCGTGCCCGCCTCCCCGATCACCTTCGCGGGCGACTCGAGCAGGCCGGCGCGGACGTCAAGCTCCTCTCGTACGAATGAAACGCTACGTCATCGGTCGCGTACTTGGGCTCGTCCTGTGCTCGCTCGCTCTTCCACTTGCCGCCGCGCGCGCCCAGAACACCGGGACGGTGTCGTCCGACGACCCGTTGTATGTGGATCTCGAGTGGTTGTCCGAGCACGGCATTCTCGACCAGCTGATTCTCGGCCAGCGTCCGTACTCGCGGCGCGAGATCGCGCGCATTCTGCGTGTGGCGCGCGCGCGGATGGACGGCAAGAGCAGCGGACTTACGTCGCGGCTCTCCAACGACGCGCGCGACGTCATCGAGCCCGTGCTTCAGCGCCTCGAGAACAGGTTCAGCGACGTGACGGACTGCGGCCGTGATGGGGACGTCGCCCTCGTACCGCTCGATCTGGGAGTCCTGTCGTACACGCGGAACGATGCGAGGCGCCGAGGATTTCCCGCGCCGCATTCGTCAGCGACCGAGGCGACGATCGATCCTCTAGCCGACCGGCGCCTGGGGATACCTGTCCCGCAAGGCCAGATGGCGGCGCTCGAGCTGGCGCATCGGATCGAGTTCGACGACTGGTTCGCCATCCAGGTGCGCGAGCGACTGAACAGCTTCAAGCTGAACGACACGACCCCAGCCACGCGGTCGGGCGAGCTGCTCCTCGCGTCGGCTCGCACACGATGGCGGAACGTCGCGCTCACGGTGGGCCGCCAGCAGCTCACCTGGGGCCAGGTAAAGGGGAGCGGTCTGTTTCTCGCCTCGGATGCACCCGCGCTCGATGCGGTGTCTGTCGCGAGCGACGCGCCGTTCCGGCTGCCCGGCTTTCTCCGGCCGCTCGGAGGTACCCAGGGTACGATCTTCCTCGCGGACCTTGGTGCGAGCATGAATCATTCGCACTCCCGACTGTTGGGATACAAGGTGTCGGTGCAGCCGAATCCCGCTGTCGAGCTTGGCGGAACGTTCTTCAATCACTTCGGCGGCGCCGGCTCGACGTGGAGGTTCAACACGAATTCGTTGATCGACTTTCTTCCGTTCATCGATGTCTTCCGCAGGCACAACTACGTGGACTCGTCGCGCACCGTGGACGTGGAATCCGACAAGGTCCTCGGCGTCGACGGCCGCTTTCGTCTCGACCCGCTCGGCGGACTCCTCGTGTCCGGCGAATTGTTGATCGATGATTTCGACCGATACCGCTTGATGAGCATGCTGACCACAACCGGCTCGTCGGCCCTGTCCATCACGATCCCGTCCATCGGAACGCCGGACGTGTCCGCGCAACTGACCGCGAAGCACATGGGGACGATCACGTACACGCACGCCATTCTTCAGAATGGCATCACGACGCGGGGACGATTGCTCGGGGACGAGTTGGGGCCCGATGCAAAGAGCTTTGGCGCAAAGCTGATCTTCATGCTCGAGAACAGCCGCCTGGACCTCGAGGGACGCACCGCCATCTACAGCAACGCGACGTACCTCACCTACTACTCCGATTCGGCGCATGTGAACTTCGTCACGCAGAAGCTTTCCCGCACGGTGGACGAGCTCCGCGACATCGCCATCGCCTCGGTCACCGTGCAGGGCACGGAGGGCATGTCGCTGACCGTGCGCGCCGGAACCGAGCGTATCCGCAACGCCAACTTCCTCGCGGGCGCGCGGCGCACCGACTACGTCGCGCAGGCGGAATTCCGGATCGTCCACTAGCCCTCGCCATGCGCATCGCGCTTGCCTGCGACTGGTTCCTGCCGCGCATGGGCGGCATCGAGCTCCATCTGAGGGACCTCGCGCTGGCCATGTGCGCTCGCGGGTTGGATGCACGCGTTGTGACGACGACCGACGGGCCGGCGCACGTGGACGGTGTCCCGGTACACCGCATACCGACACTGCGCCTGCCGCAGTCGGGTGTGGCAGTTTCACCGCTCCTTGGGCGCGCCATCTCTCGCGCGATCCGCGACGAAGGATTCGACCTCGTCCACGCGCACGTCAGCGTCGTCTCTCCCACGGCCTACACGAGTGCCGTTGCGGCGTCGCGGATGGGAATTCCGACCGTGCTGACGTTTCACTCCATGCTGCACAGCGCCTCGTTTTTCCTGGGCGCTACCGACGCCCTGCTCGGATGGACCGACGGCATCGTCCTCACCGCGGTAAGCAGTGTCGTCGCTCGGCAGGCCGCGAGCTGGATGTCCGGAGCCAGCGTCGGCGTTCTGCCCAACGGTGTGGACGTCGCGTTCTGGCAGAATGCTCCACGACGCCGCAGCTCGGAGGACGTCCACTTCGTGAGCGCCATGCGAATTTCACGGAAAAAGCGTCCGCTGGAGCTCGTGCGTGCCTTCGCCGACGCGCATCGGTTCGTCGCCGGAACGCCGACGATGCGCCTAACTATCGCGGGTGACGGGCCCGCTCGTGCGCCAGCAAAACGGCTCGCGGCGGAGTTAGGGATCGCCGATCGCGTTTCGCTACCCGGCCATCTGAGTCGCGATGAGCTGCGTGCACTCTACGGTGACGCTGACGTCTTCGTGCTACCGAGCGAGCGTGAGGCATTCGGCATCGCCGCACTCGAGGCGCGCACGGCGGGTCTGCCGGTGATCGCGATGCTGGCGGGTGGGGCGCGAGACTTCATCGCACCGGGCACGAACGGACTCCTGGCGCGCGATCACGCCGAGTTGGCGCGCATCATGGCGCGCGTCGCGCTCGATCCGGCGTTGCGGGAGTTCATCTGCGCACGAAATTGCGTCGTCCCCCGGGAATACGACTGGCGCGCTGTGGTGGACGACCACCTCGCAATCTATCGCGCCGCCGCGGCACTCCGGAAAACCCCGGCGCCCACCGCCCACAACAGCCCGGGCAGCGCGAGCGCAGCGAAGTAGCAGGCGTGCTGCACCACCGCGATCCCAGCGGCGACATCGGCGGGACGCGCGACGCAGAGGATTGCGCTGATCTCGACCAGCTTCTTCAGAAGCGCCAGCAGGAGAGCCGGAACGGATCGGGCGGGGTCGCGCAGTGGATCGAGACAGGAAGCGAACGTCCCGAGGGCGTTCGCGGCCCGGCGCGGAAGCAGTGCCGCGAGTCGCGACCTTTCCGGCGACGGATGCCAGGCGAGATAGAGACACGCGCTCAGGAGAATCAGGACGCCGCCACACAGCGTCAGCACGCTGCGCGTCATCCAGGCGGGCAGTGGGCTCGTCAGCGCGGCGGCGCCGATCACGGCGACCTTCGCCATGCCGACGAGAAGCTGATCCATCACGCTCACCGAAACCGCAGATGCGGGCTCCAGGCCGATCTGTGTCACCAGCAATGCCGCTCCGGCCGCCTCACCCACCAGCAGCGGTGTCGTATTGAGCGTGGAAGACGTGAGCGCTACCACGCCAAGCATGTTGGGAAATGTGTTGCCGGGCGTGCGTGGTGCGAGCAGGCGCCACTGCGTCGCCCACAGCGGCAGAATCAGCATGTAGAGCGAGCCGGCCAGCAGCAGCCACGCGTGTCGCACACCGCCAATGGCCAGCGCGATGCGCGCGAGCTCGAGCCGCTGCGTCGCTTGCCAGACAAGGAGTCCGAGCATGAGCAGGGCTGCACTGCGCGCAATCAAGCGCCGGCGCCCCGCGTTCATACGGCCTTCGACGCAGGCATCAGCTCACGCATCGGAAGAAATGCTGCGCCGCGCTGCGCGAACAGCTCGATCACTTCGTTCAGCGCATTGAGTGCGAAGGTCCCGGTGCGAAATCGACAATCGAGTCGGAGCCGCTCGCGGCGCAAGTCGACGAACTCCCAGGGATGCACGAACAGGACGACCGGATCCGCAAGCGCGCGCAGCCAAGGATCGCGGATTGCGCGTGGCAGTCGCAGCACCGATGATGTGACCGATGCGGGAATGCGTGTCAGCGGCGCGTCCTTGCGCCGGTTGAGATACGATCGCTTGTACTTTGCGAGCGACGAGTCGAGCGTGAACTCGGCCGCGGAGAGCAGGGGGACGTATTTCTCGGGAAAGCGCAGATATGGCGCACGGAATGACGTCACCGGCGCGAACGTCCGAAGAACTTCCGTGGACGTCTCGATCTCCCATTGCGCTGCCCGCTCGTCGAGCGTGTCGAACGCCGTGTGTGTCACGCCATGGCAGCCAAGCTCGTGTCCCGCCTGGACGACAGCGGTGACCGAAGCCGGATATCGCTCCGCCACCTCGCCAGTGGTGAACCAGGTCGCGCGAACGCCGCGCCGACCCAGAAGATCAAGGAGCGCCGGCACGCCTTGCTCGACACCGCGGAAGGTGGAGCTCAGGTACGGCGGGCAGTCGGGCTCGAGATCGACGGTGAGGGAGACGCGCATCACTGAGGCTCGAGTGTGGTGATCGGCTGTCCCTGTCCGGCGCATGGGCCCTGCTGGATTCGAACCAGCGACCGATGGATTATGAGTCCACTGCTCTAACCAACTGAGCTAAGGGCCCGCAACGCCCGAAAGGTAGTCCGCCGGATGGTCCCCGCCAATGCGACACCGCCTCTACTCGGTGACGATGCACCGGTACACTTTGTTCTCATGATTGCGGTCGTCACGGGCTCGTCGGGCTTCATCGGGTCTCACGTCGTGGATGCGCTGCTTGCCCGGGGCGCGACGGTTCGCGTCCTTCGCCGCCCGGAGAGCCCCGCGTCCCACGATCCGCGCGTTGCGCACTGGACCGCCGATCTGCTCGACGACCGATCCGTGCGCGAGAGTCCCATCTGGAAGGACGTCACGCACGTCTTTCACGCCGGTGGTGTCACGAAGCGGCGAACGCTCGCCGAATTCAGATACGGGAATGTCGTTCCGACGGCGAACATTCTCTCCGCGCTCGTGGCTCGTGGCAGACGCGTGCCGCGCTTCGTGTATCTGTCGTCGCAGGCGGCGGCGGGGCCCGCCGCATCCCCCGATCGCCCGGTGCAGGAGACCGACCCGCCGCATCCCATCGAGGCGTACGGACAGAGCAAGCTCGAGGCGGAAGAGGCGGTCTCGCGCTATGCCGGTCAGCTTTCCGTAACGATTCTGCGTCCGGGTGCAGTATACGGTCCGCGCGATGTGGACTTTCTGAAGGCGTTCAAGGAAGCTCGGCGTCGGATCGCGTTCCACGCCGCTCCGCGCGACCAGGCCCTGTCGGTCGTCTACGTCCGCGATCTGGTTCATGCCGTCCTGCTCGCGGGAGACCATCCGGCGGCTTCGGGACGCACCTATTTTGTCGCCGCCGGCGATGTGGTCACCTGGAACCACATCTACCGGGGCGTCGCGAAACTGGCTGGCACCGTACCCCTCGAGATTCAGCTTCCGCGCGCAGCGATGTGGGTTGCCGGCCGGGCGGGAAACTTGCTGAGCCTGGTGAGCGGACGGCATTTCCTTCTCAATGCCAACAAGATCGCGCTGTCGCGTCCCAGATGGTGGCTGTGTGACGCCACCCGCGCGAAACGCGAGCTGGGCTGGAGCGCTACCACGACGCTCGCGGATGGCCTCGAGGAGACGTATCGCTGGTACCTTGATGCGGGGTGGCTGCGAGCGAAG
>WNFI01069477.1_pt1 | contig 10076 bp, 11 predicted proteins | sample 5400471 | NCBI WGS metagenome assembly WNFI01 (sample SAMN13153348, study PRJNA577476) | soil metagenome | isolation source: 100 cm saprolite on Douglas fir-dominated hillslope | place: USA:California | collected 2013-09-17
CTCACCATGGATGCTCCTGGCTGCCGGGCCACCTCCTTATCCAGACCGACAACCTCTATCCCTTGTTCAAGGAGGAGTGAAACAACGACCCGGCCCAAATGACCGTTTGCGCCGGTGACGACAACACGCATCGCGGTTCCCTTTCTGCTTCCAGCAGTTCACACCTTTGAGGGTATGTTTGCTTCCCAAAGTCTTCGTCTTTTCTCGTCACGTATTCGCGCCTGCGGCGCGAGCGAGCGGCCACGGCGGAGAGCCCCCCCATTCTTAAAAGGCAACCGCCCGTCCATTAGAGACTTTTCTCATACCTGGCACAGCGAGTTACTCTCTCGCATCAGCTCCCAGTCAACGAGCGCTAGCTCTACCGACCTATCGTATCACATGACAAGGTCCTGTGCTCTTTCTATTGAGGATGAACCGATCGGTTCATCCTCAAGGGCCAAATGATTCAGCATAAATTGCTGTGTCTTTCGCAAAAGAAGCACAGCAATTTATGCTGGCCTCTTGACCTTCACCTTTGCCAGGCTCGGCACCAGAACCAGGATGAGCAGGGCCGCAAGAATACAAGCTACGCCGCCGCTGACGACGGAGAACATGGGGGTGAAAAGGCCAGCAATGAGGCCAGACTCAAACGAGCCCAGCATGGGACCGCCAATGGAAAACATGGCAGTGACCGAACTGATACGTCCACGCAATTCGTCTGGCGTGGTGCTCTGCACGACGATGCCTTGCAGAATCACGCTGACCATATCCGCCGCGCCCGCGCCCGCCAGGAAGAGGACGCCAAGCCAGAGGGGATCGGGCAAGAAGCCGAAAGCAACAACGCACAGCCCCCAGACAATGACGGCCAGCGCCACGCCCAACCCCTGACGCTTGATGCGCGTGATCAACCCCATAAAGGGCATCAGTGCCACCGCACCTATTCCGCCCGCAGCCAGCAAGAGACCAAGCCCAGGCGCCCCAATGTGCATGATATCTCGCGCGTAGACCGGCAACAACGCACGTGGTGCGCCGAAGAAGGTGGCGCAGAAATCGAGCGTGAGCAGAGCTAGAATCACCGGATGCGCGCGCAAGAAACGCATACCCTCACCCAGTGCCTCCAAGCCTGCCTGCGCACGCTTTTCTGCTGGGATTGGCGGCACACGCAGAACAAACAACGCGGCGATGACCACCAGATACGAGACGACATTCAACCAGTACGTAGAAGCGATCCCGAGCCAGGCAAGGGCAAAGCCGCCAGCAGTTGGACCAGTGATGGCAAGGAGGTAGACCATCATGGAGTCCAGGGAAAGCGCATCGGCCATCTGCTTGCGCGGAACCAGATGAGGAATGATGGCCAGGCGCGTGGGAAATTCAAAGGACGAAGCCGTCGCACTCAAGAGAATGAGCAGGTAAATGATGACCAGATTGACCATCTGTAAATTGGTGCAGAGGGCCAGGATGGCCGAGAAGATCATCATAACGAGGTTGACGATCAGGAGCATTTTGCGCCGGTCCAGCACATCCGCCAGGACACCGCCCACCAGTGAGAACAGCAGACGCGGAAGAGCCTGCATCAGACCGATGAGTCCCAAGGCGAGCGCCGAGTGCGTGAGCAGATACACCTGCCAGGCTACCGCAACAACCTGCATCTGCGTCCCCGTTGCGGAAATCAATTGCCCCCAGAAAAGCAGCGCGTAATTCCGGTTGCGCAGCACACGAAAGGTCCCGAGAGCGCTCCGGGCACCGGAAAGTTCTTCGCCTGGAGCCCCAGACAAGGTTGAATCTTCCACTTCCAACGAAGTTTGTGATCCGATTTTCATGGAGAAGATTACTTTCTAGAAATAGTGACGGCGTTTGTGCAGATCCATCTCGGCGCAAACGCCCAATTATGCTGCAATGCTCACCAGTTTGGTAGTCAACAATATACTACGTAATGCGAGACAGCTGTTTATCGTCTCACCAGGCCAGGCTTTGCCTGGTGCAGCATCTTGAGATGTACCGCTTTCATACTACACCCCTTTTTCTTTTTTCATTCCCTTGAGTCTGTGTGTGAGCACACTAGTGATGCCCCACGTGAATCTGGTGGACACCAGAGGACGCTTCTTGCCGCGTCTCAAGGTGAGCCTTTGCTTCGCCCCGCTTCCCTTGGATGATCAGCAGGGTCAGCACGGCTCCAAGTGCCGCGAAGCCCGCCGCGCCCAGAAAGGCCACCTGGAAACCAGGCACAAGACTGGATGGAGCAGGATGGGCCGAGAGCGGACCAACGCGGGCAGCAAACAAAGCGGACAGCAGTGCGATCCCGACGCCACTGCCGATGCGTTGCGTGGTATTGACCAGGCCAGATGCCAGGCCCGTATCGGCTTGCTCCACCGCCGTGACCGCCGCCATGTTGCTGGCGACAAAGACCGCTGGAAGCCCGATAGCGACGATCAAACTCGCCGGAAGCACATCGAGCAGGTACGTGTTTGGCAGGGGCACACGTGCTAACAGCACCAATGCTCCTGCCAGCAGGACCATGCCGCTGGCCAATACCCCTTTGAAGCCCAGATGTCCGAGCGCTCTTGCCAGGACCAGAAAGCCCACCACAATACTCAGCCCGGCAATGGGCAGAATCGCCAGCCCTGCCGTGATGGCATTATAGAAGAGGACCTGCTGCAAGTAGAGCGAGAGGAAGTAGAACATGGGTGCATGCGCAGCTCCGACCAGGAAACTGACCAGATTGGCCCCGTTCAGATCGCGCAGCCGAAACAGGCGCAAAGGTACCAGGGGAGCCGAAGAGCGTGCTTCAATCCCCACAAAGGCAAGCAGGAGCACGACCAGCGCCGCGAAGACGCTGATGGTCGAAAGTGAGAACCCCTGGGTTTGTGCCAGCACCGGTCCATAGGCCAGCAGCAGCAGCGCCGGCGTTATCGTGAGGATTCCCGGCATATCGAGTGCCTTGCGCGTTCCCTCTTCTCGGCTCTCAGGGATGAAGCGCGGGCTGAGCAGGAACACGAGTGCGCCGATGGGCACATTGATCAAAAAGATCGCGGGCCAGCCAAGCAACTGCGTGAGCACGCCTCCCAGCACCAGACCAAAAGCTCCCCCAGCAGCACCCAGCGCCCCCCAGATGCCAAAGGCCCGGTTGCGTTCTTGTGGGTCGGTAAAGATGGTGACCAGTAAGGATTGCTCTGCGGGAATAACGGCAGCAGCTCCCACCCCTTGCAATGCCCGCGCCAGTAACAGAACAGCCGCAGTGGGAGCAACACCCGCTAGCAGAGAACCCAGCGTGAACAAGGCCAGGCCAAGCAGATAGAGCTTGCGCCTGCCAAAAAGATCGGCGGCTCGCCCTCCAAAGAGCAGTAGGCTCCCAAAGACGAGCTGATAGAGGTTCTGGACCCACCCAAGATCCACCTCGGAAAAATGCAGGCTCGTCTGGATAGACGGAAGGGCAATGTTCACAATGGATGTGTCAAGCAGGATCATGAACTCGATTGCGGCAAGCAAGGCGAGAGCTGTCCAACGATTTCGTGCGGTCGTTTGCATTTCTTTTATTTCTTTCGTCCGGCTCGCGGTAAATGCGCCGCGAGCCGAGTATTACAGAGAACAGGTAGAGTTTTTTCTTTCAAAGGATGTCTTTTTATGGTTCTCCATGTCGATAAGCCGTCATCAACAGGCCGCCTCGTGTTCCAATTGAAAATGCTAGTGTACATGAGTATTCTCCAATGCCTTTCCAGGAGACATCCTGATCTCAGCCTTTATGCAACAGACTCAGCACGAGCAACGGGTTTGCTCTCTCGCCAGATCAGAATGGCGCTCCAGGCAATCGCCAGCCCTTCAGCCGCATAGCCCGCTACCTCGACCCACATTGGCACCATCAGGTCGATGCCTAAAATCACGCCACCAAGTATCCCAGGGTCATCTAATGATGCCTGGGCAAACAACAGGACGAGCAGATGACATGTGCTCTCTCCTCGATAGAGATCGCAACGACGGGCCTGATTGAGGCGCGAGGCTTTCGATCTGTTCGGCTCAGGATGAGGAGAGCGTGATCTTCCTGATCCAGATAGGAAAAGCTGTCTTCGCTTGCCATGCCTCCCACTTCCTGATACAATGAAAATACACGATAACGATGAGAGAAACAAGTACGCAAAATAATTTGGTATAGTCTAGAAAATCATACTATGGAAAGGAGCACGTCATGAAGCAACAGCAGCAGGAGGCGACCCAACAGATGCTCACCATGCAATTGCGGGAGTTGGAGCAGGCAGGGATCCTTCACCGGCAGGTCTATGCCCAGGTGCCCCCAAAGGTCGAGTATTCGCTTACCGAGTTGGGGCGCAGCTTAGAGCCAATCGTCCACCAGATTCACTCATGGGGAGAGTGGTACTGCGATCAAAATGACATCGAGTATTGGCAGATCAGCGACCATATGGAAGATCATATCCCTGTGTGAGATCAGCGTAGAACTCTGCACATGCGCGGAGAAAAAAACGCTGAATGGCAAACTTGCCTTGAAGCGCGCTCATTTGCAGAATAATCTGGTGATACGCGGCCAGTATATGTATCCACGACACGCTCCCTTGCTGCTGGCCGGACTGATCCGCGCGGGTCTGCTTCGTCTCGAAGCGTTCTCAACCCGTGCCTTTCCCCTTGAAGAGGTGAATCAAGCGATCCAGTATGCACATGACCACGGAGGCGCTTTTCGGCTGACTGTGCTTACGCCGTAGCTTGACTTTCTCCATATGGGGAGAATGAGCCTCTTGGGGTATCGCTACGTATGACACGTAGACCCTGCAAGCTATGAGGTGACATCCGATACCTGCGGTATGTGCTTTCCCGGTCAGAAACTCTAAGCTTCTGACCGCTTGCGTCGTCCTCCCACAACAAACGAGGTGAGAACTCTGGGCACAAGCACAATCTTGCCCAGAGTATGACGCTGCTCCAACTCGCGATACGCCTCTCGAACAGCAGCGAGGGGATAGACGCGGGCAATGGGGATTTCCAATTCTCCCTGGTCGATACGCCGGGCGAGATCAGCCAGGACCGCGGCGCTCGCCCCCTGAGAGTTGCCCTCGGCCTTGACGCCATACCTGGTCACCGCCTCGTAGTTACTAATCGTATCGATACGCTCCGGTCGGACGCCAAGCTTGAGGGCAAGTTCGACATAATCAGCACCGAAGGTATCGATAAATGCATCGAGGTGATCATCGGTGGCCGCACGAAGACGCTCCTCGACGCCCTCCCCGTAGGCGACCGGGATGACACCGTGATCGCTCAGCCATTGATGGTGAGCCGGACTCGCCAGGCCAATCACCTTTGCACCCTCTTTTACCGCCAGTTGCACCACGATGGAGCCGACCCCACCTGCGGCACCGGAGACTGCAAGCGTGTCTCCCCGTTTCAGCGAGACGGCACGAACGGCCGCGTAGGCTGTTGTCCCGACGACAAACAGCGAGCCAGCGGCTTCCCAGGAGACGTTGTGCGGACAATGGATAAGGTCGCTAGCCTCTACCACGACAAACTCTGCCTGGCTGGCCCTCTTGTTCGTAAAACCAATCACCTCATCGCCTGTGGCAAAACCTTGCACTCCCTCACCGATAGCGGCGACAACGCCTGCCAGGTCACTACCCTGTCCGGAAGGAAATGTAGCAGGCCAGCGATTGGCAAGCAAGCCCTTACGGATGGATGCCTCACCCGGATTAATACCGGCTGCCTTGACATTGACAAGGACTTGCCCCCGACCTGGTGCTGGTCGCTCGACATCGACAACCTGCAACACGTCGATCCCACCATACTGATTAAACCTGACTGCCTTCATGTTCTCACTCCTTCTTCTCGTCTCATGTTTTATTCACGCTCTCGTTCATGTGCATACAGACATGACTCATCTGCCGTCTTATCCTCGTGACGTGAGACTATCAGCATAAACCTCTGCATTTGACCAGCTTTCCTCATTACGAGGGTATGGTATACGCGACGGTGATGCCGCCATCGAGGGGAAACGCGGAAGCCGTCACGTACCCAGCGTCGTCGCTGGCCAGGAACGCCACGGTGCCAGCGACCTCCTGGACGAGGCCGAAACGTCCCATGGGGATGTGGATAAGGCGCCGCGGCTCCAGTTCGAGATCCTTGTCGAAGAGACTGCGAAGCCGCGGTGTCTCGATAGGGCCAATGCAAAGAGCGTTGACCCGGACGCCGCGGCGGGCCAAATGGACACCCAGGTCGCGGGACAGTGCTACCACGCCGGCCCTGGCTGCGTTGTAGGCCATTTGCGCAGTCGCTGCGCCCATCACGGCCAGGAAGGAGGCGGTGTTGATGACTGAGCCGCCCGCCGGGTCGTTGTTCAGGAGGTGCGGGATGCCGTGCTTGCAGCACAGGAAGACAGTCGTCAGGTTCGCTGCCTGGACCCGCTCCCAGGTCTCCAGCGTCGTGTTGAGCGCCGAGCCGTCGTCGGCGGTGACCATGCCGGCGTTATTGAACAGCACGTCAATCCGGCCGAACTCCTCCCGCACGCGTGAGTACACCCTCTGTACCTGAGCCTCATCGGTCAGGTCAGCCTGCAGTGAGAGCTCGCCGACTGAGTGCGCGAGTAAGTCAACCCCCACTACCTTCGCGCCCTCGTTCGCGAGACGCTCAGCGGTTGCCTCGCCGATCCCTCCGGCGGCGCCGGTGACCACGCATACCTTGTCGGCGAGCCGCCCCGAGGCGACGCCCTTGCTCATGACATCGATATTCATAGGACTCTCTCCTTCTTCTCACTCTTGTCCTCTGGAACGATTTCTGACAGGAGCTTACCCGAAGACGAGGATCGGCGATGAATGCGTGCTCCTTCGCGAGCGCGACGAACCGGTCCTCGTCAGTCATATCCTTGCATCTGAGACGCATATGGTCATGCATCCCTCACCACAAACATGACGTTAACGTCATGTTGATAGAGTATCAGCTGAGCGAGGTATTGTCAAGGGTCTGATGTGACAGGCGAAAGGAGAACAGGTGATTCTGCGCTTACTGTTTCCACTTCTTTCCCATCCACCCGTACCCAGCCTTTCCCATCAATGACGGGGTGATAACATTTGGAGTTTCATGTCTTATATGGGGGGTTGCCACGTTTCCCATTCGAGAATGGTCGGTCCGATGGCTTCCTCCTCGAACGCGAGGTGCTCCAGCAGGTTGGTGGACAAATCGGTGAGGGCTTGAACCAGCCGCGTGTGAGGAGTGATCCCATCTTGCACACCAGGCTCATTCGCACTGGCTTCGACCTGGTCAAGCTGGCTTGATACCTTGCGATGATCCTCCATCAGCTTGTCCACCACAGGACCCAGCGCGGGATTTGTGCGCTTGAGTGTTGGAAAGAGACTGATGTCCTCGCCATGATGATGGACATGCACAAAGCGGCAGTAATAGAGGCAGTTGACACGCAGTTTCCAGAGCGGACTGCTGGTCTGGAGAGACTGTATCTGCTCACGAATATATTCCGGTGCTACTCCGGACATAGCTCATGATTGGACTGATCCAGCCATCGGCAACCCGTCCGATGAGATTGAGCAAACGCGGACCATAGCCACCTAGCCAAATCCCCATATCATGAGCCGGGCGTTGACCAGGTTGGACTCCAACGAGACGGTAATATTTCCCAGGATAGTGCGCAGCGGGTGTTCCGCTCCACATCATGCGAATAATCTCGATAGCCTCGGTCAGTGCCTGGAAGCTTTCTCCAGGACGACGAGCCTCGCCTCCCATTGCGATAATTGGTTCGTTAGAACTGCCGCTGCCCAGACCCAGCTCGAAGCGTCCATTACTGAGGTGATCAAGGCTTGCCGCCGCTTTGGCAAGCATGGCAGGCGGGCGCATTCCCAGATTCGCCACCGTAGGAAACACGCGCACCCGCCTGGTTTGCCCCAGAATGACTGCCAGGAGCGACAAAGCGTCAAGGTGGCTGGGATTGTACGGGTGATCCTGAACGCCAATGAAATCGTAGCCAAGTTCGTCGAGAAGCCGTGCAGTCGCGAGCGTTGCGGCGGGATCGGTGAGATCGGGCGACAGGAAGTAGCCGAACGCTAATGGATGTCCATAATCAGGCATAATAGAAACCTCCTAAGTAATGGTACGCTCTTTTCACATGCCCTTCTCCAGAAAAACGTTTTCTTCAGGAAGCCCTGGACGCACTCTCAGGTTGGGCACCTATACCTTTGCGAGGAGTGACAATCATCCCAATGATATCGACCAGCAGGGCAGCAACCAGTACACCAAACAATGGGACCTCTGGCAGGTAAATGCTCAAGAGCGTATCGAGCGCATACTTGCCAGGACCAATGAGACCGATGACCAGGCTCGCAATCGCGAGTGTGAAGGGATATTCATAGCCGCCTTTTTGGTGAAAGAAGCCGTTTTTCTAGAAAGACTCCATCAAGCTGGACAAAGACCACTTTTGAAGGGATGGCGGATACGTATCATGTTTTCCTACACTTCCGCCATTTCCAAGAAATGGCTTGCTATCGTCTTTCATGGCCTTAAACTCGGCAATATTCGCGATCCTTTCGGACATTCTTCCGCCAGGTATCCGCCATTTCCTATGAGTTATCGGACTCAATCACGATCTAAGGAGTAGTACACATGGAGCTTATACCGCTCAATCAACACAACACACAACTCGCACAACTCGGTCAGGTAGCGAACCAATACGCCGCTCGTGATGGCTTTACGGACTACCAGAGCAGGAAGAGCCACAACACGCTCAAGAGACAGCGTGAAGACCTTGCCCGGTTTGTCTCGTACCTTGAGGACGCGGGGATCAGCGTAGATGTAGACGAGCTTTATACCCGTCCTGAGATGTGGAACGGCGTTACTCATGGCTTAGTGGAGGGGTTCATCCGTTGGATGCTGAGTAAGGGCTACGCAATAGAGTCCGTGAATAGCTGTCTCTCTACCATCAAGGTATACGCGAAGCTTGCCTCATCGGCGGGCATCATTCCCTCAGACGAGCTAGCCCTGATCACGCTCGTACATGGGTACATGCACAAGGACGGGCTACACGTAGATCAGACCAGGGAGGTAACGCGGGTAGGGGATAAGAAAGCTCAGGCGGTCTCTATAAGCCCAGAGCAAGCCAAACAACTCGAGAAACAACCAGATACCCCACAAGGACGACGGGATGCGCTTTTGATGTGCCTGCTCCTGGATCACGGGTTACGCTGTGGAGAGATAGCCGCTCTTACCCCAGACGCGATTAACCTCGGTGAGGGTACCCTCCGGTTCTACAGGGCAAAGGTAGACGTAAAGCAGACGCATGACCTAAGCCGGGACACGCTACAGGCGGCTATTCGATACTTTGAAGTGTATGAGCCGTGCGAGAAGCTACTCATGGGGAGCAGGAAGAGCGGTAGACTTGAGGGGACGATAAACGAACGCTCTATAACCAGGCGTGTTGAAGCTCTGGGTGAGGCCGTTGGGCTTGAGGGACTATCCGCCCATGACGCACGACACCGTTGGGCTACATCGGCCATCAAGAGCGGGACCGACATCAAGGCGCTACAGCAGGCCGGAGGATGGAAGAGCGCGGCCATGCCTCTCCGCTATGCAGAGGACGGTCAGATAGCTAACCAGGGCGTGAAGTTGGACTACTAGATCGATCCATAGAGGACCAGGGCGGTTATCGCTCTGGTCTATTTTTATGCCCGGCCCAGCTAACCCTTCCATCGCCGATTGATGGTTATAACCCCAGGAGTAGAGCGGCCCCTCGGCCCCTCGGCGGCTCGTTATGTCTTCGGCGGCGGCGGTGCTGGGGCCTGTGGAGCGTCGTCGTTGGTTTTGTGCGTGTGCACCCAGGCGCATGATGTGTTTGTGTCTATATTATGTGTGTCTACACCCATCAATCGACTTGTACGGCGGTCTATACCACTTCAGACAGATAAAAATAAATAGGGGAGAAATAGGGGAGAAATTGCCCGATAACCCCCTTTCAATAGCACTATTCCTTTGGACGCTTGAATACCACCCTGATTTCTTGACGTGTGTTATAGTACCTGAGCGGGTCTCTCTTCAACTTATGAAACTTCGACTGCACGATAGGGTTGTACGAAACCATCTCCCAACCCTGATCTCCGAGACTATTAGCG
>WNFI01424197.1_pt1 | contig 10076 bp, 6 predicted proteins | sample 5400471 | NCBI WGS metagenome assembly WNFI01 (sample SAMN13153348, study PRJNA577476) | soil metagenome | isolation source: 100 cm saprolite on Douglas fir-dominated hillslope | place: USA:California | collected 2013-09-17
CCATAGATGTTGGCAGTCGTCAACATCTGAGCATCAAGCGGAGGGCGGTGCCGGATGCCAAGCTCGACGGCAGGGTCTCGCTCAGCGCCGAGCTGGCCGCGGACCGGGCAGCTCTCACGCCATGCGTCAGGCGGGAGGGGGCGCCGACGTCACCGCGTTGATGCGTGCGTCGAGCTTGACGGCCGCCGGAAACGGACGCGTAGAGGGAAGCTGATCACATGCGCTGGAATCATCCAATCATCGACGCCGATCAACACATTAACGAGCCGCTCGACCTGTGGGAGAAATACCTCTCCAAGAAACTCCAGGACCGCGGGCCCCAGGTCGTTGAGTTCGAGTTCGCCGGCCGCAAGCAGCGAGGCTGGAAGTTCGAGGCAGGCGACAAGCCGGTGCCGTTCCTGATCATGAACAATGGCGCCGGGATCTCGCCGCTCGAATGGGCCAATGGCGCCGATGGCTATGCTCAGGGCAGGAAAGGCGCCTGGGATCCGGCCGCACGTATCTCGGATATGGACATCGACGGGGTAGATGCCGCCGTGTTGTTCCCGTCGTACGTGATGGGCGGGTCGCGTGTGTACTCGAAGGATTCGGCAGTCCAGGTGGCGTGCACGGAGGCTTACAACAACTGGCATTCCGATTTCTGCTCTTATGACCCCGATCGCCTGTGGGGTCTGGCCATGATTCCCATGACGGGAGTGGACGACGCTGTGAGCGAGCTTAAGCGCGTACGCGAGCTTGCCGGGATTCGTGGCGTGCTCCTTGCGGCATGGCCAAATGGATCGATTAAGTCACCGGATCACGCCGTCGACGAGCGCTTCTGGGCTGCGGCGGCAGACCTTGACATGCCGGTGATCGTCCATGTCGGGTTTTTCGACGGACTGGACCCCGAGGCCGTAGACGACGGACCTGCAGGCGGGAGCGGTAAGCCGCCCGATTTTATGACGCTTGGCGCCATGATTCGGGCCGGCGAGTTCATGATGCCGGTTCTGTCGAATCTCATGGCAGATCGTATCCTCGATCGCCACCCGAATCTGCGGTGGGGGATGGCTGAAGCTGGCGCCGGGTGGATCCCGTTCTTTCTCGAGCAGTTCGACCAGGTGTGGCTGCACCATCGATTTGGTTTTGGCAAGAGCAGCCCGTCGAGTGCATACCGTTATCCCCCCAGCGAATTGTGGTGCCGTCAAGGATTCGCCACAATGATGCGCGACAAATATGCGGTGGCGCACTGGAATGATCCGGCCCTGATCGACTCGCTGTGCTGGTCATCGGACTTTCCGCACACCCTTACTCCATGGCCGAACTCGCGGCTTGACATAGAGGACCAGTTCGGGCATCTGCCCGAAGAGGCCCGGCAGAAATTCCTCTACAAGAATGCGGCGCGCCTTTACGGCGTCACGCTGACCGCCTGAGAGCTGTGAGGGGATATGGACGAGGTCGAATCGGAGCTGTTCGACGCGATTGATCGCGTGACGCCCGTCTTGATGGAGCAGGCAGCGGAGGACGATGCGGGCAGGACGTTGTCGGCGAGGACGGTGGAGGCACTTCGCGAGACGCGGGTCTCGATGCTGAAAGCTCCGGCTGAGGTCGGTGGCTACGACGCCGATCCGATGTCCCAGGTCCGGGTGCTCGAGAAGATCGCGTACGCGAATCCCGCGGCGGGCTGGGTGGCATTCGTCCACGCTGACGCGGGCTGGATCGCCGGCTCAGGCGTCTCGGACGAAGCAGCCAAGGTGATCTTCGCCAGTGAGCCCGTGATGGCAGGGATCGGGATGCCCGGTGGCGCTGTCCGGCGGGTAGACGGTGGCTATCGGCTCAGCGGACGCTGGGCCTACGGGAGCGGAAGCCGCCATGCTGACTTCGTAGTGCTACATGCACTCGATGACGTTTCTGGTCAACCAGGGGGCAGTGAACCGACCGACTTTCTCCAGGTGAAGACGCGATGGACGGTCATTCCCGCCCGTGACATCACATTCATCGACAACTGGTACGCGGCGCATCTGCCGGGAACCGGCAGCGGCGATCTCGAAGTCGATGACGCTTTCGTTCCGGAGGGCTACTCGTTTCCTGCTCAGGGACTGAGGTGGGAAGTGCAGCGTGGCGGTGTCAGCCATCACCTGCCGATGCAGGTCAACATCGCGCCCGAGCACCTTGGGTTCGCGCTCGGCCTGGCGCGTCGCGCGCTCGATGAGGCCCGCACGGCGTCGACGCGCCGGCGGATTCTCCCCGGATCACCTGTCCTTGCCGACCGCGGGGCATTCCAGCTCGAGTTCGGTCGCGCGGACCTCGAACTGCTGGCAGTCAGAGAGCTGTCGCTGGCCGTCCTGGAGCAGATCTGGACGATCGCGTCCGCGGGGGCAGAGCTCGACGCCGCCACCGTGGCGAAGTCCGCGGCGACGGTCTCTTATGTCACGCAGGTGTGCTGCGACCTTGCGCTGCGGGTCCACCGCTATCTCGGTTCGAAAGTGACCCTGCCACTCGAGCAGCCGATTCAACGGGTCGTCAGGGATCTCATCGGTGCAACCCAACACATTGCCACCGACGGGCGATTTATCGAGGAATATGCACGTCACGTTCTCAAGGGCGAATCGGTCCCGGCTAAGTAGCTTCAAGTTCTGGAGTCCCGCGGGGGTCATCTCGTCCGCCGGACCGGACGACGCCTCGGGAGTCACATCGTAATTGAACCTAATGCATGCGTCTGGTGCAAAGGGAGACTCCATGAGTGTAGCGGGTACCGCCTTGATGGACCGCTTCCGCGACGTCATGTCGACCGTGTGCAGCCCGGTCACCGTGATCACCGCGGCCGGTCCGCACCGTCCGCACGGCACGACGGTCAGCGCGTTCACCTCGCTGTCACTCGACCCGCCCATGGTTCTGGTCGCGCTTGACAAGACGTCGGAGCTGCTCTCATTCATCCAGGCCACCGAACGCTTCGGCGTGAACGTGATGGGCCGCGAGCAGTCAGCGGTGGCGATGGCGTTCGCCAGGAAAGGCGACCAGAAGTTCCGGGGCGTGCAGTGGACGCCGGCGTCGGGCTTGCCTCGTCTCGACGGCGCACCGGGTTGGCTCGCGTGCGCCGTGGCCGGCCTGGTTTCCGCTGGCGATCACGTGATTGTCCTGGGGAATGTGCTCGACGCCGACGCGCGCTTGGGTGACCCGCTCACCTACCACTCGCGAGCGTTCGGCACTCACTGGCCTTTGCAGGTTGCCACCTGAGCCGAACGAGCCCGGGGCTGCCCGCGCATAATCAGGACGCCGCAGGCAGCAGGCGATTGATGGTTGCGAATTATTAAAGTAAGGACTTAGTATGTTACTGTGGCGCAGCTCACACTCATCGCGCCCCCCGGCGAAGGAGGAGCAGATGATCAGTCGCAAGCACGTTCTGCGGGGCCTGATCGTCCCGGTGGCGGCAGCCCTGGCGATCGCAGGGTGCGGGAGTAGCAGCAATTCGTCACCCTCGGCGACGACAGGTGGAGGGGCTGGGTCCAGCGGTTCCGAGATCGTAATCGGCAGCGTGGGCAGTTTCACCGGAGCCCAGGCCTCGTCTCAGGCCGGTGTCCCGATGGTGCTCCAAGCCTGGGCGTCCTGGGTCAACGCGCACGGCGGCGTGCGCGGCCACCCGGTCAAGCTGATCATCAAGGACATCGGCAGCAACGCGGCTGGCGGTCTCGCCGCCGTCAAGGAGCTCGTTCAGCAGGATCACGTGGTCGCGATCGTCGGCGAGGAGGACAACGACGACTCCAGCTGGGCGTCCTATATCGCGGGCACGGGCGTCCCGGTGATCGGTGGTGTGTCGCTCGACCTGCCGTTCGTGACGAACCCTGACTTCTTCCCGGTCGGAACCAACATCTTCGCGGACATCTACGGCGAGCAGATTCTCGCCAAGAGCGTCGGCCCGAGCATGGGCCTGCTCTACTGCGCGGAGTCCCCGCAGTGCGCCGGCCTCGGCCCGATTCACAAGGGCATCGCCCAGGCCACCGGACTGCGGATTCCGATCTCGGCCAAGGTCGCGGGAACGGCACCCAACTACACGGCGGTCTGCGAGCAGCTGAAGTCGGCCGGGGTGAGCAGCTATAGCGTGGGCAGTGGGTCGGCGGTCGTGCTGCGTATCCCGCACGAGTGCGCCGCTGATGGCCTCAAGGCCAAGCAGGTGGCCGCGGACGGCGCGCTCACCACCGCGTGGTTGAAGGAACCGGCTGTCAACGGTGCGCTGATCGCGGAGCTCGTCTTCCCGTTCTTCGACGCCTCGGTCCCGGCCAGCAAACAGATGCAGTCGGCAATCCAGCAGTACGCACCCAGCCTCGGTCAGCTCGACGGGCCGACTGCGGCGTACAGCTGGGTGTCGGGCAAGCTCTTCGAGAAGGTCGGCTCAGCCATCCCGGCGGGCACCGCGATCACGCCAGAGTCCATCAAAGCCGGTCTCTATACGCTGAAGAACGAGACGCTCGGAGGGCTCGCTCCCCCTCTCACCTTTACCAAGGGAAAGCCGGCGGTCATCAACTGCTACTTCGTCGTGGGCGTATCCAACGGCAAGTTCACCGAGCCGCAGGGCCTGAAGACCAGTTGCGCCCCTGACGCCCTCGTGAACGGTGTGCTCGCGAGCTTCCCCAAGAACTGACCGAGTACCCGGCTGATCGTGGGGCTCCGTACGGCGCCCCGCGATCAGCCGATTCCCCAGCGGCGCCGTCCGAGAGGCCTCCGTGGACTTCCTCCCCTACATCATCGCTGGCCTGGTCACCGGGTCGGTCTACGGGCTCGCGGGCACCGGGCTCGTTCTGACCTATAAGACATCGGGTATCTTCAACTTCGCTCACGCCGCGCTCGCGACTATCTCGGCGTTCCTGTTCTACTCGCTGCACGTGACCCACGGCGTTGCCTGGCCGTGGGCGGCGCTCGTCAGCCTGGTCGTGGCCGGGCCGATCATGGGACTGGTCTTCGAGCTCATCGCCCGCGCCCTCGCGGGCGCGAGTCTGGCCACCCGGGTGGCCTGCATGATCGGCGTCCTGCTGATCGTGCAGGCGGTCATCGTAATGATCTACGGGACGGCCAACGCCATAACCCTTCCGCACTTCCTGCCGCAGGCCCCCTTCATCGTGGACGGAGTGAACGTCAGCGCTGAGCAGATCATCATCTTCGCGGTTGGGCTGCTGGCGACGGTGGGCCTCCATCTCTTCCTCCGCCGGGCTCGACTCGGCGTGGCCATGCGCGCGGTCGTGGACAACCCCGAGCTCCTCGACGTGGCCGGCACCAGCCCCCGCGTGGTCCGCCGCTGGGCCTGGATCATCGGCGCGTCCTTCGCGTCGGCCTCCGGGCTGCTGATCGGGCCGCTCATCACCACGCTCAACCCGATCACTCTGACGTTCCTCGTCGTGACGGCGTTCGGCGCCGCGGCGATCGGAGGATTCACGAGCCTGCCCATGACTTACGCGGGCGGGCTCGTCATCGGGCTGGGACAGGCGTTCTGCAGTAAATACTTCGTCTCCGGATTCTGGACTGGGCTAGCGCCAGCCCTGCCCTTCCTGGTGCTGTTCGCGGTGCTGCTCGCGTCGCCGCGCCGCGGCCTCGCCGAACGCTCGCTGACCATTACTGGCCGGCGGTCCACCTGGACGACGCCGCTGCCGCTGCAAGTGGCAGGGGGGCTGGCGATCCTTGGACTGCTGCTATTCGTCCCGAGCTTCGCCGGCTTCCACCTGACCGCCTGGACCGACTCGCTGGCGATGCTGATCCTCTTCTTGTCCCTCGGCCTGCTCGTACGCACGTCGGGTCAGGTGTCTTTGTGTCACGTGAGCTTCCTTGCCATCGGGGTCTGCGCGATGTCGCGGCTCACGGTCACGTACGGGGTTCCCTGGCTGCTAGCGCTGCTGATCAGCGGGCTGATCGCGGTCCCGATCGGTGCTCTGCTGGCCATCCCGGCCATCCGGCTGTCCGGGCTCTACCTGGCGCTCGCGACGTTCGGCTTCGGGCTCCTGCTGCAGTACATGTTCTACAGCGAGGACTACATGTTCGGAGCGTTCGGCACCGGCCGCAACGTGCTGCGTCCTCATCTGTCGTGGCTCAGTCTGGACAGCGACAAGGGTTTCTATTACCTGGTGCTCGCGCTGGCGATCCTCACGACCTTCGGGATCGTTGCACTCAACCGCAGCCGGCTCGGCCGCCTGTTGCGGGGCCTAGCCGACAGCCCGATCGGTCTGGCCACGAGCGGCACGGCGATCAACGTGACGCGGGTCCTGGTCTTCTGCCTCTCTGGGTTCCTAGCCGCCGTCGCTGGCGCGCTGCAGGGTGCCAGCGAGGGCAACGTTAGCGGCGACAGCTACCAGCCGATCGTCTCGCTCACCTTTTTCGCGCTCATCGTCATCAGCGTCGGCGGCGTACCGTGGTACGCGCTGTTCGCCGCGTTCGGCCTGACCCTCGTGCCGTCATACCTAACCGGCAGCAACACCCCGAACTACCTGCAACTGCTTTTCGGTGCGGGCGCGCTCTTGTACGCCGTGACACCCGATCATCTCCGCGGTGCACCCCCAGCGCTGCAGCGCGTGCTCGACCGCCTCGGCAGGCGCCAAGCACCAGTCGCTTCCGCGGTCGTCGTCCAGGACGCACCGCCTCAGCAGCAGCCGAGAGCCGAACGCCGGCTCGAAGTCAAGGACCTCCGCGTCCAGTTCGGGGGTCTCATTGCCGTAGATGGCGTCAGCCTGGCCGCTCCCACGGGACGCATCACCGGACTCATCGGCCCCAACGGAGCGGGCAAGACCACGACATTCAATGCCTGCTCAGGCATCAATAGCCCGAGTGCGGGCCGGATCTCCATGGACGCCCATGACATTTCGCACGCCAGCACCGCCACCCGCGCACGACGCGGTCTCGGCCGCACGTTCCAGCAGACGGAGCTGTTCGACAGCCTCACAGTGCGGCAGAACGTGGCGCTCGGCATAGAAGGCGGTTTCGCTGGACCCAACCCCATGTCGCACTTGTTCGCCACTCCGCCCCAGACGCGACGGGTCCGCGACGCTACCGGCCACGCGCTGCAGTTGTGTGACCTGGTACCGATCGCAGAGTCGGTGGTGGGTTCGATCTCGACGGGCCAACGGCGGCTGGTTGAGCTAGCCCGCTGCCTCGCCGGGCCCTTCCACGTGTTGCTCCTCGACGAGCCTTCGTCCGGGCTCGACCGAGTGGAGACGGAGCGTTTCGGGGAGATCCTGCGGCGCGTCGTCCGGGAGCGCGGAGTCGGCATCTTTCTGGTGGAACACGATATGTCGCTCGTGACCGAGGTGTGCGACTACATCTACGTGCTCGACTTCGGCAGGGCGATCTTCGAGGGCACCTCAGCCGAGGTGATGGCGTCATCCCTCGTGCAGGCTGCGTACCTCGGGGGCGACGACGTGGAGGACGCTCTGTCACTCAGTCCCGAGAGGCGGTGACCGGATGACCGTTCCGCCCATGGCCCTGGGAGACGTGAGCAGCGACGACCCGCCGATCGCACCCGTACTGGAGCTCGCCGGCGTCAGCGCAGGCTACGGCCGCACGGCCGTGCTGCGCGATGTGTCGATCACGGTGCCGGAGGGCAGTGTCGTGGCGCTCCTCGGCCCCAACGGAGCAGGTAAGACCACGCTGCTCCGCACAGCCGCCGGGTTGCTGCGCGCCATGACCGGCACGGTCCGCGTCGGCGGCGACGACATGACCCGGTGCGCCCCCAGCCAGCGCGCCAAGCACGGCCTTTGCCTCATCCCGGAGGGGCGAGGCGTCTTCCGAGCCTTGAGTGTGCGCGACAACCTCCGCATGCAGGTGCCTCCCTGGGCCGAAAGCGACGACGCCATCGACCGCGCTGTAGAGGCGTTTCCCGTACTGGGGGAGCGAATGAACCAGCTCGCCGGAAGCATGTCCGGAGGTCAGCAGCAGATGTTGGCTCTGTCGCGTGCTTTCGTGACCGAGCCAAGGGTCGTACTACTCGACGAGGTCTCGATCGGTCTGGCACCGCGGATCGTGGACCAGATATTCACAGCGCTCAAGGGGCTATCCGAACGGGGCGTCGCGTTGCTTCTGGTCGAGCAGTATGTGAGCCGCGCGCTGGAGTTTGCCGACGTCGTGAACATGTTGGACCGCGGACGGATCTCCTATTCTGGAGCCGCGAGCGGGCTCGACGAGGCAGCGGTCCTGCAGGGCTACCTGGGCGTCGACACATCGGGCACGATCTCTCTCGGCGCTACGAGCCCATCCGACGACCGATGAGGCGCACACCCCCGCGGGCGCCTTGATCGGCCTGGCTGGGCGCAGGTGACTCGGTTACGAGGGTGTCGTCACTGAGGTTGCCGCCTCGGGGATGGTGAGGCTTGCCTTGAGCTGCTCGCCTTCGATGTCTAGGTCGGGGATGTGGCGGCCGAACCATTGCGGGTGGTACCAGAACTTGCCGCGGATGAGGGCCATGACGGCGGGGACCAGGGTGAGCCGGACGACGAAGGCGTCGAGGAGGACGCCGATGGCCAGGCTGAATCCGATGGCCTTGACGGTGACGTCGTTTTCGGTGAGGAACGCGACGAACACGAAGAACATGATCAGCGCGGCGGCCGAGACCACGCGGACGCTCATCCCAGTCCCGCGTTGCACGGCGCCGATGGCGTCGCCGGTGTGGCTGAAGTCTTCTTTGATCCGGGAGACGACGAAGACCTCGTAGTCGCTGGACAGTCCGAAGATGATGGCCAGGAGGATGATCGGCAGGAAGCTGACCGTCTCGGATGGGGTGATGTTGAACACGCTCTTGGCCCACCCCCACTGGAACACGGCGACTTCGGCGCCGAAGGCGGCGAAGACCGACAGCAGGAACCCCAGGATGGATTTGATCGGCACGAGGATGGTGCGGAATGCGAGGGTGAGCAGGAGGAACGCCAGGCCGACCACAACGATCAGGAAGATGGGCAGGGCGCTCGACAGTTTCGCCGAGGTGTCGATGTTCGCCGCGGTCGTCCCGCCGACCAGGACGTGCACGCCGGTCTGGGCTGCGATGGCGGGTTCGTCGTGGCGGATTGTCTTGACCAGCGTCGAGGTGGCAGACGCGTTCGGCCCGGTCTTGGGGATGACCTGGATGATCCCGGTGTGGTTCGCGGACACCAGTGCGGATGCGGCGGCCACGTCGGGTTCGTGCTGGAGCCGGGACACGACCTGCGTGAGGTCCTGCGGGCTGGACTGGGTACTGAGGTCGGCGACTACCAGGAGGGGGCCGTTGAAGCCGACGCCGAAGGTGTCGGAGACCAGGCTGTAGGCCTTGTGGGCGGTGTTCGACGATGGCTGGCTGTTCCCGCCGGGCAGGCCGAGTTGCAGTTTGGTGGCGGGCAGGGCGATGACGGCCAGGACGGCCACGCCGGCGAGGACGACCGGGACCTTGAAGCGGACCACGAAGCGGGCCCAGGCGGCGCCGGCTGTCTGCTCGGGGTGGGCGGCGGCCCGGCGGGCGACATCCTCGGGACGTTCGGGGTGGGGCAGCGGGGTGATGAAGCGCGCCACTTTCAGGCCGGCGAAGCCGAGCAGAGCGGGGATCAGGGTAAGGGCGACGAGCGCCGCGATCAGGACGGCGCCGGCTGCGCACAGGCCCATGACGGTCAGGAACGGGATGCCAATCACGGCCAGGCCGCACAGGGCGAGCATCACGGTCGCTGCGGCGAAGACGACCGAGCTGCCCGCGGACCCGACGGCCAGGGCGATGGAGTCCTCGACGGTCATGCCTTGCAGCAGGTTGGTGCGGTGCCGAGAGGAGATGAAAAGGGCGTAGTCGATCCCGCAGGACAGGCCGAGCATGACGGCCAGCGAGGTGGAGGCGGAGGCCACGTTGACCACGGCGGCCACAGCGGTGACTCCCATCAGGGCGATGACCACCCCGATGAGCGCGGTCAGGATCGGCAGCCCGGCGGCCGTGACGGCCCCGAACGTGACGAGCAGGATGAGGAACCCGATGGCGATGCCGATGACCTCGGGAAGCTCGGAGATCTTGGGGGCCGATCCGGGGTACACCGAGCCGGAGAACTCGGTCTGGACCCCGGCGTCGCGCGACGGGGTGACTGCCGCATTGAGCGCGTCGAGGGTTGACGTCTTCA
>WNFI01675411.1_pt1 | contig 10076 bp, 7 predicted proteins | sample 5400471 | NCBI WGS metagenome assembly WNFI01 (sample SAMN13153348, study PRJNA577476) | soil metagenome | isolation source: 100 cm saprolite on Douglas fir-dominated hillslope | place: USA:California | collected 2013-09-17
AAAATATGGCCTGTGGATAGGGCGATAGCCAGGGGGGATTTGTCCTGGCACATCTGCAAAAATCGCAACGCTATCAAATCGTACGCATTTTTTCGGGTACCCGGTCGCGACCCTGAGATGGGTCAGACCCTCTTACTTATCAGCGAATTAGCCGCCGAGCCGGCCCTCGGCAACCTTGCGTAGTAGGAAATCGCGGAAGACGCTGATCCGCTTCGAGGTGCGTAGCTCTTCGGGATAGACGAAATAAGCCTCGTTGGGTGGGCCGCTGATCTCGGGGAGGATTCGTACTAGCCCGGTCTGCTCGCCCGCGACAAAATCGGGCAGCGCGGCGACGCCGAGCCCACTCATGATCGCGCGCAACATGCCGTAGGTATTGTTGACCGTCAGAATCGGCCGGCGGTCGTGGCCTGGCCTGTTCCCGACCTCGAGCAGCCAGGTGACCCCGGGAACCGGCGGACGGGCATGCTCGCCGTAGACGATGATGCGATGCTCCTCGAGATCCTCTGGCCTTTTCGGCTGGCCGTGTTTTTGGATGTAGTCGGGCGAAGCGTAGATATGCACCTGCACGCTGACCAGGTGGCGTTGGATCAGGTCGGGCTGGCGCGGCGGGGGCATGCGGATCGCGACATCAGCCTCGCGCATCGACAAATCAAGCTCGGCCATCGCCAGCTTGGCGAAGACCTCGCGCGCCGTGCGGAACAAAAGTTCGCCTTGCTCGGTCAGAATGAGGCCGCGGGCATGGCGGTGGAACAGCGGAACGCTCAGGCTTTCCTCGAGCGCGCTGATCTGACGGCTGACCGCCGACTGGCTGAGATTCAACGATTCGCCGGCATGGGTAAAGCTGCCCGCCTCGGCGACCGCGTGAAACACCCGCAATTTGTCCCAATCCATCGCCATCGGGACCGCTCCTACTCCGCGGCGCGCGCCGGCGCCGCGTCTTCCTGCGCTGCGAGAAATTTCTCGGCCTCCAGCGCGGCCATGCAGCCCATGCCGGCGGCCGTGACCGCCTGGCGGAAAATCTTGTCCTTAACGTCGCCAGCGGCGAAGACGCCGGGGATGTCGGTCGCTGTCGAATCGGGCCGGGTCAGCACGTAGCCCTCGGCATCAAGGCGGAGCTGGCTGGCGACCAGCTCGGTGACCGGGGTGTGGCCGATAGCGATAAACACACCTTCGCAGGCGTGATCGCTGAGCGTCGCAGTTTTGATATTGCGCAGTCTGACGCCGGCGACTTCGGGGGGCTCTGGCGTGCCGAGAATTTGCTCAACGACGCTATCCCAGATGACAGTGATCTTCGGATTGCGGAACAGCCGGTCCTGCAGGATCTTTTCGGCGCGCAGCGTATTGCGCCGGTGGACCAGAGTGACCCGCCGCGCGTGATTGGTCAGGTAAAGGGCTTCCTCGACCGCCGTGTTGCCGCCGCCGACGATGATGACGTCCTTGTCGCGGAAAAAGAACCCGTCGCAGGTGGCGCAGGCCGAGACGCCGAACCCGCGGAAGGCGCCCTCGCCCGGCACGCCGAGCCAGCGTGCCTGCGCGCCCGTGGCAAGGATCACCGTCTCGCCGAAATAGAGATCGTCCGAATCGCCGGTCGCGACGAACGGTCGGCGCCCGAGGTCGAGCGCGGCGACCATGTCCAGGATCATCCGGGTGCCGACATGCTCGGCCTGGGTGTGCATCTGCTCCATCAGCCAGGGGCCCTGGATGATCTCCGCGAACCCCGGATAGTTCTCGACATCGGTCGTGATCGTCAGCTGCCCGCCCGGCTGCAGCCCGGTGACCAGAATCGGTTGCAAATTGGCGCGCGCGGCGTAGATCGCTGCGGTATAGCCTGCCGGCCCCGCGCCGATAATCAGCACTTTGCTGTGATGGTGCTCCGGCATCCGGCAAATCCGGTTGTTTGGACAGCACACTATACCATTTTTCCCTTATTCGGGGACCGCTGCGCTGCGCGGATTGCCGCTCCTTCGGGGGTGCGGTCCCCGACCTTGTGCGGTGCGAGAAGCAGAATATTAACTATGCACTATAATAAGCAGCAATGAGCGCTGACGGACATCGGCGCCGCGAGGAGGGCCTAGGGGTGGTAGAAGGCCAGGTGGTCGAACGAAAGCTTGCCGCGATCTTCGCGGCGGACGTCGTCGGCTATAGCCACCTGATGCAGCTGGACGAGATGGGCACCCTGCGCGCGCTGCGCGCCTCGCGGACGATCGTCGACCGGCTCATCGCCGAACATCGCGGCCGGATCTTTACGACGGCCGGCGACAGCGTGCTCGCCGATTTTCCCAGCGCGGTCGACGCGGTCGAATGCGCGCTCGAGGTTCAGCAGGCGATCGCCGAGGAAAACGCCCAGCGGCCCGAGGGCGAGCGGCTGCGGTTTCGCATCGGCGTGCATCTCGGCGATGTGATCGTCGATGGCGACAATCTGCTGGGCGACGGCGTCAACATCGCCGCCCGGCTGCAGACGCTGGCCGAGCCGGGCGGGATCTACGTTTCCGCCGCGGTACGCGACCAGATCGGCACGAAGCTGCCGGCGGCGTTCATCGATCGCGGCGACCAGCGCCTCAAGAACATGGCGCAGCCATTGCGGGCATTCGAAATCGTCGAGCCCGGCGCCGAAGCTCTTTCAGGCTTTCGCGCGCGCACATCCGTCGCCCGGCGCTCCCGGGTTGGGCTTGGCGCGGTAGCGGCGGCGACGCTGATCGCCCTCGCGGCGGCGGGATGGTGGTGGTGGTCCGGCCCGCCAAGCTCGGTGCCGATCGCCTCACGACAGGTCGCCGGGCCCGCCATGCCGAATGCTGCCCCGGCGGAGAGCGCGGCGGCCCGGAATATGCCGGCGGCGCGGCTGTCGATGGTCGTGCTGCCCTTCGCCAATCTGAGCAACGATCCGGAGCAGGAATACTTCGCCGACGGCATCACCGAAGATCTGACGACCGACGTGTCGCGCATCGCCGGCGCGGTGGTGATCGCCCGCAACAGCGCGTTCAGCTACAAGGGAAAGCCGGTCGATCCCAAGCAGATCGGCCACGAATTGGGCGTGCGCTACATCCTGCAAGGGAGCGTTCGCCGCTCCGGCTCGCAGGTCCGCATCAACGCCGTGTTGATCGATGCCGAAACCGACACCCAGCTGTGGGCGGAGCGCTTCGACCGCGACATCGGCGACCTGTTCGCGGTGCAGAACGAGATCACGGCGCGCATCGCTCGCGCGTTGCAATCGCAGCTCGCGATCGCCGAATCGCGGCGCACGATCGCTCACCCCGACGCTCTGGATTATATCATGCGCGGCCGCGCGCAGCTGTCGAAACCCATCTCGCCCGAAAATTACAACGAGGCTATCGGATATTTTGAAGCGGCGCTGGAGCTCGACCCGCAATCGGTCGAGGCGGCTTCCTGGCTCGCAACATTGCTGGCGGTCCGCGCGCTCGATGAGCTGAGCGACTTCCCCAATGTCGATCTGCATCGCGCCAAGCAGCTGGCCGCGCATGCCCTGGCGGCCGCGCCGAACATCGCCATGTCGCATTATGCGAAAGCCCAGGTGTTGCGCGCGGAATCGCGCTGCGCCGAGGCGATACCCGAATACGAGGCGGCAATCTCGCTCGACCGCAGCCGCGCCCCCGCTTATGCCCATATTGGCTGGTGCAGGTTTCTGACCGGCTCGGTCGACGGCGTCATCCCGTATTTCGAGCAGGCGATCCGTCTCAGCCCGCACGAACCCGCCATCGCGCCGTGGTATGGGCGGCTCGGCGTCGTCCATCTGCTGCAATCGCATACCGACGAGGCGATCCTCTGGCTCGAGAAGGCGCGCAGCGAGAACGCGCGGTTGCCTTTCGTGCATGCCTGGCTGGCGGCGGCTTACGCGCTCAAAGGAGAGGATGAGCGTGCCCGCGCCGAGCTCGCCGAGGCGCAGCAGTTGAACGAGGGTTATGGCACTTTGGCGTCCATAAAAAAGTCGCCCTGGTTCGCCAAGCCTGAGGTCAGGGCCTTGGCCGAAGCCACCTACTTTATCGGCCTGCGTCGGGCTGGCCTGCCCGAATAAGCGCCGCGAACCGCCGTCAGAACCCGAACATGTGGTCGAGGCTGAAGGCGCCGCCGCGGCCCAACAGGCCGTGATAGCCGAACAGGCGGCAGGTAGAATCGCGGATGATGGCATAGGCGCCGCTGCCGGCGCGCTTGCGGACCGTTTTGTCGAACAGCGCGTGATAGCGCAACAGCCGCGAACCGGAGCACGGAATTGCCAGCGATTTGCGCGCCACCTCGCGGCCGAAGGCGTCGTGCAGGATGATGTCGGTGGCGCTTTCCGGCCGCCAAGGACGCGACGCCGGGTAGATCAGATGGCAAAGCGTGTCGTATTCGTCCTGGCCGAGGCGCAAAAACAGCCGGGTCGATAGGCCCGGCGGCGGGCCGGAATAGGATTGCGGCTCATCGCGGTAAGTAAGGATCGTGTTGAAGACATGCGCGCCAAAGCTGGTTTCGGCGGCATGGCCGCTCTGCCGGTGGCGATAGCGGAACAGCGCGTGTAGCCAGCCATCCCCGGCGCCGCCCTGCGCGAAGTCGTAGACCAACTCGACATGGCCATAGCCATCCCCGAGCGCGCCGGCGATCTCGTCGAGCGGCAGGGCCGTGGCGTGGTCGCGCGGCAGGCGGCCAAACGCGTGGCGCGCCACTTCGTTGCCGGCGGGATCGTAGACGATCGCGGCGATCGGCAATTCGGCTTGCGACCATGCCATCGGGGTCGGCAATACCAGGCTCTGCCACTCGGCGCGCGGCAGGATCGGGGCCGGCAGCAGATAGCCCTTGCCGAGCAGCTGGCCGAGCCCAGGCAGCTCGGGATTCGGTTTCAGATCGGAGCGCTCGACATTGACATGCGCGATGCGCCTCCGGCTGCCCTCGATGATCTCGTAGCGCGGCCGCACCATGTGCTTGCCGGCGCGCAATTCGATTTGCGCCGGCCAGACAATACCGGGGAGCAACTTGGCGACATCGACAGGGCGCGTCGCGAACGGGCCGATCGGCTCGTCGAGCGTTGCGACACGCTCGTCGCCCATCTGGTTAAGCCCGATCGTGCCTCCCGGAATCGGTGCCCCGTGCGAATTTTGCAGCCACAAAATCACCCGCTCGCCCGGCGCAGGCGCTGGCAAGCCGGCGTAACGCTCGGACGGCCAGGCATTGGCGTCGTGCGTGCTCGCACCCAGCGACTTGCGACACTGAGGCTTCCGGGCCCCGGCGGCGGTGCGTAGGACCAGTCCGCTATGACCTCTCCGGATTCGTCAAACAGGGTGAACCACAAGGTGATCCCAGCGGAACCGTAGCCGGACCAATAATTCGCCGTTTCCAGGGAGGTATGCAGCGCGCCGGTGTCGCGGAACAGCGCGAAATTGGTCGCGAAGTTGAGCGGGTCGAGATAGGTGCGGTGGTTGGTCAGGCGCTCCTCGGGGATGCGCATCGCATCAAGGCTCAGCACCTGCGCACCGGCGGGCAGGTAGGGCCGCAGCTGGCCGATCAGCCGATCGGCGTCGAACGCCGCGACCAGCACCGAGCGTGCCCCGCTCTCGGCGAGCCGGTCGACCGGGACCACGCGCCGGCCGAGCACTTTGCCGCCGAGCCGCGCGACATCCTGGACGTAGATTCCGGCGATATCGATATCGGCCAGCGCGAAGATCTCGGCGAAGCCTTCCGCTCCGCCCAGCGGGTCGACGATCGCGGTCGGCGGCATGGCGGCGAGCGCCGCGACCAGCGCATGGCCGGGCCGCGCCGCATGCGGGTGGGTCAGCGCCTTGTAAAGCGTGTTGCCGCCGCGAATGTTGTCGAACGTCTCGATGCGAAGAGCCATGGTCGGCGGAATACTACACCGGGCCGCCCCGGCGCACAGCGTAGCGTCCGCTACAGCGGCGGCAGGACCGGGTCGGCGGCGGTTCGCGGGCGCATGCGAAACGGCAGGCGACCGCGCGCAAAAGCCACCGACAGTCCGCGCGTCACTACAACGCCGATAAAGCCTCCCATCACGACATCGCTGAGATAATGCGCGCCCATGACGACCCGACTCGCCGCGACGAGGGCGGCGCCGACCGCATAGAACAGCACCGGCTGCGGCCATAGGCACCACAACGCCGCCGCCAGAGCGGCTGCCGTCGCGGCATGGCCGGAAGGAAACGACCAGTGGTCGGCGCTCAGGCCGATCCAGCTGAACTCGTAGCTGCCGGCGGAAAACAACAGCTTCGGGCGAGGCCGGCCGACGATCACCTTGAGGATATCGACGAGAATCCCCGACACGGCGATGCCGGAAAACAGCAGAGCCGGAATCCGCGCGGCGGCGCGCATCCGCGCCGCCCAGGGCTCGAACGATGGCAGATTGCCGCCCCAGCGGAGCACGATGAAGGCAATCCCGAACACGATCAGATACGGCATCGCGACGCCGAGCGATCCAATCGGCCCAAAGAACGGCCGCCAGACCGTGCCGGTTTCGCGGAAATAGGTGGCGAGCGGACGATCGATCCAGCCGATCGCGACGATTTCGACCAGCGCGACGCCGGCTGCCCACCAGCCGATCCGGGCCACTGAACGCGGCGCGGAACCATAGCCGAACGCCCGATAGACCCGCCGCGCCGCGGGGCTGGCGAAGACGTCGCGCACGACGATCAGCTGATACAACAGCCAGCTCGTCGCGAACACGATCAGCCCGGCATAGACGACATCCGACAGGAAATGCCGCCCGGCGGCGATGCGGACGAGCCCGACCAGCGCGCCGAACCCCAAGGCGGCGGCGATCGCCACCTTCCGCCGCCCCCCGAAGGGCAACAGCAACGCAAAGCTCACCAGCGAGAAACCGAGCGCCGCGTGCCCCGAAACGAAGGCGCAGTTGCGCTCGCATTGCGCCGCCGGCAAGGGCGCCGCCGTGTATTGCCGGGCGCCACCGAAGGCGGGCAACGGTCAGCCAGCCCGCGGCGATCACCGCCAGCGCGATCATCAGCCGCACGATCCACGGTACCGAGCCCTCGACTGCCCGCAGCGGCAGCCAGCCGGCGAGGAAAAATCCCTGCGCGCCGTCGTAGAACAGATGGCTCGTCGCGAGATCGATGCCGGGCATCAACAGGAACAGCGCGGCGATCAGCATCCACAGCGCGCCGTAAACCCCGGCCGCTTTCATGCCCGCCGCCTCTGCTCGAGCCGCGCGAGGACCTGTTCGCGTAACAGCGTGCCGGCCCTGGCCGTATCGTCGGGCGGCGAATACGACCAGCTCTCGATACGGCCGGCAAACGGCCGGGTGATGCCCGCCTCGCGCATCATCGCGTGGAAGCGGGCGAATTTGGCGTCGCCGCCCCAGCGATTGTTGGCGAGCTCGATGATGTGCACCGGCTTGCCGGTGGCCGCCGCCTCGCTGACCATCGACACCGAATCGGCGGGGCCAGGCGCTCCCGCAGCAGGGCGACCCCCGCCGCGCCGGTGCGCCGCGACGGCGTCACGACGGCCGAGCCGCCGTTGGTGCGCAGGATCCCGGCGATCGCCTCGGCGATGGCCGCGAGCCGATCGAAACCCAGCCGATAGCTGCGGTTCGAGCCGCCGATCAAGACGCCGAGGATCGGCCGCGGCAATCCCGCGAACGCCGGAAAGCGCCGGCGTTCCTCGGCCAGCCGCACCGGCGTCACCCGGTGAATGGCGCCGCGCGTCACGATGGCGCGCGGTCCGCGCAGCCGGTCGTGTTCGGGGACGAACAGCAGGTCGAATTCGCCGCGGCCGACGCGCGGATCCTGGATCTGTGCGGCGAAGGTATGGCCGCCGCTGGCGCGGCGGATCGCCAAGGCCGGCATCGCGCTGTGCCGGCCGCAGCCGATGACGAGGTCGGGCCAGGGCGGCATCAGGCGGACGCCGTCTTCGCTGACGGCCCGCAACGGTGTGAGCCAGAACTGCGGCGGCAGCCAGGCCCAGGGCTGGCGAACCGAGAGCTGTTTCTCGACAAACGGAAAACCGGTCGCTTCGGCAAGGCCCAGCGCCTGGCTCGCCATGCCAGGCTTGCCGTCATGCAACACCCAGACGAGCGGCGCGGGCATATCCCGCACCGGGCGAGCCTCGTCGCCTGCGGCAATGGAAAACGCGACCATGCGTCCGGTTTACGGAAACCGCGACGGGGCGGCAAGCGGCGCATTCATGCAATAGCGGCGTCATTCGGGGGAATGAGCGCAGCGAGAGCGGCCGGGATCCTAAACACCGGCCTTCCGAATGACAAAATTCGGAAAAGCGGTCGGCCGGGCTCCGGCCCGCGGGGAGCCCGTCCTAGGCGCTCGCCTTGCCTCTCCGGCCCTTCGCCGGCGTCAAGCTGAACGCGACGGTGACGACCTCATAGGATTTGTTGCCGCGGGGGGTCGGGACCTCAACGTTGTCGCCGGCGCCCTTGCCGATCAGCGCGCGGGCCAGGGGCGAGGTCACCGACAGCCGGCCGTTGCGGATATCGGCTTCGTCCTCGCCGACGATCCGGAAGGTCTGCTCCTCCTCGGTCTCCTCGTCGGAAAGCGTGACCGTGGCGCCGAATTTGACGACCGAGCCCGACAATTTCGAGACATCGATGACCTCGGCCCGGGCGATCTTGTCCTCGAGCTCGGCGAGGCGGCCTTCGATAAAGCTCTGGCGCTCGCGGGCGGCGTGGTATTCGGCGTTTTCCGCCAGATCGCCGTGGGTCCGCGCCTCCGCGATGGCGCGGATGATCGCCGGGCGATCGGTCGATTTGAGGCGCTTCAGCTCCTCGTGCAGCCGATTGAAGCCCTCGACGGTCATCGGGATCTTGTTCATCAAAGCCGATCTTGCCCTGACAACGAAACAGGCGATGAAAGGTAGGATTGGAGGGGTGCGACTTCAAGGCAACCCTGACGCAGCGCACCGATCGCCTGCACTGCGGCGCGCGCCCCGGCGACCGTCGTGTAATACGGAATATTGTGGGTCAGCGCCGTGCGGCGCAGGCTGAAGCTGTCGGCGATCGCCTGGGCGCCCTCGGTGGTGTTGAAGACGAGCTGGACGCCGCCGCTGCGCATCTTGTCGACGATATCAGGCCGGCCGTCCTGGACCTTGTTGATCTCGGCGACCGGCAGGCCTTCCTCTGTGAGCTTCTTCGCCGTGCCGCGGGTGGCAACGAGATCGAAGCCCCAGCTCACCAGCTGCCGGCAGGATTCGACGACCATTTCCTTGTCCTGGTCGCGCACCGAGACGAAGACGCAGCCTGCCAGCGGCAATTCGGTGCCGCTGCCGAGCTGGGATTTGGCGAAGGCGCGGCCGAAATCGACGTCGATCCCCATGACCTCGCCGGTCGATTTCATCTCCGGCCCGAGGATCAGATCGACCCCCGGGAACCGCGCGAACGGGAACACCGCCTCCTTGACCGCGACATGGGCGCGGTGCCGGGCCGCGGCACGCTCATCGCGCGGCAGCAGGCGCGCCAGCTTTTCGCCGGTCATCACGCGAGCGGCGATCTTGGCGATCGGCACCCCGGTCGCCTTGGCGACGAACGGCACGGTGCGCGAGGCGCGGGGGTTGACTTCGAGCACGTAGACATCGCCGTCGCGCACCGCGAACTGCACGTTCATCAGCCCGACGACGTGGAGGGCGCGGGCGAGCGCGACCGTCTGCCGCTCGATCTCGGCGATCGTCGCCGGCGCTAGGCTGTAGGGCGGCAGCGAGCAGGCGCTGTCGCCGGAGTGGATGCCGGCCTCCTCGATGTGCTCCATGATGCCGGCGACATAGACCTCCTCGCCATCGGCTACGGCGTCGACATCGACCTCGATCGCGTTCTGCAGATAGCGGTCGATCAGCACCGGGCTGGTGCCCGAGACGATGACGGCGCGGCGGATATAGGTGTGGAGTCCGGCGCTGTCGTGCACGATCTCCATCGCCCTTCCGCCGAGCACGTAGGACGGGCGGATCACCACCGGATAGCCGATGCGCTGCGCGATCGCCTCGGCCTGTTCCGGCGAATAGGCGGTGCCGTTTTCCGGCTGGCGCAGCCCGATGCCGCGCAGCAGCTTCTGGAAGCGCTCGCGGTCCTCGGCGAGGTCGATCGCGTCGGGCGAGGTGCCGAGGATCGGCACCTCGGCGCGTTC
>WNFI01113741.1_pt2 | contig 10075 bp, 9 predicted proteins | sample 5400471 | NCBI WGS metagenome assembly WNFI01 (sample SAMN13153348, study PRJNA577476) | soil metagenome | isolation source: 100 cm saprolite on Douglas fir-dominated hillslope | place: USA:California | collected 2013-09-17
GATGTCCTCGCAACCGAAGCCGACACCTCCGCGCTCCAGAGGGTCACGGGCTTCAGGCCCGCGACCCCGGTCGAGGAGGGCGTCAGGCGCTTCGTCGATTGGTACCGCGACTTCTACCGCGTCTAGCGAAGAAACGCCTTTGTTTTGATTGGCCTTCTGTGCTAAAATCGTCTGCTTTCGGCGGCACTTTCGGGTCTCATTCGAAGTGTCTTTTCCTTGGGCCATTCGATTTGCAGCGCCTGTGCGCACGGGCGCCAATTGCGAAGGCCTATTCCCATAAGGAGGCTTCAACTTGCGCCATTACGAGATCGTTTTCATCGTGCACCCCGATCAGAGCGAGCAGGTGCCCGCGATGATCGAGCGCTACCGCAACACCATCACGCAGGGCAGCGGCAAGGTCCATCGCATCGAGGACTGGGGCCGGCGCCAGCTCGCGTATCCCATCCAGAAGGTGTTCAAGGCGCACTACGTGCTGATGAACATCGAGGTCGCGGCCGAGACGCTCGCCGAGCTCGAGAACGCCTTCAAGTTCAACGACGCGGTGCTGCGCCACCTCACCGTCGCCAAGCGCGAGGCCGAGACCGGCCCCTCTCCCATGATGAAGGAGGAGAAATCGCGCAACGCGCGGCGGCCTGAGTAAAGGAACCGAGACATGGCACCTCCCTCCAGGGGCCGCGGCAAGGGCAAGGGCGGCAAGTTCGCCAAGGGCAAGGACAGCCGCAACCAGAATCGCGGGCTTTTCCGCCGCCGCAAGTTCTGCCGCTTCACCGCCGAGAACGTCAAGGAAGTCGACTACAAGGACATCGGCATCCTGAAGGACTTCATCAACGAGAACGGCAAGATCATTCCCGCCCGCATCACCGGCACGAAGGCGCGCTACCAGCGCCAGCTGGGCGTGGCGATCAAGCGCGCGCGCTTCCTGGCGCTGCTGCACTTCACCGACCTGCACTGAGGAAACCGCCATGCAAGTGATCCTGATGGAAAAGGTGGTGAACCTCGGCGGCCTCGGCGACGTGGTGAAGGTGAAGGACGGGTACGCCCGCAACTACCTCATCCCGCAAGGCATGGCCAAGCGCGCCACGCAGAAGAACCTCAAGGAGTTCGAGGATCGGCGCGCCGACCTCGAGACGAAGGCCAACGAGGCGCTCACGAGCGCGCAGGAGCGCGGCGGCAAGCTCGAGGGCCTGAAGGTCGAGATCGCGCAGAAGGCGGGCGTCGACGGCCGCCTCTTCGGCTCGGTCACCAACGCCGACATCGCCGAGGCGCTGGGCAAGCAAGGCGTGGCGGTGAAGAAGGCGGAGATCCGCATGCCGCAGGGCCCGCTCAAGCACATCGGCGAGTTCCCCGTCACGATCCAGCTGCATTCGGACGTGCTCGCCAACGTCACGGTGCACGTCGTCGCCGAGCAGTAAGCGCTCTGCGCGACGAAAAAGCCGCCTCCGGGCGGCTTTTTTTGCGCTTCGCTCCGGCGCCAGGTATTTTTTCGTGCCAGCTCACGCCATGAGCTAGCGAAAAATTATTTTTTCCCCACAAGTTACTCACAGGTTCACCTATTGTGGGGTCGGAAAGCCGGTGAAATACTCGCGCCTCGCGGTGCCGGGGAGCGCCGCCCCATCGCGGATCGGGGAGATAAAAACTACTATGGCGACGCCCGCCGGATCTGAACGTTTCGCTCGCGCCGGCATTGTGCCCGGCGATGCCCAGATCGAATCGCTGCGGCTGCCACCGCATTCCGTCGAAGCGGAACAGGCGGTGCTGGGCGGGCTGCTGCTCAGCAACGCGGCCTGGGACCGCGTCGGCGACGTCATCTCGGAGACGGATTTCTACCGCGCCGACCACCGCATCGTCTGGCGCACCATCACGCGCCTGGTCGAGGACAACAAGCCCGCCGATGTCCTGACGGCCGCGGAGGCGCTCAAGATCTCCGGCGAGATCAACGACGTCGGCGGCCTCGCGTACCTGCACCAGCTCGCCTCGGGAACGCCGAGCGCGGCCAACATCCGCCGCTACGCGGAGATCGTGCGCGAGCGCGCCATCATGCGAAAGCTCGCGGAGGTCGGCACGAGCATCGCGGATTCGGCGTATTCGCCGCAGGGCCGCGAGGCGCGCCAGCTGCTCGACGAAGCCGAAACCCGCATCCTCGAGATCGGCGAGAAGGGCGGCCGATCGTCGGAGAGCTTCGCCAAGATGTCGTCGGTGCTGGCCGAGGTGATGAGCCGCCTCGACGAGCTGCACCGCAATCCCGCGAGCGTCACCGGCAAGGCGACCGGATTCGTCGATCTCGACGAGATGACCACGGGATTGCAGGACGGCGACCTGATCATCATCGCGGGCCGGCCGTCGATGGGCAAGGCGCAGAGCCTCGATTGCCAGGTGAAGACCCGCGCCGGCTGGAAAGCCATGGGCGAGATCCGGGTGGGCGACGAGCTCGCTTCGGTCGACGGCGCGCCTTCCATGGTGACGGGCGTCTTCCCGCAGGGCGAGCGGCAGGTCTACCGCATCGCCTTCAGCGATGGGCGCTCCACCGAATGCTGCGCGGAGCACCTGTGGCGCGTGCACGGCGATGGATGGCAGGGCGCGCGCGTGATCGCGACCGAGGACGTCATCCGGCTGCTGGGCTCGCGGCTGCTCTGGATCGACGTGGCGCGCGGCGACTTCGGCCACGACGATCCGCTGCCCATCGATCCGTGGGTCCTGGGGACGATCCTGGCCGACGGCATTCCGCAGGACCCGCCGTCGGAGGAAGACGATGGCGACACGGCCGTCGCCGTGCGCACCGCTCCCACGCGCTACAACGTCCTGTCCGTCGCGCTCACCAAGCTCGGGCTCGCCGGCCTGCCGCGCGAGCGCGAGTTCGTCCCCGAGCTTTACAAGAACGCGTCACGCCGCACGCGCATCGCCCTGCTGCAGGGCCTGCTCGACACCGATGGCGAGATTTCGGACGAGGGCGAGATCACGCTGCGCATCGCCGGCCAGCGCGTGGCCCACGACATCGTCGATCTCGTGCGCAGCGTCGGCGGCTGGTGCCGTTGCGTGCGCGGCGCGCGCGGCTTCGTGCTCCATGTCGGCCATGCGGACCCGCGCCAGGTGTTCCGCCTGTCGTCGAAGCGCAGCCGCTTCCTCTCCGGTTGCGGCGACACGGCACGCATCGCGATCGCCTCGGTCACGCCGACCCGCGTCACGCAGACGCAGTGCATCGCGGTGTCGCATCCGTCGCGGCTCTACATCACCGACGACTACGTCGTCACGCACAACACCTCGCTCGCGCTCAACATCGCCGAGCATATCGGCCTCGAGCTCAAGCTGCCGGTGCTCGTCTTCTCGATGGAGATGGGCGGCACGCAGCTCGCCACGCGCCTGCTGGGCTCGGTCGGCAAGGTGGATGCGCAGAAGCTTCGCACCGGCAAGCTCGATCCAACGGACTGGGACCGCCTCGGCGTGGCGCTCGGCAAGCTCAACGAAGCGCCGATCCTCATCGACGAGACCGCGTCGCTGAACCCGATGGAGCTGCGTGCGCGGGCACGGCGAAAGAAGCGCGAGTACGGCGGGCTCGGCCTCATCGTCGTGGACTACATCCAGCTCATGCAGGGCACCGATGCCGGCGCGGAGAACCGCGCGACGGAAGTGGGCGAGATCTCGCGCGGCCTCAAGTCGATGGCGAAGGAGCTGTCGTGCCCGGTCATCGCGCTCTCGCAGCTGAACCGCTCGCTCGAGCAGCGGCCCAACAAGCGCCCGGTGATGTCGGACCTGCGCGAGTCGGGCGCCATCGAGCAGGACGCGGACATGATCTTCTTCATCTACCGCGACGAGGTGTACAACGAGGATTCGCCCGACAAGGGCGTCGCGGAGATCATCATCGGCAAGCAGCGCAACGGCCCCATCGGCACCGTGAAGCTCACTTTCCTCGGCAAGCACACCCGCTTCGAGAACTACTCGGGCGCGTCCGGGTATTAGTGAGGCCGATCCGGGCGACCATCTCGGCTTCGGCGCTTCGCGACAATTACGCGGCGGCGAAGCGCGCCGCGCGCGAGGCGAAGGTCTACGCGATCGTGAAGGCGAACGCATACGGGCATGGCATCGAGCGGGTCACGAAAGCCCTCGTGCGGGCCGATGGACTCGGCACCGTGGAGCTGGACGGCGCCGTGGCCACCCGCGAGCGGGGCTTCTCGCAGCCGATCCTGCTGCTCGAGGGCTTCTTCGAGCCATCCGAGCTGCCCATCATCGCGGCGAACGATCTCGCGACGGTGGTGCATTCCGAAGAGCAGCTACGCATGCTCGAGACCGCAAGACCCCCGAAGCCGCTCGACGTCTTCTTCAAGATCAACACCGGCATGAACCGCCTGGGGTTCGCGGTGCCGGTGGCGCGCGCCATGCTGGAGCGGCTGCAAGGATCGGGCGCGGCGAAATCCATCACGCTCATGACGCATTTCGCCACCGCCGACGGCCCGCCCGGGATCGAGGAAGCGATGCGCCGCTTCGACGCGGCGACGAAAAGCATCGCGCTGCCGAAAAGCCTCGCCAACACGGCTGGAATCTTCGCCCATCCCGGTTCGCACGGGGACATCGCGCGGCTCGGCATCGGCCTGTACGGCGCGACGCCCTTCGCGGAGCGCACCGCGGAATCGCTCGGATTGAAGCCGGCCATGACGCTCGAGTCGCAGCTCATCGCCGTGCAGGATCTTCCCGCGGGCGAGACCATCGGTTACGGCGCAACGTTCCGATCGGGGCGAAGGCCTCGCGATCGACGAGGTCGCCGTGTCGGCCGCCACGGTGGGATACGAGCTCATGTGCGCGCTCGCGCCGCGCGTCCCGGTGCGGGAAGGCTAGATGGCGCGCGCGAAGACCATCCACTCCTGCACCGAGTGCGGCGGCCAGACGCCGAAGTGGCAGGGCCAGTGCCCGCACTGCAGCGCGTGGAACACGCTCGTCGAGACCGCGCTCGAGATGGGCGTCGTGAAGGGCGCCAATCGCTTCGCGAGCCTCGGCGGATCGTCGCAGGTCGTGGCGCTCGCCCAGGTCGAGGCGGAGGATTTCCCGCGCCTGCCCACGCTCATCGGCGAATTCGATCGGGTGCTGGGCGGCGGCCTCGTCGAGGGCGGCGTGGTGCTGATCGGCGGCGATCCCGGCATCGGCAAGTCGACGCTTCTTCTCCAGGCCGCCGCGCGGCTCGCCGAGCAGACAGCCGTGCTCTACGTGACGGGCGAGGAATCGGCGCAGCAGGTCGCGCTGCGCGCGCGACGCCTCGGCGTCAACGCCTCGAAAGTGCGGATCTTCGCGGAGATCGAGCTGGAAAAGATCCAGGCCGCGCTCGCCACCGCGAAGCCGCGCGTGGCCGTCATCGACTCGATCCAGACGCTGTATTCGAGCGCGCTCACGTCCGCGCCGGGGTCCGTGGCGCAGGTGCGCGAATGCGCGGCGCAGCTCACGCGCATCGCCAAGCAGGGCGCCACCACCATCATCTTCGTGGGCCACGTCACGAAGGAAGGCGCGCTCGCCGGGCCGCGCGTCCTCGAGCACATGGTCGACACCGTTCTCTATTTCGAGGGCGAGGCGCACACGAGCTTCCGCCTGATCCGCGCGTTCAAGAACCGCTTCGGCGCGGTGAACGAGATCGGCGTCTTCGCCATGACCGAGAAGGGCCTGCGCGAGGTGACGAATCCTTCCGCGCTCTTCCTGTCGCAGCACCACGCCGGAGTGCCGGGATCGTGCGTGATGGTGACGCAGGAGGGAACGCGCCCGCTCCTGGTGGAGCTTCAGGCGCTCGTCGACGAATCGCACGGCATGGCGCCCAAGCGCCTCGCGGTGGGCCTCGAGCAGAACCGCCTCGCGATGCTCCTCGCGGTGCTGCATCGCCACGCCGGCATCGCCTGCTACGACCAGGACGTATTCCTCAACGCCGTGGGCGGTGTGCGCATCGTCGAGCCCGGCGCCGACCTCGCGGTCACGCTCGCCATCGTCTCGAGCCTTCGCGCTCGCGCGTTGCCCGACAAGCACGTCGTGTTCGGCGAAGTGGGGCTCGCGGGCGAGGTGCGGCCGGTGCAACGCGGGCAGGAACGGCTTCGCGAAGCGGCGAAGCTCGGCTTCACGCACGCGATCATTCCGGCCGCGAACCGGCCGAAACAACCGATACCGGGACTGCAGGTGATCGCCGTCGAGCGCCTGGCCGAGGCGGTCGACTACCTCAAGTAGCTAGCGGATCACGAGGGCGATCAGCAGGCCGATCGCGGCGAGAGCCATCACGACGATGGCCGAGATCATGATGAAGTTCGAGGTGTTGTTGCCGATCGGCGCGCCGTCCGCGGCCGGCTGCACGACGACGCGCGGCGGCACCTTCTGGGCCGGCTGCGGCTTGGGAGCGGCAGTGGGCTTGGGCGCAGCCGTGGGCTCGGGCGTGAGCGTCGCGGCGAGCGGGCTCGTCGACTCGATCTTGCCGCGGTAGGCGCGCATCTTCTGCGTCTGCGTGATGTAGTCCTTGAACTCGTCGACCTCGCCCGTCTGCGCCATGAGCCGCATGGTCGCGTCGAACGAATCGAACGTCTTGGCGAGCGCGAGGGGCTTCGCCTCCTCCTCGGCTTTCGCGTCCACGATCGGGATCGTGTCCGTGTCGACGAGCGGTTTCGGCGGGGCGGGGCGCGAGGGCGGCGCCGTCATGGCCTTCAGTGCGGCGGCGGGCCGTGACGAGTCCATCTGCCGGCGCACCTCGCGCAGGTCGTCGCCGAATTCCTTCACCGTCTGGTAACGATCCTCCAGCAGCTTCGCCATCGCCTTGGCGACGATGAGGTCGAGCATCGCCGGCAAGCCGCGGTTGTGCGCGGACGGCGGCGGCGGCGTGGTGTTCACGGTCGCGTACATGATCGCGTTCACGTTGTCGCCGTCGAAGGGCGCGACGCACGTGAGCGCCTCGTAGAGGACGACACCTAGGGAGAAGATGTCGCTTCGGGAGTCGATCGCCTTTCCGATCACCTGCTCGGGCGACATGTAGCGCGGCGAGCCGAGGATGAGGCCCGTCATCGTCTTCACCGCGGAGTTGGGCAGCCGCGCGATGCCGAAGTCGGTGATCTTGGCGAGCGAGTTCTTCAGCACCATGATGTTCGACGGCTTCACGTCGCGGTGCACGATGTCCTGCTGGTGCGCGAAATGAAGGCCGTCGGCCACCTGGGAGATGATGTCGACGACCGTGTCGGCGGGCGGCAACTGGCCCGAGGCGATCAGGTCCTTGAGCTCCTTTCCCTCCAGGAACTCCATCGCCATGTAGGCGACCTGGTCGGTCTTGCCCACGTCGTAGATGGTGACGATGTTCGGGTGGTTCAGGCGCCCGGCCGCCTTGATCTCCTGCTGGAAGCGCATCTCGTACTCTTCCAGCTCGGACTTCGAGAGGTTGAGGTTGATCGTCTTGATGGCCACCGTGCGGTCGATGATCGGATCGACCGCCTTGTAGACGACGCCCATCGCCCCCTGGCCGATCTCCGAGATGATTTTGTAGCGACCGAGCGTCGAGATCATCGAATCTGTTCTATTTCTTCACCCCGGCCGTGGGCGGCGCGCCCTTCGCCTTTTCGCGCGCTTCCTTCAGCTCCTTGTCCTTCTGCGCCTTGTGCGCCTGCGCCTTCGCCGCGGCGAAGGTCTTGGACCAAGACGGGTGGCCGGCCTCGGCGGGCGTGAGGTCGAACTTCGGCTCGACGTCGTAGATCTTCACGAACTCCGCGCGGCACTCGCGCAACTTGTTCTCCAGGCACAGCGTGAACGCGGAGACCTTCATCGCGCGCACCTGGTCGTCCTTCGACTTGAGGCCTTCCTTCACGGCGCCCACGAGCAGCGTGTGCGCGGCCGGGTAGTCGCCGGCGTCGTACTTCACCAGCCCGTCGGCGAGCATCTGCTCCGCCTTGGCGAGCGGCAGGATGTTGGTGGTCTTGCGCCCCGCGGCGGCCTCGCGCTCGGCCACAAGCTGGGTGCGCACGTTGCGATAGATCGGGCCCCAGATGGGATGGCCGTCTTCGGCGGGCGTGAGCGCGAAATCCGGATAGATCTCGAAGGCGCGCCGGAATTCGTCGCGGCACTGCACCTCGCGGCCGGATACGCAATGCGAGAACGCGAGCAGCTTGCGCGCGCGCGCCTGGTCGGCCTTCGAAAGCAGGCCGTGCTCGAGCGAGGCCGACAGGCTCTTCACGGCGCTGTCGTAGTCGCCGGCGTCGTATTGCTTCACGCCCGTGGCGAGCTGGTCCTGCGCGCGCTCGCGCAGCATCGATTCGGTGATCTGCGGGGCGGCGGGCTTTTGCGTTTCGCCGCCGCCGAGCTTGGGCATTTCCGCGCATGCGGCCGCCAACAGCGCCGCCGCCAGCGCGATCGAACGCATCGTGAAGGTCGGGCTCATTGGAATCTATGCCTCAGGGTGATTTCCTCGCGGGCCTTCACGTCCACGCTCTCGGTGTGCGCCGGGAAGGTCGTGTTGCGGAACTCGATCCTGTACTTGCCGGGGTCCAGCTTGATGAACTTCTTCGGCGGCGACACGCCCTGCGACCTGCCGTTCACGTAGATCTCGCCCCACGGCTTGATGTCGAGGAACACCGTCGCCGGCGGTATCCCGCCGGACTTCGGACCTTCGGCCAACCTCTCCCCTTTTGCTGCGGATTCCGCGGCGGCTTTCTCGCGCGCGGCCTTCTCTCCCTCCTTCTTGACGTCCTTGGCGGTTTCCTTGCCCGCATCCGGCGGCGCCGGCGGCGGGATGACGCTCGCCGACGGTGCGGGCGAGAGCACTTTCGTGTCGGGTGCCTTGGCGGCCTCCGAAGTCTTCGGCGCTTCGGCGACCTTCACCGGCTCGGGTGCGCCCTTCGGTTCGGTCGCGGGCGTCGCGGTCACGGGCGCCGTGGCCGCGGCCGGCGTCGCCTTGCGCGATTCGGTTGCGGGCGCGTTCGCCGCGGACACTTCGGCGGGCGGCGTGGACGTCTTCTTCGTGAGCACGAGTGTCAGCAGGATGAGGACCACGACCAGCATGCCGCCCGCGATCATCGCGAGCTTCTTCTTGTCCTGGACGAACGCCGGAATGCTGAGCGTGACCGTCGAGGATCCCGGCTGCGTGGCGCTGCCCGACTTGCGCGCGTTCGGCGAAGTGGCCGCGGTGCGGTCCTTCATGCCGTCCTTCGCCTTCTGCAGCGCGCCCTCGTGGTGGCCGACCACGTAGATCTCGTGCTCGCGCACGTGCTTGTCGGTGCGCGAGCCTTCGTAGTGGAAGAGCTTCGCGTACTCGCTCGCCAGGTTCGACACGACGTCGTAGTACGAGCGCGACACGACGATCTGGCCGGGGCGCGCGAAGCTCATGATGCGCTGCGCGACGTTGATGCCGTCGCCGATGATGTTCGGATGCCCGTTGATGTCCTTCACGAGCTTCACGGGGCCGAGGTTGATGCCCATGCGCACCGAGTCCTCGCCCGAGGCTTCGACGATGGTCGAGGTCATGCCCTCGCGCACCATCGCTTCGCGCAGCGAAAGCGTCACGAAGAGCGCGTCTTCGGGATCGCCGAGGAAGCTGATCGCCGCGCCGTCGCCCGTGTCGAGGATGATGCGGTCGTTCACGGGGATGTCCTTGATCGCCTCGGACAGATTCGAAGTCAGGCTCGTCTTCAGGCGGATCTGCTCGGTGACCGGCTTCTTCGAATACCCCACGAGGTCGATGAAAACGACGCTGCAGATGAAGGTGCGGTTTGCCTGATCGAGCATGGAGGGCGGCTGGCGGCCGAATTCTGATTTAGTTGTGGTAATGCAAGGACTTGCAGGCCGAATTTCGGGCGATTCCTAGTTTAACCGATTCCTCGCCTGCCCATCTGTGAGACGGGTCACAAACACACGGTACGCCCATTGAAATCCGCTCCCGCGGGCGCGAGGAGGTACAGCAGCGCCCGCGCGGCCGATTGGGCCGAGCGCAGGCGCGCGTGGTCCTCGCCGGGATGGCTCTGCATGCGCTGCGGCGTGGCGATCGGACCGGGAACGAACACGTTCATGCGAGGCTTCCCCTTGCGCTCGAGCTCCTGTGCCCAGATCGCCGCCAGCGTCGAGAGCGCCGACTTCGCGACGGCGAAGC